>Ga0136644_10003910_pt1 | contig 11079 bp, 7 predicted proteins | sample C_130820_EF_Meta_FD_94780 | JGI IMG/M metagenome (GOLD analysis project Ga0136644, IMG submission 94780) | Freshwater microbial communities from Lake Croche, Canada to study carbon cycling - C_130820_EF_MetaG (v2) (version 2) | ecosystem: Environmental > Aquatic > Freshwater > Lake | place: Lake...
AAAGCAAGATTTGGCTATTAAAAAGAATAGAGAATAAAAATGGCAAAAAATTTAATAGATGTAGGTATTAACCTAAACGATGGTACTGGCGATAACTTACGTACAGCTGGTACGAAAATTAACTCCATGTTCCAAGAGGTTTATGACGTCTTTGGTGACGGCACAAACCTATCCAATCTAGCGTCTAATCTACACATCGTCAATGATTATGCACCACAGTTGGGTGGTAATCTTGATATGAATGGTTACCTTATTCAAGGTAACGGTAGCATTAACATCCTTTCGAATATTATCACAAGCACTAATCTAGTTGCAGTTGGTGCTGTTCAAGCATCTACCGCTGCAATTAGTGGCAATTCAACATTCGGTGGTGCAGTTACTATCAATGGAACTACCACTGGTACTGTTGGTAACTTTACAACATCGGTAACAACTGGCACTCTTAATGCTACAACAGAATTGCAGGTTGTTGGACCAGCTTCTATAACTGGCGCAATTACTAGTGGTGCTGCTGGTTCTAAGATTCGTTTTTACTATGCAAACACAGCAGCATTCCCATCGGCAACTACTTACGAAGGTGGATTAGCATTTGCTGAAGATACAAATCGTATGTACTTTGCAACCGATACAAATTGGTTGTCACTTGCTCCAGAAGCCAGTCCTGCATTGACAGGTGTGCCTACTGCACCTACTGCAGTAAAGGCAACTAACGATACTCAAATCGCAACAACAGCGTATGTTAAAGATGTTGTTTCTGATTACGCACCATTGGCGTCACCAGCACTTACTGGCAACCCAACTGCACCTACTGCAGCAACAGCTGACAATGATACAACGATTGCCACAACAGGACATGTTTGGGCAAATCGTAATGAACTTCAAGCTAACATAGATTTAAAAGCACCATTAGCGTCACCTTCGTTAACAGGTGTGCCAACTGCACCTACTCAAGCAACTGGTACTAGAGCAAGTGATGGTGCTACTACTCAAATTTCAAATAGTCAATATGTTCGAAATGTTGCAACTGAAATTTATAATGCTGTAGATCTTAAAGCGCCATTGGCTTCACCAGCACTAACTGGTACACCTACTACACCTACCGCTGCTGCAAACGTAAACAACAATCAGATAGCATCTACACAGTATGTTACAACTGGCATCGGTGCTGCTGTTAATACAATTAATACTGCGCTTGCCCTTAAAGCACCATTGGCTTCTCCAGAATTAACAGGAACGCCATTGTCTCCAACTCCAGGAACTGGAGACAACTCAACCAAGATATCAACAACTGCGTTTGTTAAAACTGCGATTGATGCTAGATTCTCACTTGAAGATTTAACACAGTATGCTAAGTTAAATAGTCCAGTGTTTATTGGAACACCAGTGTCACCAACTCCAGGAACTGGAGATAATACAACAAAGATATCAACTACTGCTTTCGTCAAAGCTGCGATTGATGCTAAAGTTACTGATCTAAATTTATCACAATATGCTCCTAAAGCAAGTCCTACTTTTACTGGTGTTCCACTGGCACCCACTCCTGCTGACAATACAAACAATACTCAGATAGCAACTACTGCGTTTGTTAAAACTGCAATTTCTGCTAACAACGATATTATCTTTCCAGATAGTTATGCTCCAAAAGCAAGCCCAGCATTAACTGGTACACCAACTGCTCCTACTGCTGCACCCAATACAAATACTACTCAGATAGCAACTACTGCGTTTATTAAAAGTGCAATTGATACTAAAGTTACTGATATTAATTTAAGTCAGTATGCTAAAGTAAATTCTCAAGTATTTACTGGTACACCTACTGTTCCAACTCCGTCAGACAATAATGATACTTTACAAATTGCAAATACTGCATTTGTTCAAAATTGGACATATTCCTATGGCGATGTTCCGAAGTGGGGTGGTGCTCGTAAATATGTTAATACCAGTGCACCAATTGCAAATAATGGCGAAAATGGAGACATTTGGATTCAGCCAGGACTAGATGATGCAACTACAGTTCTTTACTCAGTTCCATGGAACAGTGTAACAAATAAACCATCATTCTTTGATGGTGCTTATAGTAGTTTATCAGGTAAGCCAAGTTTGTTTGATGGTAACTATAACAATTTAAGCAACAAACCCGTAAGTTTTGATGTTGCATCTACTCCTGTTTTTGATGGTGCGGTTGATTGGGGTGCGTTCACAAATTCAAGAAGATTTGACTTTAGAATTAAATTTGAAAATGGAATTGATGCCAGAGAATTGGTATCACCAGAACAATTTATTTCTAAAATAACTTTAAATGATTACTATACCATTTACAACTATAACAGTGCATCAACATGGACTGTTACTTTTAAAGCTGTAACTGTTTTTAAAGATGGTTATGCCAATTTTGGATTTACTTTAGGTGGTGATGGTTTACCTTCGCCAAATAAAATAAATTTGACTATTTTTAAAGTAGGCGGTAACGCAATATCTGGGTTAGTGTTGTTGTCCAATAGTGTTGTATAAAGGTAAATTATGACTCTTATCGTAGAATCAATTCGTAACGCTAAAATTAAAGACAAACATGGTCATGAGATTGAGTGTTACATAAAATATAAAAATCTTCCAGAAAGATTAACCACGTTATCTGCAGCCAGCACAGACACAGATGAAAAAGAATTATACAACAAAATTCTTTTCGGTGAGTACGGAGATATTGAACCGCTAGTAGAAACAATTACTGAAGAAGAAAGTCTTGTGCGTAGTGTTAAGGCTCAAAGAAATAAATTGTTAACAGAATCAGACTGGACACAACTTCCAGATGTTCCTGAAGAAACCAGATCTAAGTGGTTTGCTTATCGTCAAGCACTTCGTGATATAACACAACAAACTGGATATCCAAAAAACGTGACCTTTCCAGAAAAACCTGAATAAAGTAAATTATAATGGCCATCAATAAGACAGCTAGTTTAGTATTCACAGGAACACGTCGGTACTGGGATGTTCCAGATATTATTGAAGAAGGAACAATCACATATTCAATTTCTGGTGGCGGTGGCGGTACTGGAGGTAACGATTCACATCCTGGTGGAAGTGGTAGTAGTGCTGGATATGTTCGTGGATCTTTCACAATCGCTTCGGGACAAAGAATTAATGTGGGTGTCGGTGGCGCTGGTGGAAGCGGTGCAAGTACAGCAGCCAATGCTGCTGGTGGAAGTGGTGGTCAATCACTAACAGGATTTAGCGGTGGTTTCGGTGGCAAATCTGGTCAATATGGAACTTCTGGTGCAGGTGGCGGTGGCGGTGGAGCCACTGTTATTAAAATCGGCGAAACTTTAATATCCGTTGCTGGTGGAGGTGGAGGTGGAGGTGGAGGTGGAAATCTTGGCGATGCCAATGGACACCCATCACCAAGTTATCCAGTTCCAGGACAAAACGTAGATGCATTCTTAGGTCAAAATGGTGCACCACACAATGGTGATGGTGGCGGTGGCGGTGGCGGTGGTGGTGGCTGGAATGCTGGTACTGGTGGTGGAGTAGTTAGTGGTGATGTGGGTGGAAATTGTGGATATCAGGGACACAGTGCTGGTTTAAATTCTACATCTGTTACTTTTGTTGAAGACACTAGAGCAACCATAGACACCAGAGTAACGACCACAACTGCTGGATGGGTTGGTGGTGTAATATTTAATACACGTGGCCAAGAATCATTGACAACTACAGATGGAAGCAACCCACAAAATTATGCATACTCCAATGGTGCATATGGTGGCTTCTTAAATAGTTATGGTATTTGGGAAGGTGATATCGATGGTCCCACATATGATCGTACCTATAATGTTAATTTTCCAGTTGCTGGACACTATACAGTTCAGGCATCATGGGATAATGCTGGTGCCATCTATATTGACGGAGACCTGATAGTATCAAGATTCACTGGTGATGATGGTGGCACATATAGAAACATAACTGAAAATACAGTATATGTTGCTGCTGGATATCATGCTGTTCGACTATATGCAGATAACTATGGTGGACCAGGATGTATTGCATGCCTTATAACAGGTGTACCGATAGCAGCAACAACTATAACAACTGGAGAACTTATAACAACTGGATCTCTTACTACAAGAAATGCAGGTGTTGGCGCAGCTGTTAGTGGGTATGCAGATTTATATCTTACTGCCAGACTAAAACGAGGAATTCGAGTTAGAGTTAATAACACATGGACCACAGCAAAAGATATTTACACTAAAATAGATGGCGCATGGAAAAAGACATCGCAGGTTTATGTAAAAATTGATGGACAATGGCAACCTGCATATATTAGAGGTGGAGACAATCTCATAAGGTTTGAGTTCTCGTCAGCTTCAGATGGTTGGGGTGATAGTACTGGCGCACCAGCTTCTGGAACTAGTGTTGGTGGAGAACCTCCATCACCTCCTGCCGATACTGGTGGCGGTGATGGCGGTGGCGGTGGAGGCGGTGATGGCGGTGGAGGCGGTGATGGCGGTGGCGGATGTTGTTTCTTAACTACTGCAACTGTTGGCACCATGGGTTTTGCCGATGACTGTGAAGAACTAACACTGGCACGTAAACTTCGTGACGATCACATGGGTGATAAGTCTGGAGAACGTGATAAGTTGTTATATAACATATTCGGTCCAGTAATTGTCGAGCGCAATACTGATTGGAAAAGTTTTTACAATAACACTATAGTTCCATGCACCAATTTAATCAAAGACGAGAAATATAGTGATGCCAGAACTGTTTATAAGTATAATACAATTATCTTAATAGACAAGTATGCCACTCGCTATGCAGATAGGGAATTGATTGAAAAAGTATTGGATAATAAAAATATTCCATATGTTCTTAACTATGTTTTGTTTAAGACACGTTTGAAGTTGTTGATTTTGAAATTTAAAATTAAGATGGGATTGAAAAAATATGATGATAGTAAGCAACATAAAAAATGATCTTGAGAGTATAAAGCATCATCCAAAAAAAGAATTAACATCTTTATTGTGGGGTACAGTGACTGCCAATGCTGATACCATTAGTAAAGTTTTGAACAGTGATGAATATGATAGAAGTTCATTGGAACGCAAGATATTACATTATGCTGGTACTGGTAATTCTATGGTATCACAAAGTGCTGATATAGCACTTTCACGAAAAAATCTTGTTAAAAAATTCTATACAGATTCCAAAACAATAGAAATAATTTTTGATAGGGTAATGCCTTTGATTACTGAGGATTTGATAAATGGCGGTGAGATAGAAATGTTTTCTACTTTAAGAACATCTCTATCTTATATAATGCATGAAGAACTTTTAGGTATTAATTTTACTGAAGAAGATGCGCTAATTTTTAAACAGATGTTTACTGAAAATAAAACAGGTCGGTTAACCAACGATTCAGTTTATTTGCTTGCTATATTGAATATTCTTCCGCTTCCAAATGCTATGAAACAGTGGTTCACTAAAGATACAAAAAAAGTAAATACTGTCATAAACACTAAAGTAAATTTTATCTACGATAAAGCCATCCCAAGAAAAAATTCTCTTTTATCAATTTTAAAAAACGCTGTAGATAATGGCAGTTTGACTAAAGAAGAAGCACTTGGAGAAATGCGTGTTGACTTTCCTGTTGATACTTTAACGCTATCTATTTTGTGGTGCTTTTATATGTTGTCTAAGAACCCTTCTCATAAAGAAAAAATTAAAAATGATGAAGAGTATGCACGTAGCGCATATATGGAAACGCTGAGGATGCTCCCGCCAGTTTATATATTTTCCAGAGAACAAAAAACATCGAAATGTCCGTTCCATGCTGTTCTTCCAAAAAAACGTGTTTTGATTTCTATCGCTGCTGTTCATAAAATGGAAGAATATTGGAGTGATCCAGAAGAATTTAAACCAGAAAGATTTTCCAAAGGCATGACCTCTATTAAAAAAGGTTCGTTTATTCCTTTCGGTATGGGGCATAGGGCATGCCCAGGATCATCAATTGCTTTGAAAATTGCACCAAAAATAATTCAAAAGTTATTACAGAACTTTGATATCGTATTATCCAAAGAACCAGTTATCAAACGTAGAATTGAACTAACTACATATGACAATAAAATGTTCTTTAATGTTGGGAGAATTTAAATGGGTATAACAGTAGAACAATATTTAAAAGATAGAGAAGCCTGTCCTGTTTGTCGTGACCATGGTGATACCGCAGAGCGTTGTGTAACTGCATTGTTATCACGTGAGGATAACTGCATAATCTATAATTGCATCTTCTTCAATGGCAATCCTTATGATAATGATGATATACGTCATCTTCAAAATTTAAGATCAGCGCAAGCAGAAAGAATAATGCTTGCGTACTATTACAGATCTGATCCGATAGTTAAACATATCAAAATTCTAACAGGACATGATCAATATATGTTTTGGGAAATGTACTATCACAAATATGTCCATGGAATTATAAATTTTGCAAGAAATAAAGATTCTGAGAATGCTCTAAAATGCATAACAAAAATGTTGGATGAATTAGAAGCAGAATGGCATGGCTCAATATTACAACAGTAATCCTAATCTAAAAGCTGCAGCAGTTCCTGTTCAGTTTACTCAGGAACAGATTGAAGAGTATCTAAAGTGTAAAGCAGATCCAGTTTACTTTATTATTAACTACTGCTACATCGTTACGCTGGATCATGGGTTGCAAAAGTTTAATCTGTATCCCTGTCAGGTCAATAAGATAAATGTTATTCATAACAACCGTAAGGTTATTCTTATGGAAGGTCGTCAGCAGGGTAAGACAACTACTTCAGCTGCGTACATCCTTTGGTATACTCTGTTTCATGCGAGCAAAACTGTTGCCATTCTGGCCAACAAAGCTACAGCAGCACGAGAAGTGCTAAATAGATACCAAACGATGTATGAAAACCTGCCAACATGGCTTCAACAGGGTGTGACGACATGGAATAAAGGTGACATTGAATTAGAGAATGGTTCCAAAGTGTTTACCGCTGCAACTACCTCTTCTGGTATTCGTGGTAAGTCAGTTAACTTACTATACGTTGATGAGGCTGCAATTATTCCAAACACAGTGGCTGAACAGTTCTTTACGTCTGTTTACCCTACCATCTCTGCTGGTGAAACCACCAAAATTTTGTTAAGTTCAACCCCACTTGGCTACAATCACTTCTGGAAATTCTGGAATGATGCTGAACAGGGAAGAAATGGTTTCGTCAATCTATTCATACCGTACTCGGAGATTCCTGGACGTGATGAAAAGTGGGCAGAAACTCAGCGTCGTCTGTTGGGTGATTTGAAGTATAACCAAGAGGTTCTTTGTAACTTTCTTGGATCTTCTTCGACACTCATCAATGCTGATACGATTGCAAGATTGTCCTATATCCCACCGATCAAGTCGGTTAATGGATTGGACATCTACGAAGTGCCAGTTAAAGGTAGTGAAGAAGAAAAGATTAAACCGCATTCATACGTTTTAATTGCAGATACAGCCAAAGGTGTGGGTGGAGATTATTCCGCTTTCGTCATAGTTGATGTGACCGAAGCCCCATATCGAGTGGTTGCTAAATATAGAGATAATAAGATTAGTCCTATGTTGTATCCCAATGTGATCTTTAAGGTTGCAAAAGAATACAATATGGCTTACGTTTTGATAGAGATCAATTCAAGCGAGCAGGTTGCTTCGATCCTTTATCAAGAATTAGAGTATGAGAATATATTGTTTGTGACTCGTTCCACTGGAGGTCAGATAGTTTCTGGAGGTTTCGGTGGTGGTAAAACTCAGTTAGGTGTGCAAACCGATAAGAAGATCAAACGTATCGGTTGTTCTAATTTCAAGACGCTGGTTGAAGAAAATAAACTGCTCATACCTGATGCAGACATTATTTCCGAGATCACTACGTTTATTGAAGTAAAGGGATCTTATTCAGCTGATGATGGATACCATGACGATTTAGTTATGCCTCTTGTATTGTTTTCGTGGCTTACTACGAATCCATACTTTAAGGATTTAAATGATGTTAACCTAAGGAGCATTATGTATGAACAAAGAATTCAGTCAATCGAAAGTGAATTGACTCCATTCGGGTTCTATAATGATGGAAATGATGCTCAAGAACAAGTTTTAGCGAACTTCTAAAAAACCAAAAACCATAAATAAGATTACAGTATCGAGTTTACTTTTTCTCGAGTAAAACGAATAACATGTAATAAGGAGAATTACGATGCCTTTCCAATTAAGTCCAGGAGTTGCGGTAGTCGAGAAAGACTTTACCTCAATTATTCCAGCCGTTGCTACCTCTCCAGGTGCATTTGCTGGTATCTTTCAATGGGGTCCAGTTTTGGATCCTTTAACCGTAACATCTGAGAATGTACTTGCAGAGCGTTTCGGAAAACCAAATAATAACCAAGACGTTTTCAGTTCGTTCTTTACTGCTGCAAACTTTTTAAGTTATACAAATAACCTTTTGGTTGTTCGTGCTGATACAGCAAACCAAAAGAATGCTTCATGCACTGGTTTTGTTTCTAGTATCACCACTAGTAGTGCTGGTTCTGGCTATACTACTGCAGCTGTTACATTTTCTGCTCCTCAAACAACTGGTGGAACTCGTGCAACGGGAACTGCTAGTATTTCTGCTGGTACAACATCTGCTGGCACTCCAGTTGCAGTAACTAGTGTTGTAATTGCTGGTACTGCTGGTCAGTTTACATGTGCGGCTACAACACTAACAGTTGGTGATACAATTACTATCACTGGTACACTGGGTGGCACTGGAACTATTACTGGTTATACCACTGGAAAAGTTTATACAATTTCTGCTCTTACTGCTGGTAGTGGTTCTAGTGTAACTGGTTTCACCGTAACTGATGCTGGCACTCCAATTGTTACAACTGCTGGTACTCCAACTGGTTTAACTTACACTAGAGGTTTTACAGTAACAACTGGTGCGGGACAACTTTCTATTGCTATCGTGAACCCAGGATCTGGTTATACTGCTGCTCCAACTATTACTGTTACTGGTAACGGCACTGGTGCTTCATTCACTGCAGTTATTCAGGCATTTGCTGCTCCAAAAATTAAAAATGCTGCTGACTATCAGGCGACTGCGCAAGATGGCCAATTAAGCGTTGGTGGTTTTGTTGCTAAATTCCCAGGATCTCTTGGCAATTCGCTGTCATTCTCTGTAGCTGACAGTGTTTCTTATTCAGCATGGGATTATAAAGATTCTTTCGATAGTGCCCCAGGAACTTCATCTTACGCTGCATCTGTTGGCGGAAGCAATGACGAAATGCACATTGTTGTTATTGACGACAATGGCGCATGGACAGGTAGCGCAGGTACTATCCTTGAGAAATATGCTTTTGTTTCTAAAGCATCTGATGCTCGTAAATCTGATGGCACCAATAACTACTACAAAAACGTAATTAATTCAAACTCACGTTACCTATGGTGGGCAGATCATCCCCCACTAACAACATGGGGTACTGCTGCTGCTGGCGTTGCATTTGAGAATTTAACAACTGCACGTACAATATCACTTGTTGGTGGTGTTGATGATTTCGCAGCTACACCAGCTAACTACCAAGAAGGTTTTGCGTTGTTTGCCAACGATGAGTTGTATGACATTGCATTGATTCCAACTGGTCGTGTTACTGCTGCAACAGTTACTTACGTTATCAACAACATTGCTGAAGTGCGTAAAGATTGTATCGTGTTCACTTCTCCAGTTGATGTTTCTGATGCATCTGTTATTACTGCAACTGGTTCTACTGGTGCAAATAAGATCACTGCTTTCCGTGACGCATTGCCAAGCACTTCTTACGCTGTTCTTGACTCTGGTTTCAAGTATCAGTATGATCGTTACAATGACGCATACCGTTATGTTCCACTCAATGGTGACATCGCTGGTCTATGTGCTCGTACTGACTACACAAATGATCCATGGTTCTCTCCAGGTGGTATGAATCGTGGTCAGGTTAAGAATGTTGTTAAGTTAGCATTCAACCCAAGCAAGACAGAACGTGACACATTGTACAAAAAGGGTGTTAACCCAGTAGTTGCTTTCCCAGGACAGGGTACTGTTCTGTTCGGAGACAAAACTCTGTTGTCCGCTCCAAGCGCATTCGATCGTATCAATGTGCGTCGTTTGTTTATCGTTCTTGAGAAGTCTGTTGCAACTGCAGCTAAGTTCCAATTGTTCGAATTCAACGATGGCTTTACTCGTGCTCAATTCAAGAATTTGATCGAGCCATTCCTACGTGATGTTCAGGGTCGTCGTGGTATTACTGATTTCCGTGTTAAATGCGATGACACAAACAACACTGGTGAAGTTATTGACCGTAACGAATTCGTTGCCGACATCTTCATTAAACCAAATCGTTCTATCAACTTCATCACCCTTAACTTTGTTGCTGCTCGCTCTGCTATCAGCTTCAACGAAATTGGTGCCTAATTATTTAAGCAGGGGTCTTCGGATCCCTACTAAATATAAAGAACAGAATGCCCCAAGGAGATAATTAAATGGCAAATATTTCAGATTTTAAAGCGCAATTAACTGGTGGTGGCGCACGTGCCAACCAGTTTTATGTGCAACTAACATTCCCAACTTACGTTACGTTGGGTATCGTTGCAGGACAACAGGCTCAATTCCTGTGCAAGTCTGCTCAACTACCAGCTTCCACTATTGAAAACTTCGGTGTTCAGTATCGTGGTCGTGCAGTAAACTTCGCTGGCGAGCGTAGCTTTGCACCATGGTCAGTTCAGATCTATAACGACACAAACTTCAATATCCGTAATGCTCTTGAGCAGTGGTCCAACGGTATTCAGAATTTGATCGGCACAACTGGATTGACAAATCCAACTGCTTATCAGGTTGACCTTTCAGTTAACCAACTCGACCGTAATGGCGCAGTTATCAAGTCTTATACTTTCGTTGACGCTTATCCAACTGAAGTTGGTACAATTGAATTAGATTATGACACTGTTAATGCAATTGAAACATTCCCACTGACATTCCAATACAACTATTGGACTTCTAATACATCAACTGGTGCCAATGG
>Ga0136644_10003911_pt1 | contig 11079 bp, 8 predicted proteins | sample C_130820_EF_Meta_FD_94780 | JGI IMG/M metagenome (GOLD analysis project Ga0136644, IMG submission 94780) | Freshwater microbial communities from Lake Croche, Canada to study carbon cycling - C_130820_EF_MetaG (v2) (version 2) | ecosystem: Environmental > Aquatic > Freshwater > Lake | place: Lake...
CACAAGGCAACGATAGCGGTCAATGCCCGCCCAGACTTGTTGCCACATGGTGGGTGGCCGCCCATAACCTTGTTTGATGGGACCGACAATCGAACCGACCCCGCCCACTTGTTTGAAAAAATAATCAAAGCGGAAATCATAGCCCCCCGCATAAGAAGGGCCGGGCAGCGGTTGGACGCGCATCGGCGCATAGATCACATCGCCCGCCTGAATGGCAGGCCGGCCTTTCAACGATAATTTGAGTTTCAGGGGACGTTGATGGGCCTCAAGCGTTCCCAATTTATAAACGCGCAGGATCACATGCGCATTGTCTTCACCCGCCCCATCCTGCCCCCAGTCAATCTGTTCGATCAAGCCGCTGCCATAGCCCATCCAAGGGGCCTGCAAAACGGGGGCGGAAACGCGCAGCGTTTGCAAACACGCCGCCAGAAAACCTGCCGCCACGGCACAGACAAGCACAAGCCCCGCCATGACGCCGCGCCGCTGATCACGGTTCAACCAAGCCAGCCAAGCCGCGATCAGAAGGAGAGCAAAAGGGGCCAGCCAATGCGGCTCCTGATCCGCTTTCACATAGAGCAAAACCCCCGCCATCATCGCAACCGGCACAAACAAAAACGGCCGTCGCATATCCTGTTCCAGCAAAGCCCATTGCTGCATCTTGTTTCGAAAGGCGGACCAGCCATCGGCCAGCAAGACGCCCTGCGCGCCCATGGGCTGGAAGGTGGGTTTGGCAAGAAGGCGGCCAAGAATATGGCTTTGCACGGGCGGACCCGTTGGGCGGCTGGGTTCAGGAATTTTGTCAGCCGACATCGCAAGCCCCTTAACCTTCGGCACACAAGATGCTAGAGCACTAGCCATTCAAGGGCCACGCACCCAAAAGTGCGCAATCAGTCGCTCACAACCAACAATTGAAAAGGCTGCCGCAAGAGATGACCCGTCCTGTTGTCACCCGTTTTGCTCCCTCCCCGACCGGTTTTCTGCATATTGGCGGCGCACGGACCGCGCTGTTTAACTGGCTCTATGCCCGCCATACGGGGGGCAAAATGCTGTTGCGGATCGAGGATACGGATCGGGAACGCTCGACCGATGCTGCCATCGACGCGATTTTGAGCGGGTTGAAATGGCTGGGCATCACCTGGGACGACGAGGTCGTGTATCAATATTCCCGCGCAGAGCGACATCGCGAGGTGGCTTTGCAGATGCTGGCCGAAGGCAAGGCCTATTATTGCTACGCCTCCCCTGAAGAACTCACCGAAATGCGTGAGAAAGCCCGCGCCGAGGGCAAGCCCATGCGCTATGACGGGCGTTGGCGCGACAGACCCGCCTCGGATGCGCCTGCGGGCGTGAAACCGGTGATCCGGCTGAAAGCTCCGCTTGAAGGGGAAACGGTCGTCGAAGACCGTGTGCAAGGGCGTGTCAGCTGGCAGAACAAGGATCTCGATGATTTGGTTTTGCTGCGCTCTGACGGTGGCCCCACTTATATGCTGGCGGTGGTGGTGGATGACCACGACATGGGAGTGACCCATATCATTCGCGGCGACGACCATCTGACCAATGCCGCGCGACAGACACAGATTTATCAGGCCTGCGGCTGGGAAGTGCCGGAGATGGCGCATATTCCGCTGATTCACGGACCCGATGGCGCGAAATTATCCAAGCGCCACGGCGCTTTGGGGGTCGAGGCCTATCAGGCCATGGGCTATCTGCCGCAAGCTTTGCGCAATTATCTGGTGCGGCTGGGCTGGAGCCATGGCGATCAGGAATTTTTCTCGATGGATGAAATGATCGACTTCTTCGATCTCGGCGCCATTGGTCGGTCCGCCGCCCGTTTTGACTTCACCAAGCTCGAACATGTGAACGGCCATACGATGCGCGCGACCGCCGATGCGGATTTGGTCACAGCAATTGAAGGCCTGCTTCCTATTTTAGCTGCCGATAAACACTGGCCAACCATATTGGATGCGGATTTGAAGGGCCGCTTCATGACCGCCATGCCGGGCCTCAAGGAGCGGGCCCGCACTTTGGTCGAGCTGATGGATCAGGCCTATTATCTCTATGCGCAACGCCCGCTGACGCTGGAAGCCAAAGCCGAAGCCCTGATCAAAGACGGCAAAGAAGTTCTGGCCGCGATCAGGCCCGAATTGGAAGCGCTTGAGGAGTGGTCGCTCGCCTCCGTGGAAGCGGTGGTGCGCGCACAAGCAGAGAAATCAGGCCTCAAACTCGGTCAGGTCGCACAGCCCTTGCGGGCCACTTTGACCGGTCGCGCGACCTCGCCCGGCCTGTTTGATGTCATGGTTGTGCTGGGAAAACAGGCCTGCCTCGGCAGAATTGACGACCAGCTTTGAAAAGAACGGAATTTTCCCAATCAAATCAAAGGGAACTGCTTTATTTTAAAGCGCGGCCTATGCCTTTGGTCTGGTTGATCGGTTTGGGGAAATGATTTACTAAACAGGGCACCTTGCTTGGTTCCAGCGGGCTGTTTCTCCGTGCTGTCACGAAAGTGTCATCACAGTGATAGATCAGCAATCCCAAATGGATTTGAGTGAGACTTTAACACGAAGTTGGGGGTACCAGCATGAGCGAATCCGCGCATTTCGATTTCAACGCACAAAAGGTTGATATGCCGATTAAAGAAGGAACGATCGGCCCGAGCGTGGTCGATATCGGCAAGTTGTACGTTCAGACCGGCATGTTTACGTTTGACCCCGGCTTCACATCAACCGCAAGCTGCGAGTCCAAAATCACCTATATTGACGGTGACGAAGGCATTTTGCTGCATCGCGGCTATCCGATCGAGCAACTCGCCGAACACGGCGATTTTCTGGAAACCTGCTATCTGCTGCTCTACGGCGAATTGCCCACCACAGCCCAGAAACAGGATTTCGTCTATCATGTCACCCGCCACACGATGGTGCATGAGCAGATGATGCGTTTCTTCCAGGGTTTCCGTCGCGACGCCCATCCGATGGCGGTGATGGTGGCTTCTGTCGGCGCTTTGTCGGCTTTCTATCACGACTCGACCGACATTTCCGATCCGCAGCAACGCATGATCGCGTCCATGCGCATGATCGCCAAAATGCCGACACTGGCGGCTATGGCCTATAAATATTCGGTCGGCCAGCCTTTCGTCTATCCGAAGAATGATCTCGATTACACCTCGAACTTCCTCAACATGTGCTTTGCCGTGCCCTGCGAGGACTACAAGGTCAATCCGGTGCTTTCAAAAGCGCTGGACCGGATTTTCATTCTGCATGCCGATCACGAGCAAAATGCCTCGACATCGACCGTGCGTTTGGCCGGTTCCTCGGGTGCCAATCCCTTCGCTTGTATCGCAGCGGGCATTGCCTGCCTGTGGGGCCCCGCCCATGGCGGCGCCAACGAAGCGGCCTTGAAGATGCTGGCTGAAATCGGTCATGTCGATCGCATTCCGCAATTCATCGCCCGCGCCAAAGACAAGAACGATCCCTTCCGTCTGATGGGCTTCGGTCATCGTGTGTATAAAAACTACGATCCCCGCGCCAAAATCATGCAGAAGACCACGCATGACGTGTTGAAGGCTGTCGGCAGCAAGGATCCTTTGCTCGACGTGGCCGTAGAACTGGAGCGCATCGCCCTGACGGATGAATATTTCGTCGAGCGCAAACTCTATCCCAATATCGATTTCTATTCCGGCATCACCTTGAAGGCGATGGGCTTCCCGACCTCGATGTTTACGGTGTTGTTCGCCCTCGCCCGCACGGTGGGCTGGATCGCTCAATGGAAAGAAATGATTGAAGATCCCGGCCAGAAGATCGGTCGTCCGCGCCAGCTCTATACCGGCTATGCCAAGCGCGATTATCAGGACATTAAAGGTCGCTGATCGGATCACCGATGAAATGAAATTCAGGGAGGCTTCGGCCTCCCTTTTTTATGGGCGAGACAGCGTGGATAAAATCACATCCACCGCTTTGTCAGACGGGGGAACGGGCACATGCATGCAAGCCTGTAAACGCTGGCAGGCGGCAAGCTGGGCGTGGCGCTCGGGGCTCTCTTCCAGCAAGGGCAGCAAGGCTTGGGTCAAATGATGGACGGTGCAATTCTCTTGCAAAAATTCCGGAAAGGCCTGCTCGTCCAAAATCAGATTGGGCAGCACAATGGAAGACACCGTGATGAAGTGGCGCAATTGCGCCTCCAAGCGTGACACCTGATAGGCCACGACCTGCGGCACCGAAGACAAAGCCAGTTCCAGCGTCACAGTACCCGATGCGGCAAGGGCCACACGCGCTTCCCGAAAGGCGCGATATTTATCAGCCTCACCAAACAGCAAGCGCGGCTTGACGGGCCATGTGGCCACATGCTGCTCGATCTCCGAACGAAGATGACTGACGGCGGGCAAATCAGCCTCGATGCCCCCCTCCAAGCGGCTCGACAAGGCCTGTAAAACGGCACCAAACACCGGCATCAAACGCTTGATTTCACTGCGGCGGCTGCCCGGTAAAATCAGGATTTTAAAGGGGCGTTGATCACGCCTTGTTTGCTCATCACGAGATGGCCGCAATTCATCAAGGCGCTCGATCAAGGGATGACCCACATAGGTGCAAGGCGGGCCGTCCAAACGCAGATAGGCCGCGGGCTCGAAAGGCAGCAAGGCCAAGACATAATCAATATAGCCCTTCATGTTGCGGGCCCGTCCCGGTCGCCAAGCCCAAACCGTTGGGCTCACATAATTGATCACCTTCAAATCCGGCCGCTGTTTTTTGAGCTGTCTTGCCACGCGATGGGTGAAATCGGGACTGTCGATAATCACCAAGACATCCGGTTTTTGTTCGGACAAAAAGTCGATGGTTTCACGGATCCGCCTGAGCAGCAAAGGCAGGCGGGCAATGACCGGCAAAATGCCCATGACCGCAATATCGGAAATCGGGAACAACGAGGACAAGCCCTCCTGCTCCATCAAAGGACCGCCCACCCCGATCATCTCACAATCACCGACGCGCGCCCGCAAGGCCCGCATCAGCTTGAAGCCCAGCTGATCGCCCGAGGCCTCCCCCGCAATCAGACCTATTTTCAACGGCCTGCTCACGTTTTCACTCCGGTGATAAAGACGCCTTTTTCATTGGCCCGCGCGACCATCGCCTCGCGCTCGATCAACAGCACACTGCCTGCCTGCAAAGCCAGACCCGATATGCCTGCCCTGACACAGGCATCAATGGTGCGCGGCCCGACAGCTGGCAAATCAGCCCGCCTGTCCTGGCCTTGCTTGGCCGCTTTCACAAACAGACGTGTAAAGACACGCGCATCCTGCCCAAACCAGTTGAACCGAGGGCGACAACGCTTGAGCATTTGATCCGTGCCCTCGGGCCCTTCAATCGCGAGAATGCGGCTCCCTTCGATCACGGCAGCCTGTCCGCAATCATAAGGCGAGAGCGCCCGCAACAGACCAAAGCCTGTGGCAATCATCTTGAGGTAGGCGTCATCAGGGGGAATGGTTCCCAATGTGCCAGCCGGACATAAGAGGCTCGGGGCGACCTCATCAATGCCCAGAATCTTCAACCCTTCATTTTCAAGAGCGGCCAAAGCGCCGCGCAACAGATGATCATCGCCTTGCGCCAACAAGGACAGCAAATCCGTTGAATGTTTGAACTGTTGAAAAGCCGACAACACAACATGTGGCCCGGGGCGGCGCACATGGCCTGCCAGAACAAGACCATAGGGCTGTCGTTTTTTTAATTGCGCCAACAGCTCTTGGGGCTTGAGCAGATCGACCCAAATGGTTTCCGCTTCATCGCCCAAACCTCTGTCCGCAAAACCTTTGAGAGCAAAGAACACGGGTTGATAGCCATGCTGGCGCGCATGACGCGCCACCTCCCGTGGAAAAAAACCACCCCCAGCAAGAATGGCCAGTGTGCGCGTCAGCGTTAAGGCGCTGCGCTCAGTTCTCATGACCTTCACGCGGTGTGCAGACACTGCGGCTGCCGCCCTCACGGATAAAGGCAAGGATTTCGCGCACGGTGACATGGGCGGAAAACTCCTGCTCCACGTCTTCCATGCGCTCTTGCAACGTGCCTTCATCAGCAAACAACAAACGATAAGCGCGTCTGATGTCATGGATCACTTCACGCTCAAAACCGCGACGCTTCAGACCAACAATATTAAGGCCAGCGAGATGGGCACGATTGCCAATGGCAATACCGTAAGGGATGACATCATTTTCAACGCCGGACAATCCGCCGATAAAGGCATGCGCACCGATGCGGCAGAATTGATGCACGGCCGAACCGCCCCCCAAAATCGCAAAATCACCCACCCGACAATGGCCCGCCAACATGACATTGTTGGAAAAGATAACGTGGTTGCCGACAATGCAATCATGCGCGACATGGGCATTAGCGAGGAAAGTGCAGTGATCGCCCACCCGCGTTTCCATGCCGCCCCCTTCGGTGCCGGGGTTCATGGTGACCCCTTCACGGATCATACAATCAGACCCGATATGAAGGGTGGAGGCTTCGCCCTTGAATTTCAAATCCTGCGGCGGATGGCCGATGGAAGCAAAAGGATAGATGCGGGTGCGCGCACCCACCACCGTATGACCGGACACAGCAACATGGCTGACCAGTTCAACCTTGTCTTCCAAGACGACATTTGGGCCAACGGTGCAAAAAGGACCGATAACCACATCCGCACCCAGACGGGCGGAGGGATCGACAACGGAGAGCGGGGATATGGTGCTCACTAATCTTACTCCAAGACCAGCATGGCGCTGACTTCGGCCTCACAGACCACCGTGCCTGCTACTTTGGCTGTGCCTTTATACCACCACATGCTGGCGCGCTGTTTCAGTTTCTTCATATGGAATTCAACGGTGTCACCGGGCTCGACAGGCTTGCGGAATTTCGCATTGTCGATGGTCATGAAATAAACGAGTTTTGGCTTGCGACCATCCGTCATCGACGCCACGCACAAGGCTCCCGCTGTTTGGGCCATGCCCTCAATCAACATGACACCGGGCATCACGGGGTGTTCTGGAAAATGACCGGTAAATTGCGGCTCGTTCATGGTGACATTTTTAATGCCGATGCAGCTCTCGTCACCATTCATTTCAATGATGCGGTCAACCAGCAAAAAGGGATAGCGATGCGGCAAAAGCTGCATGATGCGCTTGATATCCGCGCTGCCTAATGTGGTTTGTTGCGTATCGCTCATTGTGCCTCCTGATCGGTCAGAGGTTTATCTGTGGACTGCTGATCCGCATGTTGCGGACCTGCTTTCAATAATTTAAGGCCGCGTCCGCCCGCTTTGGCCAAAGAGGCCAGCACGGCAATTTCCTTGCCCCATTGCCGTAAGGGACGCGCAGGCGTGCCCCCCCAGCGCTCGCCCGCGGGAACATCCCCCGCCACCGAGGCAGCACCGGCAATCTGTGCCCCTGTCCCGATGGTGATATGACCGACAGAGCCCGCCTGCCCGCCCATGACCACGAAATCACCCAGACGGGTCGAGCCCGAAATCCCCACCTGTGCAACGATGACGCAATGGCGGCCAATGACGACATTATGGGCGATCTGCACCAGATTATCGATTTTGGTACCTTCGCCAATAATCGTGTCACGATTGGCGCCGCGATCAATGGTTGAATTGGCGCCGATTTCGACGCGATCCTGAATGATGACACGGCCTACCTGCGGCACTTTGTCGTGACCGTGACGGCCCATGGCAAAGCCAAAGCCATCCTGTCCGATCCGCGCCCCCGTATGAATGATGACATCATTGCCAACCAACGCATGGGTGACTGTCGCTGCTGGTCCGATGGTGACATGACGCCCCAAACGCACATCGGCACCGATAATGGCGCCCGCACATAAAATAGTCCCCGCACCGATTTCAGCCCGCGGACCAATGACAACGCCCGGATCAACCGTGACGCCTTGTTCCAGTCGCGCTTCGGGATGGATAAAAGACCCCGGAGCAATGCCTGCCCCTTCAAAAATCGGTTGCGGACGCATAGCGGAGGGAAACATCGCAGCCGAAATACGCGCAAACACACGGTAAGGCTCATCCACCACAAAACAGGCAAGATGGGACGGGATTTGATCGAGATGTTTTTTGCCGATGATGGCAGCAGAGGCCTGCGTCACTTTAAATTGCGAGACATAGGCCTGATTGTCGAGAAAAGTCAGATCCCCCTGTCCGGCCTGATCAAGCGGAGCAATGGCTTTGATCGGCATTGAGGGGGAAAACCCCTCCGGCACAGGAACAGAAATCAGATCTGAAATAGACTGAAGACTGAAGTCTGTTGGGGTACGAAAAAAACAGACGTCAGTCATGATAAGACACTCGCAGGTGGAAGCGAGACCGGATCAGAAGCTGGTGCCGCCGGAGAAGCGGAAGAACTGGGTCCGGTCATAGGTGTCTTTGGTGATCGCCTTGGCAAAGTCAAAGCGGATGGGACCCAAAGGCGAGGCCCAGATCAAACTGGTACCAACCGATGAACGGATCATCTTGCTGTCATGCACCTGCAACTGGGTATAGGAGGCAACACCGCCATAACAAGTCAGAGCATTGGCGCAGAGATAGCCGAAGTTCTTTTTTCCTTCATAGCCAAACAGCGTACCGGCATCGGCAAAGAGAGCCATTTTCATACCCACTTCTTTAGGCATGCCAAAGACCGGGAACTGAATTTCCGTGCTGCCACCGAAATAGCTTGTACCGCCCAAAGCATTCATGCGGGGGTCAACGGCCGTATCACGCGGACCCAAACCACCGGGCGCAAAACCACGCACCAGAGCCGGACCCAGATTGAAATTGTCAATCACGCGCAGATTATTGCCATAGACATAACCGCCCATGCCCTTCACGACACCGACAAAATCATCCGTGATTTCGCGATACATCCGGACTTCAGAGGTCGAGCGAATGAACTTGGCGTCACCACCAGCCCCTGCAAAATCCTGACGCACTTCGGCATACATGCCGGAGCGCGGATTTTTGTTGTTATCAAGCGTGTTATAGCTGAGCGTGTAACCCGGCATGGACACGAGGGATTGTCCCGCAGCCTCCTTGATGGCCACCGAGGCTTCACCATTGGCCACGCAATCGGGCACGCCCGCTGCATAGGTACCAACAGTCGTCAACAAAGGCGAAGTCGAACAGTCCCCATAAGGATGATTGGCATCATTGGGGATTTTGATATCAGCCTGATAGATCGTGTAACGGATCTGGGCAATGACATCATCCGTCAAAGCAAAGCCGATACGGATTGCACCACCGCTATTGCGGACATTGTAATAAGAGTAGCGGCTGTTATCGGTATATTTAGTGAAGAGATCAAAGCCCGCTGCCAGACGACGATCCATGAAATAGGGCTCGGTGAAATTGAATTCCACCCCATTGGCATATTGACCAAGACTACCGGAAATACGGGCATATTGACCGCGACCCAAAAGATTGGATTCAGATACTGCCACTTCGCCGATAATGCCGTCAGCGGTTGAATAACCGGCCGAGATCGAGAACTGGCCAGTGGGCTGGTCTTCCACATCCACATTGATCACAACACGATCAGGCGTTGTACCGGGCTCGTTGGTGATGCGAACGGTTTTGAAATAGCCAAGATTTTTCAAGCGGCGCTCAGCGCGATCCACCATCACCTTGTTATAGGCATCGCCTTCGCCGACATCAAATTCACGACGCACAACCTCGTCTTTGGTCCTCACATTGCCGCGCACATTGATGCGCTCGATGTAAACACGCGGACCTTCTTCAACGACATAGACGATATTGACCGTGTTGGTTTCCTTGTTGCGGTCACCGCGCGGACGCACTTGCGCAAAGGCATAACCACGGCTTGCAACAGAGGTTGTCATGGCAACCAAGGACTTATCAACGGCCTCGACGGAATAGACATCGCCCGAAGACGTTTTGGCCAGAGACAACAGGCTTGCTGAGGGCACATCATTGATGCGCGAATCAACATTGACGGTGCCGATCTTGTATTGCGGACCTTCTTCAAGCGTAATTTTGATGTTGTAACCCGAGCGATCCTCGGAAAGCTGCGCCTCGGTCGACAGTACGCGGAAATCGACATAACCGTTTTTGAGGTAATAGCGGCGCAGCAATTCAACGTCTGCAGCGATGCGGTCGGGATCATAAACGTCGGATGTCTTCAACCATGACATGAAGTTGGATTCGGTCGTGGTCATCTGGTCACGCAAACGCGAGGACGAGAAGACATGATTGCCGACAAAATCGAGGTTTTTCACACCGGTCTTGTCGCCTTCATTGATGGTGTAGACGACATCAAGGCGGCCATTTTCAAGCGTAACCGTGCGCACATTGACCGTGGCATTGGCGCGACCACCGCGCAGATAGATTTCACGGATACGGGCAAGATCGTTATCCAAAGCCGTTTGGGAGAAGGCGCCGCGCTCTTTCAGCTGCAGCTCGCCCACCAGAACTTCGGTTTTCAGCTTTTTATTGCCCTCGAAAACGATACGGTTGACGACCTCGTTTTCACGAACAGAGACGATGGTCTGGTTACCGGAACGGCGAACCTCGACATTGGAGAAGAGACCCGTTTGCAACAGATCCTTTTTGGCCGCTTCCGGAGACTGGTCGGCGACATATGAGCGGATGGTATCCGCATCAACCCGCTTATTGCCCTGCACGACAACCGATTGGGCCATCGCCGAAACCGAGGCACCCAAAAAGGCCAAGGCACCCACAAAGGCTGTTACAGCCTTGCGTGTCTGCCGCAAATTCAGGGTTGTAAAAATCATTGCCATTTTTCCCGTTCCGTCATCAGTCAATGAACAGACTGCTCCAAACTCCTTTTAGACAATTTTCTTTGCCGAGGGAAGCGGTTAGCGGTTCATTCACCATGCAAATTTAAAAAGACCCGCATTTATTCTTAATGCAAGTTTAACAAAACGCCTCAAAAACCTAGTTTACCCACCAAAAGACCGTAAAACATCACTTAAAATGCCCAAACCCATCAAACTCAGCACGATAATCAGCCCAAAGCGGTAGCAAAGCGCCATCACTTTCTCTTCGACCGGCTTGCCGCGCACGGCCTCCCACGCATAAAAAACCAGATGCCCCCCATCC
>Ga0136644_10003912_pt1 | contig 11075 bp, 11 predicted proteins | sample C_130820_EF_Meta_FD_94780 | JGI IMG/M metagenome (GOLD analysis project Ga0136644, IMG submission 94780) | Freshwater microbial communities from Lake Croche, Canada to study carbon cycling - C_130820_EF_MetaG (v2) (version 2) | ecosystem: Environmental > Aquatic > Freshwater > Lake | place...
AATGAAGATGAAATGAATGAAGATGAAGATAATGAAGATGAAATGCTTGAACACGATATTTTTCTTAGAAATTATTTGGGAAAAAATATTCCTTTAATGAGAGAAAAAGTGTTTCGCTTTTTAAAAATGTCATCATCAAAAAATTATATGAGCGTAGTTAATACAATAACTAATTTGTCATTCATACCTATACATTTAATAAAAATCTTCATTAAAAATATTGTTTATGTATATCCAAATGTTATTTTAAATAAAGTTATTTATGATAGCAATGTATATAATAAATCTAGGTTTTCTACAAAAACGTGGTTAGATATTAAAAATATAATCACAACACAACATTATGGGTTATCAGCATTTTATGATGACAAATTGTTGAACACTTTTTTACAACAATTACAACAAAAATGCAAAATATTTGTAGAGTTGTCTGAAAACACGCCACCATCATATCATAATAGCAAATTGTATGAATTTTATTTTTTAAAAATTTTAACTACATATATTGACTTAATAACTAATGCAGATATTCCAGAAATAAATATAAATATTAAAAAGGGAAATCAAAAGAATTTGCAAGAAATCGTAACTAAGTTATTGACAGAATTTATCAAAATATTTAATGAACAAAAAGATGACCTCGACTTTTCATATAATGATATAAAAGAAATAATTTTTAAACTTAAAGAAAAAGAAAAAAATAACATTACTAGCAGATTAAGCAAGATAAGTAAAGAAGAACGCGTAATTGATACTGCATTAAAGAAAAATAAACTAGGCGAATGGAGTAAGGGATTAGAAAAAGGACTGACACAGTATGTAAAAGAAGCATATGACGGTGATTTGGACTATGTAGAAGAAATGCAAACTGAAGAAAAAATTAACAAAACTAAAAACAAATTATTAAGACAAAATAATAACACTAATTATGAAGAATATATTAACGAAGAAGATATTGATAATCAAATTAGCAATGAAAATAATGATATCATTAATTTGAATGATGATTATAGAGATGGCGAATTACAAGACGAATATAACGAAGATGAAGATACATATGATTACGACTCATAATTATTAACTCATAATTATTAACTCATAACTATTAACTCATAATTATTAACTACTCATTGTATATACTTGACTTGTTGATATTTCTTTATTTTTTTTGACCTTCTCTTCTTTATTCAAAAAATCTTGGTAATTTTTAACCATTTGTTTAGGATTTGTTATACAACCACGAACAGATAAGTTAAGTTGAACTATAGAAGTTACTAATAACCCCACATATATAAACCACATTGCTTCTCCAACGTTATCTCTCGTTACTACTAGCTCAAATAGTTCATTCATTTTTTCAATAGTTTTACTGTCAGAAACATTTTGGTACTCGGGCTTCATTAATGGCTTTAAAATATTCCAGTATTCTACAAAATTATTAGGAACTATTTGATTTATTAAAATAGATGTATTTCCACATATTTTTATAATAGCCTCTGCAGCATCCTGCATTTTTATTTTTTGTTCTTTTGTACTTATATTGTCTGCATCTATTTTACCTTGGATGTCTTTGTTAATTAATAATTCATTTAAAATATTATTTGCGTGTTTTGACACATAAAAATAACCTATCACGTCTGAAAATGCAGATTTAAAACCAGGATATACTATTAATATAACTATCACAACACCAAATAATAAGGTCCAAGGGAAAAATGTAAATGCGCATGCTGCACCTATGTTTTCGGTTATACTGCCGCCACATTTAGTTGTTATTATATAAGCATTCACCATAAACTGAATTACTAATATTAGTAAAAAGTATACACCTAAATAAATAAAATTGTTATTTGTATATTTTTTATATTCATCAAGGTTTGTTAATTGTGAATAACTTAAGGGTGGCTTTAAAGCCAAATAATAAAAAAGCGTTGTCAATAAAAAAGTTACTATATTTATGTATGAACTAGCCATGTATAGATATTATGTATAATATAAATTATAATTTTACAACTATAATTTATGGATTATAAAGAATATATAAAACCACAGTTAGTTGAATCTGGAGTGAAATATTTTTTACACGAAACTCTTAAACAATGTCATCATTTTAAAGCTTCTTATCAGAATTTATTAGTTAATATTGGGTTATTTTTGTGCTTTATCTTTATTTTAATATGTATTCTTTTTTTTAAATATAAAGGAAAACCTACTCCTGAAGAAAAACATCAAAAAGAACAAGTAAAACAACAATATATTTTATCAAAAATTAATCAGTTTCAAAAATCAAAAAGAGAAGAACAACAAACTTTAATAACTGGGTTACCTCATTGGGAAAATGAATTTGAAAATGTAAATGTAAATAAAATAATATATTAGAATATATTATAATGAACTTTGTAGATAGTTTAAATGAATATTACAATTTAAAATCAGAATATGATGAACAATTCGTAAAAGAGAAAAAAAAAATTAGAGATATGATAGGTAATAATAATGAAAAAGTAAATGCCTTTAAAAAATTTAAACCATTATGTATCAGTTGCAAAAAACAGGTTGGCAGTATTTTTTCTACATCATACAATAAAGAAAATAATACAAGAGTTTTAAAAGCTACGTGTGGTAGTAAAACAGAACCATGCTACTTAAATATCGTAATAAACTTAGGTCATTGTTATAATGTTTATGATAATATTAATGTGTTTAAAAATTATTTACAGGAAGACAAAAATGATATTGTTTATGATAAAAATAATCTACTTTTTGGGTATATTTCAACCAAAACTGCAGTTACTAATTTTGAAAAATTAAAAGAGTCAGTCGATGTTTTTACATATGAATTAAATAAAAATTATGAATTTATTAAAAGTTTAGATAATGAAACTATGCAAGAAAAAATGCAAAACTTACAAAAGGATTGTTATTTATTAATTAACCAAATTAAGGAAGCAATCCAGGGTGGGGGTGATATTCCATATCATGATATTGTAAATATATATATTACCCAGTTAGTCCCACTACTTAAACAGATTCAAGATTTAAAATATAAAGTAAATTATGTAGAACTTATACAAACACCACATAATAAGCAGTTTTCACTAATTCAACAAAAAAATGGAATTAAAGACCTAGAAGTATTTTCTGTATTACCCAAAGTAGAAAGGTTTGAAAAGGGTGTAAAAGTATATAAAAATAAGAAGTAAATTATTGTTTTATTCTTTTATTCGAGAATATCATACAAATGTTTCAAAATTTATAACAGTATATATTATAAATGATATTAAATTATATATCAGTCAAAATATTTTTAATCAGTTTTGCAATTGGAATATTTTTTGTCTATATTAATGGAGAAGAACTCAAACACGTTTATATTTATCCTACTCCAGAAAATATTGATAAAATAATTTATAAAGACAAGGCTAATAATTGCTTCATGTATCAACCTACTGAGGTTGAATGCCCTAATAATATAAACTTAGTAAGCACAATTCCTACACAATTATAATCTATATAAACTATATAATTATAAATGCCTGCTAACTTGGGGAAACTTTTACACACGGCAAATGGCAAAATTATTATGTCAATATTATTAGGACTAGGTCTTGCTTCTTTATTTAGAACAGTTTGTAAAGATAGAAAATGTGTTATCTTTAACTCTGCGCCTTTAGACGAAATACACAATAAAATTTATAAATACGATAAGAAATGTTATAAATATGATTTGGTTTCAACAAAATGCAACTCAAATAAAAATATAGTTGAGTTGTAATTGCGTAATTATTATATACAATCAATATTTATAATAATTATGGATAATTCAACCAGAATTTTAGATTTACCAGTAGACGCACAACAACAAGGAGTTCAAATCACAACAAATGAACAACTTGCAAATAATAGTAGCGAACAACCTAATCATTTAGCATTAGACCAGAATACAATAAATCAAATCATTAGTGGATTACAAAAAGCAAGCGCTTCTGGTGCAACACAATTGCCTTCTAGAGATATACCAACCACTACAAATAATTTAACACAAGATATTCAAGTCAAACAAGGCTATATACCACCACCACATTTGGCTCAACATCAGGAGAAATATATTCCCGAATATCAACAACACGATAATTATAATTATAATAGTAATAATAATAGTAATAATAATTCAAACTCTTTAGATGACTTATATAATGAAATACAAGTTCCGCTATTACTAACTATTCTTTATTTTTTGTTTCAGTTGCCCATTTTCAGAAAACTATTATTTACATATTTTCCTATTCTTTTTTCAAAAGACGGCAACATTAACATTAATGGATATTTTTTTACAAGTGTATTGTTTGGAATATTATATTATTTAATACATAAGGTAAATGCACATTTTGGCAATTTTTGAAGATACAAATTCTCAATTTATTCAACTATCGGTCTGTAATGGTAAAAATATGTCGCTTTCAAAATGCGCATTGAAACACGATTCGTGATATATTCGTTGCCCTTCATGGTCATATGTTGTTTTATTATCTTCAATCGCAACGATAGGAACTATTATCGCTCTTTTACCGTCTTTGGTTATTGTCCAATCTGCCGAAAATGGCGTAACTGATTTGTCACTTATCGTTTTTATTGCATAATCTAGGTTATATGTATTATGTATGTGTAACGCTTGTTTTCTTGACAACATATACATCTGTGTTCCCCACACATTATAACCAACCATATGATAAGATAATCCAGTTATGTTATCGTAATCTATATATGTCTCATCATATTCTGTTGTTCCTTTTGTTATTTTATGTTGCAATAAATAACCCAGTAATAACACATCCAACTCTAATTCTACAAATTTTTTACAAATATACGGTAACAAGTATGGTAGATTTTTGCTTATATAAATATCATCCTCACAAAAAATCCCGAATTCTTTGTTTGAATTTATAAATTGTTCTATCATATCAATATGTCCAAACATACAAGACCACACTTTTTTTGTATGCTCACAAATATCATGTGATAACCTTTCATCAGCAAAAGATACTCCTTCATAAAAATTACAATTTAAATTTAAACTATTGAATATGTTTGTCATTTTCTCTCTTCTATTGGGTTCATTATTATAATTGAGGCAATAAATACTCAATGATTCAACCATTTTATTTTTACTTGAGTTTATTTTAAGTATATTTAAATTTATTATATATATTATGATTCAAATATATATAAATAAATTAATCGAAAATTTACCAGCACATATAACTAACACAAAACAACCATTAAAAATAGATATTGTTTTAGATGGCGGCGCTTTTAATGGAAGTTACTTGGTTGGCGCTTTATATTTTTTAAAAGAAATGGAAAAAAGAAATTATATTGTAATTGATAGAATCTCTGGTTGTAGTATTGGTTCGCTTGTAGGATTTTTATATTATATTGATAGGTTAGACTTATTTTCCTTACTATATAATAACATTATAAGCGATTTTAAAAAAAATAGCAATTTAAAATATTTTACTAATATTAAAAATTACATAGGTAAAACTCCTAGTAATATTTGTGATATTCTTTATAAAAAACTATATATTACGTATCATAATGTGATTAATGGTAAAAAAGTTATTAAAAAAACTTACAAAAATATTGATGACGTATTTGAAACTATTCTTAAATCTAGTTTTTTACCTCTTATGATTGACGGCAACTTATTATATAAAAATAAATTTATGGATGGCCAAACACCATATATTTTTAACATTAGTAAAGGTAAAAAAATTCTGTTTTTAAATCTATTAACGTTTGATAAATTAACATCCTGTTTAAATATTAAAAATGAAAATAATAACTTTCATAGAGTTCTTTCTGGATTATTAGAAATTCATAATTTTTTTATAAAAGGGTCTGAAACAAATATGTGCAGTTATGTAAATGATTGGGGAATTGGTTATAACATTTACATTATGATAAGATATTTAATAGAAAAAATTATCGTTTTTATTATTTATTTTATTTACATAATGAATAAAACAAATAATAAAAATATTACTTATATTATTTGTTCAAAATTTATGAAATCTATTATAAGTATTTTAATTAATAGATATTGTTTTTAGTGCTAAAATATTGAAAATAAAGTTTGCTTTTTAGTTGTTTGCTTTTTAGTTGTTTGCTTTTTGGTTGTTTGCTTTTTGGTTGTTTGCTTTTTGGTTGTTTGCTTTTTAGTTGTTTGTTTTTTAGTTGTTTGCTTTTTGGCAACATTTTTCTTATTATTTGGTTTATAACTAAAAAAATATTTATTATACTCTTGCGTATTTCGCTTATGTCTCAGTTCATTAAATTTATTGGCTTTTTCTGAACGAAGTTCTTCTTTGGATTGTTGGTGTCCATAACAAGTAATACTAAACCTTTTTAGTAACCCTTTTTGGGCTAATCTATTCTCTTTTTGCACATCATATAAAAATTTGGACATACATAATATTCTATCAGTAAAATTATTAAAATACGGTCTATCTGTATATAAAAAAGCTAGATAAAAACTTAACATAGTATCTATCGTTGCTACTTTTAATATTTGTCCGTTCATTTTTATAGTATTATAGCTATGACACGCAATCGGTTTAAAAATAAATACTGTTGTATCTTTACCTATTTTTATTTCATAATGTTCTGGAACTATCTCTCCAATCGGTTTATGATAAATAATTTGTGTATTTGTTATTTGTATATCTTTTAATCTTTCAACAACTATTTTTGCTGTACTTTCTGGATTATGTGAAATTACGTCAAAATCTGCTGACTCCTTTACCTTTTTCTGTAAATGTTTTGGCATGTATCTTCCATATAATGAAATTGCATAACCACCAAAAAATACAACACCTTGATTTATTAACGTATTTCTTATATTATTATAAATTAATGTATTCGTTTTTACATCTTTAGTATCTTCCATACTTCTTTGAATATTAACATCTTCGCATTTAATATCAGTTATTGGGTAATTTTTATTTAACAATGTTAATCTTTTTGCAACCTTTTCCCAACGGTCGGTATCCCCTGCAGGTCTAGATAATTCAAGATACATTGACATTCGCAAAAAATTGGGGGGAGCATATAAAATATTTGCAACCTGTATTGACTCTTTTTTTAACGAATTAAAAATTTCTTTTGGAATTGTTGTAATATCTGCTATCGGAATATAATTTACAAATACTTTATATGTTCCTTCGTGTTGTGCTGATTTGGCTTCTACTTCAGTATATCCATTTTTTAAATATATATCACTTAACTCTATTGCATCTTTTACACCATTTGTTGTAAAAAAATCATAATCTGCTAACTCATAAGACTTATTATAGAACTGGTCTGTTTCCGGTAAAATATTGTTGATGGCTGTCCCGCCATAACATATCAAATTTTTACGTTTAATAAAATCCTCCACAATTGATATCATTTTTCTGATTTCTTCAGAAGATACTATTCTTTCACCCATTTTTTCTTGCGCTTTATCTACTTGCATTCGCAATATTGCTAATTCACATTCCTCAAATGTGAGGGTTTTATCACATTTAATTGAGTTGTCTTTCATTATATATATATTATTAGAAATTAAAATTATAATAATCTGTTTTCACGTTTCTAGTTTTATATGAATATTCCGGGTGTTGAGGCGTTGGCTCAGGAATAGTTACAACAGAATAACGAAGCCTTTCCGGTTTTAAACTAAACGCATAACCGCATTTATCAAAAAATATTGCGTTTTCTTCTAAAAAATTATCTACTGTTTGATAACGCATTGCAACCATTTGACAACCTGCTTCTCTCGATAATATTCCCGACGGGTTTGGAGGATTTATTCCAATATCTGGAAAAACAATTGTCATACTACGTTTATTATATTCTTGCAATTCATTAATATCAGGACTATTTTTCACATCATAATATCTATAACCACGCATAAAAACTGAATTACTTGTTAAATTAATATATTCAAGCAAATCCTTATTTTCTAAATAAGCATTATTACTCTTATCGACAATCAATATGACTTTACCCATAAATTTTATTAATGGCATACTAGATATATTATTACCATAATTCTCATAACTATAGTCTTTACCTAACATAATATTACTATATGACTTAAATATATTTGCCAATTTATTGTACATTGATTGATTCGTGCTTTTAATTCTTAAATGTATTAATAATGGATCTTTCGGATTTGGAACAGTACCGCCACTAAACGCATAGTTATTAATTACTTTCATTACATTACTAAACTCTACATAATTATACGTTTCTTTTATAAAATAACTGTTATTTGTGCTTGTAGATACCACTGGATTATTATCTATATTATAAATCTCAAAATCTAAACATCTTACACCTTGTTTTAATATTGCTTTTAAATTACATATGTCAACAAAATCATTCTTGTAAGAACCGCCACTACACGCATTATATGCGGTTTTTATATAATAATCAACTAAATTTCCACTACAATCCGGGTCTGACGTGCTAATTGATTTTATATTACCATTTATGGAAGGGTATAAACTATTCATATAACTGCATTCTTTTGCTTCAAGCTTTGTTATATAAATAATGTAACCAATAAATAAAATTATTATTATAACAGTAAAAGCTAAAATTGTATAACTAGTTATATCTTCTTTATAAGCATAAATACTATTAGACATATCTTAATATCTTAAGATATTATTTTTAATTTTAATAATAACTTAAATTTAAAAAATCATATATATATAACAAAATATGACAGGAGGATTATTAAATCTTGTAAGTAGTGGACAACAGAATATAATTTTAAACGGCAATCCTGAAAAAACTTTTTGGAAAATTGCTTATAAAAAATATACTAATTTTGGTCTTCAAAAATTTCGGGTTGATTTTGAAGGAACTACTAGCTTAAAATTAAATGAACAATCTACATTTCAATTCAAAATACCAAGATATGCTGATTTATTAATGGATTGTTATTTATCTGTAACTTTACCAAATATTTGGAGCCCTATTTTACCTCCACAACAAATTACTAATCCTGATGCAAGTATTAGTTACACTAATTGGGCGCCATATGAATTTAAATGGATTGAATACTTAGGCGCACAAATGATATCTAAAATTACTATTAACTGTGGTAATCAAAAATTACAAGAATTCTCTGGTAATTATTTATTATCTATGGTTCAGAGAGACTTTAATTCTGAAAAAATTAAACTATTTAATGAAATGATTGGACACGTTCCAGAATTATATGACCCGGCAAATGCAGGAGCGCGTTCAAATACTTATCCTAATGCTTTCTATACGGATAATCCTACTGGCGCTGAACCGTCTATTAGAGGTACGCAATTATTTATTCCATTAAATGCTTGGTTTAATTTAAAAACACAAATGGCGTTTCCTTTAGTTTCATTACAATACAATGAACTTCAAATAAATATCACTTTTAGACCTATAAATGAACTGTTTAAAATAAGAGATACTCTTGATTATATTAACAACTATCCATATGTTGCACCTAACTTCAATCAGTATCATATGCAAATGTATAGATTTTTGCAAACGCCTCCAGATGTTACACTTGGTGTTAATTCTTATACAGATAAAAGAAGTGGCTGGTTTCCTGATGTTAATTTAAACTGCACTTATAGTTTTCTTTCTAATGATGAATCCCGCATTTTTGCTAAGAATGAACAAAAATATTTATTTAAACAAGTAAATGAAAAGATTTTTTACAATGTAACTGGTTCTAATAAAGTAGACCTAGATTCACTCGGATTAATCAGTAATTGGATGTTTTACTTTCAAAGAAGTGATGTTAATTTAAGAAATGAATGGACTAATTATACCAATTGGCCATATAATTTTTTACCTTCTGATATAATACCTGCATCAACAAATGGGGAGTTTTCTATTTTAGATGGGTATAATAATACTACTGATATTACTGGTACATCGATTGGTCCTGGTGTAAATCCAAATGGTCTTTTATCTGGATTATTTATTACAGGTAACTATAACATTGAAAATTCAAAAGAAATTCTTATGAATCTTGGTATATTATTAGATGGCCAATATAGAGAGAACTTACAACCTGCAGGTATTTACAATTACATTGAAAAATATACAAGAACTTCTGGTGCCGCACCCGAAGGACTATATTGTTATAACTTTAATTTAAACACGTCACCGTATGATTTACAACCTTCTGGTGCTATTAATATGAATCGTTTTAATCAAGTACAATTTGAGTTTAACACTATTGTTCCTCCGTTGGACCCTTATGCACAAGTTCTTACTGTGTGTGATCCTGGGACAGGAGATATAATTGGTATAAATAAACCTACTTGGCGGATTTACAATTACAATTATAACTTATATGTTATGGAAGAGAGAATTAATATGGTTGTCTTTGTCGGTGGAAATGCTGGTTTAATGTATGCTAGTTAAACTGATGGAAATGTTGGAGACTTTGCAATTCCACAAATTCCAGGGTCGCTTTCGCTTTCGCTTCTTGCAATTTTTATATAACCATTCTCTCCCCAACTTGTTCCCCAACTATTTTTTACATTCCAATATTTTTGACCGTTTTCTTCACCATAACCAGTTATAAGTACTCCGTGATCTAAATTAGTTCCACATGTGGTGGATGTTAAGATTCCTCCTGAATAAGATTGAAAATAACGCGTATCTGCTTCAATTGCAATAGATACTGGTTGATTAGATACGGCTTCTTTTAAAGACAACTGGTCATTTGGTGCAACATCGCTACACGATGATATATGGACAACCGGAATACACTTTTCACACGATGTTCCTCTTGCAGTATAAGGGTATGTGTCAAGCAAACATTGCCCGTTTTTAGTAACATACTTAAAAGCGCCTTCCATTTCTCCACCGTTGCAACCATTGGAACCATAATAAAGGCCTGTTGCACAATCTACTAACTGTTGTTCAGAAAGGTCAAGTAGTTTACCTGTTTTTATTGCCCATGCACTTTCAATTGCGCCTGTTGAAGAAAAAGCCCAACAACTTCCACATTGTCCTTG
>Ga0136644_10003914_pt1 | contig 11071 bp, 6 predicted proteins | sample C_130820_EF_Meta_FD_94780 | JGI IMG/M metagenome (GOLD analysis project Ga0136644, IMG submission 94780) | Freshwater microbial communities from Lake Croche, Canada to study carbon cycling - C_130820_EF_MetaG (v2) (version 2) | ecosystem: Environmental > Aquatic > Freshwater > Lake | place: Lake...
AACGTGGGACTTGTACCCCCCGGCTCGGCCAAGTTTATTTTTTTTCCTTGAAAATCAACCAAAGCAGGATTGAACCCTCCCTCGGAATCGGGACAAGTTAGTTGAATAGGTCTAGAATCTAAACTGTGAACTTGTTCGACAATATTGCCAGTTTCCGGAATACCGGTGTGCGAATCGGCAATGGCAACAAAAGAGAAAAAAACAAAGAGTTTGAATGCTATCGCCAAATAAAACAATCGATCTCGCATCTACTTAAGGCTCCTGAAAAACGCTGGCCCACTTTAGCCACCTTTTCGTTTTTGCAGGAGAGATGCCACCGAAGAGCTGTTTAAAATTTAGACGGTTGGGGATTCTCAAGGGTCAGCAAGTTTATTCGAAGCACTTCTCGCCAAAGCGCAGTTTGCGTGGGGATCTTCTTACTTTTCGCGTAAGTAAGCTTCGCCCCAAAGTGTTTCAACTCAACTTTCTGACCCTCAAGCGATCTTTAGGTTAGGAGAAGAACTTTAATCACAGAGAAATTTTTACAGCCCCCATTAAGCGATACATTGCAGAGTTCATGGCTGAATTTTCTTCCGAATACTGCATGTTGTAGGGGTCGTTATTTGTATTAGCCGGACGATTAAATAACGGCTGAATGTAACTTCCTCGAACCCCGATTGACACTTGATTACTTAGCGCAATATCAGCTCCAACCAAAGCTTGCCCTGCTCCCAAAGAAGTGTCGTAAGTGGAATTAGAATTCATTCCGTGGGTCATGTTTTGATAAGTTAAGCCAACTATTCCGGCGCCGGCATAAGTTTGAACGATTCCTCGAGTTAAATAAAATTTAGCCGTTCCCCCATAAGTATACTGAGTAAAGTTATGTCCGTAGTTTGAGTAATTGATATAATAGCGCCCTTGCCCTACTTCAGCTTCAATCGATAAGAGCGGAATAATCGAAAGCTCTAGAGCCACTCCAAATGTATAGGAGTTACGAATGTGGTTATTCCAACTGCCAGCATAAGAGGTTCCCCCGGCCATCGGAATCAAAGCTAGCCCGACGGCAGTTGAAGTGTGGCTGTTATTTGCTTTCAAATCCGCACTATTGTTGCAATCTATCGGACTCGACCCTTGCCCAAACGTAATATTGTTTTCGATTCTCACCCCCGAACCGACCTCTTCTTCTTTCGAATTCTTGTCGCCGTTCGCGGTATTCGTGACTTTGACCTTAGCAGTTTTTTTAACAGTTTCTTGGGTAGTCTCCTTGGCAGTTTCTTGGGTAGTCTCCTTGGCAGTTTCTTTGGGAGCTTCCTTGGCAGGATCTTTAACTTGTTTAGCTCCGGCCCCAAAGACCATCGATGTTTTTAGAACGAAACTGACGGCAAACACTAGAACCAATAAAAATCTCTTCATCAAACCCCCTAAAAAATCTTTATCTCTCTCTTGTTTTATGCGAATTTCAACAGCGGTACGGAGCAGTTTAGCAGAGGACGTGCCAGCTTTAAAAAACACGCGTAAATACCTGTATCTAAAAAGCTTTTTGGCGAGTGACAAAACTGGCTAAACCTTAGACAACTGTCGAACTTTTTGACACTATTTTAAAACATTTCCCATTCCCACAAGTAATCAGCTACTTAAAAAGGTGTCTAACTTTTAGACAGGTGTCTAATCTTTAGACAGGAAAGGTGCCAGTCGACTTTTCACAGGGGAAAGGTGCCAGTCGACTTTTCACACCTAAACTAAATGTTTTATTCCTTTAAAATATTTCGAGGTGTGAAAAGTCGACTGGCACCTTTCCCACCTATCCTGTATATTCCCCGGCCAAATGGACCGCCCTAAAAATAAAAATAAAAACCGCCTCGCTTTTGAGAAACCAAAGTTAAAACTAGAAACGACTACGCTTTGGGAATACCCTTCTCAACATTATGGGAGATCCGAGCAAGGGGATAAGAACTACGTTGGGGCCACTCCCTCTTATGTCATCTGGAATCTCTTAGAACGTTACACTCGCGAAAATGATGTCGTGATGGATCCCTTCTGTGGCAGCGGGACGACTTTAGATGTCTGCGCGGATCTCAAACGGCAGGGGCTCGGATTTGATATCGCTCCTTACCGGGAAGATATTCTCAAAGGAGACGCCAGAAAACTTCCGGTCAAAGGTAACTCAATCGATTTTATTTTCATGGATCCTCCCTACTCTAATCACATTAAATACTCCGGAGATCCACAATGCATTGGTGAGTTAGATGCGAGAACACCTCTTTACTACGAGGCTATGGAAAAGGTGTTTGCCGAAAACTTTAGGGTATTAAAAAACCGCCGTTACTTCGCACTCTATGTAAGCGATTCCTTTAAAAAGGGAAAACCGTTTTGCCCGATTGGTTTTGAACTTTTCCAAAGGCTACAAAAGCATTTTAAACCCGTGGATATTATCTCTGTCGTTCGCCACAATCGTACACTAAAGCGCAACCACTGGCATACTTCCGCTATAGAAGGAAATTATTTCTTAAGAGGTTTTAATTACCTCTTCATTATGAAAAAAGAGGTTCTGTAACCTTCAACGGTTACGAACACCCCGAAGTCGATCCACAACTCACACAACGCAAACAGGTCCCCCCGCGAACTAGCGTGAACTGACCGCATTCACCACAGGGATCTCCTTCATAACCTTTTGTCTTGGCAAGTCTTGAGGCCAAAGCCAAATCGTCTGACCACTCTTCATTAGTAATGACCATGTCGGTTTCACTGTGAATGGATATCTGGGAAGATGAAGATTCACTAACCATTTGCATTCCCCCAGACTGCATTCCCACCGACTGCAACCCTCCTGAAGAAACAGAAACAGAGGCTGCCGCATTGTAGCTTACTGCTAATTCTTCTTGGGGTGGAACATGAACCAGATCCGTTCTTCCCAAATAGTTCATCGCAATATCCCTAAAGATAAAATCGATGATGGATGAGCAAAATTTAATGTTGTCATGATCACTCACGTGACCATTAGGCTCAAAGCGAAACAGATTAAACTTGTTAACATATTCTTCCAGGGGAACTCCGTACTGAAGTCCCAGCGAAACTGAGATCGCGAAGGCATTCATCAAGCTTCGATAAGCAGCTCCTTCTTTGTACATATCCACAAAAATTTCCCCAAGCGTTCCGTCCTCGTACTCACCAGTCCTCAAATACACTCTCTGTCCACCAATGGTAGCTTTGACAGTATATCCAAAACGCTTCTTGGGAAGCTCACGTCTTATGGACCTGCGAACAATTTTTTCTGTAATCTGCTTAATGTCCGACTTATTAATCTCAAATGGAGTTTCTTCTTCATCTGCATCATCCAGGTTAGCAAAGACCGAATTTGCCATCTGAGCATTTAGCGGCTGACTTAGTTTAGAGCCATCTCTATAAATTGAGATCGCTTTCAACATTTTTTTCCAGCTCATCACATAGGCATCTGAAATATCTGTCACCGTAGCATCGTTCGGCATGTTGATAGTTTTACTGATAGCCCCGCTGATAAAGGGTTGAGCAGCTGCCATCATATCAATGTGGGTTGTCGCCGAAAGATATCTTTGGCCGTACTTCCCGCACTTGTTCGCACAATCGAAAATAGGATAGTGCTCTTCTTTTAAATGAGGGGCCCCCTCTATAGTCATCGTTCCAAAAACATACCTATTGGCCGCTTCAATCTCTTCTTCGGAGAATCCCATTTTACTCAACAGATTGAGTGAAGGGTTGCCTAACTCAGTTCCAGTCACTCCAAGAATCTCACGACAAAATTCCTCGCCAAGAACGAAAGGGGACACTACATACTGAAGATCAAATCCGGTAGCGATTGAACCTTCGATTTTTTTTAGCTGTTCAGCAGTGAATCCTTTTTGAGCTAATGTGGTTTCATTGATAAATGGGGCTTTTTTCAAAGTCGCATGACCCACGCAATACTTCACTATGGAATCGACTTGCGATTCTGAATACCCTAAATTTTTTAACGCTCTGGGAACTGACTGGTTAATAATCCTAAAGTAACCTCCCCCTGCTAATTTCTTAAATTTAACCAAAGAAAAGTCAGGCTCGATACCGGTGGTATCGCAGTCCATCACCAGCCCAATGGTTCCAGTCGGAGCAATGACGGAAACTTGAGCATTTCTAAAGCCGAATTCGGTCCCTAACGTTAAAGCATCGTCCCAAACTTTTCTTGAAGCCTCTAAGAGTTCTTTCGGAACTAAATCCCAACCTAAGTTTTGAGGTGTGATGGTCAAACCTTCATACTCTTTTGCTGGTGCCCCCATTGCCGCTCTCCGATGATTTCGAATCACTCGAAGCATCGATTCACGATTCATCTGATATTTGGAAAAGGCCCCAAGTGATTTAGCCATTTCGGCGGAGGCCGCGTAAGCCTCGCCCGTTAGGATTGAGGTTACGGCCCCCGTCATGGCTAAAGCTTTTTGGCTTCCATACGGAAATCCCATCGACATCAAAAGCGCACCGAGATTTGCGTAACCCAACCCCAGGGTTCGATAGTCGTAGCTATTTTGAGCAATGGCTCGGCTTGGGTACTGAGCCATCACTACGCTAATTTCGAGAACAATGGTCCACAATCGACAAGCATGTCGGAAACTTTCCACGTCAAAAGTTCCGGTCTTATCGTTGTAGAATTTAATGAGGTTAAGACTTGCTAAATTGCATGCCGTATCGTCAAGAAACATATACTCTGAACAAGGATTGGAGGCATTTATTCTCCCCTCGGCAGGACACGTGTGCCATTCGTTAATGGTGGAATCACACTGGATACCGGGGTCGGCACTAGACCAAGTTGCGTAAGCAATTCGATTCCAAAGGTCTGTGGCTTTTACCTCTTTCGCAACTTTTTTGGTGGTTCGGTACCTCAAACTCCAAGTTCCATCGTTCTCCAACTTCTCAAAAAATTCATTTGGAATTCGCACAGAGTTGTTGGAATTTTGACCGCTAACAGTAGCGTAAGCTTCATTTTGCCAATCGACATCATACTCGGGAAACTCGATCTCTTTTTGCCCTTGCTGAGCCAACTGAATCACTCTAGCGATAGCGCTATCGGGGATTTTTGCTCCTCGCGCAGTCCGGATAGCTTTTTTGAGATTTATATTTTTGAGTGGATCGGTTTCGATTCTTTCATTTTGAAAGCAAGCTGAATGAACTTTAGATAAACTCTCTTTGATCATTTTTGAGCCGGCAACTAACGCCGCAACTTTTTGTTCCTCAACAACTTTCCAGTCCACAAAATTTTCAATCTCAGGGTGATCAAGGTCGAGGCACACCATCTTGGCTGCTCTACGAGTGGTGCCGCCGCTTTTTATGGCTCCCGCAGCCCTATCACCAATTTTCAAAAAAGACATAAGTCCGCTGGATCTTCCCCCACCCGAAAGTCTTTCGCCTTCCCCACGAAGTTGGCTAAAGTTGGTTCCTGTACCAGAACCATATTTAAATAGTCGAGCCTCACGAATCCACAGATCCATGACCCCATCCTCATTCACAAGATCATCATTCACACTTTGAATAAAACAGGCATGGGGTTGGGGATGCTCATAAGCACTCTCAGAAGCTTTCAGTTTCCCACTTTTTGGATCTACATAACTGTGGCCTTGCGCTGGCCCGTTAATTCCATAAGCGTAAAAAAGCCCCGTATTAAACCATTGAGGACTGTTAGGCGCTGCAATTTGATGGGCGAGCATGTAACATAACTCATCGTAAAAACCGTTGGCATCATCATCTCCCTCAAAATAACCGTACCGTTTTCCCCAATCGGTCCAGCAACCGGCCATTCGATGAAACACTTGCCGACAATCATTCTCTCCCTTTGTTTCACCGGACGCCGCTGGAACCCCAGCTCGTCTAAAATACTTTTGGGCTAAAATGTCAGTCGCGACTTGCGACCAACTCGAGGGAACGACGACATCTTCTTGGGAAAACACTACTCGACCATCGGCTTCTCTGATTTCCGATTTTCGAGTTTCAAATTCAATACCATCGTAGCTAGAGTTTAGTTTTTTTGTAAAATGGCGGTTGATCTTCACAATATCCTCCAGAGAATAAAAGACCCTGCCCCCGTGGATACACGAGAGCTGGCCCCATTTTTAAAGGGTTTTCCAAACAAATTTTTTGGGAGTTTACTTCCAACTGGTAGGGTAAATCAGAATCATCACCCTATATTGCCATATTAGCATGTACCATACATTTACGGTCAATCAGAGTCTCACTACCGATCGCGTCTTAAGCAGAGTGTAATTATCATGTGGCGCGTTAGGTATCTATAGATGTTACCTTTTTTAGATCTCTTTTTAGGAAAAATTGTTTTGCGTCAAAACTATCTGATCGGTTTTATTCGCATTCCCGCCAGTTTTTTCCCCATCCCATGTCCACTTTCAAAGGCACTTTTAGTGGCATAGCCCCTTCCATTTCTTCTTTGAGAATCTTATGGGCCATGTCTTCTTCACTTTCAGGAACCTCAAGAACCAGCTCATCATGAACTTGAAGAAGAATTTTTGATTTAAGATTTTCTTTGTGCAATTTATGATAGGTCGAAAGCATCGCAAGCTTGATCATGTCAGCAGCAGAGCCCTGAATCGGAGTATTAATCGCAGTTCGCTCAGCCATCTCTCTCCGCATTCGATTCTGAGAGTTGATTTCAGGGATGAATCGTCGACGTCCTAAACGAGTTTTAACAAAACCATTTTTTCGGGCATCTTCAATAAGTGAATGTAAAAAACTTTTTACACCGCTGTAGGTCTCAAAATAGGCATCAATAAAAGCCTTGGCCTCCCCAGGAGAGATCTTTAAAGTCTGCGAAAGTCCGTATGGCGTTTGCCCGTATACAACTCCAAAGTTAATAGTCTTTGCCACTTTTCTTTGCTCAGAAGAGACAATCTTCGTTTTGAAAATTTGGCGAGCTGTGTGTTCATGAACATCTTCATTATTTTTAAAAGCCCGCATCAGCTCTTTGTCTTCACTCATGTCGGCCAGCATTCTGAGTTCCACTTGAGAATAATCAGCAGATAAAAGTTTTTTTCCTGGGCTTGCGACAAAAGCCGACCGTACATCATAACGTTTGTCTTCTATGGTTGGAATATTCTGCAAGTTTGGGTTGGAACTTGAAAGCCTTCCGGTTGCGGTCACCGTTTGATTAAAGCTCGTGTGAATCCTGCCGGTCTTGGGATGAATCTGCTCGAGCAATCCCTGGACGTATGTCGACTTTAATTTATTAAATTCCCGGTACTTCAAAACCCACTGACAGATATCATGACTTTGGGAGAGTTCCTGAAGAACACTTTCATCAGTGGAAATGCCAGTTTTGGTTTTTCTAATCACTGGCAACCCCAATTTTTCAAATAATATATGGGAGAGCTGTTTAGGTGAGTTAATATTGAAAGCTCCACCTGCAATCTCAAAAATCTTATCCTCTACTGAACTAATATCTTCAGTTAAGGCCTCTTCCATATCGATTAACCGTTTTTTATCAACAGCTATTCCCGTATATTCCATATCGGCTAACACTTCGACTAGTGGAACTTCGAGTTTTTCATAAAGCTCAGCAAGCTCCGCCTGTTTAACCATGGGGGTCAGCAACTGATAAAGTCGATAGGTTACGTCTGCATCTTCGGCAGAATATTGAGTCGCCTTTTCTATTGAAACCTCTGCAAATGAAATTTGGCTTTTTCCCTTACCCGTGACTTCATCATAGCTAATGTTTTGGTGGCCCAAATGGCGCAACGCTAAAGCATCTAAATTGTGAGGTTGTTCCGGGTCTAAAAGATAGCTTTCGAGAAGAGTGTCACCAACGACTCCTTTGACCTCAACTCCCCAGCTCTTAAGAATTTGAAGATCATACTTTAAGTTCTGCCCCACTTTTTTAACTTTGGAGTTTTCCAATAGCGGTTTCAATTTTTCTAATACCCAACTCCCCTCAAGTTGGCCTATGACCACGCTTTCAGTCGCCCCCACCGGACAATGCCCTAATGGAATGTAAGCAGCTTGGGTCTCTTGAAAAGAAATAGATATCCCCACCAGTTTCGCCGAATGAATATTAAGTGAAGTCGTTTCAGTATCTATCGCGATAACTCCCGATTTCTCGCAGGCCTCGATTAAATGGATCAGTTCTTTCTCGGTTGTAATAGTTTTATAATGTCCAGGTTTAAACTTTGCATCGTCCGTTTTTAAATCAAACCTTTTCATTAGATTGTGAAATTCCATTTCCTCAAGAAGAGATTTGAGTTCGGCCATCTTTGGCCCCTTATAATCAAACTCCCGCCAATCAAAATCGATGGGCACATCACATTTGACTGTGGCCAATTCTCGACTCAAAAAAGCAATGTCTTTTTCTTGCTTTAGAGTTTCACGCCTTTTTTCCTGTTTTATCTTGTCTAGATTTTGATAAATGCCTTCCATCGAACCAAATTGATTCAATAAATCAGCAGCCGTTTTCTCTCCCACACCCGTAACTCCGGGAATATTATCGGAAGCATCTCCCATGAGCCCTAAAAAATCGATTACCTGATACGCTTCCACGCCAAACTTTTCTTTGACCCCACTTAAGTCGTAACGTTTATCCTTCATGGTGTCATAAATCGTGATGTGTTCGGTCACAAGCTGCATCAGATCTTTGTCACAAGTAATAATCTCAACACAGTACCCCTCTTTTTCAGCGTGCCTCGCTACTGTTCCGATGATGTCATCCGCTTCAAACCCTTCTCTTTCAATTCTCTTGATTCCAAAGCAATCCACCGAACGTAAAATATGGGGAATCTGAACAATAAGTTCCTCGGGAGGAGCCTCTCGATTACTTTTATACTCTTTATAAATCTCTTTTCTAAAGGAGGGTTTCGCCGTGTCGAAAGCTATAGCCAATTTGTGAGGTTTTTCGACATCCAAAACCTTAAGAAGCATATTGATAAAACCAAAAATGGCATTGGTTGGGAAACCTTTTGAATTTGATAACCTTTGAATGGCATAAAAGGCTCTAAAAAAATAGGAACTGCCATCAATAATATAAATCTTCTGTTTTGCCGACATCTAACAGGCCTTACATCTAGCTCTCACCGTCTCAATCACTGCTGGCATGATAGAAACAACGATAATTGCCATGATTACTAAAGTGAAGTTGTGTTTCACCATTGGGATATTTCCAAAGAACATTCCAGCCAAAATAAAAAGTACAATCCAGACTATTCCGCCAACAATATTGTAAAATGCAAACTCTCGGTATTTCATTTTTCCTACACCCGCGAGGAATGGGGCAAAGGTTCGTACGATAGGAACAAATCGCGCAAAGATAATCGTCTTTCCGCCATAACGCTCATAAAAACTTTGAGTCTTATTTAGGTACTCTTTTTTGAAAATTCTTGAATTTCCTTGAAGAACTTTAGGTCCTAAGTATCTACCCACACTATAATTAACAGCATCGCCCAAAACTGCTCCGACACAAAGAAGAGGTACCAGTACAGCAGGGTTAAAATCGCCCTTAGCAGCAAAAGTTCCGGCAGCAAACAGCAGTGATTCGCCAGGGAGAATTGGGGTGACTACTAAACCGGTCTCACAAAAAATGATGGCAAAAAGAATTCCGTAGGTCCAAATTCCGTAACTCTGAATCACAGTGCTTAAATGGACATCTAGGTGTAAAAACAGATCAAGAATTTGATGTAAAGTTCCCACAACCTCTCCCATAAGTCCCCCTATTTTGAGCCCCAAGAATCGCTGAAAGATCCGACAATGTAAACATTAGATTCTCATCTCCTTCCTTAGAGGAAGTTTCCGATGTATACTTAAAAAACGTTCAAACTTAACAATATGCGCAATTTCTTCTTAAGCTTCTTGCTGTTTTCCAGTCTCTCTGCTCCGGCAGACGAATTTACTTATAACTATGGGGTCGAAGGTGGGGTGAACTTGTCTAATACCTCTTCATCCTCTTCAAATGTTAGCGCCCTAGACAATCGCCTGGGAGTTGTAGGAGGTGTTTATTGGGAGCTATCACCTTCAAATAGACTTTCTTTTATCCCGGGAGGCTATATTGTGGGAAAAGGGTTTCGCCCCTCATCCTCAACGGCCGTGGTTTTAAATTACTTTCAACTTCGGGCTCTGGGAAGAGTTTCCTTGTTTCGAAGTTCCAACAGTAGATTGTTTTTCGATTTCGGAGCCTCAGCTGATACCATCACTCAAAAAGGAACTCAAAATTACCCCAACCCGCCCTCAATGTCAGATTTTAAAAACTTTGATGCGAGTTTTTTAGGCGGAATAGGATTTGAAACCGATATTTTCGAAACCAATCGAATAGTTTTTAATATCAAATATCTTTATGGCCTTTTGGATCTGACCCAAAATGATAACATCATCCTAAAATCCCAGGGAATACTCTTCACTACTGCCATTCAATTCTCCAGCGAAGGTGAAAAGATCAGGTCCACTGAAGATCGAGCTCGAGATTTTTTAAACCGAACAAGAACGCCTTAAAATCCTTTAACATCCCGTGTTTTGACTCTTTGCCAATGGGGTCGTAGTCTAACTTTCGTTGAAACGAACCTACTTTTTATCTTTTTGCACTCTAATCTTGACTCTCATTGTCTTCATTCGTGTGCCTTTTCTTGATTTTGTTCTTCTCGAAGATAATACTTTTTTAGACACCAACCCATACTTCGCATCAGATTCGAACAAAGATGTACTAAAACTTTGGAAGAAGCCCTACTTAATCTACATGCCGCTCACCTACTCAGTTTGGGGGACCGCAAGACATATCGGCGGACCTAAATCATTGACGCAAATACCTCACTCGCGAACCGGTATTTTGAAAGAATTTCGATTCAACGCTAAAGTTTTTCATCTGCTCAATTTATCTTTTCACTTATTAACCGTTTTTTTAATTTTTTGGCTTTTTTGTTTTTTAACTCATCATCCGATAGGCAGTTTTTTTGGTGCCCTACTCTTTGCAATCCATCCGGTTCAAGTTGAATCTGTGGCCTGGGTTTCAGGATTCAAGGAAACTTTAGCAGGGTTTTTCGGTGTTCTTTCCATTTTCTTGTTTCTGCTCGGACAAGAAACCCCGCCCAAATCTCGAACCTTCAAGTTTTTTTTC
>Ga0136644_10003915_pt1 | contig 11068 bp, 11 predicted proteins | sample C_130820_EF_Meta_FD_94780 | JGI IMG/M metagenome (GOLD analysis project Ga0136644, IMG submission 94780) | Freshwater microbial communities from Lake Croche, Canada to study carbon cycling - C_130820_EF_MetaG (v2) (version 2) | ecosystem: Environmental > Aquatic > Freshwater > Lake | place...
GTTTATTTGGGTTATGAATATTGGGTAGAAAATCTTGTGGAATATGTTCATAGAAGTTTTTAATCTCCTTTTCTTTTGGTTCTTCCTTTTTTTTTCTTGGAGGCATACAATATCAATAGAAGTTATTTTTTCAAAATAAACTATTTAAAGATTATACGACATTATAGGACATTATAGGACAATGCCTCAAAAACCAATAGACTACTCAAACACAATAATCTATGAACTACGGTGTAAAGACCCTTCTGTGGAAGAAGTGTATGTAGGAAGCACGACAAATTATCGTAAAAGGAAAAACTCACACAAAGAAGCAACATTAAATCCTAATAATATCAATTATCACGAGACGAAATACGATTTTATACGCTGTAATGGAGGTTGGGAAAATTGGATAATGAACCCTTTGGAAAAATACCCGTGTAAAGATAATATTGAAGCAAGACTACAAGAACAAGAATGGATTAAGAAATATGATAAAGTTCTTAATATGCGCTATGCTTTCAGGACAGATAAACAATATGAATTAGACACGGGACGATATGACATTATCCAGTGTGAATGTGGAGGAAGATATGATGATAAACATAAAGCGAGACATATGAAGACACAGAAGCATAATAATTTTCTCACGACTAATATATAATGGCGTCATATCCCAGTCCGAACCCAAGGAATGCTCTCTATAATCAAGTAGATTACGTCCAAAAGAACTTGACTGACCAAGAGATACAAGCCAAATTAGACGGTAAATTAAATTACAACAGTGCTCAAGGTTTAGAAACATTCGGCTCGGGTATTGTCATCAATGGTCAAGGGACATCTAATGGTCTCTTTGTAAGCAATTCAGGAGTAGATACCATTCCAAACTTTCAAATTAATAGCACAGCCACTCTTGCAGGAACGAATATAAATATAGGAGCAGGTATGGCTGCAGCATCATATAATCCAATGGTTCAATTAGACGATGCTGTTATTACCTACGGTATTGCAGGCGGAAGCAATTCTGGTCGGCTTGATATTTGTCCCGTAGGAACAACTGGTGGTGTTTATTTTGATAGTAGTGGTATTGCTCACGCTCAATATCCTATAGGAGCAACCGCGAATGATAATACATTGGCAACCACTGCCTTTGTTGTCAGTCAGGGCGGAGGGGGTGGTGTCAAGACAAATCAAAACAATACTTTTCTTCAACCTTACATTCAGTCTTTCACTTGCTCTCCTACTGTAAGCAATACGACTGCTCCTTTACGATTACTAAATAGCACTTCTACCGAAAGTGCTTCATTATATATAGACCCGTCTCCTAATAATGACGTCACTCTTTATTCAGGGCAAACCAATGGAGGTCTCACCATTCGTAATATAAGTGGTAATAGCTTCACAGTCAATCCATCTGCCCCTAATACTTTGAGTTTAGGGACAGGGACAGGTCTTTTAAATTGTGGTGATACAAAAATAACTGGAAGTTTGACAGTAACTAATGGGTCTAATAATTCAACTCTTACAACAACCGCTACGGGTTTAAATGTAAATGACCCGATTGTGGCAACTGGAAATATAACTGGAAACAATTTAGTAATATCAACCGCTACAGGCTCTCTTAGTTATCCTGCTGCAGCAATAGGAAGTTCTATTCCATTCATAAGTGGAGGGGGAGCTGGAACTGGTATTATTAATATATCAGCCTCGTCATTAGGTCTTCTTGATGTAGCAAATGGTGCTAATAGCGTTACATTAGATGCAACAGGACCTAATACTTTGACTTTAGGTGCAGGGGGTGCTAATGTAAATTGTGGTTATATAAATCTTACGCAAGTAGGTTCATCGCTTTCTTTTTCTGCTTCAGCAGCAGGACCTTACAGTCCATTCATAACTGGAGGAGGAGCTGGAACTGGTGTTATGAATATAGTAGCCACGTCATTAGGTATTGTTGATGCAGCAAACGGTGCTAATTCTGTTTCACTTGATGCAACAGCCCCTAATACTTTGTCCGTAGGAGGTGGGGGAGGCACTTTAAATTGTGGTCCTACAAACATAACTGGAGGCATAGCAGTAAGACCAGTAGGTCAAGACACTTATTCAATTTATTCTCAAAATGGTTTTGGTTTAGTCATTGCAAATGGTTCTGGAAATATTGGAACACTTACCCTTTCTAATGGCAGCACAACTCTTACAACAATGACTGCTACTACTACTGGTTTAGTTGTCAGCCAACCACTTATAACACAATCTTTAACTTTATCCAGTGGAGCAAATACAACTGGTTTAACACCAACTGCTTCAGGTCTTAGTGTTGATGACGCAATAACCGTTCCCGCTCAAACATATCCTTTAGCATCATCAAATCAAGTTTCAACTATAAGTTATGTTAATGCTGCTTTAGCAGCATCTCAACAAGTAAGAACCACTTTAACATATACAATACCGAATAGTAATGTCACAACTCCGCAAATTACTTCAAATCTTATTTCATCAAATACATCCACTATTTTTACAACTAATAGTTTTAATCCAACAGCAAATACTAACACGTTCTATTTAAACTTCAATCAACCTATGTATAATGGCACTTATTACGACGTTATAATACAAAATATTACTACGCAAAGCACAACTGGGACAGCATTTCCATATCTTCAGTTATCCGTTATGTCTTCTACACAGTTAAGAATTATAACACAGCAGAATACTTTTAACGCAGGAAACTATTACTATATCAATTTAAACATTGTAATAACTTCAACTTGAAAAATTATTTTCGTGTGATAGAATATGAATGTTCCACTTCCCAATTTCACATTACAATACAGCCAGCCTGATTTGTCAATTTACCATCAAAACGTGATAGGAGGCAATATTCAAGGAACAGATTACGTGAATGGTTTTCCCGTAACCAATACAGGAACAAGTTTAGGAATGTATCAACATTTAGGCATTGACGGGCAAAACAACAAGAGAACAGACTTTTTGAACGTGTCAGGAACACAATCGGGCGGTTATAACTTTTGGACCTCCAATGCAACAGACGCTCCCATATTATTGGCAAGTATGACGAAAGATGGTATAGGTAATGCGAGTAATCGTAATTTTTTACAACTAAAAGAAAATAACGGTCAATTGCAATTTTATAACGGTAGTGTGGCAACAGAAGTGACTACGGGACAATTAGCAGTTTCTAATCAAGCAACAGGTTTTACCACTATCATTACACCACAATCATTAAATACGACATTAACAACAGGTGGAAACGTTACAGGTCAAACAGTATTAACAGCACCTTATGCTGATAATAATTACAATGGTTTAGTATCATCTGGACTTCATTCACGAATAACAACGACTTGTCCTGACAATCAACCAAACATAGTGGTTACTGACGACATTAGTGCAGCGGCTTACCTTTATAAAGACCATCTTCAAGTAAATAGCTCAGGAGCTCAATCCAATTATTATTCCAATCACATTACCATAAATAATGGCACATATACTTCCGCTCAATTATACGGCTCAACAGGCGGAATATTAACTTTAACAGACAACACGAATACGGCTGTCCTTTCACCTACTGACCTGACATTCAATACCGTTAGTTTAAAATCAACTGTTTCTACAAATACAAGTAATATTTCTACAAACACGTCAGCAATAACCGCTCTTACCATTAAACAGATAAGCGTCATCAATCAATACATCTCCGCTGCCATCTACGCCGATGGAAGACCACCTACCGCTCCTTCAACAACCATCGCTCAGACATATGCATACACGCCTTCTTGGTATTTCAAGAACACGACAGCGGGTTATAAAATCAATTGGTATAGTGGTGCAACAACAGGATTAACCGTAGGAGATATTCTCGGCTTGTATATTGCTTTCTTCAATGGAAACAACACGAGTAATGACAACACACCTTTCCTCACCGTTTATACTACCCCTACTGGCTCAGGAGACTACGCCCCAGGGTTCTATCACTCGGCTTGCACGTATGTCTTTGACGGAACAATCGCTGCCAATTCTCGCTATGTAGAGTTTCTCAATTTACATTCGTGTCCTACTCCAAACTACTATGGCTCTACATTGAGAAGTATGATACAATCACCCGTATCTCCTAATCCAAGAGGCACTTACGCCTCTACGGAAACGGTTGGTTTCTTCGCCATAGGCAGTAATTCAGCCGCAGCCGTAAATAGTGTAGAGTTTGCGGTTAGCAAGTTTGGTGTTATGCTCGCCAGTGGAACAACTGAAATCAATTACTTTCCTAATTAAGTTCCAATGACCTTGTCAATACGGGTCAAAGGTAATGTCTTGTGTTCTGCGAGAGCATTCCAAGTAGGACTGGTTATCGTGGTGGTTCTCGCTCCAAATTGAAACGGGAGTAATGCACTGACAATGTCAGCGGAGGTTCTCACATCATATAGATTTTTAGCTGGATTTTGATACAAATCGTAAGCCAATACGGGTCGGTTGTAAGTGATGACATTATTAATGCGACTATCTCCTCTACTTGCCAATTCTGCCAATTTTGCGCCTTGTGAATGACCTAACACATCTATTTTTGAACCAGCGTATTTTTGCAATGCTTTTTCTTGTAATTCTTTTCCCTTTTTATAACGGCTTGTTTGTTTGTAAGCAAACGGCGAATAAGTCAATACGGCATTATTCAACCAATCAAGAGCTCCTTTTGTTCCTCTATGCACGACGTATGCTTGACCATCTTTGTGATATACTTTGCCTAATTCATTTGATAGCTCTCTATCCAATGTATAACCGTTAATGTCTCCAATTTCAGGATTATAAGAAGAATGTAATAATTTTCGCAAATCTTCGCTATGAATAGCTCCTCCGTGAGAGTGTTCTATCAAATTAATATATGCATTGCTTCTTTTATTAGTAAGCTTTGAAAACTCACTGGGATGTTCCTTAATATAATGAGCAAATGACTTTAAATCCTTCAATTTACGTAGGTGAGGCTTTCTGTTCTTAAAGGTCTTGGTAAAGCTTCCATACTCTAATTCTTCGTAAGGGTTCATATTATCTATTGAGATTTTTTTTATGTTTTTCAGTTGTTTCGTGTTTTTTTTTACTTTTTTCACAAATAATAGCACCACATATACATTCTATTTTTTGTAAATAAATATGCTTGTTTTTATGCCAATTATCTTTATTTTTTTGGAGTATTTTTTCAATATTTTTTTGCTTATATTCTTTTTGATATGCTAATTTTTCTTCTTTATGGTTTTCGTAATGTTTTTTTGCTCTTATATTTGCTTCTTCTCTATGATTTTCCATATATGTTATATATTTTTCGGTTTTTCTATAATTCTCATACCATTTTTTCCAATCTTCGTCGTAGTTGAACGCTCTATGTTGATTAAGGGTTGAATTATTCATATCAATCCAATACTGTTCTCGTTTTTGAGCTTCTTTACGATTTTCATATTCTCCCCTTTCAATTTCAACAAAAGACCAATTTTCCCATCCTCCATTTTCTTTTATAAACTTATACACTTTAAAATCTTTACCTTTACGCTTACTATCCCATATATGGTAAAGTTTTCTTTTGTGTATATCTTTTGCGTGTCCTGTATAATTTTCTGTAATCAAAGGGTCATTGCATATGATTTTATAGAAAAAATATTGCTCCATTTCTATAAATATCAAAAATGTTTTTAAGTTTGTTTTCACCATCTTATTTCTAAACGGACGAAGCAAAAGAAGCAAAAAAAGCATTTTTTCACCCAAAATCCCCTTTACGTGGAAAAAATATTTCATTTCTATAGACTTTTGGAAAAGTGTCCTAAAAGTGCGTTTTCTGCTTCTCTTGCTTCACCCTTTTTGTCCGTTTAGAAATCCGTTGGGATTGCCAAAAAAAAATATTTGCCAAAAGTATATGGAAGTAGAAAATTGGAAGGACAAGGTTTTAAGAGCGAAGATGTTAGCAATGTATGATTTGAAGTTAGACCCTTTGAGTAATCCAGCCCATTTGAATACGAGAGTGAAAGGTAAGCTTTTGAAGGAAATTGAAAAATTATTGGAAAAACCAGATGACGAATTGACCCAAGAGTTTAACGAATGGTGTAACGACGAATATTTCAAAAAAAATAAGATGGATACACTTCCAGTCAAAATATCCATTCTACCACATATGCCTCCTGATTTACAAGAGATAATAGACAAACAAGCTGAAAGTGAAAAAGAATGAAGTCTATAATTTTATTTTCTGTAGATAAACTATATGTCAGGTTTCCCGCTCAAATCCCCAACAGATGCAGCAAAGTATAGGCAAATCTATATGGCTACGCTCGGTCTTCAAGCGGCAAACGACGAGAAGAACTTAGTAGCAAACCAGTTGTTTAAGAAGACAGGCGAAGTTCCCGTTCAGCCTCCCGACACGAGAACCACGGCTCAAAAGTATCAGGACATTATTAGTATGAAGAACTCGGCTTTAGCGGCTTTGGCAATGATTATGGATGGCGACCAAGTCAGGAGAGCTATTAACCAAATGACACGCGGTGAAGTAGCCTTTTATTTGAATTATTCTCCCGCCATCAACAACGATATTTTAAGCAAGATGAAATTAGGTATTACAGCCGATACGTTTATCCCATATTTGAGACGATATATGCGAAAGGAAATAGATACTCAGGGAGTGAATTACGGTTTGCAACAAGGAACAGGAGAGCAATTGTTAATGTCATTACAACAAATTGCAAATGATATGCCAAGTCGTGTTGATTTAGGATTAGTGGCTCGTGCTGTAGGACACGGCGTAGGTGGCGGAGGCGGACACGCTCATAGATTAGAAGGAAGAGAACTTTTAGACGCTATTCACGAATTAGATAAGTCTTTACCAACAGCATATGAAGTTCAACAATTATACGGGACTGCTGAAGGAGCAGACGAAAGAGATGCTATGTTACGTGATTTGGATGCTTATTTTGCTGAATTGCCATCAAAAATCATTATTCAAAGGGGTTTAGATGATTTGGCGACTGCCGAACAACACGGGGATGAGAGAGCTATAGGGGAGGCTTTAGACCATTTAAGAGGATTATTAACCGTTAGAGAAGAAACATTAGAAGGTTTTCAAAGACTTCGTCTTCATTTATCACACTTACACGCTAACAATAGAGAAAGGGTATTGTCACCCGAAGAAGTAGAGGCAGGTCAATATGCTATGGCAGAGATACCACGAGACGATGATAATGATTTCGGTTCTACTCCTGTTGCTACTTCTTCAGGTATGATTGGCTCTTTAATAAATCCTTTAGCAGGCGTTTTATCATCAGGGTCAGCCTATTTAGGTATAGGAGGAGGCGGAGGTGCTTCCGTTTCTCAACCACAGGGCGGTTTAGCATTGACTAATCCAGTAGAAATACATCCTACAGGCGGAGGAGGAGCGAGTTATTCCCTTTCCAGAGACGTTTCAGCAAGCAGTTACGACCCTGAAACAACGGAAGAAGCATACACGCCACAAACTGCTGGAAGTCAAAGTGTTTCTGCAAGTGAGAATATACTCCAACATTTGAAAGATGTGAAAAGGTTATCAAAAACGGATTTGAATAAAATGAAAGTAGGTGAAGTACGACTTTACATTAAACATTTGGTAGATTTAGAAGATAAATTGCATTTTGATGCAGGAATAAATACTAAATTAGAAGCAGATAAACCCAAATCAAAACCAGAATTAGTAGCTTTTTTAACCTTACCAATGATACAACAAGCTATAGACGATTTATTAGCACATAGAAAACAAATACACGGCAAAGGTCTTAGAAGAAAGCCACGTATTAGTGGTTCAGGTGTCAAACCAGCCAAGGTAGCCCCTATTGAACGATACGGACGTATAGGAGACCATATCATCAAACTTCAACCACTTGAAAAGAATATCCTTACCATCAACACGCCTAACGGTTGGGCTGTAAAAGGCTTGCCGTCAAAGACCATCTCAAGTAATCTCGTGAATGTATTTAAGGAAATAGTCGGCGAAGGCGTTCCCAAATATTCTTCCATTGAAGACTTGACGGAAGGAGAAAAAGATTTCTTAAACAAAATAGCCAGAATAACAAAGATAGAAGACAGAGTAAAGGTGAAAACGCCTACTAAAACTGATTTGGATAAACTCGTTAATCGTTTTGAGATACTCAAGGGAGAAATCTGTGCGGGCAATAACTCTAATGAATTAGTCAAAGAGTTTAAGAAAATCATAATGACCCTTTCTAATGAAGGAATGTTGCCAAAAGGTCAAGCCCGAGAAATATTAATGGATTTAGTCAGTTTAGGCTTTTAATTTTTTTCTTACAAGTATATATATGTTTCATCCAAAGGTCGCCAGTATCAATTTGAAACCAAACGCATATTCAATTCAAACAATGCCAAACAGTCTTCAAACACCCTTTTTCTTCGGCGGTTCTCAAGTGCCAACTGACCTGTCTCTTCCTCACGGTTCATTTAGCGGAAGCGGAATGATACACGCTCACCATATTCACGAATACGGCAAACATTTTCATAAAGGAACGCCATCAAAAACGCACGCAGGAGAACAAGACTTTACTACCAAGAAGGGCAGTCTCGTCTTTCACGAACACGGGCACAGAATTAAAAGAGGTCGTCGTCCTTATGCTTAATTTTTTTTCTAATTATAACCTATATGTTTATTCTTGTTCTCAATAGAAATAACCTTGTAGGAACAGATAATAACCAATTAGTTTATAATTTCCCAAACTCTGTCAAGTTCAAAGACGATTATATAGCCGTTTCTTCCATTAGTATGTATTACTCTTGGTTCAATATCTCACAACCATTAGGAAATCAATATCTTTCTTACACTTGGTATAATGGTGCGGCTTTTACAACAAATATAATCACTATCCCACAAGGTTTATACGAGATTGAAGGCATTAATGCCCTATGTATTTCAACAATGTATGCCAACGGTCATTACCTACAACCAGCGACAGGAACAAACGGAGGTCAGGATTACTTTTTCTTTGACATTCAGGTAAATCCAAACCGTTACGGTATTCAATTGAATACATATATGCTCCCAACCGCAGCCAATATAGCAGACAGCACCAACACATACTACGGATGCTCTTACCCTAATGCAGCAGCCGCCCCACCCAATAATTTCAATCCGCAAGTATCCTTTAATCCTGCAACATCTCCAAGCAAGTTTTATGATATTGTAGGCTATGCAAGCGACTTCATTTCCGCTCAAAATCTTAATAACTCGTATGTTGTCCCAGCCAATCAAGACCTTATAGGAAAATTAGGAAACGGAACTATTTCTTATTTAAGTCCAAACTCACCCGAAGTCCAGCCCAATTCTTCCTTGTATTTCACTTCATCCTTAGTCAATAATACATTGGCTCAACCTACCAGTATCATATACTCGCTTACACCAAGCGTGGCTATAGGAGCAATTATCAATGAACGACCACCGCAATATCTATGGAACAAGATTATAGACGGAACATATAACCAGATACGAGTGAGTATTTTAGGAACAGATTTGCGTCCGCTCAAGATACAAGACCCAGCAATGACCATCCTTTTAGCCATCCGTGGCAGAGATGAAGGAATGCTATCAACCAAAAATTAGTTTAATCATAAGAATAAAACTCTTCCAGTAAGATAATGGACTTGACGGAAAACTATCTCAATTCTTTTTATGACGCTCTGTCAAAGGAGCACACGACCATCTTAAAGGATTTAAAGGACAATAAGGAAGAAAACGAAAAAAAGGACAAGGCGCAATACATACAGGTATCACATTTGAATAAGTTGATGAATGACGTCATCAAGTTAAGGAATATGAGGAAAAAAATCGTCAATCTATAGTTTTATTTTCTCTATATAGAGAATATGAAGCAAACAAGGGTATATTTCGGAAGAAGAGCACACGGGATGAGAGGAAAACATATTAGAGGAGAAGGAATGGGTTCAATCCTATTAAGTCAAGGAGGTTCGGGAGGAGCATCTGCCTATCAATCGGTTCAAGACTATCAAGCCACTACAGGCGTTAATCATATGTCAGGAATGGGATTGGCTTCATCTCTTGGAAGAAGTTTAGAGAAAATAACGCCCAAATTAGAAGGATTAAAGATTTCTTCCTTGAAGCGAGTAAAACCGAAGAATATTGCTTTTAATTTCAAATCCTAATTTTTTTTTCTCTTGTATCAATATATAATGAGTGGTGATAAGTTGATTTTTGACCTCTCTAACGAAATTGAAGGAAATCCTGAAATCTTCACCCGCCGTGACTGGATTTCCATATTGGACAATCAAAATCAGAACTACAACAATAACCAATCTGTTATTGATACAAGTCAGCTTTCAAACAGTAATAAGTATATGAGTTACCGAGAGGCGTACCTCTCCATTCCGCTAACCCTAACACTTCAGGCTGCCGCTGTGGGGGCTGCCGCCTTTGCCAACGGAACTTGCGCCAACGCAATCGGTCTCAAGTCGTGGTTTGGAAATATTATACACTCTTTTACCTGTGATATGAACGGCACAACAATTATCCAGCAAACGCCGTATATTAACATGATTAACTGTTTCAAACTTGTTACTTCTCTATCCTATCAGGATGTATTGACAAACGGAGCTCAACTCGGCTTTTATCCAGATGACCCCACCTCTTGGGTTTTTGCTGATAATGCTTCTGCCTTTGGCTCGGGAACTTGTAACAACACTCAGGTCTCATTGAATGCAAACGGCACTGCTTCTGCTGCTATCGCTTCTGTTCCTTTCCCAATGAACGTTGCCAACTCTTTTAACTCTGGTAATGGCAATCTTGGGTTTGCTGTTCGTCAGTCATATTTCAACTATGACCCCACTGCTTTTTGTGATGGTGGTGCGAATGCAACTGCTTACTCTGCTCTCTTGTCTGCCAACGCCTGTAACCAAATCTACAAGTCATACCTTTCCTCCTACACTATAGGAGGCGCTGCTGCAAGAGGCATTATCCAATACTCAATAATGGCTCAAGTATGGTTGAAACACATTCACGACTTCTGGAACGAATTGCCATTAGTTAAGGGAACTTTCTTCAAGATGACAA
>Ga0136644_10003917_pt1 | contig 11062 bp, 11 predicted proteins | sample C_130820_EF_Meta_FD_94780 | JGI IMG/M metagenome (GOLD analysis project Ga0136644, IMG submission 94780) | Freshwater microbial communities from Lake Croche, Canada to study carbon cycling - C_130820_EF_MetaG (v2) (version 2) | ecosystem: Environmental > Aquatic > Freshwater > Lake | place...
AAAAAAAAAAAAAATAAAGCAAATAAAAAACAACAAAAAAAAAAAAATTTTAAACCAAAAAAATCACCTCATCAAAATAATAATAATAAAAATCAAAGTAATTACAATAAATCCTTTTTTTTTTTAAATAATAAAAATAATAATCAACAACAAATAAATAATCAACAACAAATAAATAATCAACAACAAATGAATAATCAACAACAAATGAATAATCAACAACAAATGAATAAACAACAACAAATGAATAATCAAGAAAAAAAAAACAACACTAATAAAAAGAAAATGAAAAATGAAAATAATTCTAGTAAAACAATAAAAAGTAATATTAAAAAAAACAATATAATACAAATAGAGGAGAATAAAGAAATAAATAAACCAAAAAGGAGGAAAACGAATATAAAAAAGATAGAAATAGAGATAGATTCTGATTCAGAGGATATATTATTAGACAAGTATAAAGATATAGACGATGATGATTTAGACAAGGAAATTGAAGAATTAAAGCGTAGATTAAATAACAGAGAAATACCGAATGAATTAGATCAAAAGAAAAAGGCTTTATTTAATTTATTATTAAATGTTAAAAAATCGGATAGTATAGAAAACATGGATTTAGTAATAAATGATAAAGAAAACAATATAATAATAGAAGATAATAATATTAATTACAAAAAGAAGGATATAAATAATATAATAGAAAATAAAAGAAAAAGTTTAAATATAATATCTAATAAAATAACTGAGAAAGAATGTTATAATGATTATATGATAAAATTAGATAATCCTATAAGAATAAAAGATTTGGATATAAAAAATATAGATTTACCAATAAGGAAAGAAGAAAATATAACAGAAGATAATAATAAATTAATAATAGAAATTGAAAATGAAATAAAAACAATTGAACTAGAACCCAATTATTATAATAGAAATGAATTAATAGAATTTTTGAACGAAGGATTTAATTATAATGAAATACCAATAAAATGTATGATAAACGAAGAAGATAAATTTACATTTTTATCAACTAATAATTATACTTTTACAATGAAATGGGATGATAATAGTATATTACCATATTTAGGATTTAATAAGTCAACATATATTAACAAAAATAAATATAATGCAGAAAATTCTATTAATATTGGTGACAATATATTTTATTTAGTAATAGAAAATATATCAAACTTTCCAATGTTTTTAATAGATATGGATTTAAAAGAAATAACAAAATTACAAAATTTAAATGAAAATAATAATTATGAAATTGATCATTTAATAATTAAATTTTATAGAAGTAAAACAAATATTATAAAAAATAATAATGAATATTCATTCTTTTTTGAAAATGATCATCAAATTGAATTTTCATTTTTATTTTAATTGTAAAAATAATTTTAATTGTAAAAATAATTTTATTTTGAAAAATAACGTAATCTACATTTATTAACCTTATTATCAGATAATCTTTTTCTAGTAATATGATCAAATGTTTTACCTTTTAATAATCTAAGAATAAAATTAATAGAATAAACACCACATTCAGAATTACCTTGTTGATGTTGTGTTTTATTATATCTAACATCAATATTGTAAATATTTTTTTTTTTCATATAATTTTCTATTTTATTTATAAAATTAACAACTCTTTTTTCAGGACGAATACCATAAGAATCTGAATAATAAATTTGTCCATTTTTTAAATCAAAAAATAAACTAACCCAATGACTTCCACTTTTATAACTTTCATCTAAATTAAAAATAACACCTAATCTAAATATTTTATTATTATAAAAATCATCAAAATCTATTTTTTTAAATGGTAAATAATCTAAATCTTCAAAATCCATCGGAACTGCTCCTAAAAATTTAAAATCTTCGTATTTATTTTCATATTGAAATAATACATTATTTATATCTAAAGTTGATAACCAATCAAATTTACCTTGAGGACCTTCTGGACGAAATATTACATTCTCTAACATATCTTTTTTATCTTCTGACATAAACTCTACAAATTTTTGATTTATCCAGTTTTGTTGATCTCTTTTATATCTCATTTTAAATTCATATAATAAATATTTCTTGTAATTATCTGGTTCTAATGTATCTAGTCGAGAATCTAATAAAATTTTATCATTGATTCCATTTTCTTTATTGTATTTATTAAATGCTTCTGCCATATCTATTAATATATTTAATGGAATACATGAATAATTTTCAAATTCAATGTTAGGACCACATTTCATATTTGATGGATTTGTTGGCATTATATCTTCTTTATTAATTATTGGTAAATCTATTTTTTTAGTCATTATATATTTATACAATATAAAATATATTTATGTATAAATATAAAAAAGATGTAATTTTAACTTAATTTAATTTTAATATTATTTATAATTTTGTCAATATCTAGGCAAAAATATAAATTATTTTTATTTTGGTAAATTCCAACAATTTCTTTATTTTTATTAAAAATTAATTTAAATTGATTATCTAAATAAAAATATTCATTATTAATATTTATAACATCGTATATTTTCTTATTTTCGTAATTCATTTTTAATTATAATTAATATAATATTATATAAATATTTATATTTAATCAATTTTTTATATATATATATATATATATGTCAGATATTGTAAGTGAAGTATATGATCAAAGTTCAAATTTAGGCAAAACATATGCAACTATACAACTGATGGTTGGTATATGTATTTTTGTTATTTTATGTATAGGTGGTTTATATTTTGAATTTAAACCGAATACTTCAGCTAATATAGATGCAAAAATTGTTAAAGTAATTAGTTGTGATAGAAATGTGAATAATAACATCAATTCAAAAAATAATACATCATCAGAATCAGTAAATTATAATTGTAATTTACAAGTATCTTATACTGTGAAAGATCAACCTTATAATAATAATGTATCATTATCAAAGTCTACTCCATATTTAGTTGGTGAAACAGTAAGTATATCATATAATTTAAATGATCCAAATAATATAAGTGGTCCACAAGGAGATAATCAAACAATGGGTTCTATTTCAATAGTTATTGCTATTTTAATATTATCATCATGTGGTGTAAATTATTATTTAAGTACACGAAGCAAGCTTTATGCAGCAACACAAGGTGTAGCTACATCAGCTAATATATTAAGTAGTGTATTTAAACATTAAAAATTGAAAGACTTAAAATATAAAAACTTTAATTAATTATATTATTAATTAAAATTATGTTAAAAATATTTTTAGTATTTTTTATTATTTTAAATAATGTAAATAGTAATTTAAATTTTAATACAGATAAAAATTTAAAAAATAATTATTATAATAATTTACAATTATCTGAAAAAAGAATTAATATATTAAAGTTAACAAGCAATAAATCAATCAATAATATGCAATTTTGTAATTATCTTGATAAAAATTGGTTTAATAAATTAAATTTAAGAAATTTTGCATTTAATCTTACGTTATATGATATTAAAAATATTGAAAATTCTTATATAGAAATGGTTTTTAAGCCAGCAAACTTTAATGAAACATATAATTTTATAAAAATATATTATAACAATAAATATTATTATAATTCACCCTATCTAAAAATTACTGAAGAAGATATTATTGATTATTATTTTAATAAATGTTATTTTAATGTTCAATCAAATGAACTAGGAAATTTTTTAATAACAACTTTAATTATTGTTAATGTGTTAACGTATTTAATTATAATAGTATTTGATATTAAATTAAAATAATATATTACAAAAAATTGATCTTATTAATAAATATTTAAATATATAAAACATAAAATATTATAAAAAAATGAATGAAATTATAAAAGTGAATAATATTAAAAAAAATAATAAAAAAACTTCTAAAAGAAAAACAACTGATTTACAAATACCTCTTAAAAATAATGGTGAAATAGATAAAAGATACAATGAACCACAATTTTGTAATAAAGATGGTAAAAGAGATAAAAGATGTAATTTATTAAGTAAACATTATAATAAATAAATTGTTATAATAATATATTTTTATAATAATAATTATAATAATAATAATAATTATAGAATGGAATATTACAACAACAAAATCAAGTTAGATTTAGATGTCATAAAAGATATATTACGAAATACGAAAGAAACCAAAAAAATGTTAGTATTTGGTTTAGGTTATGATAGTATAATGTGGTATAAAGCTAATAATAATACATATTTTATTGAAAATAATGATGAATATATTAAACTAAATATAAATGAAATTCCAAGTGATCATATAATTAAATATGAATATAAAATAACATGTAAAAGAAGTATTAGTTTAAAAGATTATGAAATTGAGAAATTTTTTATTCCAGAAAAAATTTTAGAATTAGCACCATTTGATATCATTTTAATTGATGGTCCAGAAGGATGGAGTGAGAATAAACCAGGAAGATTGATACCTTGTTATTGGTCTACTTTATTATCTAAACCAAGAACACTCATTTATATAGATGATTCAAGTCGTAAATTAGAATCATATTGTATAAAAAAATATTTTAGTAATAAAGTTAAAGAAATATTTTTAAATAGAAATAAATGTACAAAAATTTTTATGTAAACTAAAATTTATTTAACTATATAAATCTTCTTCATCATAAAGACTATAATTTTTTATTACTTCTATTATTTCTTTATTATTTTTAATATTTGCTATATCTAATGCTGTTTTACCGTCTTTATCTTGAATATTTATATCAAGATAGTATTTTAGTATTTCTGATACTATTTCTATTTTATTTTCAATACTTGAATTAGGATTATGTATATTTTCTTTATTTATTTCATTTGTAAATTTATTGTAATTATATATATTTGTAATAGGATTAGTATATTTATTTTTATTTATTTCATTTGTAAATTTATTGTAATTATATATATTTGTAATATTTTCTTTAATATTATCTTGAATATTATCAATATTATTTTCTTTAATATTATCTTGAATATTATCAATATTATTTTCTTTAATATTATCTTGAATATTATTATTATTTTCTTTAATATTATCTTGAATATTATTATTATCTTTAATACATTCTATAGCGATCATTAATGCTGTTTTACCATAATTATCTTGAATATTTAAATCAGGATTATATTTTAATATTTCTTTTACTAATTTTATTTGTTTACTTTTAATTTTTCTCATTAATACTGTTTCACCATTTTTATCAATATTATTTAGTATTTTTAATTTTATTATAAATTTTATATTTTCTAAATCATCGTTAGTTTTCCATAATGCTGTATCATTAACTAATATATCTTCAATATTATCTTCTGTAATTAAAATAAAATAAATTATATCACCAATACAATCTAGGTATTCGTCATCAATATCTTTTTCAATAATAGTTGGTGCAAATTTATATAATTTATTATTAAAAAAAATAATTGGTCCTTCTAATTTATGTAATTTAATTTTATAATTTATTTTATTTTTATTTAAATCTATTAATTTTTCAAAAAAACTACTCCATTTATAATCAATAATTTTATTATTATTACAAAATTTTTCTGCTCCATTACATTTAAAAAAAGTTACAGCATGACTTTCATGATCTATTTTAATTATAATTTCTATACTAAATGATTTTTTAATTTCTTTTAAATCAATAATTTGAAATGGAAGAATATCTAATAAATCAATTCCTCTATTAACTAAAGTAACATATAATAAATTAAATAATTTTTTTGAATCGTAAAATGATCCACCATATGTTTCCTTATTAATCTTATATAAATTAAAAAATTTTGTTACAAAATCTATTTCGCATGTAAATGAATTTCTTCTATTTAATTTAGTTTTATTGGTATCTGATGAATCAATTTTATTATTATAAGAATCTTCAATTTTAATTAAAAATCTTTTTTTAAAATCTTCAATAAAATCAACAAGTAATTTTTTAGATGAATCTAATATTTTATTATTTTCATCTAATAAATGACTTGGTAATAATAATTCTAAATTATTATTTTTAATAGCATTATTTATTATAGTTTCAGATGAAAATTTTTCTAATTTTTCTTGTATTTCATCACGATATGGATCACCATAAAACATTACAGTTTGAATAGTAACATTCCAACAACTACCTATTCTATTATTTAATCCAAATTTTGATATATCATCACAATTAATACCACTACCTATTTGTTTTTTAAGTTGTAAATATTTATTTTTATATTTTAAATATTTATCTAAATAAGACATATATATATATACTTTATAGTTTAATCTATAATATAAAAAAAAATTAAATTTTAGTAATACAATATGCTTTATGATAGATTAGCATTGAATCAATATCTTTTTTATCAATCGTATATATTATACCATATGGAGTAATAGTTTCAGAATATTCTTCAAATTTAATATTATCGTCATTCAATTCAGAAATATGTCCTTTAATTAATCTATCCTTGTAGTAAACATATAATTGAGAACCACGAAGTAATAAATGATTATATTGATCTATTTCATCAAATTTGATATAATAACAAGTTTCTGTACCATATTCTTTAGCTCCTTTATTTTTATATTGTTCATCAATATGATGAATTGTTCCAATAAAATCAAATTGATCTTTCTTAAAAGAAAGATAGCATTCTGGATTTCTAGTAATGTGTACTTTATCACCAATTTTCATTTTAACTATTATTCTAGATTATATTATATTAAAATAATATTAATTTCAATTTTTTTTATTTATTTTATATAATATGAATTGTTTCAAAAAAAAACACGATAGTTATTTAAAAAATTTTATTTTACCATTACAAGCACCTAAAATATTAATAGATGCTTATAATTATATAAATGAAATAAAAGGTGATATTTATGAAAAATCAAAAATTATTAGAAAAAATTATTTAGAACAAATACATAAAGCAGGATATACAAATGTTACTGAAGATGATTTATATAAGAATTATCCAATTAATGTATCTACAAATAAAAAATTAATAGGTAATTATGTACGCAATTTACCTTATTGTAAATATTTAGAAAGAAGTGAATATGAAAATATATTATTATTAAAATTAGATTTAAACTCAAAAAATGAAGAATTAAATATGTTATGTAAGATATTAAGAGAAAAATATGATTTTAAAAATTTAACATTAGTATTTGATTTAAAAGAAGATAGTCATGATTTTTTAGAACTATCTCATATAACAACTAATGACGAAATAATTTATATTGATGATAAAGAATGGTTACCATTATTACAAAGTGCATTTACAGAATTAACATTAATATTATCAATAGATCATGCAATATGGCATTTAATTGTAGCACATATTATTTATATAAGTAATAGAAAATTATATTTTACCGATATACTAAAAATATTTAATATGGCTAGTAAAAATGTATTTATCAAAGAATTAGAAGTTAAAACATTATTATTTGGAACGGATATTATATTTAATCAAAAACTAAATGATAATGAAAAATTTCAAGAATATTTAAATAAAAAACTTGTAATTTTTATTGATAATTTTAATATTGACAATATATTTGAGGATTATTTTAATTTACATGATATTAATCCTAATTTAAATTGGATGCCTGGTATGAAAAAAAATATAGAAATAATTAATAAATTTGTAACAAGTGTTGTAAGTAAAAAAGATTTAAATAGAAATAATAATATAATTATTAATTATTTAAGTAAAAAATATAAAAATTCTGGAATAACAAATATACCAGATATTAAAAAATTATTAGAAATATTATTCGTAGTTGGAACAGCATTTCATTCAACAACATTTGAATTTACTAAATTAATATTTACTGATATATTTCATAATAAAGATATTGGAAATATATTTTATGGAGTTACGCTTCAAACAATTGTTGCAAATATTGATACAGTATTCGGTGATGAATTATTATATAATGGTAAAATATATAAAAAAGAAGTTAATGAATTATTTAATGATTTAGAAGAAAATAGAAAAGTTATAGGAAATGAAGATGTTGAATCAGAATTTAAAAATAATATTTTTTCTACTAAAGAACAAATGCTAAAATCATATTCAACTAATACATATACAACATATGTATAAATTATTTTGTAAAAATTATTTAGATAAAATTATCCACCAGTTACCAAATTCCCAACCAAAATCATTTATTTTAAATTTACCATTTAATCTATTAATTTCTTCAACTAAATCACCATCTTCATAAATATGATAATATCTTTCAATTTTATGATTCCATGATACTAATTCATTTTTTTTAGTAAAATTAAATTTAGATTTTTGAGGTTGTTTCATTGATAAAACTGTAATTAATACAGTTCCTTCATTTTTAAGTACACGATATAATTCATTCAAAGCTAACTTCCTATCATTATCATTATCAAGATGATGATAAGTTGCAATACATATAACATGATCGAATGTATTATCATTAAATATTAATTTTCTGATATCACCTTCCACAACATTTAATTTTTTATTTTGACATATATCAACTTGTTTAGATGATATATCTATACCAATAAAATTTATATCTTTTCTATATAACATATTTTTACCATTACCACAACCTACATCTAATATTATTGAATTTTTTAAAATTGTATCTAAAAAATTTTTAACATTTGGCCAAACTGTAATTCGTGTTTTATCAAATTCTTCACCAATTTGATTATAAACATCTTTAATATCAGGCATAATACTTATTTATATTTATATTATTTTAATTAATATTTATTTAATATATAATATATAATATAATATGTGTAAAACTAATTATATTTATTATAGTTGTTATATATCTACTGATAATGAATTCAAGTATCATAAGGTAGATAGTGTTATATCTTTAAATGATTTTGATGATAATATTATGTATATTAGTAGTTATATACCTGAATTTTTTCATAAATATATTTTATATTATTATTATAGAAAATAGAACTTGAAATATAATTTAAATAAAAAAATTGAAAAATAAAACATCTGTCTGTTTCTAAAAAATATTAAAAATTAATTTAAACATAACAGGAACAACATCAATAGCAACAACATTAACAAGATGAATTTCAGTGTCATTCCAAAGCCCTCACCATTGGTAAGAACTTCATCAATTAGTTCTACTTGTTCGACTTGGTCAACTAGCTCTGAGAGAGCTGATACGACTAATCAGTTGAACATCCTAACAAGCAAGAGGGTTAGTCAGCCAGTTCAAAGATACAATCCTGACACCCGTGGTACTGATGCAAGAATTGGAGCTCACTCTATAGCATCACCCCGATCTAAAAGATAGAGCATAACAAGATGCATCAGTTTTTTTTTATCTGGTTTTCATGAATTTTCATAAAAATTCATAAATTTATATAAAAAGAAATATTTTTAACTAATTTTTTATTTTTCTGGGTCTACTAATTGGTTTTTTCACATTTATAATTGTTTTTTTAATATTAATATCATCAATTGAATCTAATTGAATTTGACATTCATTAATAATTTCCTTAATTTGGTTATCATCAATTTCAGTAGTATTAACACTATTAACTTTTTTAGTTTTATTTATTTTAGATTTTATTTTTTCAGATTTTATATCTTTATTAATTACAATATCCTGAATATTTTCTACATTATTTTCTATATTATCTTCTAGATTATTTTTAGCATTAATTAATTCTCGAAGTTTATTTAAGATTTTTTCATTATTTTTAACATTTAATCCTTCAATAAATGTTTTCCATTCTTGTGCCACATCTATATTTTTTCTTAAAAATTCAACATATTTCCACATAGTTTCCATCTTAGAAACATTTTCAGCAAACCATGCCTTATCTCTTTTAATTAGAGTACAATTTCTTTCAATTAATCTCCAATACAAGATACGATTTAATCTAATCTCTGGTTTATTTTGTAAATCAGATAATTCTTGTAAAATCCAATTATCTAATTCTCGAATAGACATATCAATTTTAGGTGGATAAATGAAAGATGTTTTATCATAAATTGTTTTTTCAGTTACCATAACATTATCATCATTATAATCCTCTTTGTTCAATTTATTAGGTAATAATTCAATAAAAGCTCCTCTTTCTAAATTATATTTACAACTTTTAAAATCACAATCTGGGTGTGTATCATCTAACCATTCTTTTCTATTATTATATTCTTCAATATTACATTGAACGAAATCGCATTCATCTAAATTGCAACATTCTAATTGTAATTGTACTTGACACCAATAATATACAGGACATATATTATCAATAATATTTCCTGTATATTTAATTTTTCTCATCAACGGACATTTTATTTCTAACATACGTCCAACTAATGGATTAGGAGTAACCATATCCTTACAATAAGGTGAACATATACCATCAGGACTAGCACCTAAAAAATAATAATCAGGGTGACCTAATAAACCAAATTCTTCTGTATGAACATTATTTAAATATTCATATATCATCGTAACAACATATTCTAATTTTTTTCCATGATAACATGCTAAATTAGTTTCGAAAGTTGATCCAAATACTTTTTTTAATATAAAATTATAAGAAGGTTCATGTTTATTTTTACCAAGAACAGCACCACCATCAGAAGCAGTAATTTTACCATTTCTCATAGCGAACCATTCAGGTGATCTTTGTTCTGGCAATATAATTGCTTTTAATTTATTAAATATATCACTTCTTTTATTAAATTCTTCTTGAGAAATTTTATTAAGAATGATTGCATTTTTTTTAGAAGATAATGCTTCACCTTCTGAAATATTATTACCATTATTATCAATAACCATATTAACTTTATATTTATTAATATAATCTTTACTAGTTTTTTTCTTTAAAGTATTATTGATAATATCTTTTTCAATTTCATCTAATTCAATATAATTACTATCAATTTTAATAATATTTTCAATTTTATTAATTTCCGTATTACTATTAATTAAATCATCTATTTTTTTTAGAATAACATTTATTGGATCCATTATTATATTTATAATAT
>Ga0136644_10003918_pt1 | contig 11062 bp, 10 predicted proteins | sample C_130820_EF_Meta_FD_94780 | JGI IMG/M metagenome (GOLD analysis project Ga0136644, IMG submission 94780) | Freshwater microbial communities from Lake Croche, Canada to study carbon cycling - C_130820_EF_MetaG (v2) (version 2) | ecosystem: Environmental > Aquatic > Freshwater > Lake | place...
AAGGTTAATTTGTTATGAAGAATATGAAACAATCTTACACGCTGCTACACCAGCCGGAATGATCTCGACATTCCCTTGGTTAATACGTGAAAATCCACCTAAACCATAGTTGGATGTATTGAATATTTCGTTGAAGTATGACAAATAATTTATGGTTCTTACCGTTGAAATACTGGGTCCACCAGGACCACCAGATTCACCTTGTAAACACATAGCGAAACCATGTAAATTAAGCTTAATCGCACCACCTTGTCCATCTTGTCCAACTTGTCCAGCATTTTTTCCTGGTGCCGCCGCATACGCTGTTGCTATTACTGGTGCGTCACCATTTAAACCGGGTAGTTTCAAATAAGATATAGTAGCGTTTCCATTAATATCTATATCTATATGCATATCTGTCCCGGCTTGCATCGGCAAACGATTGATGTATACAAAACCTCCAGCGCCACCTGAACCACCTGTAATAGTTCCTTGAGGAGTGCCGGATGCGCCCCCCGCACCAGATAGCATGATACCTGCGTGAAGTGTACCTACGGGAAAGGTAATATCCGAAGTGGATGTAAACGTCTGAATGCTAATGATGTTTGAACTACCATCTTTGCCCGGTGGTCCTGCTGGTCCTGTATCGCCTTGTGTTTCCACCACCTTAATGGGCTGACATTTTCCCTGTTGAATAATTTGTGATTGTCGCATGGCTCTACTTTGGTTCGCGGTATTGGGGGCCAACACGTTTTTTGGAAAAATAATGGGTTTTGAACAACAACTCATTGGATTACTATAACTTCTTTTTTTTTAATCCGTTTTATCCAATACGTTGAGTAAATCACCAAGATTCTTTTTAAAAGTTGCCAAATCGTTAAACTGGCGAACCGTCTCGGAACTTTCCTCAACACCAATCTTACCTTGTGCGAGAAGATTCAGCATACTGTTGTCCGCCCACGTTTCCAATTCCATCATCATTTCTTCATAAGAGGAACGATACGTGGAAATGTTCAAGGTGTCTAACAATTCGTTGTTGGCATCTTTTAGTTTGGTCACAAGATCTTTCGGAGTTTTTCCCGAAGTGAATCCTTCCCGTTTCGAGTATCGCATCCATAACACACATGTCATTAAAAAAACAAGTATACCTACCAGTATAGAGTTCATTAGAATCGCTATAGATTATTTTCCAATTCTTCTAATGTGGTATTAGAAGAATTAGAAAAAGATTGTTATCTCAACACTTATCTAACCTTGTTTTCTAGAAGAAGCACCACCTCGGACCCACCCATCCATGGCAACGCCTTCTACTAAATAAGCAGGATTGGTTACCGTATCTTGAATTGATGGAATCAACGGATAGTTTGTGATGGGAATGTAACTGATTTCTGAAATGGTATTGACACTTTTTTTATTATTGGAAAAAGAATCGGTTTGCTGCAATTGAGATTCGGCAGTTGGATCAAACGGACCTTTTCCTAAATAAGGGACTGTGGCAAAGGGTCGATGGAATAGAGAAATACGACTTTTGGGATGAGTCTGCAATGACCCCAATAACAAGTGAGAGTTCTCGTCGATGTTGCATCCACCTACGCCACACTGATTGCCCATCCCTCCAGCGGCACAAAAGTTTACATTCACCTGACTCGTCGCAAACTCAATTGGTTTTCGCATGGCACAATCTTGATCAAATGGTTGAAGCATATATTGATTCTGGGCACGATCTTGTAGATCAATTTGGGTCATACTGACTTCATCTACTCCAATACGTGATTGGTTAAAAAAGTTCATATATGTATCCTATATTTTATTCTAGGGTTGTCTTACAAAAAGAGAGGATCGTCCTGCTTCAACAAGGCCGTCTTGCTTCCATCTTTTGCGGAAACCATATTCCCATAACAAAACTCCCCGAATCCTTCTTGATCATTGGGTATGGTTGTACTTGCAGTTGTATAAAAATTGCGCATCGAATAATCCAAGGTCATTTCATTATCCAATCCTTTGTAAATGGCTGGATTGGGGATGTTGGCCTTTACCTTTTCATTGATCACCTTTTCCGTTTCAGGTTTATATGATTTAAGGGCGGGTTTTCGTTTAGGATTTCCGTTGATTTCTGGAAGCAATACGTTCATCAATGGATTGTTTTTCGTGGGAACGGTGTGATGGGCAAGGGTTCGAGCGGTAAAATTCTCTACTGGTTTCACGGATTTCTGGTACACGACCAAAAGGAGAATCGTAATAACACCAATCCACACAAATTTAAAGGTTTGGGTTAGCACGGATCCTAGGATAGACAAAACAATCACAAACCGTGTGATGGCATTTAATTTTTCATCTATAGTCATGGTTTCAGTAGGCCAAAACTGTAATTGATCTTTTTGAAACAATATTGTATAATTCTGTATCCAAAACGTCATGCTTATCCCTTTTATTTTTTTTTGTCCTTTCTAGCTTTTAATTTATTCTGCAATCGTTCCTTCGTCTTGGCTTTTGTGAGACTTTCTTTCATTTTCGATTGCGTAGCACCCGCATTCATCTTACCAAACATGGCTTCGAATTGCTTCATTCCAGGCATATCTTTCATTTTCTCGAGAAGTTGTGATGCTTCTGAAATTAGCTCGCTTTCTTTCAAATCTCCCGCTTTGATTTTCTTGTCCAATTTGTCACCTACCGTATGCATCAGTGAAAATAGTTTGGAAGGATCTTTCATCATGGTTTGAAACTCTTCGACTTCTCCTACTTCGCCTAGTGTTTCTTGGGCAATCTCTTTAGCGAGACTACCTAATTTTCCATCCATCAACCCTTCAAATTGGTTATGTACAGGATCTGGATTCTGCTCAAAAGTTTGTTTCATATCTTCCATCGTTTTTTGCATATCAAGACCTTGAAGGATGGAAGAAAAATCATCATTAATGTTAATGTGACCCATAATGGAGAACAGGATCAGTTTCAAGTATTTCCATAAAATAGTTTTTGTTTTCTCTGTAATGTTTTCATTCCATAAAGTTTTGAAATCTACACCAGGCAAAAAAATACAAGAAGATTCAAACATACTTTCCTTTTCGGAGAGTATGTCCAACATATGGACTGGAAATACTGTTACCATATGATCAAATACTTGTTGGTAGACCTCTCCTTCTTCTAGTGAATGAATCGCAAGAACCGTTTCATTCTCTTTTAATTCAGGGAAAGTACCGACTAAATCCACCACGAAATCCTTCAAGATCTTTAAAAAATTGGGTGGAATCATATGACTTTTGTACAACCTTACTATTTAAATGATTTCAATAAACATAAAGTTTACTGAGTTTACATAAATTTTGAATATATTTGAGAGAGACGGCTTTATTTTCATCGCTCATACGTCGAACGGTTGAACGTAGTTCTTGAATGACGCTATCTATCGTAGGGGTATAATTTCCAGAAGCATCTTCCGTGAAATCCTTGTTCAAAAAGTACTCAATGTCCCCCGCTTCAATCTGGGTCGCATACTTATCCGTAACCATCGTTTTCCACGTCGTGATAATGATCCGAGGGTTGGACTTTTTGATCCCTTCTAGATAGAGTCTACCACGTTCAAATCGATTGTCTGTCGTATAGGTTTTGGAAATATCGTCTAAATATTCATCAATCTGGGCGATAAACGTGGACAAAATCAAACTATTGTTCATCCGTAAATGAAATACATAGTTTTAAATCGATTTTTAAACACGTTTAATTGGTGGGGCCAGCATACTATCACGTTCATTCTTATAGTCTTCAAACGTTTTTCCATTTTTACCTATTTTGTCAGGTACATAATCCTCTGCAGGTGTATGTATGGAGAAAGAATCTTCTAAAGGTACAAAATTATGCATTTGTCTCATTCCTCCTCCTCCTTTAGTTGTTAATTCATCCGGACTCTGGTCCCAAAAACTATAGGCATCAGACATTCGGGACATTTGAGACAGCGAATAACATTCGGGTTCGCCGTTTCCATTCGTTTCCGCCATGGTAATCGCAACTTCTTTGGGCATTAAAAAGTCGTAAATGGCTTGTTCAAATAAGACTTGTTTTGTTTCGATCAAGAATAAAGCAGGTACTTTCGTCACTTGAGGGGGTAAAAACACCCGATCATTTTCCAATAGAATCACGATGTTCCCTTTGGAATCTCGATCACGTTTGTCAATACAAATGAAATGAAGTTCGTGTTTCAACTTGGTTTTGGCAATGCGTTGAAGTAACTTCTTCGAAGGGTCACAGAAATTGCTATAATAACAAATAGACATACGTTAACCTATGTATAATATTTAAACTTAAAATTGATTAAATAAATATAGTGATGAAGTATCAAACCATGGATTCACAAACCGTCAAACGATTCCGTATCACTGGCGTGGACAAAAGTGTCGTAAATGCACTCCGTCGTACTCTGGTAGGTAATATTCCTATTATAGTGATGAAACCCCAAGATTGTGTGATTACAGAGAATACCACACGGTTCACCAATGAAATTATCAAGGCGCGACTTGCTTGCATTCCAGTGCATCATTCTTCAAGCATCTTCGACAAATTTACCATATCTGTAAACCATACCAATCAAACACAACAAACCATGTATCTCACGACGGATATGTTCACTGTGGAAAAAGCGGGAAAGAAATACGATGATAAGCGGTTGTTTCCTTCTTACGCCAACACTGGTTTGGATGGCAAAACACATATGTGTTATATCGACTTTATACGTCTTCGTCCAGGAGAAACGTTGTCTCTGTCTTGTGACACGTCTATTGGTACCGCAAATGAATCGGGAATGTACAACTCCGTTGGAACGTGTGCCTATGGATGCACACAAGATAAAGAAGCATCAGATCGAGCATACAGGGAATCCGAAGGAAAAAGTAAGGAAGACTGGGATTTGTTGAATGCAAAGAGGTACGTCGTTCCCAATTCCTTTGATTTTGTACTGGAAAGTATTGGGGTATACACCAACGATCAACTGTTAAGGTATGCGATCGTCGTATTGAATGCTCAATTTGAGTATTGCAAATCACTCACTACGGAAATGGTTGAAGAATCCTTAACCACGATTCAGAATTGCTTCGATGTCAAAATTACAGGGGATTATCATCTAAAAGAACTGACCGTTCATGTAGATGGTGATTATACCATTGGAAAAATGTTAGAGGCTCAAATTTTCAAACGATTTCACGATGCAACAAATCCAATCACATACGTTGCTTTCTTCAAAAAACATCCTCACGATAAATTTGGGATCTTACGCGTAGCATTTGAGGGTGCTACCGCAAAAACGATAGTAGAATTGGTGCAGCAGGCGTGTGATGAGTGTGTATCCATATTAGAAAATTTAAAGCTGTGAAGGCAACTGCAATAAATATGCCAAACGACCTGCTGGCAACGAGTCTACATATTCAATCACCCTTTTTTTATACATACTTCTAGGTTTTACTTCATTTAAGTAAATTCCGTGCAAATCATACAAATAGGTTTTTGTAAGCAAATCTCGATGTGCGATGCGTTTGTGAATGAAACACGAACGGTAATCTTCAAATAGCCGTACCACGCATTTGTCAATTTCGTTCTCCATTTGTATGGCACGATCCCTATCTTTTGGAAAATGGAGAAAATGAAGGTAAGCTCCCTCTTTGTTTCGAATATTAAGATACTTGTAGGAGAAAGGAGTGTTTCCTTTAATTTGGGCCATCGTATTGTATTGATCGTTTCGAATCTTGGAACGAACGCCATTGCATTTCAGCATACATCCTTTGGAAAAAGTAGTCTGACTAAAATTTTGTGCCTCTTCGTAAGATTGGAAGGTGAACTGATTCGGTTTCAAGAAAGGAATCTCTCGTTCACAAACGTTCCCATCTGACATGATCTGATATACTGCAACTAGAAACAATTTGGGTTCTTCTATTGGAATGATAATAGTATTTTTTGGATGTTGCATCACAAAACTGTAGCAATAAGTGGGGTCTAAACGATCCAAGGATAATTGTTCTTTTTGAAGACATTCCTCGAAGAGTTCAGCAAAGGTAGATTCAGATTCAAAATTACACTTTGCACCAATCATAGATTTCGTTGCAATCTTCCATTGATCATCAAAGAAGACATTTATCATCGTACCATCTACAAACGATTCGACCACCACGTTTTCAATTGGAAACTGTTCTTTGAATGTTTCCAAAGGAATTGATTTAGGTGGAGAGAAACACACCAACTTGTTATTTTTATAAATCACGGATCGGAAAGATTGGTATTCCGAAGAATGCTTCTTCTCAGGTGGATATTTCACTAATTTATATTCTCCCTCGTTGACATAAATGCAATCTGCTGGAGGTGAACCTATGTTATAGTAATACATTAATACTTATACAATTTTTATCTTTATATTATATTAACATATGACTGAGATCAAACGTCGCGATGTCATAAAACTATACTATAAAATTGGTGAACCCACGTATTCTTTAGTCGACGAAATCAGCGATACGAATATCCACCTTCGTGAGCCCCCTGATAAAACAATTGTACTTGGGATCCAAGATGGTATCATTGATGGTGTGGAATCTATTGAACTCGTTTATTCTGCGCCTGTTACAGGAATTGCGATTGCAAGAAACTTTGTTGAAGGACAATCGATTGTTCTTGTGTATAAATCCGCTCCGGACGAAGAAAAGGTCGGCGTGATTACTCGTCTGGAAGAGGATATGATTGACGTGGATGTGGATGGAGAAATGATTTATATTGATTTTGGTTATGTGGGTGTGCCAGAAGAATTTCAGTCGATCACTTTGCACGGGGGGTTTATCTTCGGGATGGAAGATGATTATTATATACCAGAAAGTCAACATCGATATACATTAGAGCGTCAATTATCAGATCTGATGGATAAACTGCTCGCAGTACCTAAGCAAACGTCGCGCACCATTCAGAATGCAAATCGGATTGTCCAACGATTTCGTGAATTGCGTCAACTCTTCTCGAATGATCAATTGGAGCCACAATACGCCTTACACGAGATCACACCATATCAAGTCAAATGGATCTTACCTTTACTTGATCTTCTTGAACGTGGACGTGTTCGCCGAACCTTGTTTATCAACGAGAATATGTCTATTGAGGCATTTCGTGAAATGGAAAAAATACAACTTGGCCAGGATCCATCTACGGGTAGATCTTTCCGATCAATCTATACGAAACTATTAAACGAAATTCAGCCCTTTATTAGTGATGTAAACGGACAGGAGATACAATCCACCGTTGAGGTATTGCTTCCAAAACCCGTTCTAATGGTATCAACCTCACCCAAAACTTTCAAAGAAACAAAAGGAAAATCAGGTACGTTTCTTTCGCAGGTATTGATTAAACCTTATGCAGATCCATATAAATTTGTACATACAACACCAGAAGTTGCCCATTTTGCATCTTATTTTGCACTTCCCGTAGATTATACCCGTGCGTTTGTTACGGGAGATACATTATTGTCTCGAGTTCATTATGAAAAGCTTGCTCTGTACACGCATATGGTGCCCAACGGTGATCCGATGACTTTATCTGAATGTGTCCCTCCACCAGAACGTCTTATGGATACAGTCAAATCTTTTTATTCTATACAAGGTTGTATCCAGCAGTTATCACCTTATTTGATCCATCAAAATAATCTGACCATTTCATTGTACGAAACGATCCTTGGCAAATTAAAAGAGTATATCCAAACGTACAAGCATAAAGTCAAATTACCCGTATACACACCCAACCCACTCCTGGAGTATGATGATAAGTCTGCCTCCGAATATCAAGTATCCTTACTGTACACAGATAATGGTAGTTTGTATGCCATCACTCAATGTAAAAAGATGGCATTGGATTACACCAAACGTTTAGATAAACATATTGAAAAACGGTTAGAACCCTCTAAAATTGCCCCACCTGTCGTGAAAGTATATTCCACTACAAAACAACTCACTTCAGATAATAACAAAGAAACTTTTTATGATAAAGAATTCGACAAAACGGACTATGAAGTATACAAGGGGATGGATTTAGAAGAGTTGATCGATCATTTGGTTCGTGTCGAATATATGCCACCACAAGAAGCCTATTTCTATGCACCCCACTTTTTAAAGAATCAACGACTTGTATTAGACGGAGATTATGCGCAATTGGCAACTCCAAACGGAATGGTTTATTACAAACGCATCAATCAAGTATGGAAATTAGACGATACCTGTGCGGGACCTTATCCTTGCACATCCGATGAACCGGAATGTACCGTGACGGATACTCCTTGCGTAGATGTATCCTTTCGTTTGAAACAAAATTTGATCCATTCCATTCTAAAAGATTACCAATTGGAAATGTACAAGAGCAAGGCTGTATTTGACAAATTCATTGAAGATCAGGAAAAACATTTCACATACCTGATTCATGCAAAAAAACACTTGTCAGAACAATCCGCTCTAAAATACAACAATAGACTGAAAGCCTTGGGTAAATCCATTGTCATTATCAAGCAATCCCCCAAGGCTCCCTTGTTGAATCTCATACTCAATAAACCTTTTGAAGAACGGTACACGGAGCTTATTTACTTTATTCGTGATTATACACGTGGTGCACACGATACAGAAGACGAAAATTGGCTATATTGTGTGTTGACTGGATTGAAACTTTTGCCGCAAGTCTTCCAATCTATTATCCAAGGTTACGAAAAACAAGAATACAAGGAAACATTGGATCGTCTAGTAACAGAAGGTTCGCTCAAGATATTTGAGGGGGCGATTGTAACTCAACACGGAGGATTCACGATCGCACCGATTGATTTGGAGTATACCTTCGACGAAATGGTTCATTCAACTGAATTTGAAAACGATCCTATCTATAAGTTGAAACGAGAAGAAGATCCACTGACGCCTTTCTTGATAGAATTATTGAACGTCACTAGTATTGCCATTAGTGTAAATGTAACCGCTTATTATAATTTTATGATTCACAAAGTATTGTCGAATCCAACTAATCTATTGAATCAGGTAGTTGCCCTTGTATTAAAATTCGCAGAAATTGAATACAACATTTCGTTAGCGGATAAAATAGATCGTTTGATCAAAAAGACTACACAATATCAAACCCTATTCACGAAATTCGAGCAACCAATGGAAGAGTTCTCTTTACAAACGATACAGAAGGAATTAAAAAAGGTGTCTAATTATTATGAAGTGAAGCAAGTGTTACAACGAAAACCTAAACGTGCGGTTACTCTACAAAAAACATCCTCTACCGTATGGAATACCTTTTTACCTCCTTCTAAAATACACGTCACTAGTGCTACGACTGAATATAATACGATTATGACGATTTTACACATGATACGAGACGAATCTCATAAAAAAGTATTGCGCGAAGGAACCTATCGCGTAAATACCATACATACACCCATTGTACCATCAGGGGCGTATGAACTCATGGGTAAGTGGAAGCCTTACTACTTGTCTTATACCAAGAATAAATTATTTATTCCTACAAAAAACCAACTGCCTTATGATAAGAATATCGTAGAGACCATCTTGCCTCCCATCCAAACAGATTCCAACGTGGTTGTGAAGGACACTAATAAGTTTGATATATTGATTCCGGATCTCATCGATAAAATAGATAAACTGGATTTTACTCTTAACTTGAATTTGGATGATGTTCCGATTATCTATCTACAGTCTTTCATTCACAATATTGGTCGATTATACCCCTCTTTCCTATTACATAAACCAGATTACTATTCTTTTTATTATACACCATTTACCTATGAAAGGATCATTGCATCTCAGCATGATGATAAGCTCAAAAAAATGAGTGAAAAATCTATTTTCAATTCATTGTACAATTGTTCCTCCGAAAATCTAGGATTACAGGGAATCCTTAACGATCCAGAGATTGATTTCATGATAGATCAATTCCGTTCGATTAGAACGGAAGACACTCGTAATCAGTGTATCTATTATATCTACTCTATCTTTTATAAATACATCACAGGATGTCCCTCAGACCATCGTGACACATTGTTTCGTATCCTACAAATTTTTTGTGATTCTTTTATTCGAGATGAGAAGAAGGTTTTCATAAAAATGGAAGAGATTGATACCTACATTTTGAAACAAAAAACAAATGAAGCCACCGACCGACAATTACAGCGAGACCAAATGTCTTGGGAGGATCGAATTCTTTTCGATTTTAGACAAACAATGAATCTCTCCAAAGAAGCCCAGTTAGGAAGAAAACGTACTTATGATGCAGAACAACATCAACTAGAATCAGATCTCTTTGGAACTAGCATGGAAGACAATGATCAAGGAGGGGATGGGAACGATATGTCAAATGACGATATGACGGACTAAAATAAAATCGCATTACCTACTATATGAATCGATTGACGGTTGCCATTGCACTTTTTGTTGTCTTGTTTACCCTGATAAATGTGATGAAACCTGTACTCTTGTATAATTCAGACGGATCATTACGCCCATTTGGTCTTGGGTATCGAAGACGAACAGTTGTACCTCTTTGGTTGGTAGTGATTCTACTATCCATTTTAACCTTTTCTATTTCCTTGTATGTTACTCCGTAATCGTGTAAAGGGGTAATGGTTCAGATTCAGTAGTGTCCGCCATGGCTACCTGATGAGACAATACATAATCATCTACGGTCTTTGTACATTCTCCATTCATCATCATTGTATAGGATGTACTGATCACCACACTTGCTGCCAACAAATACCAAATCCACTCAGATACAAGATCTTTCAATAGAACCACTTTGAAAAAGGCTTGTTTTGCCTCGTCTGTGTAGGCCATATCTTCACTAAATGTCTGTAATACGGTATCAAAATTGCTTGTCGTAAATTGATTCAGGAGAAGCGAAGGGTCGTTATATACGTAATGTAATTTCACCTCTGATCCTGGTTTTAATAGGTTGAGTAAGGTTTGAGTTCCTCCAGCCATTCGTGCCACGATATACCCTATCGTATTGGAGAATGGGTTTTTCCATTCCGGGAAAAATTGGAGGGCAATCATCATAGGTCCAAACATAAATA
>Ga0136644_10003919_pt1 | contig 11062 bp, 9 predicted proteins | sample C_130820_EF_Meta_FD_94780 | JGI IMG/M metagenome (GOLD analysis project Ga0136644, IMG submission 94780) | Freshwater microbial communities from Lake Croche, Canada to study carbon cycling - C_130820_EF_MetaG (v2) (version 2) | ecosystem: Environmental > Aquatic > Freshwater > Lake | place: Lake...
CGTTGCGAAAGTGCGCACCATTAGCAAGATAGAATACGCGTGAAGCGTTGCATGGCTTATCGTCTCGAGGAAATTCAGCGTGTGCTTGTTTTGAGCTAGCGATCGATGTTTAGGATAGAACCGTTGAGGTTGTTGACGAGGTTGACAGGTTGAGGGGTTTGAACATCCCCGTCAATTCAGTAAAAAAAACTGCCGCCAAGCGGCCTGGCCGTTTGCTCTGAGCGAAGGATCGCTCAATTTCTAAAACTCTCGACGATGGAACAGCCAATGGGCCCTTCAGTGGGTCTTGTCGTCCGGGGCAGACTGGGTTTTTAAGCCCAGAAACATTGCTAGCAATCACCCGGTTGATCGAAAAGCTTTCGTTTTATTTACTAGATCGGTATTTACGCGGGCTGGCCATTTCGGGCAGAATGCCACCCGAATCGGGCTGGATGGACCCAGCCAAACACGCTGCAGAGCGATCGCGATTGCCAGACAATCCAAGGCAGCGACAACCAAAGTACGCAAGGAGTGCAAAACGTGCTGTTCCGTATCAATATACTTTCGAACATCCGCTTGGCCGGGTTCGCTTTAGCGAGCCTAGCGTTTGGCTCGACCGTCCTGGCCCAAACCGGGGCTGAGATTCAACCCAAAGTGACTCCTGTTGCTGTTGTGGACATGGAGCATGTCTTGGACAACCATCCGACCTTTACGGCGCAGATGGAGGCCATGAAGGGCGAGTTCCAGCAGACAATGAAGGATTTCGAGGAGCGTCGCAAGAAGCTTTCCGAATCGATCCAGCAATTGAACTCTCAGTTGAACTCTGACTCACCGGAGTTCAAGCAGCGAGAAGAGGCGATCGTCAGCCAGGAGAGCAAGCTGCGGTTGGATGCTAAGAACAAGCAAGAAGAGTTCGATGAGCGTCAGGCTCGACTGATGTACGACACTTACAATCAGATTGTCAACGGCGTTGCGATCGCAGCCAAGTACTACAAGTTCGACTTGGTGGTGCGTTACAATCGCAAGCAGTCGACGCAGATGAATCCCAAGAAGCCTCAGTCGGTTCTATATGGTGCGGATCGAGAAGTGATCTACTTCAATCCGGAAAACGATCTGACGGAAATAGTCATCGGGCTACTCAAGCGAGACATTCCAGCGGCCTCGACGGCGGCGGCACCGGCTGTGCCTGGAGCTCCTGGGGTAGGTCCCGCTGGAGGCAAGGCACCGCTTTTGGCCAATCCACCTACGGGTCCGAATCGTAAGTAACCTGCGAAACGATTGATCGCTAGAAAACGGATTTTCTTTCGAAGATGATGCAGGCTCCCCTTCAAAATACGATCGCGCACCTAGCCCATGTCAGTGGCAGAGGCTACTGGTCTGGCAAGAGCGTTTCGCTTACGTTCTTGCCGGCCAAGCCCGATACTGGGATCGTCTTTCGGCGAGTCGACGTTGCTGGCAAGCCGATGATACCAGCATTGGCGAGTCATCGGACCGATGCGCAGTTGCGAACCAAACTCGTATGCGGCGGTGCGAGCGTCGAGATGGTCGAACACGTGCTAGCGGCGTTGTATGGTATGGGGATTGACAACTGCATCGTCGAATGCGACGGAGCTGAAATGCCCGGCATGGACGGCAGCGCGTATGCGATGGCCCTTGCGATCCATCAAGCTGGGCGAATAACCTGCGACCAACCGGCAAGGTATCGACGGATCGACCAAACGATCCGAATCGGCGACGACCAAGCTTACGTTGAAGCCAACAGAGCTCAGGTGCCTGGGCTGACTCTTGTATACCACCTGGACTACGGTCCTAGCAGTCCGATCCCATCGACGTCTTCAAGCTGCTTGCTCAATCCTGAGGAGTTCCTCACCTCGATCGCTCCGGCACGAACATTCTTGACCGAGAGCGACGCGGCGAAACTCCAGCAAAGTGGTCTTGCGCAGCATGTCACGCATCGCGACTTGGTGATCTTCGGTAAATCTGGACCGATCGATAATCAGCTGCGTTTTCCCGACGAATGTTCCCGGCACAAGTTGCTGGATTTGATAGGGGATCTGGCACTTTGCGGACATCGGCTCGACGGCATGGTCTTTGCCTGCCGCAGCGGACACAACCTAAACGGACGGATGGCCGAGAGCATCCAGAGCATCAGCGATCCAGCCAGTGATTCGCTGCTCAAAGCGGCTTGATAATCCCCAATGAAATTCATCTTAACAGTGCAAGCAACTGTCGAACGATAGAAAGCGGACCCAGGACATGTCAACGATCATCGCTCATACCGCTGTGGTGGACCCTCGAGCTGAACTCGACGAAGACGTTCGGATCGGGCATCATTGCGTCATTGGCCCACACGTGCGGATCGGACGTGGCACACGTTTGGAAAACGGCGTAACGATCACCGGCCACACCACCATCGGCCGAGACAATCGTTTTTTTACCGGATGTATCATCGGCGGCGAGCCTCAAGATCTTTCGTACCAAGGTTCCCCGACCCAGGTGGTCATCGGCGATGCGAACGTCTTTCGAGAATGCACGACGGTCAATCGAGGGACCGAAAAGGACCAAGGAGTCACGTCCATCGGTAGCCAATGCTACTTTATGGCCACCTCGCACATTGCGCACGACTGCGTCATCGAGGACCGTGTGATCACTGCCAACAACGTCATGCTCGGGGGGCATGTTCGCGTCGAGCACGACGCGACGCTCAGCGGTGGTGTTGCGGTCCATCACTTTGCCTCGATCGGTTGCTACAGCTTTGTCAGCGGTCTTTCGCGGGTTCTCCAAGACGTACCGCCATACATGTTGGCCGAGGGTTTTCCGGCCCGGCCACGATGCGTCAATGTCGTGGCTTTGAAACGCAAAAACTTTAGTACATCGGCCATCCGCGCGATCGGCGAAGCCCACAAGTTGCTTTACCGTTCCAAGGTGGGTATCAAGCATGCGCGAGAGATTCTCCAAGGGGATGGCATCCTGACTCCGGAGCTCGAGACCCTCTTTGCGTTCATCGATAATTCCTCCGAGGGCCGCCACGGACGCGGTCGCGACCGCCGTGCGGCTGCTTGATCGATCCCCGAAGCTGTAGGTGCGAACATGGAATTGTCTGCTACGTCGAAAATCCAAGTTGCGGTCATCGGAGCAGGGCATCTTGGACGCATCCACGCAAAATTGCTGACGGCTCGCAACGATTGCAAGCTTGTGGCCGTTTGCGACCCGGTTCCAAGCTCACGCGGTTGGATCGAGGAGAACCTTAAGGTCCCCACGGTTCCCGATTACATGGAGTTTGCCAACTCTGTAGATGCAATTGTGGTAGCTACGCCGACGATCTACCACTACCAAGTAGGGGCTTGGGCGTTGGAAAGAGGCATTCACACCTTGATCGAAAAACCGATTGCCAACACCGTCCAGCAGGCCAAGGAGTTAGGGCGACTCGCATCGACTCATGGAGCGATTTTGCAAGTTGGGCATGTGGAGCGCTTCAACCCGGTCTGGGAATCGTTACAAGCTCGCATCGAGCCCAAAACAGTTCGATACGTCGAAAGCCGACGCGAGGGTGTCTATACCGGTCGCAGTACCGACATCGGGATCGTATTGGATTTGATGATCCACGATCTGGATTTGATCCTGAGTTTGATCGATTCTCCACTGACGAATATTCGCGCAACTGGACGATGCGTTTTGGGCCAGCACGAGGACCTAGCGATCGCCGATTTGGAGTTCCAAAACGGGGCACGAGCCCATCTTCGGGCTTCTCGGATCAGTTCGACTGCGGCTCGGGTGATGGAGATCCAAGCCGAACGAGAGTGGTATGAACTCGATTTCTCGACGGTTAGTTTGACGGCAACTCGTGCCACTGAAACCGTCGAGAGTGGGGAGTTGCAAGCCGATGGACTCGATCCTATCGAGCGGGCGCGGGTCAAGGATGAACTTTTTACAAGGTGGCTTGATCGCACGCAGACTACTCCGCCAACGTCCAATGCGATTCAAGCCGAGCACAGCGATTTCTTGGAATCGATCCGGTATGGCAGGCAGCCCAGGGTATCAGGGACTGCGGCGATTCGCGCCTTGGAAGTGGCTTGTGCCATCACCAACCAGATCACCAACGGCAATTTGCGGATCCTCCGCCGGGCCGCTTAGCGGTTCTTGAAAAAGATCCTGACCTACAGAATTCGGTCCGGACCGCTGATGGGGACATTCGATCCGGACCGCTGATGGACGCTGATGAACCGCTGATAAAAACAGGAGCATAGTCAGTGGTTAGGTTCGGTGGTCCAGGTTCGGTATCAGCGACTATTAGCGTGCATTAGCGGTCCTCTCCGGATCCAGTCCTACAGAATTCGGTCCGGACCGCTGATGGGGCATTCGATCCGGACCGCTGATGGACGCTGATGGGACGCTGATAAAAACAGGATCGTAGCCCGGTGGTTAGGTTCGGTGGTCTAGGTTCGGTGGTCTAGGGTGCTACGAAAGCGGCTTGGACGTTGAGTTTCTTCGGGTCGATGAGTTTGAGTTCTACGAGTGTATCAGCAAGCTGGGTCCAACGTTCCAAATTCATGGCGCCGATTTGACCCATGTCGTCCCCCTTGTAGCAAAGCGGTTTGAGGGCCTCGACTCCGTACTCTAGAGCCTCCTTGGTGAGCCCTTGTTTGTTGGCTGCCAGGATGACTTCGTTGGTGTCTTTCGGGTCGCTCAAGTATTTCTGCCATCCTTCGACACAAGCACTGATCATCTGTTTGCTGATGTCGCTGTGATTCTTGACATACGAATCGGTGCTCACCAGTAGGCTCGCATAAGGGTTGTAGCCTATCTCGGACATCATCAATTGATGGACTTCGACCCCCTGTTGTCGGGCCATGAACGGTTCGCTGAACGAGTAACCTTGGGCCGCGTATCCAGGACCTGCGACCAACTGCGCGACGCTTCCGAAGAAGGGGGCGAGTTTTACCGAATCGTCTAGTAGCCCTTTGCTCTTGAGGAATGGAACATAGGGTCGGCCCGAGTCGATTTGCAGGGTGATATTCTTCAGCTGCTCAAAGGATTGGATCCCCGAATCGGCGCGAACCATGATACAACGCGGGCCGTTTTGGATCGGAGCCATCAGGGCCACGATCGGAGCATCTTGATTTCGAGCGATGAGAACATCGTCGGCATTGACCACACCGAATTCTGCTCGCCCGAGGGTCAGCGTTTGAGGCACGACCGTCGTTTTGCCACCTGGCTGGATTTCAACATCGAGTCCGTACTTTTCGAAAATCCCGTGGACCTTGGCCGCATAAAAACCTCCATGCTCGGCTTCGGGATACCAATTCAAAAGCAGCGTAACTTTCGTCAATGCCGTTTTCGAATCCTTACCGGATTGAGAAGCCACAGGTTTTCCAGCATCGCATCCGAGCATCGGAACCAAGCAGACCAGTGCCAAAGTCAAAGCGCTCAAGCTCAGGACAGGCAAGCTTGCTGACGGGATACTCTTGTGGCGGACGGTCTCTTGGTGGACGGTTCGGTGTTGGTTCATTTTTTGATTCTCGGCAACGAAAACAAGGGGACACGAAGGGTAGGAGAGCACCGCCTAGATTAGGATATGCAGTAGTCTAGTCTCCGGAGAGGGGGCTTGGGAGATGCGTCTGGGAGAGGCGCTTGGTGGATCCTCGATGGTGAAACTATGGGAAAGTTACGGTTGGTTTTCGGGATTCAATGTTGGCGAAGTCGTATGCTTGTCTAAAATCCTGGGACTCTGGACCGGCTCCCATCGACGAAATCATCGCGCAGACGACTTTTAGATTCAGAATGGCTTATTCTCAACGTTTCCCTTTTCAGAAGATTGCCGAAGATCCTACGACTTCAGCTCGGCGAGGGATTTTGAATCTTCCGCATGGCCAGGTCCAAACGCCTGCTTTTATGCCGGTCGGGACTCAGGGCACGGTCAAGGGGCTCACGATCGACCAGATCGAAGCCACTGGAGCTGACATTATTTTAGGGAATACTTATCATTTATCCCTGCGTCCGGGGAGTGAGTTGATAGCCGAGCTTGGTGGGCTCCATGGGTTCATGGGTTGGGATCGCCCGATTTTGACGGACAGTGGTGGATTTCAGATTTTTTCGCTTGGTGACATGACCAAGGTCAGTGAGCAGGGGGCGACGTTCAAATCCCACTTGGACGGGTCGACCGTGCATCTGAGGCCTGAGGATTCGGTTCGTATTCAGCAAGAGCTCGGGAGCGACATCGCGATGGTGCTTGACCATGTGGTCGCCTTGCCAGCGGGAGTTGATCAGGTCCGCGATGCCATGGAGCGATCGTTGCGGTGGGCCCAACGATGTCAGGATTCCCGTAGCCGGAGCCAACAAGCGATGTTTGGGATTGTTCAGGGTGGATTGGATCCTGGCCTTCGTCAACAGAGCGCCGAGGGCTTGCAGAGGATAGGATTTGATGGGTATGCCATCGGGGGTTTGAGCGTGGGCGAAGAGCCGGCCGAGATGTACCGGATGCTCGAGGTGGTTTGCCCGGTCTTGCCGACCGACCAGCCTCGGTATTTGATGGGCGTGGGTCGCCCGATTGATTTGGTCGAGGGGGTTGCCAGGGGGGTGGACATGTTCGACTGCGTGATGCCAACACGCAACGGGCGAAACGCGTTAGCATTTACGGCCGATGGTCCGTTGCGGATGCGGAATCAGTGTCATGCTCGGGACGAATCCCCGATTGAGGCGGATTGTCCCTGTGTGGCTTGTCGGCACAGCAGGGCGTATATTCGTCACTTGTTCCAAGCCGACGAGATGCTCGGACCGACATTGCTTTCGATCCACAACTTGACATTTTATCAGAGGCTCATGGCGCGTGCCAGGCAAGCGATCGAGCGGGGAGATTACGGATCGTTCTTGCTCGATCAGCGTCGTCGGTTGATGGACGCAAACGCAGGGCAGGAACCGGTATGAACCGATAGCGGCGACGGCAAATACGAATCAGCAAATACGAACAGCATAGAAACAGGAAAGATTGGAAAGTAAGGTATGGCCAAGCGAGTATTGATCATTGGGAACGGCATCATCGGTTTGTCATCGGCGCTGGCAGCACTTCGGAGTGGATTTGACGTTACGGTTTTGGATCGGCATGCCGAGCACATTGAGAACTGCTCGTATGGAAATTCTGGGATGGTTGTCCCGAGTCATTTTGTTCCAATTGCGCAGCCAGGAGTGATCTCGCAGGGGCTGCGTTGGATGCGTGATCCTGAGAGCCCCTTTTATGTTCAGCCCCGTTTGAATTTGGATCTGATCAAATGGGGGATGCGTTTTTACATGTCGACCCATCGGGATCAGGTCGCCGCCGGTTCCGAGCTTTTGAAGCAGATGCATTTGGCGTCGCGTGAGCTGTACTGCCAGTGGCAAGATCAGGGGATCGATTGTTCGCTCTCGACGCGGGGGTTGCTGATGCTCTGCAATAGCGCCCATGGGCTCGAGGAGGAAGCGGCACTGGCCCAGAAGGCCCGCGAACTTGGGATCCCAGCATCGGTGCTCGATGAGCGAGAGACAGCGGCGTTGGACCCCAATATCACCATGAAGGTTAAGGGTAGTGTTTACTACCAAAAGGACTGCCATTTAAATCCTGCACAATTGATCGGCTCGCTCAGAAAAAAGATCGATTCGCTAGGCGGTAAGTTTGTCTATGGCCAACACGTCGTCGGCTGGGACGAGCAAGCCGGACAGATACGGGCTGTGCGGACGCTCAAGGGTACGTTCGAAGCCGACGAGTTTGTGCTCAGTACCGGAGTGTGGTCCGATGGAATGTCCAAGCCGCTGGGGCTCAAGATCCCCATGCAGCCAGGGAAAGGGTATTCGCTGACGCTCCCCGATCCGGTGGAGTTGCCCAAGGTATGTTCGATCTTGGTCGAGGCCAAGGTGGCTGTGACTCCGATCGGCTCGGCGCTTCGATTCGGCGGCACCATGCAACTCGGTGAGCTCAACGAATCGATCGACCCAAGGCGACTAGCTGGGATTCTCAAGAGCATTCCTCAATACATGCCCTTGTTCAAACCGTCGCATTTCGAAGGCATCGAGCCGTGGGTGGGCCTGCGGCCGGTCTCTCCCGATGGATTGCCTTACATCGGCCGGACCGGTCTGGTGCGGAATTTGGTGGTTGCCACCGGTCATGCGATGATGGGGGTTAGTTTAGGACCGATCACCGGCGAGCTAGTGGCCCAGATCCTTTTGGGCAAGCCCACGAGCATCGATCTTCGGCACGCTTCGGTCGATCGGTTTCGGGAATAAGCCTTCATGAGAGTATTGGTTACCGGATCTAGCGGCTTGGTAGGTTCGACAGCAGTGCGGCATTGGGACTCTCTGGGAGCCGACGTCATTGGGGTCGACAACGACATGCGCAAGGTCTTTTTTGGAGACCAAGGAAGCACGCGTTGGAATCTGGAATTGCTCAAGACGCAGACCAAGCGATTTGAGTCGCATGCAATCGACGTGCGGGATCGCGAGGCGATTTTCGAGTTGATCCGCAAGCAACCACCTGGGTTGGTGATCCACTGTGCGGCGCAGCCTTCTCACGATAAGGCCCGAGAGATTCCGCTGGTGGATTTCGAGGTCAATGCTCTTGGGACTCTGAACATCCTGGAAGCCGTACGGCGATACGCCGAGGATGCTGTCGTGTGCCACATGAGCACCAACAAGGTTTATGGTGACGCTCCCAACGAGGTGCCTTTGGTTGAGCATGCGACTCGCTTCGATTATGCTCACCAAGAGGATTATCACGGAATCGATGAGACCTGCAGAATCGATCGAACGATGCACTCTGTGTTTGGAGCATCCAAGACGGCTGCCGACGTGATGGCCCAGGAATATGGCAAGTACTATGGGTTGAAAGTTGGTGTGTTTCGAGGAGGGTGTTTGACCGGAAGAGCCCACTCGGGAGTCGAGTTGCATGGATTTCTATCGTATCTGGTGCACGTCGCGGTCCATCGCAAACCCTATACGATTTTTGGTTATGGTGGCAAGCAGGTTCGCGATCAAATCGACAGTTTGGACGTCGTCGCAGCCTTGGAGGCATTTTCATGCAATCCACGCGCTGGGGAGGTCTATAACCTTGGGGGCGGACGAGAAAACTCGGCATCCGTGCTGGAGTGTATCGCACTGATCGAGAAACTCAGTTCCTACCGTGTCGAGTATCGCTTGAGCGATCAAAACCGAGTCGGGGACCACATCTGTTACATCTCGGATTGTCGAAAACTGAAACGAGACTATCCGAATTGGCATGTTGGAATTAACCTAGAGAGAATCCTTCTGGAAATGATCGAAAACGATCAGCGGATCACGAAAAACTTGAGCCTGAGAGATTAAAAATGAAGATTCGAAAGGCGGTCGTCACAGCGGCCGGTCCGGGTCAAGGAGGCTTGCCGCTTCAGAACTTGGTCGATCGAGACGGTCGGGAAAAGACCGTCATCGAAATGATCGTCGAGGAAATCGATTCCGCTGGGATTGATTCGGTTGCGATCGTGATCAACTCCGAAGCTGAAAACGCCTACCGCCAGGCGGCTGGCAGCTACAAGGATCGCCTGACTTTTGTCTCTCAAAGCAGTCTCGGGGCGGGTTACGGACAGGCTATTTTGAGTTGTAAAGATTACGTAGGCGACGAACCGTTCCTGCATATGGTCGGAGATCACCTGTGCTTTAGCGGAAGCCAAAAGCGTTGTGCAGCTCAGCTTTGCGAAGTGGCACGCCAGCAAGAATGCAGCATCTCGGCAGTCCAGGCGACTCGCGAATCTCTGTTGCCTTATTTTGGAACCATTGGCGGTGTGCGTCTGCAAGAGTTCGAACGATTGTTCGAGGTCAAGAAGGTGATTGAAAAACCGACCCCGACGATCGCCGAACAGGAACTCCTGACTGCTGGTTTGAGGAGCGGGAACTACCTGTGTTTCTTTGGCATGCATGTGCTCATGCCCAGTATTTTTGAGTATCTTTCGGATGCGATCAGAGCCAAGGGCACCCCTGTTCCATTGACCGAGGGACTGCAAGCCACGTTGAATCGCGAGCGGTATTTGGCCTACGAGATCGATGGCCTAAGGTACAATTTGGGAGTTAAATTTGGGCTGCTCAACTCACAACTCGCCTTGGGATTATCCGGTGTAGACCGGGACCATGTGCTCACGCAACTGATCGATGTCCTGAGTCTTCATCGATAGAATACCAGGGAGTACAAACGTGACAGTTGTATCGCATGCAGATCATTGGATTCAGGCCATTACCGCTTCGGATGATCAAACTCGAAACGAGTCGATAGAGTCGTTGGGCAAACGGCTCAGCGCCCAGGAGTATCTCCAAGTCGCGCTCGAACTGGATCGTTTCCGGCGCAGCACGGGCAATCTTTATCACCGTGTCAGGGCTGACTTTCTTATCTCTTCGATCTACCGCTATCAGTTGCCCGGTAAACTTTCCGAGTCCCAAGCTGGTCTTCTGCCTCATGAGGCTTACCAGCACATCCTCGAGCGTCGATTCTCCGAAGCGATCGATCTGTTGCTAGACTTTCAAGAGCAGCAAGGAATGAACCATGCCTATTGCAGTGCTTTGGCCAAGGCGTATTACCAGCATGGGATTCAAACGCTTGCAGACCAGGTCCGACGCAGCGTTCGGACGGTGCGAGGCAATCAGTGGATGTTTCGCATCACCCATCCCGATGATCAGCCGCTGAGGATTCGACAGGAGCTATTGCACAAAGATCCAAAGACCGGCGACTGGCCGATCTTGCTAGAGCGAACCTCGGTGCGCATGGACTTCACCCATTCAGGCTGGAGCGATATCTTCTTCCTTGGAATGGACTTCCCCGAGGGGGCTCGGGTTATCAATGCGTCGATCAACTTAGGCGTCTACGGTCGCGACGCTCAACCCAAACCGCCGGTAGAAGCCTATGTAAGAATCATCGACAAACCGGTGCTTCGTTTGGTCAGCACCGACTTAGGGGTCGATGCCGAGATCCATAAGGTCGATGAGGTTTTCGATTTTGCGAAAGACTACTTGGGGCTCCTCAAAGGTGCTTGTATCGCCTCGGGATTGGTACCGCCCGGGATGGAGGGATGCGGTCGTCCAATCACAGAACTCC
>Ga0136644_10003921_pt1 | contig 11060 bp, 11 predicted proteins | sample C_130820_EF_Meta_FD_94780 | JGI IMG/M metagenome (GOLD analysis project Ga0136644, IMG submission 94780) | Freshwater microbial communities from Lake Croche, Canada to study carbon cycling - C_130820_EF_MetaG (v2) (version 2) | ecosystem: Environmental > Aquatic > Freshwater > Lake | place...
GCTGCACTGCTGCGAGCAGCGGGCGCCGCGGCCGCTGCCGGGCGAGCTCCGCGGCGTGGCGGACGGCCGCCGCGGGCAGCCGCCGCGCCAGCAGCCGCGCCGTCATCTCCAGCGTGACGCGCCGGATCAGCCGGCGCCCCCAGGGCAGCGCCTGCACGCTGGCGGCGCCGCGATCCGCGTTGGTCAGCGCGCCCAGCGTCTCGCTGCGCCGCGCCAGCATGGTCTCGACGCGCTGCTCCGAGAAGGTCTTCATCGACACCAGGAAGCAGGCGGCGGGTTGGCCGTTGAGCCGGTTGCAGCGGCCGAGCTGCTGCTCCAGCACCTCGGGCGTCCAGGGCGCCTCGAGGACGTACATCTGGATCGGCAGCGGCGAGATGACGTTGAGCCCGAGCGTGCCCGCGGCCGTCATCAGCAGCACGCGCCGCTCGCCCGCCGCGAAGGCCGCCAGGGCCCTGGCGTTGCCGTGGCGGGCGTCCTCGCTCTGCGCCGCCCTCATCGCTGCCGGCCGCCCCGACAGCTCCGCAACGGCCTCGGGCCAGAGGCCTCTGCGGACGAGGTCCAGCGCGTCGTCCGGCAGGTCGACGGGCAGCTCGAGGCCGTGGCGCGCCGCGATGCGCCGCAGCATGGAGCCGTCCTGGCGCGCGGCCGCCCCGGTGCCCTGCAGCACGATGACCACGGCGCGGCCCGCGGCCAGGTCCTCTCGCCAGCGCGGCAGCAGCGCGCCGGCCTTGAGCGCCGTCGTGAGGCGCTGGAAGAAGACGAGCTTCTGCAGCGACGGCCGCGGGCCCCAGGCCTCGCAGCAAGCGTCGAAGCGGGCGCGGGCGGCCAGGCACGGCTGCACCAGGAGCTGCCGCAGCGGGGCCGGCGGCAGGCGGTGGCAGACGTAGAGGCCGCGCTGCTTGAGGTCCAGCGCCAGCATCTCCGCGGCCGAGGGGCCCCAGCGCCGCATGGCCCGGCCGAAGGCCTGGAAGTCCTGGAAGCAGCTGGCGGCGCCCCAGAGCTGCAGCCGCCCCATGTAGCTCAGCTTGGCCACGTCGGAGGCCGGCGTGGCCGTGGAGTAGACGACGCGCTCGAAGCCGGCCTGGAGCGCCTGGACGCGCGCGGACGTCGCGCAGGCGTTGCGGACGAGGTGCGCCTCGTCGAGGATGAGCAGCGCGCCTCGTTGCGGCGCCAGGGCGTCGTCGTCGTCGTCGTCCCTGAGCTGGCCGTAGGAGAGCAGCCTGCAGCCCTGGGGCGCCAGGTCGAAGAGCGCCGCCTCGGCGCCGGCCTGCCGCCTCAGGGCCGCGTTCGGCACCAGCCACAGGATGGCGCTCGCGGGCGCCTGCAGCTGCTGCTGCCGCGCCAGCGCGGCCAGCACGCGCGTCTTGCCCACGCCCGGGCCGTGGCCGAGGAAGAAGGCCTGTGGCGGCCGCGAGAGCGCCTGCCAGGCTCGGAGCGCGCTGCTGCGCTGCACCTCGGTCAGCAGGGCGCGGCGCTCCACGAGGGCCTCCAGCTCCGGGTGGAAGCGGGCGAAGAGCGGCGGGAAGGCGGCCCTGGCGAGCGCTGCGGGCTCGTGCACGTCCCGCAGCGACATTTCTCTTCTGCGCCCGGGAGCAGGCGGCCGGCCGGCCCGCGCGTGCGCGCGCCGGAGCCGAAGCTCCCCGCCCTGCTGCAAAGGGCGGCGCAGCGCATGAGGCTCGAGGGCGCGGAGCTGCACCACGTGCCGGCGGACGGCAACTGCTTCTTCTCGGCGCTCGGCCTCGCGCTGCAGGGCTTCGACCGGCGGCGCCTGTGGGGCCCCGACAAGATCATGGAGGTGAAGGGCGAGATGCTGGCGCTGCTGCGACGACTGCTGCACGAGCTCTGGGCCGCGAGGTTCGAGCGACTGCCTCCGGAGACGGAGGCGCTGCTGCACGACGACACGCTGGTGCAGCGGCTCACGACCCCCTTCTGCTGGGCCGAGGGCTCCGAGGCCCTGCTGGCGGCGCGGCTCTTCCGGCGCAACGTCAAGATCTTCCTGCTCGCGCAGGGCGAGCGGCGGGCCAGCTGCGTGCTGGACGCACGGCCGCCGCCCCGCGGCTCGGGGGAACCGGCGGTGTCGCTGCTGCTGCTCCTGTCGAAGGACGGCAGATCGGACCATTACGCGGCGCTGGAGCCCCACGGCTCGGAGGAGCTGGGCCTGGCCATCCCGATCGCGCGCGACGCCCCCCTCTGGCTCCTGACAGCACTCGCCCTGGCGTCCTGCTCGATCTGCTGCGGCGCGGCCCATGGCTGCGGCTGAGCCCCTCGCGCTGCGGAAGCTCCGCGCCTGGCTGCGGCGCCGCGGCTTCGGCCTGCGGCTGGCCAAGACGGAGAGCCAGGTCTGCTTCGCCTCCCGCCTCGTGACCCTCCAGCGCACGCTGACGCCGGCGAGCCGGCTCGCCACGCTGCTGCACGAGTGCGGCCACGTGCTGGTGCACCTGGCGCGGCGCCGCGACGAGCGCGTCAAGGTCGCGGGCGCCTCGGGGCTGGATTGGCAGCGGCTCTCGCGGCTGCGCGGCCGCCGCGGCGCGCTCTTCGAGCTGCAGGAGGAGATGGTCGCGTGGGACCGCGGCGAGAAGCTGGGGCGGCGGCTGGGGCTGCGGGCGCCGGCGCGGAAGTGGCAGCTGGCGCGCACGCGCGCGCTCATGAGCTACGCCCGCTCGCTGGTGTGGTCGCCGCCGCTGCGGCCGGCGAAGCTGACGAGGTCCGTGAAGAAGGCCGGGTCCTCCACGTCGCGGTAGCGCACGAGGAAGTGGCCCTCCACGCCCCAGCCGGCGCCCCAGGAGTTGCGCGCCAGGAAGCAGCCCAGGGCGTCGTCGAAGCCCAGCAGCAGCACGGCGTGCGCGGACTCGGGCCGGGGGTCCGAGGCGAAGGGCGGCAGCAGGAAGCCGTGCGCCTCGCAGACGGCCGGCGACGCGTGGAAGGCCGCGATGCGCGCGTTGACCTGGTAGCCGGCCACCACGGGCGCGCCCTGCCGCAGCCGCCGCCGGCACAGCTCGGCCGAGTTCTGCAGCCGCACCATGCGCCAACCGAGCGCCTCGAGGTCGGCGCCGTGCGCCCGCAGCACGCCCTCGACGACGTCCTCCACGCTGGTGCCGCGGCGGCGGTCCGGCGAGGCCTCGATGGCCTCCGCGAAGATGCTCGCGGCGGCCGGCTCGCTCCTGCGGCTCACGGGGAAGCTCGACAGCGCGGCTCCGGCCTTGAGGCAGTGCAGCGCCGCGCCGAAGCTGTGCGCCAGACAGGACTGCGCCTCGCCCTGGTTGACGACGCTGGGATAGGGAAAACAGGTGCCGACCCTGAGGTCCACCCGCTCGGGGCGACTCATTTCCCTTGGCCGAAGAAGCCGAGGCCCGCGAGCAGCAGCGCGGCCGCCGCCAGCGCCAGTGCCAGCGCGACCGCCGCCAGCGCCGCCAGCCGCGCGGCCTGCGGCGGCCGCCGCGCCGCGCCGGCCCCGGGCCCCCGGCCGCCGGCCGGGGGCCCGGGGGCCCGGGGGCCCGGGGTCGCTGCCAGCGGCTCCAGGAAGGGGTCGGTCGGGCTCGGCGGCAGCAGCGGCGCGCCCGGCTGCAGCCGCACGGCGACGGCGTCGAAGGAGAGCACGCGGTCCAGCAGCCAGGCGGCGGGCAGGCTCATCGGCACGTTGAAGAGGCTGCTGATCTCGCGCTCCCCCGCGACGAGCGTGTAGCCGAAGTCGTCGCGGCCGTGCGAGGTGCGGCAGACCCAGAAGCCCTCGCCCGCGCCGTCCGCGTCGCGGTAGGCCACGATGAGCACGGCGTGGAAGGCGCCGGCGACCATCGTCTGCGGCCGGTAGAAGCGGCCCTCGCGGGTGCTCGGCACGTGCGGCGCCTCGCCGCCCGCTTGCAGCGACGCCAGCGCGGCGGCGTCGACGCCCAGGGCGGCGCAGAGGGGCCCCAGCCGCCGCAGCTCCGCCTTGACGGCCTCGGCTCGCGCCGCGACGTGGAAGGGGCGCAGCGGCAGGTAGCGGGGGCCCTCCGGCCACGCGCAGGGCGTGCAAGGCACCACGAAGCGCACGCTGCCGTCGCGGGGCGTGCCCGCCAGGGCGGACACGACGAAGTCGTCGCCGGCAGCGGCGCAGGGCCGGCAGGTGTCGTTCTTGGAGCGGTCCTGGCAGTAGTAGAGCGCCTCGAGGCTGCTGTAGACCTCCTGGTTCACGGACGCCGTCGAGACGAAGGGGAACTGCCTGAAAGTGACCTCGCCGTGCTCGGCCACGGCCCGCAGGGCCGCCGGCAGGTCCGCGCCGCGGCAGCCGCACATGCCCTGGGGCTCGACCGCGTAGCAGGACAACAAGTACTCGACGGACATGTGCGAGTTGTCGAAGCGCCGCCCCAGCCGGAGATACGCCAGCCAGGTGCAGTACTGCAGGGCTCCGGACAGCACGAAGGCCCAGGCCTCCTGGCAGCCCGGGACCTCGTCGCGGCGCGGCCGGAGCACCGGCAGGGCAAGGAGGTAGTCCTCGAAGGCGGCGACGTCGGCGGCGGCGGCGGCGGCGCTCCCCTCCGCGCCCGGCAGCGCCCGCTGCGGCAGCAGCCCCTGTGTGAAGGTGCTGTCCAGCCAAGGCCGCCCTGCCCCGACGGGTCGGCAGCTCTCCATTTTTTGGAAACATGTGCTCGCGCTTCGCCAAGGACACGGGCACGGTGCAGCTGGGGCCGCGGCGCTTCTTTTACGGCTCCAGCTTCACTGCAGAGGCCCTGCCGCAGCGGCGCGCCGGCGAGGACGGCGGCTGCGTCGGCGCCGCGCTCTCGCCGGGGGAGGCCGCGCTCTTCCTGGACTACGTTTCCTCGGGCCTGCTGTCGGAGGCGCGCCGCCAGGGCGTCTGCGGCGGCTGCTGGGCCTACGCGCTCTCCGGCTGCCTGCAGTACGCCGTGAGCCTGGCCTACCGCCGGCTTGGCGGCTTCTTCGACAACCGCTACATGGCCCCGCAGCTGCTGCTGAGCTGCATGGAGATCGAGGGCGTGGCCTGCGGCTGCTTTGGCGGCGACCTGGCGGGCGCCATGGCGCAGCTGGAGCGCTCAGGGACTGTGACCTTCCGGCAGTTCCCATACGAGAACGACGACAGCGTCGAGACCCGCGAGGGGCAGGTGCACTACCTCTGCCAGGCCAATCAGGGGGGGTCGGGCTACCTCGGCACCTGCCCGCCCTGCCGCGAGGGCGAGCGCCCGTCCGGCCGCGTGGTCACGGACGTGCGTGGCGAGGCCGTCGCGACCACGGCCTTCGTGACGCTGGTCTCCTGCATGCCCTGCGGCAGCGTGGGGCCGCCCTACTACTTCCCGCTGCAGCCCTGCCGGCTCTACGTGCCCGAGGAGAGCTTGGACCAGAATGTGGCGGCCGTGAAGCGCGCCCTGCGGGCGCACGGGCCGCTCTGCGCCACGCTGAGGGTCAACCGCGGCGACTTCGAGCGGCTGGGCGCACCCGGCGTGCTGCAAGACGTGCTGACCGCGCCAGTCTACCGCCCCCAGTCCGTGCCGCCGGGCGGCGCGCTGCACTCGGTGCTGGTGGTGGGCTACGCCGACCCCTGGGCCCACAGCGGCCGCGCCGAGGACCGCGGCCGCGCCGTCTTCCTCTGCCGCAACAGCTGGGGTGAGGGCTGGGGCTTCAGCATGCACGCACCCCGACTGGTGCCGCAGGCGGACGGGCAGCTGCGGCAGGAGCCCCGCGAGCTCGGGGGCTTCTTCTGCGTCTCCATGTACGAGCAGGCTGAGACCATCGGTCTGGTGCAGACGGCGCTGGGGCTGCGGGGCGTCGCGATCCGGGCGCTGGGCGACGCCGCGCCGCGGCCGCTGCTGCCGACGGACCCCTTCGTGATGCGCCTCTCTCCGGCCGCTGGGGCGCCGCCGCCGCCGCCGTCGCCGTCGCCGTCGCCCGCGCGGCCGCCCCGGTGGCGCTTCGGGGCCGCGCTGGTCGGGCTGCTCGCGGCGCTGCTCGCGGCGCTGCTGGCGGCGCTGCTGCTCACCGCTGCTGCGCCGGGATGAGCTCGTAGGGCTGCGGCTGCAGCGGCACGCTGGAGAGGCGCGGTTGGTAGAAGGGCTGCGAGGTGAGGGCGCTGCGAGCGGGCACGCAGGCGCCGTCCACGTTCTTGGCGCCGCAGTCGCAGGCCAGCGCGGAGTTGAAGGGGCTGGCCTGGGTGTTGAAGAAGCTGTGGAGGGGCGCGAAGGGCTCGCTCGTGACCTCGACGAATCTGCTGTTGCCGCCGGCGGCGGCCTCCAGGAAGGCGACGCGGTTGGAGGAGGCCGTGAAGCTCGGGAGCCAGGGGTGGACGTCCATGGTGGCTTTCTCTTCTCGAGATTTTTGCGAGCACACAAGTGCAAGGGGCTCCGAAAAATAGAAAGCCGGCCCTGGGCCTCAGGCGGGGCCCTTCACACCAGGACCTCGCCGAAGCCGCGGATGACCATGATGCCGGAGGGGCGGCCGCGCCGGCGCCGGCGGCAGCGGAGCAGCGTGATGAAGGGCCAGAGGCTCGGCGCCGCCAGCCACAGGAGCCGTCGCTCCGCGTCCCACTCGGCCAGCAAGACGCCCTCGTCGCAGAAGGAGAGCCGGGCGGCGGCCCAGGGCAGCAGCCGCCGCAGCGCCAGACCGCGGCTGGCCTCGCCCGCCTCCAACGCGCAGCTCGAGGCGAGGCGGCACAACTGAAGGGCCGGGTGCCGCGCCACGCCCACCCAGCACTCGCCCGCGAAGGTCAGCACGTGCCCCAGCAGCTCCGGGGGCAGCGGCAGTCGGTCCAGCAGCCGGCGCAGCGCCTGCGCCGTCGGCGGCTCCTGGGCCGCGGGGCGCAGCCCCAGGCTGAGCTCGCCGGTGGGCGAGAGGAAGACGGGCATCTGCAGGCTCCAGGCGGCCGCGAGCAGCAGCCGCTTGAAGAGCTCGCGGCGAGTGGGGGGAGCGCCGCCACCGCCGCACTGCGGCCGCGCCAGCACGCGCAGCGTCAGCTCCGTCAGCAGCGCGGCGCCGCCGGCGCCGTCCAGCTGCCGCGACGTGGAGCGCCAGCTGCTCTCGGGCGAGAGCAGCACCACCTGAGCCTTGCGGGAGCGCTCGTAGAGCCCCGATAGGAAGCGCAGCACCGCCGCGAAGGCGCGCGGCTCGCTCGCTTCCACCTGCTCCGCAAGGCCCAGCAGCGCCGGCGAGGGCGGCCCGCCGCCGCCGCTGGCCGGGCGCTTGGGCGAGCCCGCGGGGCGCGCCACGCGCGAGTGGCCGCGAGGAGGCATTTGCCTTTTTCGCGCATCATCACAGCCGCGCGGCGACGCAGCCGTACTGCAGAAGCACCTCGTCGACGTTGCTGCCCTCGAAGACGGTCCGGAGCTGGGCGCCCATGGCGGAGGCGTAGCTTTCCTGCACCCAGGCCGCCAGCTCGACGACCCAGGCCAGCAGCTCGGCCTTGAGCTCGCGCCGGGGGCGCCGCAGCAGCTGGGCCTCGAAGGCGGCGATGCCGACGCCGCTTGCGGCTCCCTGCGTGGTGTACAGCGAGAAGAGCCACAGCACCACGGCCGCACACACCGGGTAGCCCCGATCCACGACGGAGGTGCCCCCGGAAGCGAAGCGCCGCAGCCAGCGGCGGCCCAGTTGGGTCTGCAGCGCCAGGCCCGTGAGGTGGAAGCGGACGGGCCGCTTCAGCAGCCGGCCGAGCCGGCGCGCGAAGTCCGGAAAGAAGCGGCGCACGGTGCGGGAGGCCTGGGCGGCTGCGCGGCCGTTGGGCTCGTACAGGCTCACGTCCAGCCCCTCGGGCGTCTGCAGGAGGCTGACCATGTTCGCGTGGCCCGTGGGGAGCTCCGGCTCCGGCAGGAAGAAGAGCACCACGCAGGCGCGCCGAAAGCCGCCGAGGTCGCAGCGCAGCGCCGCGTAGGCCACGGTCCAGAACGTCCGGTCGGCCGGGCTGCGGAGCTGCGCGAGCGTCGTCTTCTCGACCGCGTCCAGCTTGCGTCCCGCGACGATCTTCCGCCGCAGCGGCGGCGGCAGGCGGCAGACGTCGCCGGGCGCCATGAGGTTGCAGACGACGTGGGGCACGCACATGGCGCCGTCCGCGGCGCCCGTCCTGCGCGCGCCGCGGTGCAGACAACGGTCGATCACCGGCAGGCTGCTGAGCCGCAGCGCCGTGGTCGCCGCCGCGGCGTTGCTGTACGGCTCCTGGCCGTACGTGCCGACCCGGATCTGCACCGACGTGGGGAAGGCCACCGCATACGCTTCGTCCAGCGCGCGGCCGTAACGCAGCTCGTCCTCGGCGCCCTCCTGCTCGGCCGCCATTTGACAGGAGCCGTCAGCCCTCGCGACGCAGCTGCTGCTCCGAGGCCTCGCGGGCCAGCTCCAGCAGCTCCTCCGCCGTGATGTTCTCGCGGACGTTCTTGGCGGTCCGCAGCACCGTCGCCACGGCGTTGGGGTGCGCCTTGTCGGTGCGCACGGCCTTGAACGAGAGCCGGAGCTGCTGCTGCTGCTGCTGCTGCGGCGATGGCGGCGCCTCGGTCGCGGCGGGCCTCACGTCCAGCTCCAGGATGCTGCCGGCGAAGTGCGGCAGCCGCTGCTGCAGCTCCTCGTCTAGCCTCAGGGGCAGGCTCAGGCCTGAGAGCGGCACGCGCTGCACAGCCGTGTCCGGCGCGCCGCCGAGGCCCACCAGAAGCTCGCGGCCGTCGCTCGCCACCTCCACGTCGATGCTGTGGCGCCACTTGAGCTTGAAGGTCGTGGGGTGCGTGCCGGTGCGGACGGGCTGCCGCACGGGCGTGAGCACCAGGCCGTCGACGGCGTAGGGCAGCAGCGGGATCTGGCGCAGCAGCGTGTCGAGCTGGCGCATCTGGAAGCAGGGCTTGGGTCTGAAGCAGAGGCCGCGGGCGCTGCCGCCACAGACCACCTTGCCCTTGCGGGCCAGCGCGGCGGCCTCCTCCGGCGAGCGCGCCGCGGCGCCCTCCAGGTCGAAGGCGCCGCGGATCACGGCCAGCCGCTCCAGCAGCGATCGCTGGCCCACGCGCTCGCCGCGGTGCGCGACGGCGTCGAAGACCAGGAAGACGTCGCAGCCCGCGGCGCTCACGAGCTCCCCGTCGTAGAGGGAGCCGGCGAAGAAGCTCCTGTTCGCGGCCACGGGCACCTGGTAGAGCGTCAGCTTGCGGTCCACGAGCACCGCGAGCTCCCGGCCGGCCGCGCGCGTGAGGAAGAGGAGGAAGCGCGTGCCGTCGCTCTTGTCGGAGACCATGTAGTCGTGCTGCAGCAGCAGCGGGAAGTGATCCCGCTCCAAGGACGTGGGCTGCGGCGCCGGGTTGCGCTCCTCGAAGGCTTGGCAGTTCCACCAGCGGTGGTAGTCCCTCAGGACCTCGCGCGCCGTCTCGCCGCCACAGAGGCTCGTGGACGGCGGCGTCTTCTTCTCCATCGCACGGCGCGCTGCACCCTCGGGGGAGGGGTTTGACCAGGCGCCGCGGCCATGGCGCACCTCGTCCTGCCGCAGGCCGCGGCGACGGCCGCGGGCGGCGGCGGCGGTCGCCCCTGCTACGCGGCGCTGCTGGACGTCGTCAATGGTGGCGACGTGCCGCTGCGTCTGGAGCTGCGCGCCGGCGAGGCCGAGGCCTGGGAGGTCGTGTTGCCCTGCGTGCCCCCCGGACAGAGCTGGGCGGCCGCGACCGGGCGCCGCACGCCGCTCTGGCTGTGGCGCACGGCCCAGGTGCGGCTCGTGCGCGCGTCGGACGGCCGGGTGGTGCTGCTGCGCTGCCCCTGGGGCGACGGCGGCGTGCTGGTCTACGACGGGAAGTAGGGCATGACGCCCGCGTGGCACTTCCGGGCGCGGGAGACGCCGTCCAGGAAGGCGTCCGTGAAGAGCGTCATGCTCTGGAAGCCCGCGGGGTCGATGAGCACGCGCGGCCGCTGGCTATAGGAGACGCCATTCCGGCAGGCCAGCACCTGCTCCGGCATGGAGTAGTTGCCGCAGTAGGCCATGCTGTCCCGCAGGCAGGCGTCGATGCCGGGCACCATGACGCCTCCCTCGAAGGGCGGAGTGGGGCATTTCTGGGGCTGCGTCGTGCAGCTGCCCCAAGCCTCGCAGTAGTGCAGGGCGGGGTCTTGCTGCTGGCAGTAGGCGTCCATCGGCGACATCATACCGACGGGCGTGGGGGCGGTGGCCGCGACGAATGAGGACGCCGCGGCGCTCGTGGGCATCGCTGCGGCTTTTTTTGCAGGGCGGATGCGACGCCACGGCTTTAGGCGCGCTGGACGGGCGGGGGCGTGCGCGCAAGCGGGAGAAGTCAATTTTGCTGTGAAGAAAAGAAGATGTCACTCGCGGGCGTGGAGGACTCCGACTCCGATGCGATGCGGATGACAGATTATGATGATCGACACAGACAGATCATGGAAGAGGTGGCGCGGAAAACAGAAATGTATGCTGAGCAGCCGCCGGGTCCATCTCAGCGTCTTCAAGAAGAGCTGGATAAGATCGATGCCAGTTGTGTGACAAAGAAGGGTGGATGCGACAAACGCATGTGCGACGATGTGATACACGAAGGTACATGCATAAGAAAATTAAATAAAAAGCTTCGAAATAAACTCCGCGAATTGGTTGATGACGTGAAAAGAGATGAGGTTTGGGACTGCTCGACTTTTTCGATGCCTCACTGCACGTATCTCAGTGATTATTGCCAGGTGGATGCTCGTGGCGTTTGCGGACCAATAGCAGAAGCAAACGGAGAAGCAAACGGAGAAGAATCTGATTCTGTCACAGACAAATTTGACGAAGCTTCATATGCAAGAGCGAAGGCAAGAGCGAAGGCAAGAGCGAAGGCGTCTGGAATTCCACCGCCCGCACCGACGCCAGAGTTCCCGGTGGCGCGCGAGGGCGGGTCCTCAGGGAGCGGGTCCTCAGGGAGCAGAGGAGCCAATCCGGCTTCTCCTTTGCAGGCCGCCAAAGAACAGAGTGAATCATCTGATTACCAGACCGAACCCGTACCACATGCGATAGCGGCAGGCACTTATGACGTGTGCACGTGTGGAAATCTCGCCGAACTTCTGCGCGAAGCTAATGCGTTTGCAAATAAGAGTCCCGAAAACTATACTTCCGTCTTTGACCAAGGAATTTTCAAAACAAC
>Ga0136644_10003922_pt1 | contig 11056 bp, 10 predicted proteins | sample C_130820_EF_Meta_FD_94780 | JGI IMG/M metagenome (GOLD analysis project Ga0136644, IMG submission 94780) | Freshwater microbial communities from Lake Croche, Canada to study carbon cycling - C_130820_EF_MetaG (v2) (version 2) | ecosystem: Environmental > Aquatic > Freshwater > Lake | place...
CTCCTCCAATGCCTCTGCAAGCGGTCAAAACGCAGGTGCCTCCAGCGCCACCAACTTGAGCAGCGGCTCAGGATCTGGCAACGCCATGAGCGCCAACTATCAGGGCAAAATTATTCAATTTATTTCCTCTTACACAGGGCTTGAAACTCACAAACCCTTTTTAGACAATCCAAGCACTGTTCTCCAGTTTTACTGTGCGCCCGATGGAAGTGTCACCTCTTGGAAAATCAAAACAAAAAGTATCAATCCAGAATGGGACCTGGTCGTGTCCAATGCCATTGAGCGCATCAAAAATACCGCCAAGATTCCAAAAGACATCGATGGCCGCTTGCCTCCAAATGGATTTTTCGAAGTCAAGGTCAGCCCTTGAGCAGACCTTACTCCGGTAGCAAGCCGATCTCTTTGGCGACCTCTGCCCAACGATCGTTTTCCACTTTGAGGTAGGCCTCCAATTTGACTGGCGCACCCAAAGCTTCAGGAATGGGGCCGATGGAGAGCATCTTTTGAGTCACCTCTGGGTCCAGCAACAATTTATTGACCTCTGCATTGAGTCGAAGGATCGCACCGCTTGGCGTGCCCGTTGGCGCCACGATGGCAAACCACCCCACCATCTCAAAATTCGGCAGCAACTCGGCCATGGCTGGCACTTGCTCAAAGCCAGCGACTCTTTTGGCCGAGGTCACGGCCAAAAGCCTCAAGCGACCTTGCTTGACCAATTGCGCGGTTGACGCGAGGTCGGCCACCAAGGCATCTGCATGACCGCCCATGATGTCTTGTATGGCTACACTGACCGAAGCGTAGGCCACCAAATTGGCATCCATTTTAGTTTTGGCGTTCAAGAATCTTGCGATGATGCCACCAAAGGTTCTGGGGCCTTCATTGGCCAAGGACAATTTGCCAGGGCTGGCCTTTGATTTGCTCATCAAGTCTTGAATCGATGCAATGCCAGAGTCGGCCTTGACCAAAATACCAAAAGGTGAGTTGGCCACAAACGCCACGGGCGTGAAGTCCTTTTGAGGTTCGTAGGGCATGGTTTTGAACAAAAACTTGTTGGTCACCAAAGCTGCGGTGGTGGCGAAGTAAAAGGTACTTCCATCGGCTGCAGATTTGGCCGCGGCTTGAGCACCGATGATGTTTTGGCCGCCTGGTTTGTTCTCAATGACCACCGGCTGATCCAAGCTCTTTGCCAATTTTTCACCTAAAAGCCTTGCAACGTTGTCTGGCCCAGAACCGGGAGGTTGCGAGAGGATGAATTTGATCGGTTTATCGGGCCATGTCGTTTGCGCTTGAGTGCTAAACGTGGAGGTACTCAAAAGCAATCCAGCCATCATCAATTTACATAGGGTGAGTTGTCTCATATCGATCCTTCAAAGATTGAATTTAATTTTTATAAAAAACTTGCACATGTCGTAAAGCGTCCAAGAGTTCTTCGCGCGTATTGAATGCGTCAAAGACGTAATGGTCCGGCCGGACCAAAGCCGCTTGCACTTGCATGCGCGAAAACCAATCGGCCAGGACCCCCGTGCACTCAGCGATGCCTTCGCCACCACACTCAATGAGCTCGACTTGAAAGGAGCCCTTCTGCGCACCGAGCTTGAACTCCCCCACACAACTTGACTGAACAAAAAGTCGCCACCCCTTGGGCAGCACATCGTCCATCAATGGCGTGGCGCCCTTCACCTTGAGGGTGGCTTGTGGGAAAAGCGTGCCCACTGCCGCATGACCTGAAGTCGACAAACACCCGTCTTTAAGAGTGGGTTGAACATTTTGCCTCGGTAGGGGTTTGATGACGCCACCCGCCTCCCTTAAGAGTGCGGCATCTCTGGCAATGGCCTTTTGTTCATCTCGCTCTGCCACCAACAAACCAATGTCTTTGATGCGTGCTGTCAGTTCTTTGACGTGCAAAGATCGTTCTTTGGCGTAAGTGTCCAGCAAAGCGGGTGTCGCTTGACCCTTGATCAGTGCGGACAATTTCCACGCCAAGTTGTGTGCGTCGCGCACACCTTGGCACATGCCTTGACCTAAAAAGGGGGGCTGTTGATGGGCTGCATCACCCGCAATCAAGACCCGCTCCTTGCGCCACGCCTTGGCCACAAGCGCATGAAAGCGGTAACTGGCTTGACGCCACAAAACACCGTCTTGCGGGCTCATCCATCTTGACAACAAGGCCCAAACCTCTTCTGGCTCTTGCAGCAATTTGGGGTCTTCGCCCTCGTTGATGGCGACTTCAAAGCGTCGGTGATTTTGAGGCCCGATCACATAAGTACACGGCCGCCTGGGCTCACAAATTTGCATGCTCACTTTGGGCAACTTGGCCATGCCCACATCGTTCAACAGCACATCGATCACCAGCCAAGGTTGGTCAAATCCCAAGTCCTCGATTTCAAGACCCATCGACTGCCGAACCCAACTTGATGCGCCATCACAGCCCACCACATAGTGGGCTTGATGGGACTCGGTTTGTCCACTGAGAGACTCTAAGCTCAGACTGACCTTCTCTGGGTCCTGGGTCAGGGATGTCAAGCGATGGCCCAGCTTGACTTGAACGGTGTCTAAAGTTTTCACCTGTTCGCGCAAAACACGCTCAAAGGGTGGTTGAGAAAACACCAAAGAGGGCACATAGCCCATGGGATAAGGAGGCGGTAAGCTTGACATGCATTTGATCAATTGACCTTGCACACCAAAATACTCTGAATTGGTAAAGGGCTCGATATAAGGCTCTACAGCTTTTGCAACACCGATCTCTTGCAGCACGCGCATGATTTCATGATCAAGCGCAATGGCTCTTGGTTTGGCGTAAATTTCTGAGGAGGCATCGCACACCAAAACCTTCAGGCCTCTTTGCCCTAGCAACGCCGACAACACAGCACCCGTCGGCCCCATGCCAATGATACAAACATCAAACAATTTCATCTTCCCTTGGTTTAAATCCATCCGCGCGCGTTGAGCACTCGAGCTCGTTCACGCTTTCCATGGATTGTCTCTTTTTTTAACAGTCAAGTGCAGGACACTGGCACAGGCAAACCCTACAAGCGCGAGAACCAGGCTGATGGTAAATAGACTTTGCAAACCATAGCTCTCACTCAACCACGCGCCGGCCACAGAGCCAATCACACCACTCACGCCATATCCAACGATCGAGTACAAAGCTTGTCCACGACCTCTGAGTCGCCCTGGAAAATAGGTTGCCAGCCATGAAATGCTGACCGTGTGCTGAACCGCAAAGGTCACGCCGTGCAAAGCCTGAGCCAAAAACAAAACGATCAACCATTGACTACAAAAGGAGGTGAGCGCCATTCTGAGCACCATGCATGCACAACAGATCATCAACCATTGACCCAAAGAGAACCGATGGATCCAGCGACTTTGGGTGTAAAAAGCACCAATCTCCACAACCACGCCCAAGCCCCAAAGCAAGCCAATCATGGTCTTGCTGTAGCCCAAATGATCAAGGTACAAAGAGAGGTAAAAATAAATGCACATGTGAGAGAGCACATGAAAAAACATCGTGGTAAAAAACCATGCGTTGTGTGCTTTGAACAGCTCTTTAAAAACAGACGGCTGATGACCCTGCACGGCCACACTTTCACGCGCATTGGGCAAGGCCCAGACGCTCACATTGACCGCAAGAAGGGTCCAAAAGGTCCAAAGCGGAAAGTCTTTCATGCCATGGTGTTCAAACCAAGCCCCCGCCCAACACACCGTGAGCAAAAAGCCAAGAGAGCCAAAGAGTCTCACACGACCATATTTATGGGTATCAAACACACCCCCCACACTCACCCAGTGAGACAGTGCCGCCTCTGTCATTGGCATCATGCCGCTGGTGTTGAGAAACATGAAGAAAAGCATCCCAAGCAACCAAGGCAATTCTTGAAAGGACATGCCCAAGGAGCCCAAGAGAGCCAATGCGGCTGAAGCCCTCAACAACAACACACGTTGGCCCGTGTGGTCACTCAACCACCCCCACAAATAAGGCGCAACGATTCTGCTCAAGGACTGCATGGAGCCCATCAACCCAATGACCCAAAGCGTCATGCCTTGATCTTTGAGCCACAAAGACAGGTAGGGGTTGAAAAACCCGATGTGCGCGAAGTAACTGGCCGACAAGGCGGCAAAAGAGACCAAGGGGCTCAGTCTCTTAAAGAGCTGGAAACTCAAGAAAGCGTTCACAACAAAATTTACACGATGCGCAAGAACTCAAACATGGGGCGCTTGTGCTGCAATCGGGGTCAAAGGACAAGAAACATCAGCGCACTGCGCTCGGTGTCTGAGCGCGTGATCCATGACCACCAAGGCCAACAAGGCCTCAGCAATGGGAGCAGCTCTGATGCCCACGCAGGGATCGTGTCGCCCCTTGGTCAAAACAGAGGTGCTGTGCCCTTGAAGATCAATGGACTCTTTGGCCATCAAAATCGAACTCGTGGGCTTGATGGCCATCTGAACCTCAAGATCTTGCCCCGTGCTGATGCCCCCAAGCACGCCCCCTGCATGGTTGGTTTTAAAGCCATTTGGCGTCAACTCGTCACCATGGTAGGAACCCTTTTGGCTCACACTGTCAAAGCCACTACCGATCTCAACGCCTTTGACCGCATTCAAGCCCATCATGGCCCAAGCAATGTCGGCGTCCAACTTGTCAAACAAGGGCTCACCCAGGCCCACCGGCATCCCCGTCGCCACGACACGGATTTTGGCGCCACAAGAGTCTCCAGACTTTCTGAGCGAATCCATGTAAGACTCCAAATGGGCCACGTCCTTGATGGGCGCAAAAAAAGGATTGTCTTTCACGTGCGACCAATCTTCGAAAACAATCGACTGCTCGCCAAGTTGAACCATGCAGGCCTGAAACCTTGTGCCAAAGGCTTCAAACAACCATTTCTTGGCGACTGCTCCCGCAGCCACCATGGGGGCGGTCAACCTGGCCGACGAACGCCCGCCTCCTCTGGGGTCTCGCAATCCGTACTTTTGAGTGTAGGTGTAATCGGCATGACCAGGCCTGAAGGTTTGCAGCAGCTCGGAGTAATCCTTGCTGCGCTGATCTGTATTGGGAATCAACAAGGCAATGGGCGTTCCCGTGGTGAAGCCTTCATAGACACCCGAGAGGATCTGAACTTGATCGCTCTCTTGGCGCTGCGTCACAAAGCGACTGCTGCCAGGGCGACGTCGATCCAAATCAGGCTGGATGTCTTGCTCACCTAGACGCATGCCCGGAGGACAGCCATCGATGATGCAACCAATGGCTTTGCCATGGGACTCACCAAAATTGGTGACCGTGAATAAATGACCAAATGTATTTCCGCTCATAGCTCTTTGTTCTCCACGCTCTGTCAAGTCCACATCGGTGTTGAACTGAACATGCTGTATTTGGGCTTCTCTGATCGAGAAGTACGGCTTTATTTCACTGAATCAGCGCCACTGGGCTCTTGCTCAGAAGGCCAATCCTTGATGTAGGCTTTGAGCATTTTGTTCTCAAAGTTTTGACTGTCCACCACCGCCTTGGCCACGTCGTAAAAACTCACCACACCCATGAGCATTCTTTTGCTCATGACGGGCATGTACCTGGCGTGACGCTCCAGCATCATGCGCCTGACCTCATCCAAGTCCGTCTCAGGGGTGCACGTCAAAGGTGCGTCGTCCATGGCTGTTTTGACAATGGTTTTGCCGGTGCTGCCCTTGTTTTTAACCACACATTGAATCACCTCTCTGAAGGTGAGCATGCCCACCACATCGCCATGCTCAATGACCACCAATGAACCAATGTCCTTTTGCGCCATCGTGTCCACAGCCACAGACAAGAGCTCTTGAACATCAACGGTGTAAACGGTACCGCCCTTGACGCGCAAAATATCACTGACTTTCATGCCATTCTCCTCTTGAAATTAAAGTCCAACCTGTTGCAAAGCACCCTTTGGCGCTAGGCGCCAAGACGCGGGAGCGGCTCCTTGCCATGTTGGATGGTCAGACCCAGTGATCTTAACTGATCCGGTATGCATTGCCCTCTCTTTCGAAAGGCTTAAAGCCCTGCAAAACCTCTCCGACTTTGACCCCCTGCCATGCTTGTTTCAAGGTCTCGGGCATGCGTTGCTCGGACAGCAAAAAATAATCCACCAAGGGCATGATGTCGACTTGATGGGGGTCCATCAAGAGAACAAATCTTGGTACCCTGCTCTCCTCCTCAGAGAGCTGCCCCACCCAGTCCAACTCCACCAAGCCTTCCATGATGGACTCCAAATCCACAGGATCAACGCCTATACCAAAGGCCAACTCGTTGAGTCCCAATCCCTTTTTTTCAGTCCTCAGCACCCTTTGAAGAGACTGCAAGCTCTCCAAAGCCAGGTCAAAGGACAGGCCTACGCCCTGCTCCGAACGCCAACGCCCACTGAGCAGGCTTGGAAGGGCCGACACAAAAACCGCTCCAATCAAAATAATGAGCCAAGCGGTATAAATCCAAAGCAACAAAATGGGCAAGGTTGCAAAGGCCCCGTAAATCATGGAAACCGTTGGTATTTTGGTCAAATAAAGCGTGACCCAATGCCTAGCGAAATCGATGGCGCTTGTGACCCAAAGACCCCCAAACAAGGCATGCCGGTAGGGCACATTGACATTGGGAATGTAGCGGTACAGGGCGCTCACGCCCAAGACCCAAAGCAAGAACTCTAAAGCGGAGAGCATCAATTTAATGAAGGCCGTGTCTGAACCCATCCAGTCTTTGGAGACGTTGGAGATGTAGTACAAACACACCACGCCCAAGCTGACCACCAAGGGCCCCAAGGTCATGACAGACCAATACAACAAAATTCTCTGGCTCAAAGCCCGCCGTTTTTTGACCCGCCAAATACCGTTCAAAGTTCGATCAATGGTAAACACCATGGTGAAGGTTGATACAAAAAGCACCAAAAAGCCAAGAAAGCCCACTTGACTGGCTTTGCTGGAAAACTGGGTCAAGTAACCCAGCACCTGCCGCGCAATGCTCTCAGGAATCAAGCTTTGAACCAACCAGTTTTGTAGCACCGCTTGAAACTGATTGAACAAGGGAAACACCGTAAAAATAGCCAAGGCAACGGTCAAGCAGGGGACCAAGGCCATGGTGGTGGTGAACGTCAAACTGCCCGCGGTTTGTGCAAGTTTTTCGTGCTTGAAGCGCTCCATCAACACACTCAGCATGTGTTGCCAAGGAAAGCCCGTGCGAAGCGATGTGGAAGTGGCGCCGATAAAGTTAGTCATAAAGTATGTGTATTTTGACACCACTTTGCAGCTAGCGAGCTCTTTGACTTTCAAAAAAAACTTGAAAATAAGTCACAATGACGTGCTCATGTGCAGTTTGCTGAGCCAAAATGGGCACGCCATGCTTAAAAAGGACCTCACTTGGGGGCCTTAAGTGCAAATGCAAAGGGCCCTTCATGTGGGCCCATCAGATGGCTGATTTTTTCCTTGAGTCTCACCCTGTTGAGTGGCCCTACCCCAAAAATACATATGTCTGACGATTCCACGACAACACCCACGCCTGCTGTACCTCTCGCACCAAGCCCCCAGGCTTCGCCCAAGGTCTTGTTGACCCAACGCATGGCTGTGGTGAGCTTGTTGCTGCTGATTGCACTTTGTGTGATGTGGGAACTTTTTTTAGCGCCCATCAAACCCGGGGGCTCGTGGCTCGCCCTCAAAGCACTGCCCTTGGTGTTGCCGTTGACGGGGTTTTTAAAGCGACGTTTGTACACCTTCAGATGGGTGAGCTTGGTGATTTGGTTGTACTTCATCGAGGGCGTTGTTCGAGGCTATGGCGACGCATGGCCCTCTAGCGCCTTGGCCGGGGCAGAATTGTGTTTGTGTTTGGTCTTGTTTGTCAGTTGTGCTTTGCATGTGAAGTACAGGTTCCAAGCGGCTCAGGTTCAGAGCACTTAAAATCCAATCGTTTCCTTTTTTTCAAAGCAAGGTTTCTTTTATCCAATGTCATTGATCACAGAGCTTCAAGCCCTCCTGGGCACAGCACATGTTTTGGTTGAAGGCGATTTAAGCGCCTATGAAGAGGATTGGCGAAAGCGATCCAGGGGCCGAGCCTTGTGTGTGGTCACGCCGGCCAGCACCCAAGAAGTCGCCGACGTGGTCAAAATCTGCGCCGCCCACCAAACCTCCATCGTGCCTCAGGGCGGCAACACGGGTTTGGTGGTTGGCTCCATTCCAGATGAGAGTGGCCAACAAGTGTTGTTGTCACTCAAAAGAATGCGGGCCATCCAGGCCATCGATACCGACAACTTAAGCATCACTGTCCAAGCGGGGTGTGTGCTGCAAGAAGTTCAAGAAGCGGCCAGCCAAGCAGGACTGCTGTTTCCTTTGAGCCTAGGCTCGGAGGGCAGTTGCACCATCGGAGGCAATCTGTCCACCAATGCGGGAGGCACACAGGTTCTCAGGTACGGCAACACACGCGATCTGTGCCTTGGCTTGGAAGTGGTGAGCGCTGATGGAGAGATTTACGCGGGGCTCAGTGGACTTAGAAAAGACAACACCGGTTATGACTTGAAAAACCTCTTCATTGGCGCTGAAGGCACACTGGGGATCATCACTGCAGCCACCCTCAAGCTCTACCCCAAGCCGCAATCCACATGGACTGCATTGGTTGCTGTCGATGCGCTTGACAACTGTGTGAGCTTGCTGAGCAGGTGCCACCAAGCCTTGGGGGCTCAATTGACGGGCTTTGAAGTGATGAATCAATTCTCCTTGTCCTTGGTCAGCAAACACCTCCCTCAGTTGGCTTGCCCTTTTCCTGATTCGCCTTGGTGTGTGCTTTTGGAGTTGTCGGACAGCGAATCACAGGCACATGCCAGCGAACAACTTGAAAATTTGCTGTCCTCAGCGATGGAGCACGGCTTGGCCACCAATGCCATCATTGCAGACAGCTTACAAAAGGCCAAGCACTTGTGGCACATCCGTGAAAGCATCACCATGGCCCAAGCCATGGAGGGCTTGAACATCAAAAACGACATCTCCCTGCCGGTCTCTCGCATCACTGACTTTGTGCGCATCACAGACCAAGCCCTGCAAGATTTGGTCCCTGGTGTGCAATTGGTGAACTTTGGACATCTGGGAGACGGCAATTTGCACTACAACGTTCAATCCCCCCCCAACACGCCGGCCCATGTATTTTTAGCCGCCTTTGAGGATCAGATCAACACCTTGGTTTATCAAAAGGTCAAGCTCTATGGGGGCTCCATCTCCGCCGAACATGGCATCGGTAGCCTGAAGGTCCAGACCTTGCCAGACTACAAAGACCCGGTTGCTTTGAAGTTGATGCGACAAATTAAAGTGAGCCTAGATCCTTTGAACACCATGAACCCCAATCGGGTCATTTTGCTCGATTGAGTCAGCCCAAGAAAACCATCTCTCTTTTAACTTTTCAAAAAAAACTCTTGTCCAAGTAGCGCCATGAATCCATCTCCCGCCATCACCAGCCAATACGAAGACTTTATGCGCCATGTCTACACCCACGGTGTGCACAAGGAGGACCGCACAGGCACGGGAACACGCAGTGTTTTTGGGCACCAAATGCGTTTTGATTTGAATGCTGGTTTTCCTTTGGTCACCACCAAAAAGGTGCATCTCAGATCCATCATTCAAGAGTTGCTGTGGTTCCTCACGGGCTCGAGCAACAACAACTGGCTCAAAGAGCGGGGCGTCTCCATTTGGGACGAATGGGCCAAAGAGGACGGAGACTTGGGCCCCGTGTATGGTGTTCAATGGCGCAGTTGGCCCACCGCCAATGGAGAGCACATCGACCAAATCGCCCAAGTGATACAAACCCTCAAAAGCAATCCCGACTCAAGACGCATCATTGTCAGCGCTTGGAATGTGGCTGATTTGCCCAAGATGGCACTCATGCCTTGTCATGCGTTTTTTCAGTTCTATGTTGCACCGAGCTCAGCGCCCGATCAAAAGGCCCGGCTGAGCTGCCAGCTCTATCAAAGAAGTGCGGATATTTTTTTAGGCGTCCCTTTTAACATTGCAAGCTACGCCCTTTTGACCCACATGGTCGCTCAGCAGTGTGACTTGGATGTGGGGGACTTCATTTGGACCGGCGGAGACTGTCACATCTACGCAAATCACTTCGAGCAAGTGGAGCTCCAACTCTCTAGAGCGCCTTTTGCATACCCCAAGCTCAGCATCCTACGCAAACCTGCCTCGATGTTTGATTACGCTTATGAAGACTTTGAAGTGCTCAATTACAACTGCCACGCGGCCATCAAAGCACCCGTTGCGGTTTAAATCCATTTAAATTTCACATGTCTGTCATCAAGATCCATTTGATTTTCGCTTGCGCTGAAGGTGGGGTGATTGGACTGGACAACAAGCTGCCTTGGCATTTACCAGAGGATTTGGCGCACTTTAAAAAGCTCACCTCCGGACAAACGGTCCTCATGGGCCGAAAAACATGGGACTCTCTACCCTCTGCCTTCAAACCCTTGCCCAACAGACTCAATTTGGTTTTAACAACACAAGCGCAGTGGACGTCACCAGGCGCTGTTGCAGTACACTCACTTCAAGCTGCCAAAGAGGCACACCAAGCGCATCGGTCAAGCCCAACCTATGTTTCTGCTGAATCTGAATCAGCCATTTGGGTGATCGGTGGGGCGCAGGTGTATGCTCAAACCATTTCTGAGGCCCATTCGATCGAGATGACCCAAATTGATCTGAAGGTCCAAGGGGATGCCTTTGCACCCCTCTTGGGGCAAGAGTGGAGAGAGATGAACCGGCAAGAGCACACCTCTTTGACAGGTGTGCGTTTTAGATTTTTGACAATGGAACGTTTTTAAAGGATTAAAAAATGGAAGAAGGATTTGAAGTGCACGGACCTCACGACCATACATTGGAGCATGCAGCCGAGCAGGGAAGCTCCCAGTCGATGACCAGTCAAATTGCCATGTACACGGCCATCATTGCAACCGTGGGTGCAATTTTTGGCTACATGGGAGGTGCAACACAAGCCAATGCTGGCCTGTACAAAAACAATGCAGCGATCAAAAAAACCGAAGCCTCCAACCAATGGAACTACTACCAGGCCAAGAGCAGC
>Ga0136644_10003923_pt1 | contig 11055 bp, 11 predicted proteins | sample C_130820_EF_Meta_FD_94780 | JGI IMG/M metagenome (GOLD analysis project Ga0136644, IMG submission 94780) | Freshwater microbial communities from Lake Croche, Canada to study carbon cycling - C_130820_EF_MetaG (v2) (version 2) | ecosystem: Environmental > Aquatic > Freshwater > Lake | place...
CTACATCAAACGCTTTTTTTGTGAATCCAATTCGAAATGCAACCAATTCCAACGTATTAACATATAATACAGGAACAAGTGAAATTACATATACAGCAAAAACATTTGTAATTGACCATCCTATAAATAAATCCAAATATCTTGTTCATGCTTGTTTAGAAGGTCCAGAAGCCGCTGTATATTACAGAGGAGATGGTAAAATTATTGAAAATACAAATTCAATTCTAATAAAACTACCTGAATATGTTAAATATTTTGCGAAAGAATTCACTGTTCAAATAACTCCTATTTATTCAGGAACACCAAATACTATTCCTTTTGAGTCATCCAGAGTTGTAGATGGAGAATTTACTGTATATGGTAAATCGGGATCAGAATTTTACTGGTGCGTATTTGCCAAGAGGTTGGATATAAAAGTTGAGCAAAATAAATCCGATGTAAATGTAAAAGGAAATGGACCATATAAATGGGTTTAAAAAATATAAAAAAACAATTAGTTAAAATTACAAATATAAATTTAGTTCAAGACAATCAAAAATTTATATAATACTAGTCTAGTTATTTCCACAAAGCTCGTCTGTCATTTTCATACGAATGCTATTATTACTATCTATACTAATAAAGCTTTTCTGGCTTTTCTCACTTTTTTCACTACTACTGTCATCAATTAAACACTCTACCATTTGCTCATATTGAATGTCATCGTCACTTCGTAGTTCGTCCACAGTCATAGGTCCGGATTCTTCTGGGCAATAGTTCCATATACTATTCTGGATTGTGTCACAATTTTCCGTAAATTTTTCGGATACTTTTTTCTCGAGCTCAATAATCTTGTTTTCATGTTCTAAAATAATTGACTCCATTTCCATAAGCTTTGATGCGATTTGGTGAATATTCAACACTGTTTCTGGAATTGGATCACATGTCATTTTTTTAAAAATCAAATATTCGTTATTATTCAACCAATATTTGATGCTTCCATTATTCAAAACTTCATTTTGAACGTGCAACGTTTCCATTGTTGCAAACCAATATTCAAAATGGACAAATGCCGAACGTTTGTCAGCATTCACAAGTGTGTTGATAAAGAAATCGACACGTTTTACCTTACCTAAATTACCATTCCAAAAGATTGTAGATAAATCCATCTCCGTGATGGTATTCATTACAACTGGAATAAATATTGACATAGATGATTGTATTTGACTCATTTTAAATAATATTCTGTTTTATTTATATTACTTACGTATATGATAAAAAGTATTTCAATTTTTTTTTCAAAGATATAAAAATTGAAATGTTAAAAAATTTATAGCCTCTTTCTACTAGCTAAATAACTAGCTGCAGAAGTTCCTACTTTTCCATAACCTGTATGAGGCTTGTAAACATAGTTGTGATTATACGTATAGCATAAAGTATTATTACAGTTATTTAATATAGGTCCATTGAAAACAATAGGACTATTAAATGAGCTAAAATTATTTGCACGACCTATAGGCGGAATACTAACAGAACTCATTTATAGTATACATATAAAATAATTATTTCCCACATGAACTACATCCTGATTTTGAATTTGCAATATTTGCGAACATTGATTGGTTAAATCTACTATTCATGTAAAATCCTCTAAACTGTTGAGATTGCATTTGACTTAATAATGCATTTTGAGTGTTATAATTACCATTAAATCTTAATAAATTCAAAACTGGCCTCATTTATATAATAAAATATAATATTTTTAGTAAATATAACATTTTTCTATATCAAAATTATCAAATGTAATTGGTTTTGAAGTAATATTATAAGTTTGTGTATTTTTTGAATGAATCGGACAAGTACAATTATCTCCTACAATATTAGTTTTCATAGTTTTACCACCATAAACGGGTAATGCTGGATTGAATGGTATTGGTTGTCCAAAATAAGGAGGAACAATTCCACGACGTGCAGGTCCTTTTCCTTTTAACCTAAGTAAATATCTTTCGTAAGAATTATGTTTGATATCTACCCCTGCTCCTCCAGGACATCCTGCTCCTGGTCTAGCTCTTGTAACAGTTTTTTTTGTGCTACTACCATGATAAGTGCTTCCACCTGTAACCATATTAGGCTGAATATGTCGTTCTCTTCTGTCACTCATTTGATTCCAGTTGACTTTATATATTCCTGGAGTCTGATAAACGCTTAATGCCGCTAGATCAGATATATATAAAGATGCGGGCACACGAACAGTATTTTGAATAATTTTTTGTTTAATATATTGTGAAGCAGGATCAAAATCTGTTAAGTTAAAGTTTGTTGTCAAATATTTACAAAAAGAATCATCCATATTTGAATTACAATCCACATTACTATTTGCCATTATATATATGAAATATAAATAAAAATTGAATTGTAAAAATAATGGTTTTTATATCAAACAAAACAATAACTCAATAAATAAGATGTTGTGTTCTCAAAATTTATGCGACTATTGTGGTAAAAAATATACAAGGAAAACATCTTACACAAGACATATTATTTTATGTGAAATAATTCATAAAAATAAAAGAGAAAAAATATGTGAAGATGAGGAGTCAACTGACATTCCATCTAGTAGACAATTATACAACATAGTTCAAGAGTTAACATTAAAATGTAATAGAATGGAAGAGAAAATGGGAGAAATGCAAATATGGGTAGAAAAAAAGAAGAAGAAACTGAACGTCATTGAATGGTTAAATGCAAATATTAAACCAGTAATAAGTATTCAAAAGTGGACCAACACTATACAAATAAAAGAAGAACATATTGAAAAACTGATGAATGATAATATAACTGAAATAGTTAGTGAAATATTGACATCGAACTGCTCCATTCAAAGTAATGAACAATATCATTTTTATCCAATATACTGTTTTTCTCAAAAGTCAAATTTATTTTATGTTTACGAAGAAAGTGGAGAAAGTAGAGAGAATAGTGAATGTATATGGAAACAAATGTCTCAACAAGAAATATCATTTATTTTGAATTCAATAATTAGAAAAATGTTGATAAGTTTATCTTGTTGGTTTCAAGAGAATGAAAATAAAATAAATCAAAGTGAAAAACTGCAACTGCAGTATAGTAAAACAGTATCAAAAGTAGTAAGTGTAAATTTTAATCAAGAATCTTCCCAAGTCCTGAATAAAATCAAAAGCAACTTTTATAATTATTTAAAAAGTGACTTAAAGAATATGATAGAGTACGAATTTGAATAAGAATTAATTATTTTATGATAATAATATAAAATGCCAGATATTTTGGTTGACAATAAACATATTTATAATTTTGAATTATTTTTTATAGATAGTTTAAAATGGGTTACTATTACTACAGTATTTTTATTTATACTTGGATTTTTAAATTCAAAACCTTTACAATTTTTAGAATTTAACTTTGTAGTAAAATTATTCTTAGGAATATTTTTAATATATAGGTTTAATAGTTTTAGAAAAGATAAAGTAAAATTTACAGAACTAGATAGAAAAGTTTGTAGTTCTGTTGGTTTTTATGTTATAACACTTTCATTTATCGATATTATTAATAGTTATACTGAAAAAATAAAAGAAATAGTATCGCCTTATACAATCCCGATTGTAAGTAAAGTTAAAAATATTCTTCCATAAAGAGAGAAGGAGTTAAAATACGTATATTTAATTTTCTAGCCTCTGCTGCTTTTCCGGTATCTTCGTCCGTTGTTTTTGCAATCACTAAAAATGTGTTTTTACTGACAGAAGTTCCTAAATTTGCGCCTACTTTTTTCAATGATTCAATAATAATAGGATCTCTCACCCCAGTCATCACAACTGTTTTTTTGTATAATGGATGAAAAGTATCTATTTCTATTTGGTTCGAACTATTATCATTATTCCCATTTAGTTTACTTTGTAGACCACAATCTTGTAAAAATTGAATAAATTCGTTCATTTTTGCAACAAAAGCTTCAGCTGTTTTTAAAGCCATACCTTTAATATCAGCAATTTTTTTTACCTTTTCTTCATTTGACTCATTTGAAGTTAAAATATCAGGATATTCATTCAAAATTAGTTCAACTTTTTTATCACTAAATCCACGTCCAAATATGTTTGATGCAGATACTAGGGTAATCAAAGATGCTTGTTTAACTTTCTCTCGAATCCCTTCATATATTTTTGTAGCCAGTTTATCTTTGAATCCTTCAACTTTTAAAAAGTCATTCTTAGACATATGAATAATTGCAGGAACAGAATCAAAACCAGCAGTAATAATACGCGAAACATTACCTCCGCTCAATCCTTCAACTCCAATTCCACGGAAAAATCCTGTTATGTTTTTCTCTCTAACCGTTACATCTGTAGATGCGTCTTCTAAAATAATATCAACATGACTATCATTCCACTTGAACGGAACAGAAGGCATTTTTGCTTGATCTGCAGGAGTAGTTACACTTTGAATATGAGGAATAACATCACCACTTCGAATAATTTGAATCAATGCACCAACTCCAATTTTATTTTGTTCTATGAAAGCAGCGTTAAATCCAGTCGCATATTCAATACGAACACCGCCAAGTTGAATTGGTTCAATTTGAACTCTTGGTTTTAAATAACCATCTTTACTAGGAGACCATAAAACATCAACAACTTTTGCTTCTGCAATTTGATCAGATAGAACCATTTTGAAAGCAAAAGAATGATCAGGATTTCCTGACGTTCTAGGATGTACCTTATCATCTGTAACAATAATACCATCAATTTCGTATAAATAATCTGATCGCCATTGCACTAATTTTTCAGATAGTAATTCATTTGTTAAGTCATTAGTAGTTTCATTCAAAACAGTTTCAAATCCTTTTTGAGCTAATAGTTGCATTTGAGCAGATGGTTTCAAACTAGGAATAATTACTTCATATGCTACAAAATGTAAGTCATTTACTTTATCATCTAATACCTGTCTATTGACAATACCAGCAACTAAGTTTCTTGGGTTTGCAAAAATAGATGAATACTTTTCTTTAAAAATTGATTTTGGAATAACAAACTCACCTCGAACAACTATGTTATTACCAGAAGGTAAATGTAAATAAGGTATTAAATGTGTTACATCTTGACCAACTTTCCCATTTCCTCTAGTGTATAGTTTTTTAGAATTACCATCAACTACATACATACCACTAACTCCATCCATTTTGCAAGATAAAACATATGGTCCATCAAATTTTTGTTTCCAATTTGTAAGAGCATTTGTATCAGGTTTAATTTTATTCATAGATGCCATTTCAAAAGGCAAAGTGACTTTATTTTTTTCAACAATAGGAGCACCAACTTCTTTGAGAACATAATTATCCGGATACTTTTTTTCCAGATATTCTCTCAAAATATCATACTGATTATCTGTCATAATAGGTTTTTTAACAAAATGATATGCGTTATTTGCTTCCACTATCATAGATGTTAATTGTTCTTCTGTTAATGACTCAAGAGTTTGAATACCATTTTTTTTAAAATCATTGATAAGTTGAATAGAGAGAGTATTTTCTATTGGTTCTTTATTTAAAACTGCAGTATCTTCAACTTCTTGAGGACTACTTTCTTGTAGTTTCAATGTTTTTTTCAACTTTTTTGTTTTCATTTGTTTTTTATCTTCATCAACCTCTACAACAACTTTCAATTTTTTTGTGGAAGTGTTTGTTTTTACCTTTTTCAATGTAGTTACAGGTATAACTGGTTGCGAAGTTGGAATTAACTGTTCTACTTCTTTTGTATTAATAACAACTGCTCTGCCATCAATACGTTCTTGCGGACTTTTATAAACCATTCCTAGAAACTGAAAAATATCTTCCTCAGAATGAAATTCATTATTTACTTTATCCTCCTTCTTTTTTCCTTGCATTTTATATATACCATGTTCATTTAAAGAGTATCCAAGTGTTTGTGCTCTACCACGCATTACTGTATTAAATATTTTACTTCCTGTAAAATATAATACTGAAAATGGGTATTCTTGTGGACTTGTATATAAAAAATCAACACGTCTCGCATGAGAGAAGTTTGGAAGTTTTGCAATAACTAAACACTTTGTATTTCCTCTCGACAAAACTACTAAAATAATTTTATTTTTAATTAGTTCATCTATAAAGTTACGAAATACAGAAGAGTCATTAGAAGTAATGATAACATCTATGTCCCCAGAACTTTGTAGACCGCGACGATAACTGCCAACAATTTCAAAACGAGAATTTGGAGTTGATACTTTTGAAAATTCAGTAGTAAATGTTTCAGAATATTTATCAATTTCATCACGAGGAATACGTAACTGAATATCTTCAAAATAATGTAACCCCGTTTTTTGTGTGTCATTCAAGACTAGATCCTGTTTTTCTCTCAACTGTTCAATTGTAGTAATTCCCATATCAACAACTTCTTTCGCTTTTTTGGGACCAACGCCATATATTTCTGCTAACAAATTTATAGGATTTGCTTTTTCTCTCTCTAAGACATGTAAAGTTCCTGTATTTGTATACTCAGTTAATTTTTCCATAATTGTGGGACCTATTGCTGGTAACCCTTTTAACTGTTCAGGCGACTGAATATCCCCTTCATATGACATAATTGTTTCTTCTGCTTTTTGATATGCACGAGCACGAAAAGGTTCTCCTTGTTTCAACATAATATTAGATAACTTTTCCATTAATTCTATATATTTTTCATTCATCCTTTCTTTCATGTGTATTTTTTCTAAAGGTGTCTTTAAATCTTTTGGTTCATTTTCAAATTCTTCTACTATTTTGAAGACTCTTTTAACTTTTTTTGTTTTTTTTTTGTCATTTCCACCTCTAAGTTTCATTTTCATTCTGTTTTTTATGGTTTTTTTCATCTAATATTAATACATATATTTTTTTATCTTCTACCAAAACGAAATAAACGATTTGGATCAGTATGTCTTGCTAGTATAGTTGGTGTAGTATTTGAAAACATAAGTTTTGTTGATTTTACAGACTGAATTCTTTGTTTTTCTTGCAAAGTTTTTATATAATTTAACGCAACCATTTTTTTGAATTGTTTTATTTCAGGATTTTCATAATTTTGTTCTTCAATTTTGACTTCTTCATTTAGATTTAGAGTATTTTGAAAAAAATTTTTTGTTTCATGTTGGGTTTTATATTGTTTTTGATACTGAGATTGAATTTGTTGATTGAAATTTGGTATTTTTTTTGAATTTTCTTCAACCTTTTTTTCAAAGTATTCAATATTATTTGCTTTTATGTTTTCTGCTACTTGATTTCGCACAATTTGTAGTTTACCATTAACTACTTGCATGTTTAGAGAAGATAAAATATCATCATAAGTTACTGTTTTTTTTGTAGGTTGATTTGTATTTACTAAACTTCCACGATTTTTATGAGCCATTGTAGTTATTCTAGGTACTGGAACTCTAGAAGTGTTATTTAAACTATTAATTTCAGTAACATTCAAATTCATAGTTTATAGTATATTTTTATTTTTTATAAAATATTCAATTTAATTATTTTTTTTTATATGTTCAAAATAATTTTTCATAAAAACATTGTCAAAAAAATAGTCTACAAAATCATAAAAAGTATCCATATTTGATTGTAAAGTGTTAATAACTATATTATCGTTAAAAGCAACTGGTTTTATTTTAATAATGTTATCAATAATATCAATATAATTATTATCCATATTTATTTTAAATATATTATTTATTTTTAATATGTTTTTATTATAATGACAACATATATTCAAAACAAAGGTATCACGCAAACTGTAATTCAAAATGATAACTATGCGGGTAAAAGTGAAATAAAATGGGATGCTGATTACGATGGGAACATTGCAAATATCAAAGTAGATACAAATGATAATAAAAAAAAAAATAAGTATAGATTTCAATTAAATAATAGTGATTTAGCAGATTTGTTGAGTATGCCTACAGTAAAAAACTCATTAGAATACAGACTACAAAGTGATTATTTGGATCAGGGTAATAAGAAAAATTTAAATGATATATTTTTTTTAAAAGAACAAATGCCTGAAAATATGTATGATAAAGAAATAGTTATAAAAAAACTTAAAAATCCAGAAGTTCAATATATACAAGATTATGATCAAAAACCTCTTTTATATAGAGTTAAGCCAAGATATAAGAAGAAAATAGAATCATTAGATGATTTGTCAATAATGAATTTAACAGATACAAATTCTTTATCAACTATCAATGCATTGGAAAATAATGACAGTCAGTTAGTTAAGACTCCTAGACTAATGATGAGAGATAAAATAAAAAGGTTAAAAACTCCTCGTCCAAAAACAATTCGTATTCACTATAAAACTCCAGTCGGTTTAAAAAAAAAACAAACAAAAAAAAGAACAGTCAAAAAAACAAAAAAAAATAAAGAAAGTTTTTTTAATCAACTTTTTTAGTCATTGGTTCTAAAATCATTTTTTCGTTATCTGATAAAGAACGTTCTCTTTTGTTTTTATTATACTTGATTACTTTATCTTTGTCAATTGTAGTGAGGTAGTATCGTGAAGCATACAATAAATTGCATTGTATTTCATCATCATAAATACATTCGATATGTAATTCTTTCATCCTTTTCATTTTTTTTAAAAAATGTGCACAACTAAAAGTTTCGTTATCATTAAAATTAATTACAATTATGCAGTGATTTCTAGGAATTCTAGAAGTACCTTCCATTTCATAAATATAATAATAGTTTTCACAATTTAAGTCCAAAGCAAAATCGGTTATTGTTTTTTTTAATTCTGAAAGATTCGGATGTTTTACAATGTTAATAGATACTTCAATATTATACCCCATTAGTATAGCTAAAGATTATTCAAAAAAAGATAAAATATAAATTCAATGTAGGTAAAAGTTACCTACATTAATTTGAATGTTTTTCAAACCCTAATAATTTTAAAGTATTTTGGTATTTTTTTAAAGATGAATATATACTATATAAAAATGTCATTTAGAAAATTCGGTGGGTTAAATTATTCTGCAAAAAACAATATTGTTAGTAATTTATATTCGAATAGTGAAAATATTGTTATCACAACAGATTCATTAGGACAACCAAATACAAAAATAACAAGTCAAAGTCATATAGATATGAGCTCAAATTTTATAATAAATGTTGCAGGTGTTTATTTTTCAAATGGAACACTTCAAACTGGTTCAAATACGATTCAGGGACAAACAGGACCAACCGGTAATGCTGGATATCCAGGAAGAGATGGTATTGCCGGTAGTTCAGTAAACACCGGAGCAACTGGATCATTTGGAGCAACTGGAGCAACAGGTCCAGCAGGAACAGGGTATACAGGATCATCTGGAGCAACTGGATCATCTGGAGCAACTGGAGCAACAGGTCCAGCAGGAACAGGGTATACAGGATCATCTGGAGCAACTGGATCATCTGGAGCAACTGGAGCAACTGGAGCAACAGGTCCAGCAGGAACAGGGTATACAGGAGCAACTGGATCATCTGGAGCAACTGGAGCAACTGGAGCAACAGGTCCAGCAGGAACAGGGTATACAGGATCATCTGGAGCAACTGGATCATCTGGAGCAACTGGAGCAACTGGACCAACTGGACCAACTGGACCAACTGGTTCAACTGGTCCACCAGGTATTCCAGGAACATCTGTAAACACAGGAGCAACAGGACCAGCTGGAACTGGCGGAACAACTGGAGCAACTGGTTCTACTGGTCCACAAGGCATTCCTGGAACATCTGTAAACACTGGAGCAACTGGAGCAACTGGAGCAACTGGACCAGCTGGAACTGGCGGAACAACTGGAGCAACTGGTTCTACTGGTCCACAAGGCATTCCAGGAACATCTGTAAACACTGGAGCAACTGGAGCAACTGGAGCAACTGGAGCAACTGGAGCAACTGGTTCTACTGGTCCACAAGGTATTCCTGGAACATCTGTAAACACAGGAGCAACTGGAGCAACTGGTTCAACAGGACCACAAGGTATTCCTGGAACATCTGTAAACACAGGAGCGACTGGAACAACTGGTTCTACTGGTCCACAAGGTATTCCTGGAACATCCGTAAACACAGGAGCAACTGGAGCAACTGGAACAACTGGAGCAACTGGTTCTACTGGTCCACAAGGTATTCCCGGAACATCTGTAAACACAGGAGCAACTGGAGCAACTGGAACAACTGGAACTACTGGTCCACAAGGCATTCCCGGAACATCTGTAAACACAGGAGCTAGTGGCTCAACTGGAACAACTGGATCAACAGGTTCTACAGGTCCACAAGGTATTCCTGGGACATCTGTAAACACAGGAGCAACTGGAACAACTGGTTCTACTGGTCCACAAGGTATTCCTGGAACATCTGTAAATACAGGAGCAACTGGAACAACTGGTTCTACTGGTCCACAAGGTATTCCTGGAACATCTGTAAATACAGGAGCTAGTGGCGCAACTGGAGCAACTGGAGCAACTGGTTCTACTGGTCCACAAGGTATTCCCGGAACATCTGTAAACACAGGAGCAACAGGAGCAACTGGAACAACTGGTTCAACAGGTCCACAAGGTATTCCTGGAACATCCGTAAACACAGGAGCTAGTGGGGCAACTGGAAAAACTGGAGCAACTGGTTCAACAGGTCCACAAGGTATTCCTGGAACATCCGTAAACACAGGAGCAACAGGAGCAACTGGTTCAACAGGTCCACAAGGTATTCCTGGAACATCCGTAAACACAGGAGCAACAGGAGCAACAGGAGCAACAGGAGCAACTGGAAAAACTGGTTCTACTGGTCCACAAGGTATTCCTGGAACATCTGTAAACACAGGAGCAACAGGAGCAACTGGAACAACAGGTTCAACAGGTCCACAAGGTATTCCTGGAACATCTGTAAACACAGGAGCAACTGGAGCAACTGGAGCAACTGGAGCAATTGGACCAAAAGGCGATACTGGCGATACTGGACCAACTGGAGATACTGGACCAAAAGGTATTCCTGGTTGGGCAGTAAACACGGGAGCAACTGGAGCAACTGGA
>Ga0136644_10003925_pt1 | contig 11053 bp, 10 predicted proteins | sample C_130820_EF_Meta_FD_94780 | JGI IMG/M metagenome (GOLD analysis project Ga0136644, IMG submission 94780) | Freshwater microbial communities from Lake Croche, Canada to study carbon cycling - C_130820_EF_MetaG (v2) (version 2) | ecosystem: Environmental > Aquatic > Freshwater > Lake | place...
AACCGGAGAATTCGTCATCGCCGGTCGGTTGGTTGCGGACGCTGCTTTCAGGGCGTTGGTCGCCGAAGCTTTGGAAAGGGGGGATGGTTTGGTTTCCACCTCCGACGCGGCGGGTTTCGCCGCGGGAGGCGGGACCACGACTTTCTTTTGGAAGCTGGCCACCAGGGTCAGCTTGGCCGACAGCCGCTGCTGGCTGGAATCCAAACCCAGATTGTTCATGTCACGAACCCGGATCATCGAGTCGCCCGAACCCAGAGCGTGCAGGAAGCCAATCAAGTCTTCCTCACCGGAGATCACGTCCACCACCGCCACTTCCTCGTTGAAAAAGGCGTTGGTGGGACCATATCCGCGGGTGGCGCTCAACCGCGTGATATTGACACTGTGATTGAAGGCCTCGGTCTGAATGGTCGCCTGCACCCGGTTCGCCTGCTCCTCCTCCAGCACACCGCCCGCCCCCTTTTTCTCCAATTCAGCGAGCCGGTCTTTGTATTCCTTGGACCGGGCAATTTCCTTGCGGAAGGTGGCACTGCGGGCCTCCACCTTCTCCAGCTCCGTGTTCACTTTCGTCCATTCGGAAAAGTACGGCCAGATGAACCAATAGTTGAACACCAAGGCGAGCAGGACCAGGCCACCCAGGACGGCCCGGCGTTCCTGTGGCTGCAAATTCAGTTTATCCAGCCAGGTACTCATGGGGTTTCAGACCGGCGGAGAACCGCTTCAAACGACCAGGTGGATGGCCCCGACTGGGCTGCAATGTTCGCGGGCGTGACACTCGCGAATAACGGCTGACCATCGATCATGACCTTTTTCAGTGCTGAATTGTACCGGGTGACATCGGGCACGCTTTCCGCCGGAACCGAACCGAGCAGTTTCAGGGTCCGGCCCTTGTCGAAATTCAACTTCGACAAGGTCATCGACTCCGGGAGTTGCTCCACCGCCGCCCGCCATGCATTGAGCGCGGCAAAGCGGAGATCGACCTGTCCCTGGATGACGGCAATGCGTTCCTTCAGCTGAAGGGTGTTGGTGTAGGATTTTCCCAACGCAATCGACTCACCCTTCGCATCGTCCAATTGATGCTCCTGATACTTCAAGGCCACGAGATAACAGAAGACGATGAACAGATAGAAAATGCCCACATTTCCAAGGCCTTTGATCCACAACCGATCAATCAACTGGTTGCGATGCCGGGCGATCACCTCGACCGGCACCAGCGACGTCGAAGTCGGCTGGAGATGGTACCGGGCCGCCTCCTGGGCCAACTGCTCCGCCGGCGTCCTCGGCTCAACGCGGACCGGGCTTCCATGCCACGCTTCAAGGGGTCCGGTCAGCAAATGAGCCGCCTCCGGACTCCCTAACAGATGCAGCGGCGGAAGCTCTTGAAGCCAGCCAGCCAACTCGCCTCCCCAGGCACCACAGGCCAGCTGCTGGATCAGTTGTTCCGACCCCGCCTCACCCTCGGCAAGCCGCAACAGAGTCACTTCGCGCCACATGCCCTGGATACGCCACCCGGCCAGAACCGTCCGGTCGTCCAGACCGTCCTCCACAAAAATCCAGATGCCGTCTTCGGTGGGTTGAAGCGCCCTTAACTCACGCACCAGGGGAACCTCCAGCCGATCCGCCACAAACCCGGACAATTCCAGGTTCCCGAGAAATTCCTCCACAGCGTTTCGCGACGCCACCACCACCAGAACCGTCGACAGTCCGTCCGGGGACCTTTCGAGAAGTTCAAAGCTCCAGACGATCTGCGCGGACGGGAGCGGCGACAACTTCTCAAGCTCAAATTCCACCATGTTCGGAATTTCCTCGGCGGATCCGGCGGGAAGTTGAATCACCCGGACGAAAACAAAGCCGGAGGGCAGACAGGCGATGCTTAGCCTCGGCTGGGCCAGCTTCTGCCAGTCCGGTTGTATCACGGTCTTGGGAAAGGCCCCACCCGTCGGGACCGATTCCTCCGACGTCCGCGTGAGCTTGTCCTTGGCGACGGAAAACAACCACAGCTGTCCCGCCTCCCTCCGGGGCAGGAGGACCTGGCATCCGCTGAATCTCTGCTTTGCCGATTTCACGCCACCACCCCCTTGTCGCCACCAATGAGGCTACGGACATGTTCCTCGTTTTGAGTGACCCGAAGGACCTCCTCCAGGGTGGTTTGACCAATCTGGACCTTGCGCCAACCGTCCTCCCGCAAGGTCCGCATGTGCTGGTCACGGGCTGCCTGCGCAATCGTGGAAGCAGCCGCCCGGTTCATGACGAGGGGGCGTATCGCCTCGGTCACCAGGAGCAGTTCGTGAATACCCGTCCGCCCCTGATATCCCAGTTGCCGACATTCTTCACATCCAACCCCCTTCCGAAAAACCGTCGAGGCAATTTCGCTCTCCGGAAATCCAATCTTCAGCAGGTAATCCCGTTCCACCGGGTGGGGCCGACTGCAGCTCTTGCAAATCGTGCGAACCAGACGTTGTGCCATCACCGCCTCGAGTGAGGAAGCGACCAAAAATGGCTCAATACCCATGTCGATCAGCCGGGTAAAGGCACTGGGAGCATCGTTGGTGTGAAGCGTGCTGAAGACCAGGTGTCCGGTGAGTGATGCACGGATGGCAATTTCCGCGGTCTCCAAGTCACGGATTTCCCCCACCATGATGATGTTCGGGTCCTGCCGGAGAATGTGGCGAAGCCCCACCGCAAATGTGAGCCCGATATCCGGGCGCACGGGGATTTGGTTGATGCCCTTCAACTCATACTCCACCGGTTCCTCGATGGTCATGATCCGCTTCGTCACCGAATTGATCGTGCTCAGGAACGCATAGAGGGTGGTTGATTTACCCGATCCAGTCGGACCGGTGACCAGGAAAATGCCGTGTGGCTTGACGATCAATTCCCGGATGGCCGCGTCTTCGTCCGGCCAGAACCCCAACTTTTCCAGACCAAAGAAAATCTTGCCGCGGGTCAGCAAACGCAGGGAGACCGATTCCCCCCAGACGGTCGGAACGGTCGAAACGCGGATGTCAATTTCCTCCCCCTTGATTCGAACATTGATACGTCCGTCCTGAGGCAACCGTTTTTCAGCGATGTTCATCCCGCTCATCACCTTGATGCGGGAGACCAGGGCCGCCTGGTACCGTTTGATTTGGGGGGGTAACGGCGTCTGATGAAGGATGCCGTCAATCCGATAACGAATCCGGAGATCATCCTCCGACGGCTCAAAATGAATGTCCGTTGCCCGATCCTTGAACGCCTCCCAAATCACCTGGTTGACGAACTTGATGACACTCGCGTCCTGATCGTCCTCCGTGATTTCACGGTCATCGGTCAACTCCAGGTCGATGGTCTCCTCCGCCCCCATTTCATCCAGCGTTTCGGCACCCACGCCGTAGTACTTTTTCAGTGCCTTTTCGATTTCACCGCGGGTCGCCAACCCAAACTTCACCGGGCTCTGGCAATCAAACTGCACCGCCGCCTGCATGGCGGGATCAAATGGGTTATGACAGGCCAGCTGCAGCACGCCGTTTTCAATACCTGCCGGGAGGACGGCAAATTGGAAGGCCGTCTTGGTGGACACCCGCTTTCGCACCTCATTGCTGACCGTCAATTGAGAGGTCTCAAGAAAGGGCCATCCCAAGGCGGTGGCCAGCCGCTGGAGAAACTGCTCTTCACTCATCCCCCCTTCCTTGGCAAAGAAGGCCAATTGCGGCTCGACGTCTCCGGCCGCGGCCAGCTTCCGCCAGTTATCCGACCAACTGACAAATTGGTCGCGACTGGCCAGGCCAGCGCGTTCGAGGATGGATTGGAGTGATGCAAAAGCCATACTGCCGATTCTACGTGCTGGGTCTAACAGTCGCCTCCGCAAAAAGTTGCGGGGATCGTCCGTTCCCTGAAGAACCCTCCCCTCGCAAACCCGCCATTTGCAAGGCACCCGGCACTCCGCAACCCCAAAAAAGTTTTCACCCAAGGTACCCCATCCGATCCCGTTCACGATAGAGGGACCGTTCACGATAGAGGGACAGGTCATTTGTCGAGCAACTGTCCGAGCCTGTCTCGCGCCCGTTGACGGCCCTCCCCTGTCGGCCTAACCTGCCATGGCCATGATCGCAGGAAAAATCGGTGCCCAGACCAAGTCGACCGCAGCCCCCAGTTTTCGGGTGGGCGACGAGCGCCTGATCCGGTTGACTTCGTCGGCGGGTGACAAGGTGACCTCCCTCCTGACCAAACAGGGACGTCCCTCCGGAGTCCTCCGGGTGGCGGTCGTGGGTGGTGGCTGTTCCGGTCTGCAATACAAGATGGACCTTCAGGACCAGCCCCAAAGTCGCGATATCCTGGTCGAAAGCTCGGGAGTCAGGGTTGTGGTGGACCCCAAAAGCGCCTTGTATGTCACCGGCTCCGAATTGGATTACGTCGATGCCCTGACCGAGGGCGGATTCAAGGTCAAGAATCCCAATGCCGCCACCAGTTGTTCCTGCGGCGAGAGTTTCAGCGCCTGAGCCTCATGAACGACGCCTTTTCGGTGCTGTCGGAACCCCGGCGGCCTTGGGTGGATTTGGACCAGTTGAAGGCCCGTTTTCGTGAAATGAGCTCTCCCCTGCACCCGGACCGGTTCCAGTCAGCGTCAGCCGAAGAGCAGGCATCGGCAAACGCCCGTTATACGGAACTGAATTCGGCGTACAACCAATTGCGGGAGGCCCGTGAACGCCTGCCGTTGTTGATTGAGTTGGAGTCGGGCGCTCCACCCCGGGATATCCAACGGATTCCACCGGGAACCATGGACTTGTTCGTGGAAGTCGGGCAGGCCTGTCGGGATTGTGACGCGTTCCTTCCCCGCCTCACCGCAGCCACCTCGCCCATGCTCAAATTGCAGGTCATGCGGGAGGGACTGGAATGGGCTGATCAATTGCAGGTGCTGCAAGGCAGGGTCCGTTCCAAACAGGAGGAGTTGGAAACGGAATTACGCCAGATGAACCCGGTCTGGGAACGGGCGCCAGAAACAGGTACTCCCGGCCGTGCAGCCACTCTTCCGTTGGAGCGTCTGGAACAGATCTACCGCGGTTTGAGCTATGTCGCTCGCTGGACCGAACAGTTGCAGGAACGGATTGTTCAACTGGCGATTGGCTAGTGTTGGGTATCCGATAGAGCTTGTCGTTTGTTGCGCCAAAAATTCTCCAAGGCGAGGCGCGAGGAGGGAGCTCGGTCAAATCCGATCTGAAACTTGCCGACAAATCGAGTTTCATTCATTCTCCGTCCACTGGTTGTCGCGGAAAACCAACCGGTTTTGGAGTTCAGCTCCGATTTGTCAAAACCGCCATGGCCACCTCTTTATCCGAATTTGGGGAGCATTTGCGCTCCCAGGTCTCCGCCTTTAGCCAGACTGGCAAAGGTGATTTCCTGACCGATCCGGGTTTCGACCGACTCGCCCGATCTCTCTTCCGCCTTCAATTTGAGGCAAACCCCGTCCACCGCGCCTGGTGCGAATCCCGAGGGACCAACCCGGGCAACCTCTCTGGCTGGCAACAGATTCCGCTGGTGCCGACCGCTGCCTTCAAGGAGGTCGACCTCAGTTGCATCAAGCCCGGTGCCGCCTCGACCTGTTTCCACTCCAGCGGGACAACCGGCCACCGGCCCAGCCGCCACTGGCATTCCCCGTCCTCTCTGGCCGTCTACGAGGATTCCCTCGCCGGTTGGTTTGAGCCATTCCTCCTCAAGGAAGAAACCACAGACCTGATCGTCGATTCGCGTGAATCGGACGGTCGTTGGGCCATGGTTTCCCTGACTCCCCCGGCGGACGCCGTACCTCATTCTTCACTGGCCCACATGATGGCCACCCTCCTGCGACGGTTTGGGACCAAGGATTCGCTGTTTGTGGGGACTCTGGACTCCCGGGGCGACTGGGTCCTCGATACCGATCGGCTTCTCTTTGCCCTGCGCCGATCCCTGTGCGGCAACCGGCCGCTCGTCTTGATGGGGACGGCGTTTAATTTTGTTCACTTTCTCGATCTGGCGGAACAACGGAATCTTCGCTATCGCCTTGCCGCCGGTTCGCGACTGATGGAAACGGGTGGCTACAAGGGACGCTCGCGGGAGATGAGTCCCGAGTTGCTTCATTCCGAATTGAGCCGTCGACTGGGCCTGCCCGGGTCACACGTCATCACTGAATATGGGATGTGTGAACTTTCCTCCCAAGCCTACAGTCATGCGGCGGGAACGCCACCGAACCGTCACTTTCGATTCCCACCCTGGGCTCGAACCCGGGTTGTTTCTCCCGAAACGGGAGACGAGGCCGGGGAGGGCGAGATCGGCACACTCGCGGTCTACGACCTGGCGAACGTCTGGAGCGTCATGGCCGTCCAGACCGGCGACCTGGCCATCCGGACGGGAGACTCTTTTCGACTCGTGGGCCGGGTTCCTCAATCCGAACCCCGTGGTTGCTCACTCTTGGCCGCCTGAGGGACCTCCCCCGAGTCCATGCACCTCCCTTCCCTGCCCCATCTTTTCCTGGCGGACCTTCCGCCAGAAGCGCCTGTGACGCCCTCCCTGGTGCGCGATGCCTGCATTTCGGTGAAGCGGAATCGAACGCAATGGCTGCTTCCACGGCGCACTTCGGATTTGGTCGACCTCATCGCCTACAATGCGGACCGATGGTTGCAACCCGACTATCCGCTTCGCCGCACAGCACTCCAGGCGGGAGCGGCGGAACTCGGATTCAGCGCCCCCACCATGGCCCGGGGCCTTGACACCTTTTTCCGTCAATTGACCCACGATCACCTCATGGGATGGCTCACCCAAGATCTGGGGGATCCCCGGCGACTGGACGAATTCTCTGCTCCTGCCGCCGAACTTCGCCATGGTCGCCTGGCTCTCGCCCGTGGCCCCGAACTGCTGGCCCAGGTGGCTGCCGGCAACCTTCCCGTGTCCACCCTCTCCCTGATGGTGGCCGGCCTGCTCCTGCGTTCCGGCCAGTTCGTCAAATGCTCCCAGAGATCGACTGTTCTTCCCCGCCTTTTTGCCCATTCTCTGGCGGAGCTCGAACCCAAACTGGGCGCCTGTCTCGAGCTGTCCAGCTGGCCGGGTGGCCATGAGGCGCTGGAAGGAGCCATGATGGGGGAGGCAGACTGCCTGGTGGTTCAGGGAAGCGATGCCGTCGTCGAAGACCTTCGCCGAAGAATGCCGTCCACCTGCCACTGTGTGGCCTACGGACACCGCCTGAGTTTCGGATTTGTCACAGGGGAGGTCCTTGGGACCTTCCTGGCCAGGAAGGTCGCTGAGCGCGCCGCCATCGACATTGCCTCCTGGAATCAAATGGGGTGTCTATCGCCTCATGTCCTTTACGTTGAAGACACCGGCACCCTGACACCGGAAGGATTCGCCGCCGCACTGTCCGAGGCCATGGCACGATTGGAAAATACCGAGCCGCGCGGCAGCCTGAGGCCGGACGAAGCGGCAGCGATTGATCAACGGCGGTCCCTCCATCAATTGAGGGCTGCCCATCACCGGTCCCTGCATCGCGACGCCATCACCGTACCCCGGGGGGCCTTTTTTGAAGCTCCCACGGCGGAAACCCAGGTTTGGTCCAGCGAAGGCTCCACGGCATGGACTGTCGTCTACGAGGCGGACCCCACCTTCCGAACTTCCTGCCTCAATCGATTCATCTACGTGAAGCCCTGCCGGAATCTGGCGGATGCCCTGCGACGAGCCGAGGTCGTTCGCGGCCAGGTCAGCACCGTTGGAATTGCGGCAACAGAAGGCCGCTCTCCGGAATTGGCATTGGAACTGGCTCGATGGGGGGTGTCCAGAATTTGTCCCCTGGGTCGAATGCAGGAGCCTGCCCTGGCGTGGCGACATGACGGCCGTCCCTCGCTGGCGGCATTGGTCCAGTGGACCGATTGGGAACAGGCGTCCTCCTGATTTCGACTCGATCCGCCGATTGATTGATTCCCCCCCAAACTATCCCCCACGTGTACGAAATCCGAAAAACCTTTCAAATCGAAGCCGCCCATCGACTACCCGCCGTTCCTCCAGGGCATAAATGCGCACGCCTCCATGGACACAGTTTTGTCATCGAAGTCGCCGTCGAAGGCCCACTGGACCCGGTGTTCGGATGGGTGATGGATTTTGCCGACTTAAAGGCGGCGGTGCGCCCGCTGGTGCAGCAGCTCGACCACACCTACTTGAATGAGATTCCGGGATTGGAGAATCCCACCAGTGAACAACTGGCCTTCTGGATTTGGGAGCGGCTCAAACCAAGCCTGCCGCTGCTTTCGGAAGTCAAAGTTGCCGAGACGTGCACCTCCTGCTGCGTTTATCGGGGAGCCGGCGGCGTTAGTTCCCCTTTGCGCAGCAAATAAGCCCCCCATCCGGTGTCGGAAGGGACCACCGGAAATATATCAAAGGTCACCTCGGGCCACGCCGCCGTATACTGCAGAATAGCGGTGGCATCGTCGGTCTCGAAATGAACGAGAGATCGACCCCCATGCACGTCCAGATACGCCTGGACATTGGTAAATGCCGTCGGATACCGGTAGTTTTTTCTGCGGGAGGCCAGTTCTCCCATGACACGTGCGTCCTTGGGAAATTGGGCGATGGCAATATAGTGCATAAGCCGGAGTGATTGGAGGTGGACTTGGAAGCACTTTATTCCGAAGCCCCTCTGAGGCAAGCTTATAAGGGAGCGGGAAGTTTACCGCCAGCCGGCCGGCACCCCGCCGACCTGTCTCGTGATGCGTTGATGCGATGTCTCCCGGGCCGCTTCCTGGCGCTCCCGCGTCACCCGGGCCGAGACATGGCGGGTCTCCGTAAGGATGAACTTTCGAACCTCAACGGTCACCCGCATGGGCCCGAATTCCTCCAGAAGGAGATTTGCGAGATCGACGGCCAATCGTTCGATCAACTTCCAGGATCGGGATGGCCCGAGGTCGCGCAACCGCCGGCAGACCGCCGAATAGTCGATGGCGGCAGACAAATCGTCGCCCGCAGCGGCGGCGGTGAAGTCGGATTCCAGGGAAATCGTCAACAGCAGGCGCTGAGGCTGGAGCCGTTCCGCATCGGGAACGCCGACCGTATAAAAAACCTCCAAATCAGATATCGTGATGGTGTCCATGGAAATCAATCAGGGCGACACGGGGTCGACCGAGTCGAGCAGGATGCGGGTCGGCGTATTCAGCGGCAAGTCGCGGGCTTCCCGGGAACTCACCCAGCGATACTCCTGAGCCTCTTCATTCAACTGAACCCGGATGGGAGTCCTGGCTTCGCAGGTATAGTTGAGCAGTAGAAAATGGGCCTCCCGATAGAATTCGGGAGGATTGATGGCATCCTGCACCAGGACGAAGCGGATGTTATCGATTTCCAAGCCCGTTTCTTCCCGGATCTCACGGCGAAGTGCCGACTCACTGGTTTCACCCGGCTCTATTTTACCACCCGGGATTCCCCAAAGGTCCGACCACTTGTGCGTTCGAACCATGAGCCACTGACCCAGGTCGTTTTGAATCAAGGCACCCACGGTTGCCACTGGACGTTTTTCGAGAGTCGCGGACCGTTTACGTCCGGTGACGATCGGCAACTGTCCTTCGTTCCGTTCCAAGACCGCCTCGAGCTCCCCCAAATGCTCGACGATGAGGTCGGGACCCGCCGAACGAAGCTGGTGGAGCGATTGATAACCGGTCAGGACCGCCACACTGCGAATGCCGCCGTGATGAGCGGTTTCAATATCGTGCTCCATATCCCCGATGAACACGGTCGCGGCGGGGTCCAGCTGGTTTTCCTCCAGCACCAAATGGATCTGGTGGCGTTTGTCGGCCACCCCGAGGTAGGCGCGTTCAAAAAAGTTCTCCAGCCCGTGCGGACCGGCCTGCCGGGAAAACATGCGGGGATGGACGGCACTCAGCAGAAACAAGCGCCAGCCCCGCCCACGGCAATACTCCAGGAAGTCGAGGGCGTGGGGCAGCGGAGTCACCGTTTCCTGGGCTTGGGCAAACGCGGCATGAAATAAAATCTCCAGCTCCGCCAACTCGCGATCAGGCAGGTATCGGGAGTAAAAATTGGAAAACGGCAGGCAAAACTCCGCCCGAAACTGCTCCAGTGTCATTTCGGGAAGATCGGACTGCCGAAACACATGGTTGGTGGCCTGCCACACGGCCGGCAGGTCGTCCACCAAGGTCCCTGACCAGTCCAGGATCACGTTTTTCACCATGCGCCGAAACTAAACCCGGTCTCCCGGAAACGAAACCCGGAAACCACGTGGGAAACACTTTCGCTCAGGAACTGGCGCTGGTGTAGCGCCGGAGGGACCATCGCCAGAACAATTCGCTGACGGAAAAACAAACCAGGCTCATGAACAGGAGAAGTCCGATCTGGGAGGGCATCGAGGGAAACCCCAGCAATGTTTTGGCCGGCACATTGGCCACCAGCAGCATGGGAAGAACAAAGGTGAAAACGGCTTTGAACGTGCCCCGTTGAAATGCCCCGTCCGGAAGGCGGGCGATATTGAACAGGTTATAATACCCGGTCAAAATTCCCTGCGCCCGGACGGTACTGAAGGCAATGGTCGCCAGCAGGAACATGATGGAGTAGTGGACTGAAACACCCGCGGCACAGACCACCGCAAATCCCATGAATTGGAGGAGGGAAGGATGGATATCCAGCTGGAGTGCTGCATAAAGAATAACGATCCCGGCGAACGCCGCATTGATGAACGAACCCAGGTCGACTTTGCGGAAGGAAATCAGAAACCGCGTGTTGACCGGCAGCAGGAGCATGAAGTCCAGCTTTCCGGTCCGTACATGCTCGGAAAGCTCGTTGACGTTGGTCAGGAAAATGGCGGTGAACAATTGTTGGATGAAGTTGGACACACCCACCAGGAGGATGACCTGCCAGCGGCTCCATCCCCCGATGCTGTCGGTCTGGCCGTAGAGCACCTGCATGAAGGCCAATTGGAGGGCAAACCAGAGCAACTCCACGACGATCCAAAGCAGAAAGTTGGCCCTGAACTGCATTTCCCGGGTCACGCTGTTCCGCCAGAGTGCTCCATAAATGGTGGCATACCGTTGAAGAGTACCCATATTCTTCAACCTCC
>Ga0136644_10003926_pt1 | contig 11051 bp, 9 predicted proteins | sample C_130820_EF_Meta_FD_94780 | JGI IMG/M metagenome (GOLD analysis project Ga0136644, IMG submission 94780) | Freshwater microbial communities from Lake Croche, Canada to study carbon cycling - C_130820_EF_MetaG (v2) (version 2) | ecosystem: Environmental > Aquatic > Freshwater > Lake | place: Lake...
AGCCAACCCACAAAAAGTACCCCTAAAAGGGAAAAGAAAATACCCGCCTCAAAGGAAAACTTTTTTATCTTAAACTCACTGACCATGAGAAGCTTATGTTATTTGTTTTTGGGCGTATTTCAAGAGGCTTCCCAGAAGTCAATTTAGTAATTCATTTCGCAAACTAAGTTGAAAGCAAGTCCGTGCAAAAGGCGGCACTAGAAAACTGAGCTAATACCTATCCTCAACCAATCTTACAGCAAAAGTTCACTTATTTACGAGTTGAATTGTATCACGAACTCTTTTCCGGAAGATGGGAGCTTCCTAAAGCAGCACAACTGACTAAAAGAAGAAAAACAAGTTGGTAGTAGTTGCAAAAGGCGTGGCGATTAGTCAGGAAGATCCAAAGATAGGCCAACGCGATGCAAAAAAAGGATTCCTGAATAGCGATTGGTTTTCTATTCCACAATTTCCAAACGAGCAAAAGGAAAAATCCGACTCCGATCCATGGAATTCCACCTACCGGAATTCCCCAACATGAAGCTAGGGAAACCAAGGTGTAGGCATCGGGACGAAAAGGCAATTGACCGACCCCCACAACAACGGTTTTCCAGTAAAGGGGAAGGTTCCATATCCAAAAAGGAATTTGAACCAAGGCACCGATACCTAATGCGAGCATAATAAACCACAGGGATCCTCGTATATTTTTTCGACTAACGAGCATCAAGCAAAGAAAAACAAACGCCACGACCCCATACTGCTTCGTTGTGCATAATAACCCAGCCAGACATCCAGCTAGCGCTTCATGGTTTCGTTCCAAACAACAAGCCGTGGCCACGATCAGGAAAACAAGAACTGGATCAATCCAAGCCTGCTCGGCCACAAACAAGCCAGCACCGCCATAAAATAGCAGGCATGAAAAAACACAACGGCTGGAAAAAGTCTTTTTGTTTCCCCAAAAAAGAAAAAGTAATGCCGTGCCTGCCAGTGCGAAAAAATTGCCCATCCGAACATCCCCGCCCATAAGGAGTCCGAAAATCGACCAAGGAAAAATGCCGGGCAAATATCCAAAACCCGTGGGTGTCAGGCCCTGTCCATGATAAATATCCGTGTATGCCATCCCGTAAGGGTTACGCCCCTCCAGAATCGCGACGGATGCCTCGGATATCGTTGTGAAAACATCGATCAAGGGGAAAGGAACCAACCGATAAACCAACAGGTGACTACTGGCCGACAAAACAACGAGTATCATCCCAGCCGCTCTGTGCCACAGCCTCTCCTCTCCAGTTTGGAGAATCAGAACACATAATAGCGCTAGGCTCAAAATCAGGACTGCCTGCAGATAAAAGGCTGTGGTCTTGGGTAGAATCTGAATCGGCCCTAAAGATAGAAGTACGGGATTAGCCGACGCAACCTGGGCGTACATGATTTTTGGATCAACCAGAGCAAGCACAAGGGCCATACAGAGAAGCCCTTGGGCAATTCGAGGAGGGAAGAATTCTTTGCTCCAGAAATTATTCGAAATACACGAAATCATCGCCCAGATCCCCCAAGACCCCATTAGTATAATTCCCCATCCAACCCCTTGGCCTGAATACATCCCACGATCCAGCCAAAGGAAAAAGGAAGTTAAGTAGAGGCCGGTTGCAAGCAGAAGGGTGTTCAGAAGTTAATTCTTTCTTTCTCAACAACCAGCGGTCGTTTCAAAACCTGGGTATGAATCGACCCAATATACTCACCGAGAATCCCTATAAAAAAAAGCTGCACTGAGGCAAAGAAAAATAGACCGATCACCATGGGTGCAGTTCCAATTGCGAAGTTCTGCCAGAAAAGGAGCTTGTAAATCAGGTACCCCACTGCGACGAGCAAACTCAAAGCTGCAGCTAGAAAACCCAGCATCGTCGCCAGACGGAGCGGAACTTTCGAGAAATTGGTAATGCCCAACATCGCCAAGTCATAAAGCGTATAGAAATTGTTCTTTGTAAAACCCCGCTTCCTCAAGGGTTGTCGATAGAGGACCCTTTGCGCAGGAAGACCAATTTCAGCAATCAATCCACGAAAGTAGGGATATGGGTCCCCTAGCTTCTTGCAGTAGTCGATAATCGTCCGGTCGTACAATCCAAATCCCGTAAAGTTCTGAATTGTCCTTGTATCAGCCAGTTTCTCGACCAGACCGTAATAGAGCCGTCGTACGGCAAAAAAGATCGCTGACTCGGCACTGGAATCCTTGATTCCGACAACCGCTTTGGCTACCTGTTCCCATTGAGTCAGAAAGTCTGAAATCAGTTCAGGCGGTTCCTGAAGATCGGAAGCCAAATAAATGACAGCGTCTCCGGAGGCCTGCAACATTCCATGGTATGGGGACCGAATATGCCCAAAATTCCGAGAGTTCAGAATAATCTTCAGTCTTGGATTAGTCGAAGCGAGCTTTCGCAAGATCTCCGAGGTCCCATCCGTCGATGCATTGTCGATAATGATCTGCTCGTAATCGTACTGTGGAAGGTTTTCCATAACCTTGGCAACGCGATCCACCAACTCCTCCACATTCCCCGCCTCGTTGTAGCAACCGGATACGATACTGAGCTTCTTCACCGGAAATTGAAAGGACTTCGTCCTAAATGCCCCTCTCGTGAATCAACGCACGTAATTTCGAATCCTCCGAGTATGGGGTATCAATGTGATCAATGGAGAGAGGCCCATCCTTTTTGCATTCAGCAATCATTCGATGGCCATACTTGCCGAGCATCAACTCCCTGCATGAAATCTGACCCTTCTGAAGCGGTATAGCCATATAGATATCCTCTTCAGTCAGTAGATCGCCGGCCTTGAGATCACGCTTGGCATATACCCCGCGAATATATGTATCGAGGTAGGCGGTCTCCTTGACGATTGGTAGTTTTCTTGAATCACTAGAGGTTCCACAGAACTCGACGGCCTTATGAAAGGCTCGGTACCAAGTATCGATCTGCTCAGGGAGTGACGAATACTTAGCGACTTGAAACCCATCACTGTTGATGTCGATGTGGCGCTCAAAAGTACGGGCACCTTTTCCATAGGCTATCCCAACCGACATCAACCAATCATGGTATTCATGGCAGGAATACCCAATAGTGTGACCCGGGTAACGTTTCTTCAAAAAATCAATCTGATCCAGCTCTGCTTCATTGTCCTCGTGCGGGTAGGCAGCCACGCAGTGGTTGATCGCCAGAGGAATGCTGCGGTTTTCAAAGAAAGTAACTACATCATCCATATCCTTAAGAGGCGTTCCTCCAAAAGAGATGATGCAAGGCTTTCGGGTAGAGGCAATCTTCTCAAGGAGCATCCAGTCGTTGGAATCTGCGCTGGCAATCTTGATGATGGGAAGGTCGAACTCGACACACCAGTCCACCGATTTCTCATCGAACGGCGTGGCCATGGGAATACACCCGTTCTTAGCGATTGCCTTGACCATCTGGGCGTAGTCGGCTTTTGAGAGACGGGTCTCCAAAACTCTCTTCACATAGCGGATATCCAGGCGATCCCTGAAATTCTTATGAATAAAGCTGTCGACGTCGCGGAACTGAAGTTTGATGGCTGTTCGCACGTTGTTGAATCGGGCAACTCTACTGTGCTCTCGGATAATCAGGAGTCCTCGCTCCAGACTGCCTTGATGGTTGTTCGTCATCTCGAGAACGAACAGATTTTCAAATATGTCTCGGTTCATTGCCGTCTTAACGTCAGGTCATGTTTGCCCATATGGACGGCGAAAGAAAGGGCGTAATTAAGCAATGCTAAACAGGTTGCGCCGCTAACTCCTTATCCATGAATTCATTCACCACGGGCATCAATTCGCCGGCAAAATCCAAACTCCTCTTCTCCATTCTTCCAGGTCCTGAAGTCAGAATGCAATTTACGGATTCACCGGTATGCTTTTTGTCGTGCCTAATAGCCTTGAAAACATCATCCCTTCGGGCTTTCAAAAGGGCGGTCTCGTATGGATGGAACCAGGGCATCAACTGCCGCTTAAGATCTAGAAAGTGGTCCTGAGAAACAAGACCAAGACGGACCGACACATAAGTCGCTGTGAGCATGCCGAGAATCACGGCAATGCCGTGCGGAATGGCGTATCGGGTGGCTGACTCGTATGCATGTCCAAACGTATGTCCATAGTTGAGGGTATTCCTGATTCCACGGTCAAATTCGTCCTGCTCAATATAGGGTTTTTTGACGGCTATGGACCGACCAACCCATTTTGAGATGATTTTGATCCCCCCAGTCTCATGCAGATTCTTAAGGTCAGCCATGAGTTCGTCGAAACCTGCCTGTCCAGCAATTAACTGGAGCTTAATTACTTCGCCCAGTCCGGAGCGAATCTCATCCCAAGGCAGACTATTAAGAACGTCAGAGGCCAGAATCACGCGATGCGGCGGACAGAATGTGCCGATCTGGTTCTTGTAATCACTAATGTTGATGGAACTTTTGCTCCCAATGCAGCTATCAGACTGGGCAAGAAGAGTTGTTGGAACAAATTCCCAACGCACTCCACGAAATAAGACAGTTGCAATGAAACATCCGATATCCTGAAGAACACCGCCTCCTACGACGACGAGAACATCATCCCTTTTAAGACCCTTCGACAGCAACTCCAAAAAAATGGGGGCCAGCTTTTCGTAGGTCTTCTGCTCTTCGGTTGCTTTGATAAGAACTTGCCGCGCTTCGGGGATGGTTTTGAGGATCTCCTTACGGTAAATTCGTTCGACCTCGGAATCCAATAGATACAGGAACCCCTCAGCACCAGCTACTCTGTCCAAAGCATTTGCTAAACTAGAAGCAGTTTCGACGGAATAATCGTGGGAATGACTCCTGATAGTAAGCATGGGAAAAACCAGTGATCCTAGTAGCAGGTAAATCCACCATCCACCACAATCGTCTGCCCAGTTAGGTAGGTATTCTGATCGGAAACCAAAAAAACGGCAACACTCGCAATCTCCTTAGGATCAGCCATCCTGCCTAAGGGGATACTACGAATAACCGAAGCCAACTCTGAGGGAGGATTATTCTTTCTGGTCAATTCAGTGTCAATGTATCCGGGAGCCAGCGAGTTGACCAACACTCCGCCTGACCCGTATTCCAACGCAGCACTTCTGGTGAGCGCATTCATCGCAGCTTTCGTCATTGAGTAAGTTGCACGCCCTTCCTTGGTGACTGATCCAAGGATTGAACTGGTGTTGAGAATGCGCCCGTAACCACGAGAACTCATTCCTGGCGCAAAGTATTGGATGAGACGCACTGCCGAACTAAGATTTGTCTGCAGCGTCATATTCCATGTATCCCAACTAATCTCGCTTATTTTCTCTGGGACGCTAATTCCAGCATTATTAATGAGGACATCCGCCCTCATGTCAGAATGCCCCCTTAAATACGCTTCGACCGAAACCCTCGAAGCGAGATCCAACTCCTCTCTGGATGGAGAGATCACTGAATATCCCTCCGTCACCAGTTTGTATCGGATCGCGGCTCCGATACCCCTTGCTCCACCTGTGAGAAAAACGATCTTGTGGTTGTTCATGAAGAGTTCCTTTCGCTTTTAAGATGTTACAATGTTGCTTTGCAACTCTTCCCTATCCAAGAAAGGAGACATATCCTCAAGAGAAGCACTGACCATGCGGCCATCCTCCAGTTTGCGTGACGAAAGCTTGGGCGCAAAGGCCTGTGCAAGATCCAGCATGATTTCACATATAACGGGTCCCTGTAAATTAAGGGTTTCCTCAATTACTGAATCAAGTTCGTCATGTTTACAGCAGTGCTGATATTCTATGCAAAATGCTCTTGCAACTTTCTCAAAATCCGGGAAAGAGAGACCCGAGTCCGTTCCGCAACCGACAATGTTGTCGGGAAAGAAGTTTCCCTGCGTCTGGCGGATCGAGTGATATCCCGAGTTGTTAAGGACAAAGATCTTCAGCGACAAACCGCGCCCCGCGATTGTCTGTAGCTCTTGCAAGTTCATCATGATGCTCCCGTCTCCCGCGACGCAGATGATCCTTTTCTTGTGCGGCAGAGCCTCGGCTGCACCGATAGCGGCGGGAAGATCATATCCCATCGAGGCGCATCCGGAATTCGTAAACAATCTCTGTCCTGGGCGGATCTTGATTGCCTGAAAAGCCGCAACACAGGCCGTCCCGTCTCCACAAGTGATGACCTCTCCATCCTCCAGATGCTCCGACAACCTTTCCATAAAGCAGTAGGGATTGACCCCACTGCTACTTTTCCAGTACTCGGGCAAAACGACGGGGTAGCGCTTGACGCGCTCCTTGCACCACCCCAACCATTCGGCGTGATCTGCCGACCAATTCTTCAAGGACGCTGAAAAAAGCGGAATAAATTCGCGTAGATCGGCGTGGATGGTGAGATCGATACTTAGTGTAGGCTTTTTGAGTTCTGCTTCATCGACATCAACCATGACCTTGTAAGCTCTGGGAGCAAAGTTTTCCCAGTTGTAGGAAACAAGGCGAACATTCAGACGGCATCCAAGAATCAGAAGAAAATCACTATTCTGGACGGTGAAATTCCCAGCTCGATCCCCTATCGTTCCGGGACGACCAGCGTATGAGGGATGATCATTCGGCAAAAGATCATTGGAACCCCATGCTCCTACAATCGGAACACCAAGTCGTATCGCCAATTTAAGAAAAAGATCGTACTGGCCAGAGAGGCGTACGCCAGTACCAGCATAGATGACAGGGCGTTTTGCAGCAGTCAGTCTTTTTGCCGCAAGGGCAACTGATTCCTCAAGATGATCAGTCTGGTAGCGTATCTCGTCTTCCTTAGGGGCATATCCTTTCAATTTGGAGGGATCGATTTTTGCTCCCTGCACATCAATGGGAATATCCAACCAGACAGGACCGGGACGCCCATGCAGAGCCAGATGCAGCGCCCTTTCTAAGTGATAGCGTATGGTCGATGGATCATCGACCAGCACCGCGTATTTGGTGATTCCCTTCACCATCTCCACAATATTGACCTCTTGATCGCCAAGTTGACGCAATGGCAGCTTCGTTGACGAAACAAGGGTCTCCCTCTTCGACTGACCGGATACGACAATCAGAGCCATGGAATCGACATGGGCACCATAGACACCCGTGATCGCATTGGTGGCTCCCGGTCCAGCCGTCACATTGACTGCAGCGATTCGATTAGAAACCCTAAAATACGATTCAGCGGCCATCGCGCAGGACTGCTCATGGTGACAAAAAACCTTCTTGATCCTTGATTCCCTTCCGAATGCATCATTAAGATGCATCGCAGCGCCACCGGTCACCATGAATACATGGCCAATGCCATGTTCGGCTAGTCTCTCAACAATGTAATCAGCAACTCGTATCATGCAGGGGAATGGTTTTTACACCATGCGACAGTCCGCTGTATAGCTTCGCCAAGAGGTATCCACACATTCAGATTCAAAGATGATTGGGTAAATTTAACAGATGGCACATAGCGGCAGGAATGGGAACTTGGACTTAAGGATAAAGGCTGTACTGCAACAGAACCACCGAGCGCTGATGCAACTGTTTGAGCCAGCCTATCGATAGTGATCTCACGATCTGAACCTACATTATACGGAAGACTTGGCTTCCCCTGAAACAAGATTGTCCAGAGCCAGACAGCAAGATCAGCGGCGTAAAGATAGGAGCGGTAGGGCTTGCCATCCCTGACTTTGATTGGCTCCCCTTTCATTGCATCGCGAATGAAGTTCCCAATGGCAAAGTGGGCATCGAGTGGCAAATGGGGTCCAACAAAAGCAAAACAGCGGGCAATGGTTGTTTCAAGGGCATGTTCTTTATGCGCAATCGCACAAAGAAGTTCCCCTACCCGCTTCCCTTCCCCATAGGCCGAGTTCGGGTCCATCGGATCCGGTGAACCACAGTAGGTCTCGGGAATATGGGCCATTTCAGAAGGTTGTTTTCCGTAAACTGCACCAGAACTCACAAAGAGAAAACGCTTGGCACCTGCAGCCACAGCAAACTCAAGCGTGCGCTTTGTTCCTCGAATGATCGTATCCAGCATTTCGGATGATGGAACAGGAGCCGAGGAAGTTGTGCCGGCATGAATGAAGTGCGTGAAGAAGCCTTGAGGAAAAACAAAATCGCGGATATCACCACGATGGAAAAAGATCGAGCCTTCATGCTTGAGATGGGGAACTTTTTCAAAGAAGGCATCAGGATTGCGAGACAACCCCACCAACTTGGCCCCAAGGTCCAAACTCTTATTTGCAAAAGCAAAACTTTCCAAAAGCCATATCCCAAAGAAACCCGTGGCCCCTGTGACAAAGATCCTGCCGCCACGCACCTCCTCCCACAGGGTTCGCGTATGAGACAAAACGTGTTCCAGATCTTCTTTGGGAAGAGGATGAGCCATAACGACTACCTCTGAAGCGCAAAATCCGTGATAGCGCTAATCTCGTATTCCAGCATCTGCTTGCTTAGGCCTGGGTAGGTGCCAAGAAACAGAGCCTGATTCATAATCTCATCAGCTCCCTGTGTCTCCCCTACCCGCCGAAATGAATCAGGCCGCTCATTCTTCAGTTGAACAAATACAGGTTGCCGCGTCAGATTTCCTCCAAACAGCATCCTGTTGCCAATCTTTTTCTGATCCAGATACTTTGCCAGGTCCCGAACTTTAAATCGGGCATTTGACCGAACTCGTATCATAAAACCAAACCAAGAGCAGTCGGATGTACTTCCCGCACTATCCCAGGAAAATCCTTCACTTGAACTCCAGTTTGTCGCGTGAGTCGGCAGCGAGAAATCAAATACATCTCCGAGTCCATCAAGTCCCCGCCTTAAGAACTCCCAATTATTTTTTCGCGCCTGAATAAACCTGGGAAGCTTTTTTAACTGAACACGCCCTATGGCGGCCTGAATATCCAGGGGTTTAAGGTTATAACCTAGGTGACTGTAGATGTACTTATGGTCATAACCCTCGGGAAGCTCACCCAGCTTCCAGTCAAACCGTTTCCCACAAGTGTTATCCTTGCCCGACGCACACCAACAGTCCCGTCCCCAATCTCGGAAGCTTTCGACCAGCTTTTTTAATGGAGAATGCGAGACGATGTTGACCGCCCCTCCCTCCCCCATTGTTATGTGGTGGGGCGGATAGAAAGACTGGGTGGATAGATCCCCCCAAGTCCCGGTGTATCGAGTGATATGAATTCCATCCGAAAGAATTCCGGGTGAGTTTTCGGAAAAACCAAGCTCCTTGGCCTTTGGCGCAGGCATGGAGTAGGTGCTTCCTAAGGAATCGCAATTATCCTCAATCAGCCAAAGATCATGCTTCCGACAGAAGGATAGAACCGCCCCAAGGTCAAAAGGGTTGCCAAGCGTGTGAGCCATCATCACCGCTTTGGTCTTTCCATCCTGGAATGCCCTCTCCAGTTGTTCCACTCGGGCATTTCCGGTGACAGGATCGTTGTCGATGAACACGGGAACCAACCCATTCTGAAGGATCGGCGCCACGGTAGTGGGAAAGCCGGCAGCACAGGTGATCACCTCGTCCCCAACCAGTAATCTACGTTTTTCTGGAATCTTGTGACTCGTCAAGGCTGTCAACGCAAGCAGGTTGGCTGAGGAGCCAGAGTTGACCAAAAGCGTATGTTTTACACCCAGAAATGACGCCAATTCCTGCTCGAATGATTCACCCTCCGGACCCAAGGTCAGCCAAAAATCCAATGTCGATGAAACAGCTGCCTCAACCTCATCCTCTGTGAAAATACGGCCGGCATAAGGAACAATAGTTTCAGCGGGGTTGAACTGAGACCGGGCGGAATCATCCCCCGGTCTCTGCGCTATATGGGTAATTTTAGAATACTCCCGTGTGAGACGAAGAATTTCCTGCCTGATTTTTTTGGGGTCGGTGCCTTGGCTCATCTTGGGTCCATGTTGACATACTCTTCGATCTGCTGCCTGCAGGCCTGAAAGGCGTCAAAGTTCGGGTGAATAGATTCCCGATACCAATCCATCGTCATGGCGACGGACTGGGCGAAGCTCAATCGTGGTTTCCATCCAAGCTCCCGCCAAGCTTGTTGGTTATTGAGTTGCAACCGACCCGACTCGTGGGGAGGATTTTTTTCGCGGATGCGTCGCCAACGTCTCGGCCAGTTTTTTAAAATCTGACGGACAAGGGCAGAGACCGTTTTTTGGTCCCTTGGAGATGGCCCAAAATTGTACGCGCGACCCTTCTTTCGGTCCTTCGAAAGATGAAGCGACAAAGACAGATAGCCAGCCGTGGGCTCCAACACATGTTGCCAAGGGCGGATGGAAACAGGATTTCGGACTGGAATCGCTCGCCCCGAACGCAGTGCACGAAAAGCATCCGGCACAATACGGTCTTTCGCATAATCACCCCCGCCGATCACGTTTCCGGATCGAGCGGATGCAATGCGTACGGGATGATTTTTAAAAAAGGAGTCCCGGTATGAGCTGATGAGAATTTCGGCGGCAGCTTTACTGGCGCTATAGGGATCCTTCCCTCCCAGCGGATCCTTCTCCCGAAAGGCATGCCGTCTCTCCTCGTTCCGATAGACTTTATCCGTAGTCACGAAAACTGCCGCGCATGGGTGCCGCAGATCTCGGAGCGCCTCCAGCACGTGGGCTGTTCCCAAGGTGTTGACTTCGTAGGTTTCCAGAGGGCGAAGATAAGAATCCCGAACCAGAGGCTGAGCCGCAAGGTGGAACACGAAATTAGGACGGCATCGAAGGATGGATTTCCGGACTTTTTCGGCATCGCGCAGATCGCCGAGTTCGTGCCTAAGGCAATTCTTAAGCTTAAGCTGGGTGAAAAAAGGGGTCTGGGGAGCTAAGGAGAATCCAGTGACTCTAGCACCCATGTCCGTCAACCAAACCGCCAACCATCCCCCTTTGAATCCAGTATGTCCACTGAGCCATACGCGCTTGCCAAGGAAAGCGCTTCGCAGCATCACCAGTTTTTCCAAGGGGCCTTACCTGCAGCCCAAAGCTCCTCAAGATATTGCCGATCTCGTATCGTATCCATGGGTTGCCAAAAACCATTATGGAGATGGGCGTGCAGTTCGCCACTTC
>Ga0136644_10003928_pt1 | contig 11048 bp, 14 predicted proteins | sample C_130820_EF_Meta_FD_94780 | JGI IMG/M metagenome (GOLD analysis project Ga0136644, IMG submission 94780) | Freshwater microbial communities from Lake Croche, Canada to study carbon cycling - C_130820_EF_MetaG (v2) (version 2) | ecosystem: Environmental > Aquatic > Freshwater > Lake | place...
ATACCTCAAAGTCGGCAAAGGATGTGATCAAGAAACCATACAAGAACTGGTTGATAGACGTGGTGGGTCACCTGCTGGCAAAGGTAAGTTACTTCAGGTGGAAAGTAAGGATGTGTACAAGGCGCGCGGAAATAAGTCACCAGATAGAGCTGACGCATTTACCATGCTCGTACAATGTGCACGTATATCCATGGCGATACGGCCACAGTCACCCGACACACAACCGTTAGAAGAAGAAGGTACAATAGCTGATTATGCTGATAGCTTTAGCGTTAAATTTGGTACGCCAATCGACCTAGGTTTTAACAATGTATTGCCACAAGGACTTAACATCAACAAAGACTAATAATGAAAGTAAATACAGGCACAATACCACCGCATGGGTATCACTTTGTTGTTAATGACTTAGTCACATTACGTGCTGGCACGTATGATTTGTTAATAAAAGCTATTGGTGACTGGCGCACAACAAACGGCATACCAATTGGTGATCCTGAACGTGACCTAGATAACTATGTATGTTCTATATGGCCAACATACTGCGTACCTGAACAAAAAGAGCAAAGTGCAGTCAATAACAACACTAACATGTACAAGCATGTTAATGCATGGGCAGCAATAACCATGAGGGATATGCCAGCTGGTGGTTATGATTTGGTAGATCAAAAGACAGCAGAAAAAAGAATGTACACATGTATTAGTTGCCCATTTAACAAGCCATGGCGTAAGGATTGTGTGCCATGCATGAAATCAACTGATGCTGTTTTGATCCGTTTAAGGCAGTTGCGTAAAATTACGCTTGACGATAATGTGCTGGGGTGTGCTATAAATGGGTTTGACATAAAGACAGCAATTCATTTGCCAGACTCAGCTTTTAAAATGACAGATGATGCAAAAGCAAAGTTACCTCAGAATTGTTGGCTAAACAACACAACCACCTAATACCATGACATTCCGCTCAAAAGCTCAAGCTCGTTATTTGTTTTCACAAGAACCCAATGTTGCAAAAGAGTTTGCAGCTAAGACACCTAGTGTAAAAAAGCTACCAGAACGTGTTGGACCAAAAGATCCATCTAAGAATAAACCAGTATCACCTGCTTTTAAAAAAGGCAAAAAAGGTAGTACGATGGATACAACGTCACAACCGTTATCAAGTTACGATGCAAATCCCAAATCCTAAACCTTTTGGGATAAGCAAAGATGCATGGTCACGTGAGGGTGATAAATGCAAAAACAGTCAAAAGTTTCTTGAAAACTATGATGCTGTATTTGCAAACCGCAAACGTGAACATGGCCATGTAAAGTATGTGTACAAAGATGGTAAGCGTTATGTATTACCAAATCCGTCAACACATGGTGCAGAAGCACAAAAAGCATGGGATGATTTTAATAAAGAAACTGGTGGATTAAACTACAAAATAGAATCAGTAATATGAGTACCATAGAAAAAGCAAAACCAGCACAAATTTTATGTGCACCTGTATTAACATTTACACAATCTGATGCTAATCTTGTGGCCGACAAATGCCCATGCATGCCAATTGATGGTAAGGGTAATATACTATTTGTTATACCAGTATTAGACAAAGAAGGCATAGAAAAGCGTATGGGTAAACTTATTGTTGTACATCATACCAAGGACAATGTTACTGGTGAAGAAAAGGTAGAAAGCGAATGGTCTGTACCTGTGCCAATAACACAAACCATGAACAAGAACATATTTCAAGTGGACATTAAGTTATGATTCCTAAAAGAGCAGGATCAGCACCATCACCATTGAGCGAATTGCCAGCGTTACCACCAATACCTGATGCTGTACCTAGTGGTGATGTACCTGCTTATACAACACAGCAAACTAGTGAGCCTGTTACACTAACAAATGGTCCAGCAATCATACTAAACTCACTAAGCAAATTTATTAAGGTTACTAAGAATCATTTAGTACCAAAAGATACATTTGATTCATTGGTTAACAAAGGACTTATTGTTGTTTATGGTGATTTTGCAGTAGTTAGTAATAAAGGTTTAATATATCTTGTTGATTTTGGCATAGTTACATGAAAATAACTTGGCAATCACCTTGGCTATTTGCACAGGCAATATGGCGTTCAACAAAAGCATTCTTTAGCAATAAAGATGTATTTGTTACACCACAAGAAGCAGATAGGCGTACAGATCGTTGTTATACATGTGACTATTACGAAAATGAACAATGCAACAAATGCACATGTTATGTACATGTTAAGGCACTTTTAAGGGCAGAAGATTGCCCAATAGGACGTTGGCCTAAAGTCTAATTCTTTGATATATTACACAATATGGCTTCTACAGCACCTCAAGACACAACCTTACCTCCAAACAAGTATCCCAATGTTTCGGGTGTTGTAACTATTGAGGCACCGCCAGTAAGTGGTCAAAGACCCAATTTAAAGCTAGATTTAGAAGCAAGGAGTATCAGGACTACCGATCAGGCTTGGAACCTCTGTAAATCAACAGAATCGGCCAACAAAACGAGATCACAACGTGCCACAATGATGGAGTTAGAGTACTCAGGACAGGCACCATTCTCACAATCAGACCAAATAGAAAAAGCAAACAGCTGGCAGTCTAATACCAACACAGGTATCCTAGCAGGTATAGTTGATCGTAAGACACTCAGGTTTGTTAATGCAATAACATCACAAATCTACTTAACACGTTCATCCTTGCCAACCACATGGCCTGATTGGAAGAAGAAAAGTGACCTATTTGATATACATACAACTCGCATGATACAGGGTTGGAAGAAGTATTCAACATTTGTACCAGCATTAGCCCGTGAAACCGTACTGCATGGTTATGCCTTCTCGAACTTTTTAGACCCTTATACGTGGACCCCTCGTATGTTTAAACAGGATGTGGCATATGTACCTGATGAAGCCACACAGTATGCTGATGAGCTACAATTTCATGTAATTAAACAAGATTTCTTGCTGCACGAGTTCATTGACATGATCAAGGACGAGAAAGAGGCAGAGGAAATGGGTTTTAACATGCAGAACTGTATTGAGGCATGTAACATGTCAGAGGTTAAGAACCCACGTGAGGACATGATGGTAACAGAGTTCCGCAAATTTGCTGAATTTATTAGTGATGGTGTACTTGGTCTAACGTATTCAGTATCTGGCCCACGTGTTATTAAAACATATTTGTTATGGAACAGAGAGTATGATGGTAAGGTGTCATTTTGGATATTATTAAGAGATAATGGTAAGTTGTTAAGATTCTCAGAAAAGATATATCCAAACATGAACGAGGTTTTGACCTTGTTTAGTTTCCAACCAGGCAACGGGCACTTGCACTCCAGCAAGGGTATTGGTCGTATGATCATTGGTTCAGTGCGTATTGCTGAACGTATCCGCAACAAGATGGTGGACAATATCCACATGTCATCTTTGGTCATCCTTAAGGCAGATTCTGCTGCACGTAACAAGTTACAGCCTGTAGTACATGCACCATTTGTTGTTATTGATAAGAGTATTGAGGTTGATCAGCAAAGATTCTCAGCAGATGGTGAGATGTATGCTGCACTTGACCAGCGTTTAACTAACTACATGGAACAGGCAGCAGGTTCCTATATCACACCTAATGCAGGTGCAGGTGGTCAACCAATCACGGCAACTGAGGCATCACAAGATGCACAGCGTGAGCAAGAAAACATGGACATAACTGAAACACGTTGGAGAGATCAATTCTCACAACTGGTACAGACCATGCAAATGCGTGCTTTTTCGGATGATAATATCGATGCAGCTAAGAGATACTTTCAAGAATTAACCACACAGTTTGTTAATCAAGATAACCTTGAGCCATCAGATGTAGAAAAAACGATTAACAAATTAATCGGCAATAATGATGAGTCTAATATGCCAGTGCGTACATTGGTTAACATGCTTATTGATGGTTTATCAGTAACAGAAATCAAAACATTACGTGCTGCACCATCATCAGGCTATGCACACACAGATGATGCAATAGTAGCTCAAGGTGTATTAGCAGTTGGCAAGATGTACCAAGGTAACCCTAACATTAACCAAACAGAGCTTATTAAACGTAATGTTGAGGCTCTTGCTGGTCCTGATGTGGCTAAAGCCTTGATTATTGACATGCCAGATCAAACAATTACTGCAGAAGCTACACGCATGCAGTTAGGTGAAATAAGCATAATGAAGACATTACAGCTTCCTGTGCCAATTTCGCCAAGAGATAACCACATGGCACATGCTACAGTCTGTATGCAAGCTCTTATGCAAGCAGGACAGGCTTTAAGTAACATGGCTACTATGGAACAAGCCTTTAAGCCTACTGAATTACTGGTTAATCACTTTGGTGAGCACTTAGAAGCTTATTTAGCTCAAGGTAACCCAAGTCAGAACCCACAATTTAAGCAAATGAATGACTTCTACAAGACATTCAAGGCACAATTTGCTCAAGCAATACAGATACATGCACAACAGACAATGGCTGCACAAGCAGTGCAAGCTGGTGCATCACCTGAAGACGTGCATTCAATACAATCTGCACCTACACCTCCATTGCCACCAAATGTAGCACAAGGTGTTAGTGCACCTGCTAAAGGTATGCAAGGTGGTGAAAAGGTAGGTGGTCCTGATGTACAGTCAATACAGGCTAGTTTAGCACAACAGGCTGGACAACATGCTCCAAATGAGATTCAAGAAAGGCAAAAGAGAGCCTACTACAGACCACCAGGAGTTGAATAATGAGCAACAAATACGTCCTTAATGATGGCTACAAACTAGAAGTCATCAAAATGATAGAAACAGTACCCTTTAAAGAGCTTTTATCTGTAGTTAAAGCTCGAACACCTGAATACGCAGGTAGTACATCAGACATACATGTAATAGCTGCACAGGCAAAATTAAGAGAAGGGTATGAAATGGCTATAGATAACCTGCTAAACATTGTTAACGAGCAAGAATTAGAGCCACAATTGAATGCAGAACGCATATTATTGTCTCCAGAGGATTAAAAATAGGCTTGACGTTATAATAAAGTGATTGAATTGTTTGTCTATATAATTTATGGACACCCAAGATGTTGAAAAAGAGCCATTGGTTGAAAACGAAGTAGTACAACAAGAGGCTCCAGCAGAATTAAGTGAGCATGCAACACCTGAGGAACTTGGTGTTGGTAAGATACAATCAAATGAACCATTTAGCCCTGTTGATTGGGATGGTAATATTGATAAGATACATAATGATCTTGTTGCTAAGAAGAACACAGATGCAGTAGCAGCAGAAAATGCTAAAGAAGAAGCTGGCATCAAAGATGATGTCAAGGAGCCTGAAGTTGTTGAAGAAAAACCAGCACAGGAACCTGTAGCAGAAGCACCTAAAGATGCTGAGAAGGTTGAGCCAAAAACAGAAGAAATTGCTGAGATAGTAGAGTTAGAGAAAAAGATAGATCCACATTCTTCACCTAAAACCAAAAAACTGTTTAATGAGGTTAAAAGCATTGCTGCAAAAGAAAGAACAGAACGTGAAAAGATTGCTAATGAGCTAAAAGCAGCAAGAGAAGAACTAGAAAAAACAAAAAGTAATGCTGTACCAAAAGAGCTACAAGATGAGATACAGCAATTACGTGATAAGGTACGTCAATTTGATGCTAATGCTGATCCAGCAATTATTAGTAAATACGATAATGTAATCACTAGTAACAATGATAGCATTATTAAAACACTTACTGATGCAGGATTGCCACAAGAGCATGCTGATCGCCTTAAGAAAAGTGGTGTAACATTAGCCAATTTAAAACCATACCTTGATACACTGGAAAGTGGTAAAGGTGCTGATGGTAAACAGTATGATGCAGATCCTGATACAGCAGAAGCTATACGTGAACGTTTACGTGAGAACATGCGTCTTGGTAAAGATAAGGAACGTGAAATTACTGATTGGCGCACTAATTACGAAGCACGTAACAAGGCTAATGAGGAACAACAAAAGTTATCAGTAGCAGAAGCAGAAAAGCGTCTTGCAAGTGAATTTCAAAACCATGTTAGCAAATGGGATTTCTTAAAGAAACCAGCTGATGTGCTTGATACTGATACACCAGCAATACGTAAACAAAAGGAATCAGTCATAAAAGAGTTCAATGATGTAGCACTTAAGTTTGCAGACACAATTAAAAAAGAAACTTCTACACCATTAGATGCACAAATAGCTGCACGTACTGGTATATTGTATCGTGATCATATTGCACCTAAGTTAGCTAATCAGTTACAAAATGCTAATAAGGAAATTGAAACATTAAGATCACAAATTAACAGCATGAAAAAAGCTGGTTCAGTATCAAAAACTATTGGAGCATCAAAACCAGCAGCTGCACCTAAGAAAGAATACAACATGAATGAAGGCTTTGAGGACTTGATTGATGCAGCAGCTGCAGAAGCTTTTAACAATAAAAGTTAATGAGTCTAGATATTAAAAAAGCAGTTAATGATTTCGTTAATAAATACGGAATCGATGAAACTAGCAAACTAGTTGGTAAACCACCTAGCGTAGTCACACAATGGGCAATCAGTAAAAACATAGCATTTGAAGCATTGCAGATCATGTTAGAAAAAGATCCTGACATGTTCTTTGGTCACAATGCACAAGAGCCAGAAACAATTGCACCATATGAGTTTCCTTCTGGTAAACGTGTTGCAATACTAATGCCGTCAATTCGCCCAATACACATTGGTGTCTTGAAGTCTATTACTGCGTTATATGAAAAAGATAAGATGCAGTTTTACACTGTAGCAGATAATTCATATGTGCGTTCAAGAAACAACTGTGCACAATGGTTTCTTGATAGTGGTTGTGATTATGCATTTTGGATAGATGATGACACAGTGCTACCGCATGGTGATGTTAACTATTACCGTACATTGTCAGACAATCCTAATTTCCCAACAAGCTACATTAACATTAATCCTATTGCACGATTAATGCAGACCAACAGAACCCTTGTTGGTGCATGTTACTTTGGTAGAACACCAACAGGTAAGGCACAATTTAAAGAAGCATATGCATCAAATATTGCTAATGATGCTGCTCATTCAGGACCAAGGAATGTTGTTAATCCAACAGATTGGGTTGGGTTTGGTTGCACATTGGTGCATAAAAAAGTGTTTACTGACATAATTGAAAAAGTACCTGATATTGCAGTTAAGAATATGGGATTTGCACAAGCATTTGGTTACAAGTACAACTTCTTTAATCACATAGATGATGAACATTCAGAGGACACATCATTCTGTGCACGTGCAAAATTAGCAGGTCATCAAGCATATGTTGATATGGCTGTTATGCCATTACATTTGGGACCAGTAGGATTTACTTATCACAACACTAACAAGAAAAAGGCATTTATGCCATCATACTAATGACTAATAAAAAACCTGCACGTAAACTTTTAATTGTACTTAGTTATTGGGAAGGTGATCGCCTAATGACAAGGTCAGTTGCTGAACTCATAGCTGATCTAGAGCCTAAGCTTAATGAAAAAGCAGATATACTTTTTTATAGACGCTATGATGCACAACAAATGCCAAATGTGCTAATAGATAAAATGGCAGATAAGTTTGGAACTGTTAAGCAGCTAAAGTGCAGACGCATGAATGCTGTTGGTTACCCATATGGTCCAAATGAGATGTTTTATGATTTGTTGGAACAAATGAATAGCAGAGAATGGCAGACAGATTACTATGCATTCTTAAACATGGAGGCTGACTGTGTGCCATTGACCACAGGCTGGATTGAGAAGTTGTTAGAGGAATTTGGTGCTGCATACAATGAGGGTAAATTTGCAGTGGGTCATGTCGTGCAGGTTAACCCAGGGATGCATCTGAATGGATCAGCTTTATATTCTACTGATTTCTGGCAACGTGCAGGTGGCATGAACATGATAGGTGGACCAGCTGCATCTGCATATGACATATATCATGCTAACAGAATATTACCAATAGCTAAGGATACAGCATCTATGCTGATGGATTTTAATCGTAAAACCATAACAGAGGATGATCTATTTGCCTTACGCAAGCATGGTGAACAACCTGTGTATTTGCATGGTGTTAAGGATATGTCTGCAATATTAGCAGTACGTAACAAATTCATACAATCTAATGGTCAAGTTAACTTACCTACAAAGTTAAAAACCATTATGACTTATTATGACATTGATCCTGATAACAATCCAAATGTACAAAACCAAATTATTGAGATGTGGAAAAAGACATGGACAAGATTTGGTTACAATCCAGTTGTACTAACTGAATGGGATGCAACAAAACATCCTGAATACGGTGCAATAAAAAGTATACTAAAGAACTTAAAAACCGACAGTCATCGCAAAACAGCTTTGGCTAAGTTTTATCGTTGGTTAGCTTTTGACTACACTGGTGGTGGGTTATACACAGAGTATGATGTGTTTCCTAATTCAATGTTTACTACAGAAGATATACCGCAACAAGAAGCAGTAAACCTGTTAGAAACAAATGATCTCTCAGCAGTAAAAGCAGATCGTGCAGGGCTTAAATTCTTAATAGAAACAATTAAGGATCATGATTACAGTAGTTCAATAATGATGCCGTCTGATAAGGACATTATACTAAAAGACAAAACAGCATTCTGGTTAAGGGAGCAAAACACAGTTTCACCATGGAGCTATGCACGTTGGTCAGAAGCACATCTAGTGCATTTCTCTTACAAAGCGTGTAAGAATGCATCAGCTAGTGTTAACAAACCAATGATTATTGAGCAGTATTTAAAGACAGTTAATCCTTAAGCATTGCTTCAATTTGTTGCCTGTATTCAAGTGTAACACCACGCCTTGACCAAAAATACCTGATAGGGTTGATCAGATCACCCTTAACAGGGTTGGTGTCCATATCATATAAAACAGTGTAAGGATGCTCACCTATTGGTTCATAGCGATCATTGCGTTTTATTGGTGTTATACCAAATTGCTTCCATTTAGGATCTGACCAGTACTGACTAGGTGTTGTACATATGGTTACTATTTTGTACTGTTCTGCATCATATTTAAGGATAAATGCTCCCATGTCAGGAAACTCAGAAAATGTTTGTGGGTACTCGTTCTTTTGTAACAGTACATATGCTGTAAATGGGTAACGGTGCAGTTGTTCAATATGCTCTCTAAAACGCTTGTACATGTCTATCTTGTATACAGCAGGGTGTCTTACCATGCATTCCCATTCACAATCAAAACCAAGGTTGTTTTGTATATTTATGCGCCATTTGCCCCTGTTACCATGATGTATAAAATCATCAAAATGTTCTCTAACAAGTAACGGTTTACCATCATGAATAAAGGTTTTCATGGTAAATGGTTCACCAAAAATGCAATCAGCATCAATATGCATGACTGCTTCAGTACCTTTTGGGCACCATAGATCAGCTTCACACTTAGCAATCATGTGATGCAAGAACTCTTTATTAGGATGTGGTAAGTAAGTTCTTAAGGTACAACCATATTGCTCGGCCAAACCCTTAAATATGTCATAATCCCTATATTCAGTAACTATTGTGATTCCACTATAGCCACTTCCGAACTTTTTAATTGACCGTAATGTATATGCAGCAAACTCATAATCATTGCGATAAGTAACCATCATTATTTCGACACGCATGTGTTATAAGTCTATCTTTTTTAATAGGATTGCGCCATAGAGAACTTAAACGTATTATAAAAACATGGACAATAATTGCATAATACCACCAACAGTTGCATACCTATTTAAGGGTGTTGTTGGGGCTACAGGTGCAGCTGGTCCCCAAGGGCCAATAGGTCCAAATGGTGGCCCTTCAGGTCCAAGTGGACCCACTGGCCCCAAAGGACCAACAGGTGCCACTGGTGCAGGTTCTACGGGTGCTACAGGGCCATTAGGAGCTACAGGCTTACAAGGCTCAATTGGTGTTACGGGACCATCAGGGCCAATGGGACCATCAGGGCCACAAGGTGCAACAGGTGCTGATGGTGCTACAGGTGCATCAGGTAGCCTTGGGCCACAGGGTCCTGCTGGTGCTACGGGTGTCAAGGGTGCCACAGGAGTGCAAGGACCAACAGGTCCAGCCAATGGTCCGACAGGAGCAACAGGAGCTATGGGACCAACAGGTCAAACTGGACCAGTACCAACCATTCTTGGTCAAACTAATCAAGTAAATGTAACTGCTACAGGGTCAACATATACCATTGGATTAGCTAATAACATAACTGGTCCACTGTCATATTCAGCCAATATTTTCTCAAATAGCATTAAAACAATGATTTATGGTGCTACAACCAACATTGATTTTAGCTTAGGTGACATGCAACAAGTGCAATTAACTGGTGATGTTACATTTACAACATCAAACATTCGCCAAGGACAATCGCTGCTAATTAGAGTAACATCAGATTCATCAATTCGTAACCTGACATTCCCATCAGGTTGGACATTTTATCCATCAAATGCAGGTACACCAACAACAATTGCAGCATCAACATCATGCTTACTTGCACTAACAGCATGGACAACAAATGATCTAGGTATCTCAGCAGCATGGGCATACTAATATGAAATCATTTAACACAGCATTTGTCGGTACACTTGATGCAGCATTAACAGCTACATTAGATACTAATACAGCTTATGGTGATGTTATAATCTATCATGGTTCAACTGCAGCTATTAGTAATCAGGTGTCAGTAACGGCTAATGGTGGCAAAACACCATATACTTACATTTGGACACGTTTATCAGGTTCAGCAACACCATCAATAAGTCACACATCGCCAAATTATGCTGTATGGTCAGCTAACTCAAGTATCGCGACCACAATGAACGCAGTATGGAATTGCACGGTAACTGATGCACGTGGTAAAACCGCCACAACGCCAAACATATCAGTACAATTAATCTTTGAATCTAATAGCTAAACTTTGGAAATTTATAGTACGCATGGCAACACCAGTAATCAACACCGTCACCCAACCAATCA
>Ga0136644_10003931_pt1 | contig 11042 bp, 11 predicted proteins | sample C_130820_EF_Meta_FD_94780 | JGI IMG/M metagenome (GOLD analysis project Ga0136644, IMG submission 94780) | Freshwater microbial communities from Lake Croche, Canada to study carbon cycling - C_130820_EF_MetaG (v2) (version 2) | ecosystem: Environmental > Aquatic > Freshwater > Lake | place...
CAAGGGAACGGGCCTTGGTGCCGCCGACCGTTCCCCCTTAGGCAAAGCCCCAGACCTAGGGGCCCTACGGGCCCGCAAGCTGCTCGGCTTACCCCTGGCCGGGAGGCTCAGCCAGGGTCAGGTGAAGGTGGCCTATAAGGCCCTCGCCGCCGAACACCATCCCGACCAAGGGGGGCACATGGAAACCATGCAAACGATCAACCGCGCCAAGGATTTGTTGCTGGGTACTGATAACTGAACTGGCTGGTTGCCCCCTGGGACATAACTAACGCTTAGGGCAGTGGCATTAAGGCAATCGCAGTAGGAAACCATCGCGCAGGTGGAAATCAGGCTCGGGGCCTGGGTGGGCCAGGGACCAATAGCTGATTTGTTTGTTTTGTTGTTCAATCACTGCCGCCACACTCAGCTGCAGCACTTGGTCAAGGCCAATGGCCTCGGGTAAGGAAAAGGCAACCTTGAGTTGCAGTTCATTTGAACGCTGAACGATTGAAGTGGCCATCGCCGCCAAGGCTGGCTCTGGCGTTAAGCCTTCCCGGTAGTTGTTGAGTTTGTAAAGGTTCCAGGGGCCGGCTGGGGAGATATTCAACTCCCAGTAATCAGGCTGATTTTCCACCGCCCAGAAGGCCTCCAGGCAGGTGTGGAGCCAGAGGCCGTCCTGGCGTTCCGGCGCGCCCTTGGCAGGGGCTGAGGGGATTATCAGCTCCGCCAGGGGCCCCTGGAGGCGGTAGTGGAGCTGAAGTTGACGACCCAAACGGCAAACACTGCCATCTATGCGTAGGCCTTCCAGACCCCCAGGGGCAGTGAAAGGGATTAGCAGGAACGGTTGGGCTGGGCTCATGGATGGGACCCCCGCAGGCGTTCCAGGATGGCGCGGATTTCTTGTTCTTGGGCTTCTATGCTTTCGGTGAGCTTGAACTGCACCAGGGCCCTCTGCAGATTGTGGCTGGGGAAATCGCTGCGGAAATAAACGCTGCCGTTTAGGTAGTCGCTAAAGAACCGCAGCCCCAGTTCAAAGGGGATCAGGCGGATTGCGTCGTAGAGATAGTGGTGGTCTGCTTCGTTGAGGAAGCCCCTGGCCACAGTGAGGTAGCCCTCGAGAATTGCTTCACAGAGCTGCAGATCAAAGTGGACGGCCCCGAGGTTCGTGGTTTCTTCACCGAGGGGATTGCAGCCGGAGCGCAGGCAATCGCCGATGTCGTAATGCACTAGCCCTGGCTTCACCGTATCCAGATCAATTAGCGCAATGGCCTGGCCGCTTTCGGCATCCAGCATCAGGTTATTCACCTTGGGATCGCCATGGATCGGCCTAAGCAGCAGTTCGCCAGCAGCTTTGGCGTCCTCAAGCACACTGGCTATCCCATGGCGTTGTTGAATGAAATTAATACACCAATCAATATTAGGGCTGCTAGCGATTTGACTGCTCTTAAGCACCTGTTGATAGGCGGCTAAATAGTTGGGTGTTATATGAAAATCCCTAAGGGTATCTGTTAGCGCTGTGGTGGGTAAATCACTTATCAAGAGGTGAAAAATGCCAAGTCCAAAACCTATCTCTTGGGCTTGATTTAGATCCGAAACTACTTCCAGGCAAATGGCATTATTGACATAGCTGATTGCTCGCCAGAAATTTCCATTTTCTTCAAACCAGTGATGATTACCATGGCCCAATTTCAATGGGCGGGGTGTTTCCCAGCGGCGTTCACCAAGTTGTGGTACACCATCACTAAGTTTTTGCTCCACGTGGGAGCTTAGTGCTAGCATATTTTCAACGACTAGCTTTGGCTGGCTGAACACAGCTATGTTCAGTCTTTGCATTACAAAATTTGCTACGTCGCTGCTATTAGTTGTTACTAGAAAAGTTTGATTGACATTACCGTTACCAAGGGGCTCGATTGCCTTAATGGTGTTGCTTGGTTGAAATTGGCTGGCGACAGCAAGCAGGCTGTTCTTAGAGAAGACCTTGGCCATAGTCACTGGCTATTGGTTCTGTGTTTCCAGGCTGGCACAGGCTGGCTTGAGCATCTAGGCTGGGGGTGCCAGAGCTTGCACAGGCATTAGCAATAAATATATTAGTTTGATCATAAGATTCGATACATGCTAAATAAATTTACGTCAATCAACAGATTTGTAAAATGTTTTTTTGCGTAAAGATGTTCGTCTTTCGCGTCAAGCTCAGGGTGTCATGTTTTGTTGTAAAGCTGTTCAAGCCGTTCACGGCTGAGATCTACATATAGCAGCATTTCACCAGGTTTTGGTGCCTCTGGGTGGCTTGACCTAAGGGGGCGGCGGCGCAGGTTGATATTCATCAGGGCATAGGTAGTGCCTACGGCAACGGCGAAAAATAGGAGATATATAGTTGTAAATAAGATGGCCATAGGGCTGGATAAGTTTTCTATAGCTTACAGCTCCGAAACGTAGGCTGTGGTTCTGTTGGCTAGGGGGATTCCCTCCCTTTGCAATCGTCCGAGCAGCCGACGCCTTAATTCCCGTTCGCAACTCCATTGCTTCCCAGCCTTGGTAAGCAGAAGGGTGCTTATGGTGATCCCCAATGCATCGCTGGCACTCACTCCCCGCAGGAGTGGTGGGCAGAGCAGTAAGTTTCGCCACTCAGGATCATTGTTAAAGCTTTCAAGCTCATTGCTGATAATTTCTAGAATCGAATTGATGCTTCCGGCTTGGTGGGAAATTAGCATATTTAGCAGCATGCCAGATCTCAACTTGGTGTGGTTCACCACCTGTTCGCATTGGCTATTCTGAAGAACAACAGAACGTTGATCAATGCAACGCAGTTCTGTGCTAAGCACGCCAATGTCAATCACTTCCCCGGAAAATCCATTTATATCGACTGTGTCACCGATGGCATAGCGATCATCGAGAAGTACTACTAATCCAGTCACAAAATCCCTGAGTAGGCCCTGGAATACGAGGGCTAGGGCGCCAATTAGGGCACCGCTGGCCAGGATTGTGCTTGCTGAAAGTGCTCGGATACCAGGGATATCAGCAAGGGCCCAAGTCCCTGCCAAGACCAGGGCTCCCAGGTCGATCAGACGGTTAAAAACCCTTACCAAGCTGCGATAGCGCTGTTGGCGGCGGGCCCTCGCCTCCAGAGGTACATTTACATTGGCTGCCCATTGCCCTAGCAAAGTCCCCGCCAGTAGTCGAGCTAGCAGGGCCACCAGTCCCAGCATCAAGAACTTCAACAGCACAGCCGCCGGTTGATAAAGCAGTTCCAGGGCCAGGGGTACTTGGCCGGGCACTGCAAATACCATGCCGGCAGCAATGGCAACTAGCAGGAGTAAAGAGATTGCTATTAGTAAGCGGCTGAATGCTTGTGCCCGGTGGTTATTGAGCCAGATTTTGCTAATCCCAGCGGCTCGTTCCTGTTGCATCACTGGCCGGCACCTGCGCCATAGCACTACACACCCAGTGAGCAATAATAGTAATAATATTTCTAGTAATAGCAGATTTCGCCAGCGGCTTACTAGCATCTCTGGTTGCATTATTTGTCGTGCATATCTCAACCGCTGTTCCAGCAGTTTTTGCCAACGCTTTGCTAGTTTTTCCGTGGTAGTGCCATTTAATCTTGCATCATCATTGGTTACAGTGAGCAGGGGTAGAGCCTGTTCGCGGCCAGGTAAAATAGCCAGTATTTGTTGACTTCCATTGTTGTCTGCTTTGACTATAAGATTTAGATCCTCCGGCATTCCTAGAAAGCCAAGGCTCTTGCTGCTGCAAGATCGCTCCTGATTATGCATAAAGATTAGTTCTAAAAAATGTTCAGCAAGAGCCTCCCCTTGGGTGCATAGTGATAGTGGTTTGTATAACAATTCTAGGTTTCCTTCGATTACTCGACCGCGTTGCTCGGCCCTCGGCTGATCTTTGACAGCCCCCATGCTTGGCGCAGCCACAGTGATCACCGGTACGCCAAGCACCCTCACCTTGCCCAGCTCAAAGCTGCCCACATTGGCCAGCTGGACCTCCTTGCCAGGGTCTGGAACCTCAGCACTGCCATAGCCCCCCTGGGCCAGGGGACCCAGGCATACCAGCAGTGCCGCCATGGCGGAAAGCACCAGGCGGGACCAGCGATGTGGCGCCATGGGGGGGAGGCAACTGACAGCTAGCCCATCCTCTCCGGCCTAGGGCTAAATAACCAGAGTGTGGATGGGCTAATGCTGGCAATATTTTGCAGTTGGTGGGTGCTGGCCTTAGCGAAGACCAGCGACTAGGCCAAAGCTTTTCTCTTATGTGGCCACTTATGTTTTGCTGACCTGCCTTGGTTTAAGCAATGCACGTGCTTGTGGATCTATGTGTGGTGCCGATCGGCGTGGGGGTAAACCTGTCCCCCTATATCGCCAGCTGTGAACGGGTGCTGGCCGAGGCAGGCCTGAAGATCCAGCTGCACCCCAATGGCACAGCGATTGAGGGGGAATGGGGGCCGGTGTTTGAGGCGATTGAGGCCTGTCACCAGGCGCTGCATGGGATGGGCTGCCCGCGGATCAGCACCTTTGTGAAAGTGCACACCCGCACAGATCGTGAGCAGAGCCTGGAGGACAAGGTGGCCAGTGTGCAGGCCCTACTTTGAGCAGTCAGTACATTTCGGAGTAAATCTCTGGGTTCATCGGCCCTGGCTGGGGGATTTGGACCGCCCGGGGACGGTTGAATTGATTAACCAGACCGTTCAAAAGCGGTAGGGCCAGGGCTGCTGCACCAATGCCTGGGAGCAGATTGCTGCCGTTGTTGGCATAGCCATTGTTGTAATAGCTGCCGTAGCTGGGCCGCTGCTGCAAAGTGCGCAGGTAGGAGTAGGGCACTGTCACCGTTGGTGCGGGCACCGCCACGGTGTTCCAGTGCTCACCATCGAAAAACGAGTTCACAAAGCCGCCGGCGCCGTCGGGGCAGCTCATGGCGAAGGCGCTCACAAACTTGCAACCACCGGCCTGGGCAGGGCTGGCCAGGCTGCCGCCCAGCAACAGGGCCACTGGAATCAAAGGGAGGATTTTCATCGGCGCTTCAGGGGTAGAACCACTTAGGTCCAGATTGGCTGGTATCTAGTGTTTTTGAGACCTCGGTCATGGCTAGTCAGATTCCCGGGGCCATTGGAAAGATTGCAGTCATTTCCCTGGTTAGTGCCACTGATAACTTATTGGCAGCTTTATTTCGCCGGTTTTGCTGATCAGATATGCCGTTGCCTTGGTGGGCCTGGGCTGCTTCCAGCCGCTTACAGTCCTGGCGGCACCCTTCAGCCAAGATCCAGTTTCTTTTGCTGGCTTTGCCAACAACATGAAATGGAGTTCAGGAAACCAACCATTTTTTAAGAACCTTGGCGCCTGTGAACAGGTGGCTAATGGTGGTTATATCTGCCGGAAAGGGGAGGTTTACAAGCTTAAGGATGGTGAAACTGGCCGCAGTTTCTGTGTGCTTGAGTCTGTGTGGTACGAGCCCAATAGTAGACTGGTGCAATACAAAACAAAAAGTTGTGCCTTTAAGCCCACCGAGCAGAGGCTGCAGGAGCAAGGGGAGAAGCTTCTCCAAAAAGGGCTCAACTTGCTTGAAAATTACAGCCGCTGATTACAGCTTTGTCCCTATTTAATTTTGCCGTATTTCCTAAGCGGCTGGCTTTGGCCACCGCTGGCCTTGGCTTCCTAGGGCTAGGAGTTTTTGTAGCGCTGCGGCAGCAACCACGGCCCCCCGCTGAGTTGCAAGAGGTGCAACGGATTAGCCACCAGCTCCTGATGGCTAATCAATTACATATATCTCCCCTGCATTTCGCCCTGCGGGTAGGTTCCCAGGCCCCCTACTGGGCGGAGAAGGCGGGCCTTTGTAAATCCACTGAGAAAGAAAAGCAGGAGGGTGACCCCTGTGAATTTTGGGCAGAACGGGCCCCTGGCCCTAGCCAGGCTCCTTTGCAGCAGGAGGTGAATCGGCTCGCGTATCTCACTGGTTCCGCCTATGCCCACACCTATTCCCACGGTTTGGTGATGTTTGATCGCTCTTTTTTCTTAGTTCATGAGCGTGACCCCGATGCCCTGCGCTGTGTGGTGGCCCATGAGTTGTCTCACTTTTTGCGCAAGCACGCCTACCGCTCCAGCCTCCAGGCCCATGGGCCCCTTGCTGACTTATCAGAAGATCAGCGAAACCTAAAATTAGCGGCCCTTTCCCAGCAGCAGGAGCTGGAGGCCGACCGCGAGGCCATGCGCCTGGTGGCCATCGCTGGCCATAATCCTGCCACCTGCGTTAATTGGTTGCAGCGCTCAGCTGAGCTGGATGGTGATGCCCCCCCGGAAGACCCCAAGGGAACCCACCCGGGCCTAAAGCGTCGTCTTAGCGAGGGGCGTGCCTACTTGAAGGGACCACTGGCCCGGGAGTTGGCGGTCTGGAAAACTAAGCACCCAAAAAAGGAATTCCAGCCAAAAGGGCAGCCCCGCTGGCAATGGAATCAGGCAGATTCATTACTCACGGTTTATACCCGCTGAGCTTTCTAGCCTCCTAGGCCACCCAGACGAATAAGTTTCAACGGAACAAGCTTTCCAGCAGATTGCCGAGGGCGCGACCCGCAGGGGTTTGTTGACCCTGTTGGTAGCCATTCCATTCCCGTTGGGTGGCCACCAGGGTGCTGTTGCCCCAGCGGAAGATGCCAGTGGGGCCCTGGTCAACAAATTGCACGGGCCAGCTGCCGCCCATGGCGTCTTCAATGCGGAAGCCATTGCCTTGATTCACGAAGCTGAAGCTCGTGCCATTGCCCAGCCTCACCCGATAACGGGTGCCTCCGGGCCCCTGCACCTGCTTTAGTTCACAGGGCCCATCAAAATTGCGATTGCCTGCCCTACTAAGGCTGCAGATGCCGGAATTCCGCACTGCATCAGAATTCCAGTTGCTATTGCTATTTCCATTGCCGTTGTCAATGGTGCCAATGCCATTCGGATAGGCGGGATTAACTGCAGGCACTACCCCAAACAGCTGCATGCTCAGGTTGTTGGCGAGCTGCCGCTTTGACCAGCCATCCTCCCAGCAGGCGCCAAGGGCCAAGCTGCAAACGCTGCCATTGCTGAGTTTGAATTCTGCGCTTGGGGTGCCGTTATTAAGGCTTGTCATCGCCTTTTGCTGGGCCCGTTGGCCGTAGGCAATACCTGTGAGGGAGACGGATAGGCCCTTTTTGTCGTAGCAGAGTTTGGCGGAACCATCGCAGATCACCCCTGGGGCTGGGTAGCTGAGGTTTTGGGCCCGAGCCGGTAGGGCAGTGGCCAAGCTGAGGCAGGAGGCCAGGCCCCCGGCTACGGCAAGGCTGATCGACTGGTGATTTATCGGGAAAGACGGCATAACGAAAGAGGGCTTAACCAATGGTTGGATCTGGCTTCAAAGTTAATCAGCATTTGGCCATAACAAGAGCTGGCGCACACTGGAACCCTGCTGCAGATTCGCGATGGCCCCCATAGCCCCCTCGAGCCTGGCCAGGGTCATTCAGTTATCGGTGGCTCCCGTGTTTCTGATAACTGGCATCTTTGCCTTCCTCGGGGTGCTGAGCCAACGGGCGGCGAGGGTCTTTGATCAGTTGCTGACCGTGCTTGGCCAGCAGGCCCGAGCCAACCGCGACCACGTGGTGCGGCTGCAGAAAAGGCGGTTATTGCTGGTGAACTGGGCCTTCAGTTGCGCCACCCTGGCGGCGATCATGGTTTGTTCAGTGGTGATGGTGCTTTTTGTTAGTGCCGTCACACCTGTGGATCTTTCCCTGTTGGTGATCCCTGCCTTCATTCTGGCGATGGCTTCATTGATCATGGCCTTACTCTGCTTTTTTAGGGAACTGCGCCTGTCGATGGCAGTGGTACGGCTGAGGCTGCCCGGTGATTTCTGAAACAACCAGGAAATTTTTTGTTTCGACTTGACCCTGGCACTAATTACATTGCACTGCCAAACTCCAGCAAGCCATCAGCCCTAAACCTTGTCCATCTGCCCAAACCACGGACCTGATCAGAGCAATTCCCATAAGCCACGGCTGCTGGCCACAGGCATTGCCCCCCTGGGAATCATTTCGATTGGGGTGGTGCCCATGGGGGTGATCGCCATCGGCGTGGTACCCATGGGGGTGATTTCCCTTGGAGCTGTGGGCATGGGCTTGATCAGTGTGGCCGCCGTCAACATGGGCGTGATTACCGCTGGCATCACCACCATGGGAGTGGCCTGGGCTGGAGTGGTGGGCATGGGTCCGATCCGCATTCAGCTCAGCCCTCCGGCCATTGCCCAGGTGAAGAAGGACTCCACCATGTATCCCAGCAAGCCAGAGGCGGAAAAGAAAGCTTTGGAGATGGGCTGCAATGGCGCCCATGCCATGGGTGGTGAGTGGATGCCCTGCGGCTCCATGGATGAATACGTGAGGGCCTATGCCAAACAGCACCTCTCCCACTGACCCCTAGGTGCCTAGGGGACGAGGTTTACCAGTTTTCCAGGCACCACGATCACCCGGCGGGGGGCTTGGCCCTCAAGCCATTTAATGGCCACATCACTGGCCAGGGCCAGCCTTTCCAGTTCTGCGGCATCGGTGCTGGCTGGCACCTCCAGCTGGCCCCTCACCTTGCCTTTCACCTGCAAGACCACTGTCACCGTATCTCGCACTAGGGCGGTGGAATCCGGCAGAGGCCAGCGTTGTTGGTGGATGCTGCCCTTGCCCCCCAGTTGTTCCCAAAGTTCATCGGCCAGGTGCGGCGCAAACGGGGCCAGCAGCACCAACAGGCTGGCCAGTGCTTCTTCAGCCACCGGCCCGGCTACTGCATCCAGGTTGCCGCCCATCGCATTGCTGAGCTTCATCAGTTCCGATATGGCGGTGTTGAACTGCACATCGCCATCGAGGTCTTCGCTGACGGCCTCAATTGCCGTATGAACGGCCCGCCGCAGTTCCTGATCGGCGGGGCTGAACTGCTCCGGCAGGGGGCTGGGTTGGGCCAGGCTTAGGCCCGCCTGCTTCGCCCCATCGCAGAGCCGCCAAATCCTTTGCAGAAAGCGAAACTGCCCTTCCACATCAGCGTCATCCCACTCCAGATCCTTTTCTGGGGGCGCCTTAAACAGAATGAACATCCTGGCTGTATCTGCGCCATAGCGCTCCACCACGGCCCCTGGATCAACGCCGTTGTATTTCGATTTAGACATCTTCTCGAAGAACACCTCCAGCGTTTCGCCGCTGTCGGGGTCTTTGGGATTGCTGGGATCAGCAACCAGCGCCGGGGCGATGTAACGGCGGCTGGTGGGGTTGCGGTAGGTAACTGCCTGCACCATCCCCTGGGTGAGTAGTTGTTTAAAGGGTTCATTGCTACTGACCAGCCCCCGTTGGGCTAGCACTTTCGTAAAGAAGCGCGAATAGAGCAGGTGCAGGATCGCGTGTTCCACGCCGCCCACGTACTGGTCTACGGGCATCCAGGCATCCACTGCTCCGCGGCTAAAGGCCTGCCCTTGATTGTTGGCGTCGGTGTAGCGCAGGTAATACCAGCTGGAACACATAAAGGTGTCCATGGTGTCGGTTTCCCGCTGGGCCGGCTGGCCGCAACGGGGACAATCAACGGCCTTCCAGGCTTCTGCCTTGGCCAGGGGGCTACCGCCCACCCCGCTCAGGTCCACCCCCTTGGGCAATTCCACCGGCAACTGATCCAGGGGTACGGGCACCGGGCCACAGCTGTCGCAATGGATAACTGGGATCGGGCATCCCCAGTAGCGCTGGCGGGAAATCAACCAATCGCGCAGCCGAAAATTCACCTTGGCGGCGCCCACTTCAGCCGCTACCGCCGCCGCAATGATCGCCTGCTGGGCTGCCTCCCCCTCAAGGCCATCAAATTCACCGGAATTCACTAACCTGCCTAATTCCGTGAAGGCTTGGCCCGGAACGGCCGGCGGCCCGGATTCGGCTTGGTCGGTGGGCACTATCACCGTGGTTATTGGGAGTCCATAGCTGCGGGCAAAACTGAAATCGCGGTTGTCGTGGGCCGGCACCCCCATTACGGCTCCGGTGCCGTACTCCGGTAACACGTAGTCGGCGATCCATACCGGTACGTCTACGCCAGTGAAGGGATGGCGCACCAGGCCCCCCAGGGCGACCCCCCGCTTGGGACGATCCTCGGCCACACGATCCTGTTCACTCACCGCTGCCACCTCAGCCCTGAAGGCCAGCACCGCCCCCTGTTGGGCGCTGGTGGTGATTTGCTCCACCAGCGGATGTTCCGGTGCCAGCACCACATAGCTAACCCCAAAAATCGTGTCGGGCCTGGTGGTGAACACCTCAATGGCTCCATCACCAGTGCTTAGGGGGAAGCGCAGGGTGGCGCCGATGGAGCGGCCGATCCAGTTGGCCTGCATCGTGCGCACCCTTTCCGGCCAGCCCTGCAGTTGCTTGAGGTCATTTAGTAATTCCTCGGCCACCGCGGTGATCCGCAGAAACCACTGACGTAACTTACGTTTTTCTACTAAAGCTCCGGATCGCCAGGAGCGCCCTTCGCTGTCTACCTGCTCATTGGCGAGCACGGTTTGATCGATCGGATCCCAGTTAACGCTTGCCTCCTTGCGATAGGCCAGGCCGGCCTCCAGGAATTGCAGAAACAGCCACTGGGTCCAGCGGTAGTAGTCGGGCCGGCAGGTGCTCAGCTCCCTCTCCCAATCAATCGATAGCCCCAGCCGTTTCAATTGCTGGCGCATCTGGGCGATGTTTTGTTCGGTCCAGTCGGCTGGATCCACCCCCCGTTCGATCGCAGCGTTTTCCGCCGGCAGCCCAAAGGCATCCCAGCCCATCGGATGCAGCACCCGCTTCCCCTTGAGCCTTTGCACCCGGGCAATCACATCGGTGATCACGTAATTGCGCACATGGCCCATGTGCAGGTTCCCCGAGGGATAGGGGAACATCGAAAGCGCATAGAAATTCTCACTGCGCTCGCTGCTGGGGGCTGGCGTTCGATCAAGGCCCAGTTCCAACCAACGCTGCTGCCAGCGGGGCTCCAGGTCGTTGGGGCTGTAGCGGTTCTCGGGGCTGGCCATGCGGTGGATTAAATCGGCGGCAGGGGCAGCCGCGGGGA
>Ga0136644_10003932_pt1 | contig 11042 bp, 9 predicted proteins | sample C_130820_EF_Meta_FD_94780 | JGI IMG/M metagenome (GOLD analysis project Ga0136644, IMG submission 94780) | Freshwater microbial communities from Lake Croche, Canada to study carbon cycling - C_130820_EF_MetaG (v2) (version 2) | ecosystem: Environmental > Aquatic > Freshwater > Lake | place: Lake...
ATTAAGGCAAATTGAGTCTTAATATTCTTTTTATCTACGTAGAGATAAATTCCATCTGGTTTATTTTCATTGAAATCGACTAGATCATTCATAATCCTCATTAATGTGGATTTGTTCATTAATAGTATATATTGTTTCCCCTTTAAAGTAAAATTTTTTAATCAATTAATTTTTGGGAATTAAAAAATCTTGATGAATCACATCATAATATCGATGCTTATCTGAATTAAATTAAAAAAATTGAAAAATATATTTAAAAAAATCTTATTTTATATTAATTAATATGACAAACAATTCCAAGATAACAAAATACCTGTCCGAGTATAACACTATATTAGACGAGGGTAGATTACCCCCTGGACAAAAAACAGAAATTACTCACGTATCAATGGGTGGAAACAAAGGAAAGTTCTGCTTTAAGAAAGATTTAAAGATGAGATTAAATAAAATTATTTCAAAATGTATAGAAGCTGGAATAGATATTCATATGGCAGAAATGCCTAAGGAATATGGTCCTATTATTTTTGATATTGATTTGGATGTGAAAAAGAGTGAATATAATAATAAAAGACTTTATGATGAAGATATGATTATTGAAGTAGTTGAATATTATAGGGAAGGAATTAAAAGATATTTGGATGTTTCCGATGAACAACTTAAAGTTTGTATTATGGAAAAGAAAGATGTCAACTTTAAAGATAATAATGTTAGGGATGGTTTCCATGGTTGTTTTCATGGAATATGTACTTCTGCAAAAGTCAGACACTTAGTTAGAAATTTTGTTGTAAATAAAGCAAATGAGTCTAAAACGTTTGAAGGATTTAATAAAAAGGTTACTGAAATATTTGATAAAGCAATTATTAGCACTGCTCCATGGTTAATGTATGGATGTAAGAAACCTGAAGGAAATGCATATCTTCTTACTAAAGTATTAGATGTTTTATTTCAAGATTATGGTTCTGAATGTTTAGGTGATAATCATGAAAAGACTAAAATATTCTCAATGCGACAAAAAAACTGGAACTCTGATAATGCTTTACCTTTTGCAACTGGTTATACTGAAGAATCCATTCAAAAGGAATATGAAGATTTGGGTTTTGTAAAGAATAAAGTTATTATTAAACCAGCAGAAGATTTAACTGAAGATAAGAAAGCGCAAATTGAAAAAGCTAAAGTATTAGTTACAATGTTAAAAGATGAAAGAGCGGATAATTTCTTTGATTGGATGGGTGTTGGTTGGGCTTTACATAATATTGATAAAAGTTTATTAAATGAATGGATTGAATTCTCTCAAAAGTCTGATAAATATAAAGATGGAGAATGCGAAGAGAAATGGTTAGGAATGAAAGATCATGGTAAAAATATTGGTTCATTAATCTATTGGGCTAGAGAAGACAGTCTTGATGAATTTAATGCATATATGAAAAAAAGTTACGATGAATGTATTAAGAAGAGCTTAGATACTAATACTTATTATATTGCAAAAGCCTTGCATAATAAATTTTCTGAAAGATTTGTATGTGTTTCTCTAAGTAAAAATATTTGGTATGAATTTAAGAATCATAAATGGACTATAAGCGAAGGAGGTACTGGTTTAATTAATATAATCTGTACTGAATTTATTAATGATTTTCATAAATTAGTTATAGATTATAACCAAAAAGCCGTACAAGTGTATGGCTCAGAGAAGGAAGACTTTCAAAACAAAGCTAGTAAGACACAAAAAATTATTGATAGATTATTAAATATTACTTTTAAAAAGCAAATTATGGAGGAAGCAAAGAACTTATTCTATGATAATGAGTTTTTGAAAAAGTTAGATGATATTAATAAAAATTTGATAGCTTTTGAAAATGGTATTTATGATTTAGATAAGGAAGAATTTCGCAATGGACGTGCTGATGATTTTGTTTCATTGTCCACCAAGGTAAATTATATTAAATGGGATTTAAATAAACCTGAAATTTCTAAATATAGTAAGAAGATTAATAACTATTTTAATCAAGTCTTACCTGATCCAGAAAAGAGAAGGTATTTCTTGTTATCTTTAGCTTCTAGTTGTTCTGGTGAGAACAAAGACCAAAAGTTTAGAACAATCACTGGTAGTGGTACTGTTAATAATGGTTCCAATGGTAAATCATTAACAATGAGTTTGGTTGCAAAATCAATGGGTGAATATTATTGTGCTTGTCCTATTACTATTATTACTAGAAAGAGAGGTGAAGCTGGTCAAGCATCTCCTGAATTAGCTAGATTGAAGGGTGTTAGAATTGGTGTGTTTCAAGAAACTGATGATACCGATAGTTTAAATGTTGGAGTAGTAAAGGAATTGACTGGTAACGATAGATTTATGGTTAGACCTTTGTATTGTGAACCTTTTGAAATGCAAATTCAAGCTAAATTTTGGTTACAATGTAATAAGTTGCCAATTATTAAAGCTACTGATCGAGGTATTTGGCGTCGTGTGAAAGTTATTGAATTTAGTTCAGTGTTCGTAGATAATCCAGACCCAAATAAGGAAAATGAATTTCAATTGAATCCTAGTTTGGAATATGAAATTGATGATTGGGCTCCCTATTTTATGAGCTATTTAATTCATTTGTTTGTAACTGAATATAAGAAAGAGAAACTTTTGAAAGAACCTGCTTGTGTTCAAGCATTTACTGATAAATATAAGAGTGAAAGCAACAGTATGCTTAGATTTATCAATGAGATTATTGAAATTGATGATAAGGTTAATAAATATACATCTTTGGCTACTTGTTGGGAAAGATATAGGGATTGGATTCGTGAACAGGCAGATGATTCATTGAAAGCCACTAGTAAAGCTGATTTTGATAAAAGCTTTCCTGAACATATACCCGTTACCTTTAATAAGACCAAGACTGGCTTTAAGGGTATTAAATTTAGAAGTCTTACTGCTAATAATGATGATTCAGAGGATGAAAAGAATGGGCTTAATTTATAAATAAAAAAATTGAAATTTTGAATCTCTAACAGTTCTATTAATTCTTTAATGACTTCAAAATCACATTTAATAAATTTCGGCACTTTTAGCAGTGTAAATAACAAAAATGATTTCGGCACTTATAGTAGTGTAAACAGCAAAAATGATTTCGGCACTTATAGTAGTGTAAACAGCAAAAATGATTTCGGCACTTATAGTAGTGTAAATTCATAATTAAATTATGAATTTTACTTAAAATCAGCAAAGAAAGAATGATTTAAACATTTTTCAGCAGTAAATCTAGAATTTGGATTTATTGTTAACATACCTTTCAATAACTCTAATATCTCTGCCCTGAATTCTTTTATACCATACTTATCAATGGAATATTCAAATGTCTTTTCATCTAAAGAATTAAATTTTTTTAATTTCCCTTCAGATGTAAAATATTTCTTACCATATTTTGTTTTCTTTAAAAACGATGTACTAAAGTTTCCACATTTAGAATTCATATAATATAAATGATATTCATCACGATTTATATCATCATCTCTTTCTGGGTCAAATAATATTCTTCCAGTCAGTAATTCGTAAAAGACACATCCTGCTGCCCAAATATCAACAGGAAAACTACTTTGTCCAACTAATATAACTTCAGGTGCTCTATAGTATCTAGTTCCAAAATCAGTATCATAATGTTCATCTTCGCCACACCAAGCACCAAAATCTGATAATGTAATTATACAATTATCAATACAGTCTTGACCAACACAATATTTAATTTCTTTGGCCGGAAACTTAAGAGTTTCGCAAATTTCTTGATGAGTTTGCTTTCTATTGCTCATATCTTTATATGAGGCTGCTTCAGAATATTGTCTTATTATTTCTTTATCCATATTATTACAGCCTTTCAATAATATATTATCTGTTTTAATATCTGCGTGATAAACCTTCATCTTGGTATGTAAATATTTAAGTGCTAACAATAATTGAAACATTATTTTTTTAACTTTATCAATAGGTAAACCATTTTGAAATTCACCTTTTCTAACAATTGCATCTAAATTACCAGTGTGTAATTCAAATACACCACATGCATATTTTTTATTACCAACTTTTTCTACAAAGCTTTCTTTTAAATGATTAAAAAAAGGTAGTCGAGGGTCTAATTTCTTTAAAAATTTAAATTCTTGCGAACCTTTTTTATATTCATTTGGTTCATTCACTTTGATTGCATAATATTTAGAGTCATTAATATTAAAAGCTAACCAAACAATTGCATCCGCCCCTTTTCCAATTTCATAAATTACGTTGTAGTTATTTAAAATTTTACCAGTTAAATCTAAATTTTCTTGAGATTCATCAGACGAACTATAGTTAGAATCAGAAGTATCCATATTTATAATATAGTAAAATTATTTTATATACTTTTTTAATGAATAAATTTAGTGAATTAAGAAAAATAAAACCAGTAGGAAAGCCTATTAATAAAAATGAATCAGTAATTCATCCGCTTACTTTACAAATACAAAAAAATAATCAAGAATTTAAAATATATCCTAGTCAATTCTTTATTAATAATAATCAATTATCTAAAGATTATAAATTTACCAATGAAAAATTAACTAGAAGTGAATCTAAAAATATGGAAATACCGGATTTATCATTACCTATTTCAGATATTTTAAATGTTTATAATATTGATAATTATGATGAATTAATTAGAGAATTAAAGAAGTTAGATAATGAAAATACTATGTTTAGATTAGTTAATATTTATAACCGTCTTTTCTTTGATACTCTTAAAAAGAATAATTCTAGTTTAATAAAGATATTTAAAATCGTATTTCCTGATGAAAAGATTAATGAAGAAAAAACAAATATTTTTTTAAATAAATGGTTTGAAAACAATAAGAAAGATAGTTTTAATCTTAACATATGTAAAGATTATAAGAACTTTATAAATAATGTACGATAAAGAAATTTTTGTTAAAGATTATTTTAAAATTCATAAATGTTACGCAAGTATTTATGGTCTTGATAAAACCATTATTCTGATGCAAGTTGGTTCTTTTCACGAAGCATATTGTAATGACGATAATGGATTAGATTTAGTTACTCTAGCTCAAAAGTTAGATGTAGTTTGCACCAAAAAGAATGGTAATAAAGAACTATCTGATTCAAATCCTAGAATGATGGGATTCCCAATTCATGTTACTCATAACTTTATTGAAAAATTAATTAATTTAAATTATACTGTGGTTTTAATTGACCAAACAACAGAACCTCCAGAACCAAAAAGAGAAATTACTGGTATTTATTCACCTGCTACTTATTTAGAAAAAAATAATTCTAAAAATTGTAATCTGGTTTCAATAATAATTGATAAGACTAAAACCAAAACCAATGACCAGTTATGTATTGGATTATGTTCATATGATTTATCAACTGGTAATGGTTTTACATTTGAAACTTATTCAACTACTAGTGATGAATTATTAGCTTTAGATGAAACCTTACGATTTTTAGATACAGTTAAACCTAGAGAAATTTTATTAATAAATAAGATTAAAGAACCAATAGCAAATATGAAACCAAATGAAGTTGTGCAGTATTTACAATTAGATGAAAAGATACTTTATAATTTCAAAATAGAAAATCAAGAAAAGATTAAATATCAACAAAGATTACTAGAAACAATCTTTCCATTTACTAATAATCTCAGTGTATTTGAAAATTTAAATTTATCATTTACTAATTTAAGTAGATTATCACTAGTGATATTATTAGATTATTGTTCTCATCACCAAAATAATTTATTAAATAAGATTAAAGCACCTATTAGTTTTACTAGTGATAAATTTTTATACTTTGGTAATAAAGCATTGGAACAATTAGATGTGTTTACTAAAGCATCGGGAGAAAAAGGATTATTTAATATAATTAATTATACTAAATCAGCATTAGGTAATAGATATTTAATTAATGCATTAAACAAACCATTAATTGATCCAAAGGAATTAGAAAATAGATATGAAGCAATCCATACTATTTTAAAAAGCAATCATGAGACTTTTTTAGAAAAATTCCTTGAGGATATCTTTGATATTGAAAGATTACATAGAAGAATTGATATGGAAAATCTACATCCGTATGAATTGCATCAATTATATTGTTCCTTTCTAAAAATAGAAAAGTTATTAAAATATTTAGATGAAAAAGAACTAAATATATTACACGATAATTCTTTTGTATCTTTATTAAAATTAGTTAATGAATTCAAAGGTTATATTGAAAAGTATTTTATTCTTGAAAATTTAGAATCCAGTAACTTTAATAATTATTTTGAAGATAATAAATCATTTTATAAAGCTAAAATAGATGATAATATAGATCAGTTAGTCTTATCCATTAATTCCGGAAATAATTTTATTGATTTACTACAAGTTGAATTAGAAAAATTAATTAGTGATGATAAAAGTTTGTTTAGCAAAAAAGATGCATCGTTAATTACTAGTAAGTTTAATGAAAGAGATGGTCACTATATGTTGATTACTAACAGGAGATGTAAAATATTAAAAAGTAAACTACCAGATAATATAATTATCGGGGGTTTTAAATTGAAAGCAACTGATTTAGAATTTACTGAATTACCTAAAAGTACCAGCACTAAAATTAATTGTAATAAGATTAAAGAAATTTCAAATCAAATGATAGTCAATAAACAAAAGTTAGCTGCTTTAAACAAATCAAAGTTTAAAGAATCTTTAAAAGAAATATCTACTGTATTCAGTAACCTATTTATTTATTGGAGTAAAGAGATTGGTTATTTAGATTTTATCAATTCAGGGGCTATTTGTGTAATAAAAAATAAATATACTAGACCACAAATTATAGCAAGTGAAAATTCTTATTTTAAAGCTTCTAAAATGCGACATCCTATAGTAGAGTCGATTAATAAAGAATATAATTATATTCCTCATGACATTGGATTAGGTACTGATAATTTGAATGGAATATTATTATATGGAATTAATAGTTCTGGTAAATCTACTCTTATGAAATCAATTGGATTAAATATTATTTTAGCACAAATTGGTTATTATGTGTCATCTGAATGTTTCATTTTTCAGCCTTATAAATCTTTGTTTACCAGAATCATCGGTAATGATAATATGTTCAAGGGTCTTAGTTCTTTTATGGTTGAAATGATGGAATTAACTGCAATATTAAAAAGAAATGATAATAATACTTTAATTATTGGTGATGAAATTTGTAAAGGAACTGAAGAAAAATCTGCAAATATTATTGTTGCTTATATGTTAGAAATATTAGCAAAATCAAAAAGTTCTTTTATTACCGCAACTCATTTACATAAAGTAGCTAATTTAGATTCAGTTAAAAAGTTAGAAACTGTTAAACCAATGCATTTGAAAATTACTTATGACGAAAAGAATGAACAATTAATTTATGACAGACATCTAAGTGAAGGACAAGGAGAAACATTTTATGGTTTGACAGTTGCTAAATTTTTGATGAAAGATAAATTTTTTAATGAAAGAGTTGGAGAAATATTAAAAGAATACGATGAATATGAAGCTCCTAAAATGAGTAATTATAATGATGATTTTATGAGAGAGTGTTACATCTGTAAAGTGAAAAAGAAACTAGAATCACATCACATTATTCCACAAAAAGATTTTGATAAAAAGAAAAAACATAAATCATTACTTCATATTAAAAAGGATAATTATTCAAATATTGTTTGTTTATGTTCTCTGTGTCACGATAAAATCGATAGAAATCAAATTGTGATTAATGGATGGTTAGAGACATCAGATGGAAGAAAATTAGATTATTCGATTAATCAAAAATGATTTTCTTTAAAAATATAATGATAAAAATAATATTAATTGTATGGTTTATATTTATATCAAATATTTATTTAATTCCAGCAATAATTTTTAAGGAGGAAGATAAAATAAATAAAATAATAAAAGAATCATTTCAAATATTATGTTGCTATATTTATAAGAATGTTTTATGTAATGATGAAATAGTACAAACTAAAGGAAAGGTTGATATTTTAATTGCAAATCACATAGATGCTTATGATACATTTTTAATTTTATATATATTAAAATGTCAAAACATTAGAAAGTTCGTGTTTATTGGGAAGAAAGAGATTATATATATACCAGGCTTTGGTTTACACTTTTTAACAGATAAACATATTAAATTAAGTAGAAAATGGGAAGAAGATAGGTTGCTTTTGGATCAACAAATTGATAAATTAGAAGATGAATTAATTATAATATTTCCAGAAGGAACTAGATATTCTAAAGAAAAGTTTTTAGATGGTCAGAAATTTTCAAAGGAGAATAATTTACCAGTTTATGATAATTTATTAGTTCCTAAAAGTAAGGGTTTACATAGTATCTATAATAGATTATTGAATACTAATAAATTAGGTAAAATATATGATATGTCAATGATTTATAAAAATAATAAAACATTTATTATTAATCGTGAATTAGAATATGACGATACTAAAGACTTTAAAACCTGGTTATTAGAAGAATGGAAAGAGAAAGACCTATTAATAAGTTATTATCAAAATATAGACTATAAAGAGTTATCATTTCAACACGAGAAAATTATTGTAATATTAAATATTCTATTGTTAATAGTGATTTATTATCAATTATGTAATAATAGTTACTTTTGTGCTTATTTCTATGTATCTATAGTATTGGGGTATTTGTATATATTATATAGAAAAGTACTAGTTCCTGGTTCTATAAAAAAATTGAATATTTAACCATCTATCTATATTATAATATAGGTATGTCGTCTATGATTAATTATAATATGCCTACTTTTATTAATATTCGGGGTGATACCTTCACCTGCAAGTGTAAGACTTGTGGAGAGGGAGGTAAGCCCTTTACGTTGGCCACTTTAGAGTCTCATTTTGAGGTTCTTAAGATGCCATTCTTTAAGTGTCCTGTTCCTGGCTGTAACCATAAGGTTGCCCGTCAGTCCAAGACCATCACTGGACACCTTCTCAAGTCTCACCCCAAGATTTCCGATGTGTTGAAGCTAATTGAGGGAAAGACGGCGCTCTTCTGTATGGAATGCAACTCTTATACAAATACGTTACATTTCCACTGTAAGGAGTGTGAGCGGCCTGATGGTCTTTCTTGTGGTGGTGGTGGTGGCGGCACCAGACCTCGCAGTACTCACTTTTCTACCAAGGAGGGTTTGGATGAGCATCTCAAGGCAGAACACAACAAGTGGTGGCTGGAGAAGCCTTGCAAGCGTGGAACTACTTGTCCTGGTTTTCGGAATGGACAATGTGGTTTTAACCACTTGAAGCATCCTGAGGATTTTATCCGGGTGGACACCAAGGATAAGGTCTGTAGGTATGAGAGGCCTTGGGAAAATGTGCGGTGCTCTAATCTGACCTGTTCATTCGACCACCTTTGGGGGCGGGTGCGCTGGATTCTCAAGGAGAAGAGTAGGACTAATGAGTTCAGTGCACCTTCAGGTGGTGGCAGTCCCGAGTCTATTCACGATGATGTTACTGCAACTTCTTCTGATTTGCCTGATGTAGGATTCAATGTTAGCTCTATCCAGATTGATGACACGGTGGAAGTGGAGGTTGACAGTGAACTTGCTGACGAGAATTTGGACGAGGATGATAGTGATAACACAGATGGTTCTGGATTCTAACTCCACTTATTTTATAAAAAACACAAAAAATTGAAATTTTAAATCTATGTATATCATTAATAATTATTGGATGTCTACTATTACCTATAATAATATGTTTACTAATACTAAGGAGGTGTGCGCTAAGTGTGCATATGCTAATAATAATTTTAATAGTTCGTACACTGCATTAATTTGTGCTATTCAACACGGCTCTATAGATTTAGTTCGACAATTGTGCAATGAAGGAGCTGATGTAAACGAGAAGAGCAAGAATGGTTACACGCCATTAATAATGGCATGTAGTAGAGGTAGCTTTGAACTAGTTCTTGAATTTTACATAAAAGGTGCACTCATCAACGATGAAGATAACTGTGGTAGAACAGCTTTAATCAAAGCTTGTGAGGCTGGTAATCTAAATATAGTCGAAGCACTATGTAATATGGGTGCAAATATTAATCATTACGGAGTAGACGGTTTTACAGCTTTGATGAGTGCTTCTTTTTACGGGCATATAGATGTTGTTCGTGAACTCATTTCAAGAGGGGCTAGGATAAATGACAAGATGATTGACGATGATGGTTGGAATGCTCTGATGTGGGCTTGTATGCAAGGACATCTGGGTGTAGTTCGTGAACTTTGTGATAAAGGTGTAGATGTACATATGGTATCTGATTCTAACGAAAATGCTATGACAGTTGCTACTGAAAATAATCATTTGGATATAATCTGTGAACTTATACAGAGAGGTGGTATCCTCATTGAGTACGAGGAGGAGGAAGAAGATGAGATGGATTTTGAGGAGGAAAAAGGGATGGATTTTGAAGAGCAGGACTAGAAAAATTGTTTTATTTAATCACTAATATAATATTTATATTATTAATGAACCCAAAAGATTCAATGATACGATTAAAAAATGAGCTAGAAGATGTTTCTAGGAAGAATGTAAATAGTCTATTTAGTGTATCACCACAGAATAGAAACCTATTTATTTGGGATGTAAAATTATTTGGACCTCCTGATACTATTTTTGAAGGTGGTATTTTCAATTGCGAAATTACATTTCCTCCTGAATACCCAAACAAAGCGCCTCAATTTAAATTTATTGATAACCTATTTCATCCTAATATTTATGAAGATGGTAAAGTTTGTATTTCAATTGCACACGAAGGTGAAGATGTATTTGGGTATGAGAAAATATCTGAGAGGTGGAGCCCAACACAAACTGTTGAAACTTTTTTGATTAGTATTATCTCTATGTTAGCTTCTCCTAACTTAGAATCACCTGCAAATGTGAATGCATCTATAATGTGGAGAGATAACTTTAGTGAATATAAGAAAATAATTTATAAGATGGTTTCTAAAAGCCAAAGTTAATTTA
>Ga0136644_10003933_pt1 | contig 11041 bp, 7 predicted proteins | sample C_130820_EF_Meta_FD_94780 | JGI IMG/M metagenome (GOLD analysis project Ga0136644, IMG submission 94780) | Freshwater microbial communities from Lake Croche, Canada to study carbon cycling - C_130820_EF_MetaG (v2) (version 2) | ecosystem: Environmental > Aquatic > Freshwater > Lake | place: Lake...
TCAGGCCACACCGGGTTGAGCCTGCACTGGGCAGACGGGGTGCTGTTGGCAGGCATGGGCTGGGCGGCTCTGTCGTATGTGTCTGGGGCTAAGCTGTCAGGACGCATGCCGGCAGAAAACGTCATCTGCTGGGCGCTGGTGATTTCATTGCCAATCAGTTTGCCACTGAGTTTGTGGACTCTGCCGGACACGTCGATCCGCGCCACATCCTGGATGGGCTTTGCTTATGTGTCTTTGTTTTCCATGTGGATCGGTTTTTTTGCCTGGTACCGAGGACTGGCGCTCGGCGGCACCGTGCGCGTCAGCCAAATTCAACAATTGCAACCCTTTTTAAGCATGCTGATTTCTGTCCCTTTGTTGGGGGAGCACCTCGACCAGATGACCCTTTTCTTCAGCTTGGCCGTCATGGCCGCCGTGATGCTCAGCAAACGCATGCCGATATACGAACGACCAGGTCCGACGGCCTGCGCTTTTAGAAATCAACATTAAGACCTTATCGGCAACGCAGACCCATGAAATCAAGGCCATTCACCCAAGTCGACGTGTTCACGCAACAACCCTACCTGGGCAACCCCGTTGCCGTGGTCCTGGATGGCGCAGAACTTGACGACGCAATGATGCAGCAATTTGCGCAATGGACACAGTTGAGCGAAACCACATTTGTCTTGCCGCCCACAGCAGCTGGCCGCTCGCAAGGGGCTGATTACCGTGTGCGGATTTTCACGCCCGGCGGGGAATTGCCTTTTGCCGGGCACCCCACACTGGGCACCGCTCATGCGTGGCGCGAGGCTGGCGGCATGGCGCAACACCCCGACTGCATAGTGCAAGAATGCGGTGTCGGGCTGGTTCGCATCCAGCGCGCTGCCCCTTTGGGCGCATGGGCTTTTGCTGCGCCCGCACTGCAGCGCCTTGATGTTGATGCGAGCGAAATCCAAAACGTCTGCGCAGCATTGAAACTGGACAGTGAGCGGATCTTGCGGGCACAACATTTGCACAACGGCCCGCAGTGGCTAGGCCTCTTGATTGACAACCCCAGCACGCTGTTGAATTTGTCGCCTGACCATGCCGCATTGAAAAGAACGGGCTTCAAGGTCGGTGTGGCCGCACTGCATGCGGTGCAGCCCAAGCCCGCACTCATTGGGCGGGTCAATCGTGAGGCAATGGCTTTTGCACAGTCTGGTCATCAGACCGCCTGGCAAGAAGGCCAGCATCTAGAAACGACACTGGCATCAGCGCTTGAAGTCCGTGCCTTTGCAGCCGCCATCGGCATCCCCGAAGACCCCGTGACCGGCAGCTTGAACGCCTCACTCGCACAATGGTTGATCGCCGAAGGCCTGCTCCCCCAGCGCTACACCGCAAGCCAAGGCACGGTTCTGGGCCGGGAGGGACGCATCTACATTGAGCAATCCGCAACAGGACAGGTCTGGGTAGGGGGCCAAGCGGTCACTTGCATCAAGGGACAGGTTTATTTGTAGCACGTAGGCGACTGGAATTTTCGCCCAACCTGACCAAAATCAAAGCATGGGAAATCTCTATCTTGTGCGCCATGGCCAGGCCTCGTTTGGTGCCGATGATTACGACCAACTCAGCCCGCGCGGACGTGAGCAAGGCATTCGCTTGGGCCAATATTGGCGCGAAAAAGCCCAAGCCTTGGGCACCCATGAAAAATCGCCATTTGATACCGTGTTGATCGGCACCCTCAAACGCCACCGCCAGACTTGGGAGGCTATGGCCGAAGGCGCCGGGTGGGAGCACACCCCGCAAGTCTGGCCGGGACTCGACGAATACGACAGCCAGGCCTTGATCGAAACCGTGCATCCGGAACCCTTGGCCAAGCCGGACACGCCGGAAATGTTCAGGCACCACTTTCGCTTGCTGAAAGACGCCCTCAAAAAGTGGATGGCAGGCGAATCCCAGCCCCACAACATGCCCTCTTACATTGAATTTGTGCGTGGCGTCACCAGCGCTTTGGACCATGTCAGGCAAAACCACACCGGCCCGGTCTTGTTCGTTTCCAGTGGCGGGCCGATTTCAACCGCTGTTGGCCACATTCTCGGCACGCCCGCCGAGACCACCATCGAATTGAACCTGCGTATCCGCAACACCTCGCTCACAGAATTTGCATTCACCCCGAAGCGCCACATGCTGGTGACCTACAACACTTTGCCGCATCTGGACAGCCCCGCACATGCGGGCTGGATCACGTACGCTTGAACTGCAAGGCCGTCAGAACGGGCCGATGTGATCGGTCAAGACTGTCAGGGCAAGCCCCTCGAACTCCACCAAGACATTGGCCAGCCCTTTTCCAGCCGCACTGACCAAGGCTCTGCCTTTTTCTGCAGTCGCCGCGGCAGCATTGCCTGCGGCCCCCAAGGGGTTGTAGTCCTGCATTTGCCAAGCCATTTTGGCACTGCGGCCATTTCCCAGCACAGGCAGCGATACGGCCCGATCGGCCGACGAGGAGTGGAAATGCTGCGCTTTGTCCATGCGCACCAGCTCGGGCTTGAGCGCCAGCATCATGGCGGTTTCGATTTCGCCGGCATGCACCCCAAAGCGGTGCTCTTGCGTGCTGAACTGGGCATTCACATCCTGCCCGTGCACATCCTTCAAAGGCAGATTGAACCAACTTGCGCTGTAGACCAGCATGCCGCAACGGGCGCGCAAGTCGCGCGCCACAATGTCCATCACACCCACCTGGCCGCCATGTGCATTCAACAGCAACAACTTGCGTATGCCGCTGGCGGCCACAGACTCACCGATCTCGGTCCACAAACGAATCACCGTTTCGGCACGCAAAGTCAATGTCCCCGGGAAACGCGCGTGCTCAGGGCTCAAGCCCACCGCCTGCGTCGGTAGAAACAAGACCGACAAAGCCGCAGGCAAATGCGCCAAGCTGGCTTGAACCACGCCCTCGACCAAATCGGTGTCCACCGACAAAGACAAATGCGGTCCGTGTTGCTCGGTGGCGGCCACGGGCAAAACAGCCACAGTGCGCGACACATCCAGCTGCGCAAAATCGGCCGTGGTCAGTTCGGACCAAAAACGAGGTGTGGAGTTCATACCCCCATCTTAATAGAGGAGACCCAGCCCAGCACGCCTGTGCGCGGTGTACAGTCTTGGTTTATGCGCTTTTCACTCTCGTCTTTGCCTGCGAAACACGGCCTCCTGTCCGGTTTCGGTTGTGGCTTGGCCCTCTTGATCGCCATGGCCCAAGCGCCCGCGTCGGCGCAACTCTTTACAAGTACCAAGCCCGTTGCCACGGCCACCCCCAACTTGACGCTCACGCCCGCTGCACCGGCAGGCGTCGTTGTGCAAACAGACCAAGTCCGGGCCGAAGTGATGGCTTATGCGCCCCAAGGCGTTCGCGCTGGGCAAAGCTTTTGGCTCGGCTTGCAATTGCAGCACCAACCCCATTGGCACACCTACTGGCAAAACCCAGGGGACTCCGGCCTGCCCACCCAGTTACGCTGGTCACTGCCGCCTGGACTGACCGCTGCAGAAACGATTTGGCCGATGCCCAAAAAAATCGCCATCGGAAATCTGACCAACTATGGCTACGAGGACAGCATCTTGCTGGTTGTGCCAGTTCAAGTTGGCCAAGGTTTCAAACCCAGCGGCACCATCACCGTGCAACTCCAAGCCAATTGGCTGGTTTGCAGCCAAGAATGCATTCCGCAGGAAGGCGTTTTTTCCTTGAGTTTCCCTGCGCAAGGCGCCAGTGCCACTCAGAGCGATCTCTTCGAGGCAGCCTTGAAATACCAATCCCAGCCTGTGCTGGGACGTGGCACCACACAAGACAAAGCCTCAGCCTCAGCCACCTTGCGTGACAATGCAACCCGATTGAATTTGCAATTAAAGACGCTGCCCGCTGCTTGGCGCGGTCAAAAGCTGAGCCTGTTTCCGATCACGCCAGAGATCATCATCAATTCCGCCGTTTCGGGCCGCGACTGGACGCAGCAGTGGACAGGCGACAGCTGGATCGCCCAACTCCCCGTCTCACCGGAACGAATCGACAGCCCTCGCACCATGGGTTGGTTGGTGGCCTTGGGCGACCCCCCCGCAGACAATGCAGCGGGCGTGACCGTGGAAACAGCGGTCATTGGCACATGGCCGGCGCCCTCCACCACCGCCGTCTCGCCGCAATTGAGTCAAGCCTTGAAGGCCAATGCTGCCTTGCAAGCCCCTGCCTCAACACATAGTTCAGCACCTACTTCAGCGCCAGCAGATCTGAGTTTGTGGATCGGCGCCGCGCTGGGTGCCTTCTTGGGCGGCCTGTTGCTCAACCTGATGCCCTGTGTTTTCCCCGTACTGGCCATCAAAGTGGTGGGTTTTGCCCAACCCGGACAGACTCGATCGACTCACCGCCTTGCGGGCTGGGCCTACACAGCCGGAGTGGTGGGCTCGTTTGTGATGCTGGGCGGTTTGATGCTCGCCTTGCGGGCCGGCGGGAGCCAACTGGGCTGGGGCTTCCAATTGCAATCGCCCGCGGTGGTGGCCGGCTTGGCGGTTCTGTTTACGCTGCTGGGCTTGAACCTGTCAGGGTTCTTTGAATTTGGCCAATTCGTTCCCAGCCGCCTGGCAGCCGTGCAACACCACCATCCCGCGGTCGATGCCTTATGGTCTGGCATCCTGGCCGTGGTGGTGGCCTCGCCCTGCACGGCGCCCTTCATGGGCGCTTCATTGGGGCTCGCGATCGGCCTGCCTGCCTGGCAAGCCTTGCCTGTATTTGCAGCCATGGGCGCCGGTCTGGCCTGGCCTTACTTGGCCGCCAGTTTGTGGCCCGCCGTAGCCCGCGCCTTGCCGCGGCCAGGCGCTTGGATGCAAACACTTCGCCATCTTTTGGCCTTTCCGATGTTCGCTACCGTGGTGTGGCTGCTGTGGGTGCTGGGCCAGCAAACCGGCATCGATGGTGCCAGCGCCTTGCTGGGCTTGCTGGTCGCGTTGGCATTCGTCATTTGGGCCTGGGGCCTGTCGGGCCGCACGCGGTGGATGCTTTCGACGCTGGGTGTGGCCCTCAGCGTCCTGCAGGGACTGGCTTTCATTCAGGCCCTAGCACAGCCGCCGGTTGCGACCGTCAACGCAGAAGTTGCGCCCGGCGCGGCCCAATGGCAGCCCTGGTCTCCCCGAGCGCTTCAGGACCGAATAGACGCTGGCCAAACAGTGTTTGTGGACTTCACAGCTGCTTGGTGCGTCACCTGCCAATTCAACAAGAAAACCACCTTTGCCAACCCGGGTCTACTGAAAACCTTTGAAACGCAGCATGTGGCCTTGCTGCGGGCCGACTGGACACGGCAAGACCCCACCATCACCCAAGCACTGAACCAACTTGGGCGCAGCGGCGTTCCGGTTTATGTGGTGTATGTGCCCGGCAAGCCGCCCCGAGTTCTGTCGGAGCTGCCCTCTGTTCAAGAAATCACCGACGCCCTGCGACAATAAGCACCATGACCAACGCAAGCCCATTCGCCCCCCTGCAAAACGACAGCTTTTTACGCGCTTGCATGCGCCAAGCGACCGACCACACTCCCGTCTGGCTGATGCGCCAAGCTGGCCGTTATTTGCCGGAATACTGCGCCACCCGCGCCAAAGCAGGCAGCTTCATGGGGCTGGCCACCAACGTGGACTTTGCCACCGAAGTGACCTTGCAGCCGCTGGAGCGCTACCCGCTGGACGCCGCCATCCTGTTCAGCGACATTCTCACTGTGCCCGATGCAATGGGTTTGGGCCTGAGCTTCGCCTTGGGCGAAGGCCCCCGTTTTGCCAAAAACGTCCGCGACGAAGCGGCCGTAGCCGAATTGCAGGTGCCGGACATGGGCAAACTGCGCTATGTGTTTGATGCGGTCACCTCCATCCGCGGTGCGCTCAACGGGCGGGTTCCCTTGATCGGCTTTTCCGGAAGCCCCTGGACACTCGCTTGCTACATGGTTGAAGGCAAAGGTTCCGACGATTACCGCCACGTCAAGAGCCTCATGTACAGCCGCCCGGACTTGATGCACCGCATTCTGAAAATCAATGCCGATGCGGTCGCCCTGTACCTGAACACCCAGATTGAAGCGGGTGCCCAAGCCGTCATGATTTTTGACAGTTGGGGCGGCGTACTCGCCGATGGCGCGTTCCAGGAATTCAGCTTGGCCTACACACGCCAGGTGCTGGCCCAACTCAAGACTGAGCACCACGGACAGACCATACCGCGGCTGGTCTTTACCAAAGGCGGCGGCTTATGGCTGGACGACATGGCCGGACTGGACTGCGAAGTGCTGGGCCTGGACTGGACGGTCAACCTGGCCAAAGCCCGCGCCGCCGTCGGTGGGGCCGTGGGCGGACCCGGCAAAGCCTTGCAAGGCAACATCGACCCGAATGTGCTGTTTGCACCGCCTGCGCAAATCCAGCAAGAAGTCCGGCGCGTGCTGGACAACTTCGGTACGCCCCACAACGACAGCGCCACCAGCGGGCCGACCCATATTTTCAACTTGGGCCACGGCATCAGCCAATACACGCCGCCAGACCATGTTGCGGCACTGGTCGAGGCGGTGCACAGTCACTCACGGTCAATGCGGTTCTGATGACATCCAACACGCTCAAAGATTGCTTATCACAGCTCTTAGCACAAAAAAATAGGGGCAATTGAGAAAAATTTTTGATTTTTTTGGGTTTTTTCTATTGACTTATGCACAAAACCCTCAAACCCGCTTTAAGGCCTGAATGTAAAAATCTGTTTCAAAACCACAGGATGCGGCCAGAGTCAAGTTGTTGTTTTTATTCAATAAATTTATTTTGCTCAGATGATGGGCAATCCAGCAGAAGGCTTGAAAATCAAGCCTTCTGCTGGGTCCAAGGACAGTTTTCAACAAAGTTATCCACAGTTTCTTGGGGTTGCTCTTAAAGTCATGAAAAATCAATGACTTAGCCGCGATTTGCAGAATCCCTCTAAGTATCAATTTCTTCAAATTCGTGACTTTCAACCAAATCGGCTTTGCATAAGCACCCATGACCTTGTGGCTTGACATTGCGGTACAAACACCTGCGCACAGCCAGATCGGCGGGTTGCTGACCTACCGACTTGTCCAGCAAAGTGGTGAAACAGGCCCCCCAACCGAAGGCGCATTGGTGCGTGTGCCCTTGGGTTCGCGCTCCCTATTGGGTGTTATTTGGGCCATTCATGAGCAAGCCCCTGCTGATTTACGCCCAGACAGCGTGCGGGACATTGAAGGCCTGCTGGAAGGCATCGCCCCCTTACCAGCCGCTTGGCGGCAACTGGTCCAGTTCGCTGCGCAGTACTACCAACGCTCGGTGGGCGAGGTGGCCATGGCGGCCCTGCCGCCCCAACTGCGCGACCTGAGCGCCATCCAAATGGCGCGACGACTCAAAAAACAAAGCCGCACCCGAACTGAAAACAGCCCCTTTGCCCCCGGACTGGCCCTGTCGCAACAGCAAAGTGACACCCTGGAGCAGATCGCATCCCAGCCCGGCCCCTTCCTTATTTTTGGCGCCACAGGCAGCGGCAAAACAGAGGTTTATTTGCAAGCTGTTCAGCGCCAACTTGAAGCCGACCCTTTGGCGCAAGCGCTGCTCATGGTGCCCGAAATCAATTTAACGCCTCAACTCGAAGAACGCGTCACCGCCCGCTTTGGGGCCGACCGCGTCGTCTCCATGCACAGCGGCATGACCCCAGCACAACGGCTGAACAGCTGGATGGCAGCGCACGCCGGCACAGCGCGCATCGTTTTGGGCACCCGCATGGCGGTGTTTGCGTCCATGCCGCATTTGCAATTGATTGTGGTCGATGAAGAGCACGACCCGAGCTACAAACAACAAGAAGGGGCTCGCTATTCAGCGCGCGACTTGGCCGTATACCGAGGCCGCCTTGAAGGCGCCAAAGTCATTCTGGGCTCAGCCACACCTTCGCTTGAAAGCTGGCACCACAGCCGTCCGGTGGCCCAAGGCGGTCGCTACCAAAGGCTGGTCATGCCAGAACGGGTGGGCGCAGGTCAATTGCCCTTTGTACGCCGGGTCGACATGAACAACCAGCCCCGCAAAACCGTGTTGTCGTCTCAGCTCTTGACCGACATACAAGCCCGCATTGAGCGCGGCGAGCAATGCATGCTGCTGCTCAACCGGCGCGGCTACGCACCCGTGCTGCACTGCGCCGATTGCGGCTGGAAAAGCGAATGCAGTCACTGCAGCGCATTTCGGGTGTTTCACAAACTCGACCGCACGTTGCGCTGTCACCACTGCGGTTTCACAGAACGCGTGCCCCGCGCGTGCCCCGCTTGCGGCAACGCCGACATCGCTGCCATGGGGCGGGGCACAGAACAACTTGAAGAACACCTGGCCGAGCTGCTGGTCAACGTGCGCCGCCCGGACGGCCAAGCCGTGCGCATCTTGCGGATAGACGCCGACAGCACCAAACACAAAGGCGCCCTCGAAAGCCAACTGGCGCAAGTCCACTCCGGCGAAGTGGACGTCTTGGTCGGCACGCAAATGATTGCCAAGGGACACGACTTCAGGCGAATCACCTTGGTGGCCGCCATCAACCCGGACAACGCCTTGTTCTCCAGTGATTTCCGGGCACCCGAGCGGCTGTTTTCATTGCTGATGCAAGCGGGTGGCCGGGCCGGACGAGACGCCGCACACAGCAGCCAAAGTGAGATGTGGGTGCAAACCTTTCACCCCCAACATGATGTTTTTGCCTGCCTCAAGCAACACGACTACCCTGCATTTGCCGCCCGTCAACTGAAAGAGCGTGAGCAAGCGGGCCTGCCCCCGATGAGTTACCAAGCCTTGTTGCGGGCTGATGCACGCCACCAAGAAGTTGCGCAGTTGTTTTTGAACGCCGCCAGCCAAGCCCTGCAATTGGAAGCGGCGCAAGACCCTCATTTGGCCGAAATGCTCAGCCAAGTGAGCTTGTTTCCGGCGGTCCCGATGAGCATGCAAAGGGTGGCCAATGTGGAGCGGGCGCAAATGCTGATCGAAAGTGCCTCGCGGGTGGCTTTGCAAAAAGTACTGGCCGTGCTGCAACCCCTGATGCACAAAGTGCGCACAAGCCCCGAGCACAAAGGGTTGATCCGCTGGCTGGTGGATGTTGACCCCCTGGCCATTTAGCCGCCCCAGACCGCTCGCCTGTCTCAACTCATTTGAGCAAGGTCACAGCGCCAGAAAAAGTCAGAAAAGCCGCTGAAGTCGAGACCAAAATGATCAAGGCCACGCGGCCATTGTCAGCGCCAAACCGCTCGGCCAGCATCGCTACATTGCTGGCACTGGGCAAAGCCGCCACCAGGACCATGATTTTCAAGGCGAATGCATCCATCGGCACGCCAACCGACACCGCCGCCGCACCCACCAGCAAAACCAGAACCGGATGCAGCAACAGCTTGATCAAGGCCACCGGCACCACATCTCGCCAGAGCAAGGGGCCGTTTTCACGTGCATGGGCTTGCATTTGGGCGCGGGCCAACACCGCACCAATGGTGAACAAGGCCACAGGCGAGGCGGAATCACCCAACAAACCCACCGTCTTGTCCAGCGGCCCCCACCAAGCCCAGTGCTGCCAGGAAAAAACAGCGCCCAGCAGAATCGCCCACGGCAAGGGGTTGCGTACCACGCCAACCAGGGCCTTGCTTGCCGCCGTGGCAGCACCCTGCCCCTTGGCCGCATCGAGCCGCGACAAGGCAATGCACAAAGAGGTGGTGATCACCATGTCCGCCAAAATCGTCACGATGGTCGGGCCGGCCGCCGCAGACCCCAGCAAAGCCACGAGCAAAGGCACGCCCATGAAACCCGTGTTGGGGAAAGCCGCCACCAAGGCGCCAAAAGCGGCATCGTTCCAGCGAATACGCCGGTTCAAACTGACCGCCATGGTGAAACCCACCATGACCAAGGCGCACAACAGATAGGTGAAAAACACCCCGGCATTGAGCAGTTGCGCCACAGGCATGCCCGCGCCAAAACGAAACAACATGCACGGCAAAGCAAAAAACAACACAAACCCGTTCAAGCCCGCAATCGCCTCCAGCGGAAGCATCCCCCTGCGCGCGGCGATAAAGCCGGCCAAAACCAGGGCAAAAAACGGAAAAGTCACTTGCAAGACGTCAAACATGCTGCCATTGTCTCTTGAAATGACCCCGCCCAAACACACACTGAGGCTATGATGGCCGCCCATGTCTGACTACACCACCGGCCTCAATCTCGCGCAACAAGACGCCGTCAACTATGTCCACGGCCCCTGCTTGGTTTTGGCAGGCGCAGGCTCCGGCAAGACGCGGGTCATCACCCACAAAATTGGCCGTTTGATGCAAGTCGGTCTGGGGCCCAAGCACATTGCGGCCATCACTTTCACCAACAAAGCCGCCACCGAAATGCGCGAACGCGCCCGCAGCCTGATCGGCAAAGCCGCCAAAGACGTGCTGATTTGCACCTTTCATGCGCTGGGCGTGCGCATCCTGCGGGAAGACGGCGCGGTGTTGGGCCTCAAACCGCAGTTCAGCATTCTGGACTCGGACGACGTGACCAGCATCTTGAAAGACTGCGGCGGCACCACCGATGCCGGCACCGCACGCCAATGGCAGTGGACCATCAGCCTGTGGAAAAACAACGGCCTCAATGCGGCCCAAGCCCAAGCCCAGGCCAAAGACGACAACGAACGCATCATCGCCCGCATCATGGGCCTGTACGAAGACCGCTTGAGCGCCTACCAAAGCGTCGACTTTGACGACCTGATCGGCTTGCCGCTCAAGCTACTGGCCCACCACCCTGAAGTACGGGCCAAATGGCAAACCACCATGGGGCATGTGCTGGTGGACGAATACCAAGACACCAACGCCACCCAGTACGAAGTGCTCAAACACCTGGTTGGAGAACGCGGCCGCTTTACCGCCGTGGGCGACGACGACCAGTCCATCTACGGCTGGCGCGGCGCCACGCTGGACAATTTGAAGAAGCTGCCGCAAGACTTTCCGAACCTGAAAGTCATCAAGCTGGAGCAAAACTACCGCTCCACCAGCGCCATCTTGCGTGCGGCCAACAACGTCATTCAACCCAACCCCAA
>Ga0136644_10003935_pt1 | contig 11039 bp, 3 predicted proteins | sample C_130820_EF_Meta_FD_94780 | JGI IMG/M metagenome (GOLD analysis project Ga0136644, IMG submission 94780) | Freshwater microbial communities from Lake Croche, Canada to study carbon cycling - C_130820_EF_MetaG (v2) (version 2) | ecosystem: Environmental > Aquatic > Freshwater > Lake | place: Lake...
ATGTGGCAGCGGGCATTCGAGTGGTATGGCGATACGGTCCTGTCTGGATTTCCAGGTGTGGGAAAGATCCCCGAGCCTGCCAATTGCAACTGATTCTCGCTCGGTTAGTTCACCTTCGAATACGGGAACTTCTTTCGGGAAATGCGCTTTGTAGCGCTTTTTTGTTCCGCTTCTGAGCTCTTCATGGTCGAAAAACAAGATGAAAGTGGGATTTTTTCATCCGAAGGAACTTTGCTGGTTTTAACACCTCTAAAGTCCTGAGGCATTGGATTTTGAACCTCTAGAAAGCTGGCTGCTTGCGAAATTCCCTTGTCCGGATCAAGGCCGATAAGAACAATTAGGCCGAAAAAAGGAATGGTAGCGAGAAGTTGGTTGAATCAAGGGACCTGTCCAACTACTTTCAAGAGTTCGCGTGGGAATCGGCTGAATGTTGAGCCAATCGTCCCTTTGCACATTACTTAACCGCACATGGTGGAAGTTTCGATGAGCGCTTCGCAAAATCGCAGAGTACGGGAACGTCAAGAAAACAAATCATCCAAGAAGAGCTTTTTGAGCCGCATGCTGAGGCTTGAGTCCCTTGAACGCCGTGAGTTGATGGCATCGGACTTCGCTCCATTTCACAACTATCTGGCCTCGACGGACGTCGACGGGGACTTCAAAATCTCCCCGCTCGATGCGTTGATGGTGATCAATCAGCTCAATACCTCGGGTTCAGGATCACTGGCTGGACGCACTGCGCCGACGACCCGCAGTGGATTGGTCGACGCGGATGGTGACAACTCGCTCTCGCCGCTTGATGCTTTGTTGGTGATCAACTCGATCAACCGTGGAGAGGGTGTCGGAGAGCTGGCCGAAATCAAATACGAATTTTATGCTCTTAATGACGACGGTACTTTGGGTGCCAACTTAGACCCCAACCCGAATGACTTTGTCTACGAAGCCAACGTCAGCACCGGACAGAAATTCGTCGTCCGAACACTGATGGCCGACCTTCGCGGTAACCCATCGGGCGTGTTCAGCGCCTACCACGATTTGAACTTCACCAACCGCGACGGATCATCTGCAGAAAAGATGCAGTTGCAGTGGTCGGAGTACAATGCGCTCAAGCTTCGTCAGAGCGATCCGAACGGTACCATCGGCGGTAGCTTCCGGCTAGCCTACGGTTCCGAGATCACATCATCGATCGCTATCGCAACAACTTCTCCACGTCCAGGTGTGACGATCCCTAGCAAATCTGGGACGGCTGCGAACATCAAGACCGCGTTGGAAGGTCTGCCGGGCATCGGTGTGGGTAACGTTGTGGTGAACGTCAACGAAATCGATCCCGACCCGGGCTATAACTTTGATATCTTCTTCCGCAATGCCAAAGCGCGGTTGGATATTCCGAACGCCTCGATCGCAGAAAACAACCTCACGGCCACTTTGGGTGTAATCAATCCAACGATTACTTCCCAAGACAGTCCATCGCCAACTCAAACGGTTGTCGCGCGGGCTGCGATGAATTACAAGCCGATCGCTGCACAGTTCCCTCTGTACGTGAACGGTCCGAACGGTGTTTTGGACGAGTCGGCCTCGGCCACCGGCAAGCGCACCCTGAAAAACCTCGGTAGCTTCTCGAACTCTAGTGCCTCAATTCCAAGTGCCTCGGCCTCGAATTTCTTCGGAATCGTCGATACAGCCTTCCAGGCTGGATCGTCTGGAGTGATCGATCTTGCGGCGACTATTTCCCAATTGCCTCCTGCGGGAAGCGGTTCGGGTGAGAATCTTGGTATTGCTCTGTACAACGCCCAAGGCGTGTACTTGACCTCTACCCAAGTGGTGCTGCCGACAGCTGTGGTAACCATTCAGGATCGGCTCACAGCGGTCAACGATGTCTTCGCGATTAACGAAGATGCACCAGTGAATACCTACAACGTTGTTGCTAACGACGTCGACCGTTTCGGGACCTCGCGAGGCATCATCTCGGTCACCCAACCTGCCTCGGGTGGTACGGTCTCGTTCGACGGTGTTGGAACGGCTCAATCGATCCGGTTTACCCCGACTGCAAACTTCAACGGTCCGGTCACTTTCACCTACACGATTCGCAATAACCTCAACGATGTTGCAATCGGCACGGTGACCATGAACATCAACGCGGTCAACGATGCACCCGTTGTAGTCAACACCGCCTTCACGGTTCTCGAGGACCCAGCATCCCCGCTGCTGATTGCTCCGACGGACGTTTTTGCACCTGGCCCTTCAGACGAGTCGTCGCAACTGATCACTCTGTCGATCGTCACACCACCCCCAGGGGCACAGGGAACTGCAGTGATCAATGCTGCTGGCTTCCTTGAGTTCACCCCAGCGGCGAACTTCAACGGAACCGTCACGATGGTAGTCCGCGGCACCGACAACGGTTCGCCCGCTCAGTCGACCAACGCAACACTGACCATCACCGTCACTGCGGTTAACGACGCTCCAGTGATTGTGCAAACGACCTACACCGTTGCTGAAGACACGGCCGCTGGAGTTGTGATCCTTCCAACTCAGATTTTCACCCCCGGACCTTCGAACGAATCGGCCCAGACGGTAACGCTCTCGCTCATCACCACTCCACTGGCATCACAAGGTGTTGCGACGATCCTTGGCAACGGTTCCCTTCAGTTCGTTCCAGCAGCGAACTTCTTCGGGCCAGTGAACTTCATCGTTCGCGGTACCGACAACGGAACACCGGCTCTGTCGACCGATGCGACCTTGACCATCAACGTCACACCGGTCAACGACGGCCCGATCGCTGTCGACGATACCGGAGCGAGTGCTCGCTTCAATGTGATCGGCCTGACCGGTACTGCGACTCCGCTGGATGTGATGCGTAACGATAGTGCTGGCCCCAATGAGTCCAGCATCGATTCGATCAAGATCCGGTCGGTGACGACCACCACTTTGGGAGCAACGGTGACTCTCAATGCCGACCGAACCCGAGTGATCTACACGCCACCTGCTACAGCAGTCAACCAAACCGATTTCTTTAGCTACACGATCGAAGACAACGCGGGGCTGACAAGCACGGCTCGCACCGAAGTCTTCATCCTCCCGCCGACCTTCCCTTTCGCAGTCGATGACCAATTCTCGACCAGCGAAAAGACAGTCGATACCAGCTATCCAATCAATGTCACGGCCAACGACTTCGTCAACGAAGGCTTCGTCAGCCAGTTGCTCTCGATCGTTCAGCAACCTCAGGCTGGCAAGGGCACAGCGACCGTTGTCGGAACCGAAACACCGAACGATCCGAGCGATGACCGCGTCGTTTACACCGCACCAGCCCACGTCAATGGCGGACCGATCTTGGTGGTCTACCAAATGACCGATTCCAAGCCAGGTAGCGTTCCTGTCAATGCGACCTTGACGATCCAAATCTCCGAAGTCAACGATCCGCCTGCACCGTTCGGCAAGAACGTTTCGGTCAACGAAGATACGACTTTGGATATCGATGGCCAAGCCTTCACCAGCGACATCAGCCGCGGTCCTTTCGAGGATAGTCAAACGCTGTCGATCAAAACTGTTCAGCTGTTGACGGCCGGTGCTGGCACCGTGTCGCTAGTCAACGGCAACATTCGATTCGTCCCATCGGCGAACTTCAATGGTCTTGCAGAGGTTCTCTACACCGTAGAGGATAATGGCACGACCGCTGGCACGTTCGATCCAAAGACCGCCAGCGCAACGCTGACGATCTCGGTATCGGCTATCAACGACGCACCGATCACGGTCGCCAAGACGTTGCCAACCCCGCCAACGGTTTACTTGGAAGGCAATACCACAACCATTCCTGTAGCCGATGTGATTGCAGGTGATAAGCCAGGTCCGGACAACGAATCGGCTCAGTCGGTCTCGTTGGTGGATATCGTCGGAACGCTGACCACGACAAAGGGTGGTACGATCACCCGCCAAGGTAGCAACCTGATCTACACTCCGCCTCAGTTCTTCAATAGCCTGGTCGACGGACAGGACTCCTTTGTCTACAGCATCGTCGACAATGGAACTCCGGCACTGAGTGCGACCGGCACAGTGAACTTGTACATCAGCGAAGTCAACAACCCGCCGGTTGCAGATGACCTGTCGCGAGATGTCTTTGCCGGTGTCAACACTGTCATCGACCTCACGGCCGCTTTGGATGCGATGAACAAGGGTGCTCCGAATGAGTCCGGGCAGAAGCTCAAGATCACTGATCTGATTCTCCCAAGCTCCTATCCGGGAACCCTGACCCTCAACCCAAATGGAACGTCGATCACTTACTTCGCTCCGCTGGGAACCAACGAATCCTTCACGTTCCAATACCGAGTCGAAGACAATGGAACGACCGCGGGTAATCCCGATCCACTCGCGGACGTTGGAAACTTTACGATCAAGGTCCTGCCGTTCCAGCCCAGCTCGATCAAAGGACTCGTTTACGTCGATGACAACTTCAACGGAGTCTACGACAACAACCCGGCAGGTGCTGTAGAGCTTCCAGTCGGTGGTGTTGAGGTGACCCTCAGCTACGCCGACCCGTCGAATCCATCGAGCACCATCAGCATGGTCGAAATGACCGATGCAGACGGATCGTACGACTTCGAACTGTTGCCTCCAGGCACTTACACCGTCAGCTATGTCAATCCAGCGTCGATGATCGAATCCAATTCGGCAATTCGCTCTCAGACTTTCACGATCAATCCTCCGGGTGGTCAAAACCTTGTGCGTCAGTTCCCTGTGTTGGGCATCAACCCATCCTACGGATCGGCGATCGAGTACTTCGCATCGAGCTTGTACCTCAAGGATTCGACCCTACGCTCCCGCGGTATGTACGCAGTGGTCAACTCGAACACTGGATACACCGAGTGGACCTCGCGTAAGGATGGATTCGAGGGGGATAGGTTCCATGAGGTTGTGCTCAGTGCCGATGGCAGCCGAGCCTACCTGACTGCGGTTCGCGGCAACGGACAAGTCTTCACGGCTGTATTGGTCGAAAAGAAGAACTTCCTGCGAATCCCAGGGGGTAGCGGATACCAATACGTTCGGATCCTAGCGAGCTCCTCGGACTTGGTCTGGAACCCGGTCGACATCAGCAAGCCCCAGTTCACCGCCCCTGGATATCTTGATTCGATCGACAACTACTTTGCTCAAGAAGGCTGGACGAACTAGCCAAGAGGCTCCGGAGCCATCCAGTTTTTACATGAAAAACCCGAAAGAGGCCCTGCAAAATGCGGGGCCTCTTTTCATTGGTGGCAACTCTGGCTTCCATGAGGTATCATACACCGCCTCACCTACCGATCACCCACCCCCCCTGCGCCCTGCCCTGCCCGCCGTCTGGGTATCGAGTTGTTGAGCAGTAATCTTCCTGATTCTCCGAACCTATCCAATTGTTCAATGAGCACAACCAACGCACAGAGTTCCGCTTCCAATCAACCTAGCTCGACGACGATCTGGCTTATCCTGATCATGGCCTCGATCGGATTTGCCTTTGATATCTACGAACTCTTGATGTTGCCGCTGATCATCAAGCCGGCGATTGCTGCCCTGAGCGCGCCATTGGTCGATCAACTCGTCAGTGGCGGGATGGCCAAACCCCAAGCCATGGCGCTGTGGGCTCCAGGGGGAGACAACTATGTGTCTTGGGCAAGAACTCTGTTCTTCGTCCCAGCACTTGTCGGCGGTATTTTCGGACTTCTGGGGGGATATTTGACCGACCTTTTCGGACGTCGAAGAGTCTTGACCGGATCGATTCTGCTTTACGCTTTCTCAGCCTTGGCAGCGGGCTTTGCTAAAGATCTTAATTGGCTTTTGTTTTTCAGGTGTTTGGTCTTTATCGGTGTGTGCGTCGAGTTCGTCGCTGCGGTTGCTTGGCTCGCCGAACTGTTTGACGATCCGAAGAAAAAAGAAAAAGCATTAGGCTACACCCAGGCCTTCTCGTCGATCGGTGGCCTATTGGTCGGCATCGCAGCGGTGCTGGCGACATGGTTGGCCCAGAAGCAATGGTTGCCTGCCATCTATGGCCAGCATGAAGCTTGGCGATACACGTTGATCTCCGGGGTGATCCCGGCGCTTCCACTAATCCTTATTCGCCCTTTTTTGCCTGAGTCGCCCAAGTGGCGCGAGAAGAAACTCTCTGGTGCTTTGAAACGACCTAGCATTGCCGAATTGTTTTCTCCGGGACTTGCTCGCACGACGATCATCACCACGATTCTTTTCGCGGCTAGTTATGGGATCGCCTTCGGTGCCATCCAACAACTACCCCAGATCCTTGCTGGTCACGCACTGGTCGTTAAGGACTCCGAAGCCAAAGGCAAAGAGGTCATAGACGCCGAAGAGGCCAAAATAGGTAAGCCCCTCCCTGAAGGCCGAAAGAAATCGATCGTCGGAAACTTTCGCGACGAAGAGGTTGCTAAGGTAACCATTTTCCAAGAAGTTGGTGGGCTAGTTGGCCGACTGCTCTTGGCTTTTTTGGCTTTAGCGATCGTCAGGCGCCAAGCACTCCTGCGAATTTTCCTGATCCCGGCGGCGATCTTCGTACCCCTGCTGTTCTACTGGATCAGCACTTCGTATAAAGCAGAAGATTCGCTAATTTGGATCAAGGCAGGGATCTTCTTTGCTGGGCTCTTTACCGTGGCCCAGTTCAGTTTCTGGGGCAACTACATCCCGCGCGTTTTCCCTCTCCATTTGAGAGGTACCGGTGAGAGCTTTGCAGCCAATATCGGGGGGCGTATCCTGGGCACGCTAGCTGCATTCCTGACACTGACATTCTCGGCTTCCAAGCCACCCGATCCAGGCAAGATCGCCTTGGCCGGGGCTGCCGTCGCCGGTAGCTATGCACTGATCGGTCTGGTCATCAGTTGGATGCTCCCTGAGCCCAAAGAAGAGGTTGACCATGAATAATACGCCCCGAACTCCAGCCGGCGAGTGAACGATCGGTCATGCCATCGACCTCGTTTGCCAATCAGCTTTTTGCATCCATCGAGCGTTCGCGAACGCTCGAGCAGTTGCTCCAGGAGCCCCTGGCTTGGCTCGTCGCCAACGGCGGGTGGTCGACCGCTTGGGTGATGAGCCCGTCGAAGGGAGCTTGGAAGAAACTCTTGGCCGTTGGCAAATCAGTGGTTACCTCGCCCGACGAAACTCTTTTGGGCGAGTGCCTCGATACCCGTAAGCCACAGTCATCCGGCATCTGGACCGTCCATTGCTTGCCCGCATCGGTATTAAATAACACGGCGGTCAACCTAGCGAATCGAGTGGATCTAATCCTCTGTTTGGCCAACCCCACTCCACAGGCCACTACAGCGGCGACTGAGGAGTCTCTGCGAGAGCAACTAGGATTGCTGGGACAAGCCGTAGAGCTATGGCAACATCAACTGCGGAAGTCTCGCGATGTGGTTCGACTCAACCAGATCCTCGAGGTTGCGGCCAATTGGCACTCGCATCAGGACCTTGATCGACTTTTGCAGGACATGGCCCAAGCCGCAATCCACTTGCTTCGCAGCGATCGCGCCAGCATTTTTCTGTGGGACAAACAATCGCGAGAACTTGTGGGCCATCCAGCCTTGGGCATGGAAGGCAAACCGCTGCGTATCTCCGATGACAAGGGGATCGCTGGAGCGGTCCTCAAGAGCCAGCAACCTCGTCGCTGGGACCGTTCGGATCCGACCGATGAGGTCGATCGTCGCGTCGACACATCGAGTGGTTACCGCACCGACTCCCTGCTCGCAGTCCCGCTGGTGGACCTCAAGGGCAAGCCGATGGGAGTCTTTGAGGTCATCAATCATCTCGATGGACGTTTTGACCAACAAGACGAAGACGATTTGATCGAGCTTGCTCGACATGCATCGGCCGCTTTGGCCAACACGCAAACGATGCAGAGACTAATCAAGACTCGCGATCGATTGACCCAAGACGCCGAGCAGCAAGTCCAGCTCATCGGTTTCTCTCAAGAGATGCTCAATCTCAAATCGACCATCTCTCGGGTTGGCGATACCGACCTTGCCGTCTTGCTGCTCGGTGAGAACGGCACGGGTAAGGAGGTCGTCTCGCGCCAGATCCATTACCAGAGCAAGCGTCGTTATGAGCCCTTCATCGCTGTCAATTGTGCGGCGATCACTGAGACGCTCTTGGAGAGCGAGCTCTTTGGTCATGAGAAAGGGGCCTTTACCGATGCCCATGACACACGATCTGGCAAGTTTGAGCTCGCTTCTGGCGGGACGCTATTTCTCGATGAAATCGGTGACATGAGTTTGGCAGGTCAGGCCAAGCTGCTCAGGGTTTTGGAGGAAAAAGTAGTCGTACGCGTCGGTGGCTCCACGCCGATTCCGGTCAACGTTCGGGTCATCGCCGCGACCAATCAGAACCTAGTCGACCTCGTTCGCCACAAGAAATTTCGCGAGGATCTCTATTTCCGACTCACCGTCGTTACGATCCACTTGCCCCCAGTAAGGCAACGGGGCGAGGATGTTCTGCAACTTGCCGATTTCTTTCTTACGCAGTTTTGTAACAAGATCGGTCGCAGCAAACCCATCCTGAGCCCCTCGGCGAAAAAACGCTTGGTCAACCACGATTGGCCGGGCAACGTCCGGGAGCTGAGGAACATCCTCGAACGAATCGCTTATTTAACCACCGGTGAGACGATCGATGATTCCCAAATCGATTTTGTTAGCTCTCCACGAGCCGACGGTGCCCATGGCGCCGAGGGGATCGATCTATCCAAGCCGCTGGCAGAAGCCACCGACGATTTTCAAGCAAGCTACATCGAGCAACAGATCAAAGCCTCCAACAAGAACATGACCCTCGCGGCCGAGCGAATGGGGATGCAACGATCGAATCTTTACCGCAAAATGAAACAGCTGGGGATGAATCATCAGGATCAAGACCCCCACGGAAACTCTTAGCGTACCCAGCTTTATTCCGACGAAAAATCGACTATGCTACTGGCTCTTTCAAACGCTTTGACAATCCTCAATCCTACCGCTTTCACGAATCGCTTTCACGAAGCCTCAAAGTCAACAACCAAATGTTTAGCAAAACCACACTGCTTGCCCTACTTCTGGCGCTTTGCTCTCTCGGAGCGTTCTGTATCGAGGCTCGTGCGCAAGACGATGCGATCAAGCTCCAAGGTGAATACACAAAAAGCGGTCGGGGCGTCCAAGCCGCCGCCTTGGCAGGCAATAACTATCGCGTGACGACCTATCAAGGTGGATTGCCTGGCGAAGGCTGGGATCGAGGGCCTGTCCAGGTCGTCGAAGTGGATCGAGACGAACTGAAAGATCTTCTCGAAGGGGCAAGTCTCATCGAGCGAGCCAGCCCGACGCTGGGAGCCAAACCACCAAGCTCGGCAGTCGTGCTCTTTGATGGCACCCAAGCCAGCATCGACCGCCATTGGGCAAACGGTGCCAAGCTCGTCGATGATAACCTGCTCCTTGCTGGATGCACTACGAAAAGCAACTTCCGAGACTATCGGCTCCATTTGGAGTTTCGAACACCCTTTGTACCTCAAGCCTCAGGGCAAGGCCGCGGCAACAGCGGTGTGTACCATCAAGGGCGCTATGAGACCCAAGTCCTCGACTCGTTTGGTTTCGAGAACGAAGGGAATACTTGCGGTGCAATCTATGGAGTTAAACCCGCCGATTTCAATGCCTGCCTCCCACCCATGCGCTGGCAGACCTACGATATTGAATTCACTGCAGCCCGATGGGATAGCGACGGCAAAAAGGTTTCCGATGCTCGCTTGAATGTTTGGCTCAACGGTTACCCGATTCACCGAGACCAAAAAGTACCCGGTTCGACCACCGCGGCGCCCGTTGGCGAGAACCCCAGTGATGGTCCCCTTTATCTACAAGACCACGGCAACCCGGTCACCTACCGAAACATCTGGCTTGTTCCTCTCGATGCAGACAAAGTCGCCCAACGCCCCCGCGTCTCAGGCTACGAAAGACTGGCGGCTACCAGCAGCAATCTTGTAGACCAGCAACTCAGCGGTCGGATCCTCATCAGCGAGCTGGGTTGCACGAGCTGCCACGCTCCAGGAAAGTTTGCGGATGTCTTTGAACAAAAGACTGCGCCGGTGCTCGATCAGGTAGGCGGTCGTTTGCGGGCCGGATACATCGCATCGATGCTCAGCGATGTCCACGGTAGCAAGCTTGGGACAACCATGCCCGACCTGCTTCATGGAATGAGCCAGCAACAACAATCTCAAACGGCCAAGTTTATAGGCGCCTATTTGGAGTCGACAGGAAAGAGCCGCAAGCACACTCGATCCGACGGCCAAGCGGTCCAGAGAGGCAAACAACTCTACGAACGGATCGGTTGCACTCTGTGCCATGCGAATGCCGATGGTACGCGGCTGACGGCCACCTCGGTGCCTCTTCCTAACTTGTCGAAAAAGTATTCGTTCGATGGATTGGCGCTGTTCCTTAAACAACCCCATGACGTACGCCCCGCAGGTCGGATGCCCAATATGCATCTTGATGACAACGAAGCTCGCGATTTGGCTCATTACCTCCTGCAGGAGATCGACCCCTCGGACGCTCAGCCCAACACTAAATACTCTCTCTACGAAGGAACCTGGAACAAACTGCCCGAATTCGAGACACTCAAACCAATTGCGACCGGAACCTGCGAAGGGTTCGATCTGTCGGTTGCAGGTCGCACGAACAACTTCGCTGTGCGATTCGAATCCTATGTGGTGCTCGATCAGCCTAGCAAAGTCCGTTTTCATCTCGGGTCTGACGACGGGAGCCGCCTGCTCGTCGACGGCAAAGTCCTTGCCGATGTCGATGGAGTCCATCCTCATCAAACCAAGTCTGCTGAAACGGAGCTAACAGCCGGCCCGCATCGCTTGGTCGTCGAGTACTTCCAGGGTGGTGGTGAGTGGACGGTCGATTTGCAATGGGAGAGCTCTCAGTTGGTCAAGCAACCCGTCGACGGTTGGTTGCAACTCGAACCCAACCAACCCCGCAAAACGGCAACCGAGGAGGAATCCAATCCAGCTTGGATCTCCCAAGGCAAAACCTTGTTTCAATCGCTCGGGTGTGTTCAATGCCATG
>Ga0136644_10003936_pt1 | contig 11037 bp, 17 predicted proteins | sample C_130820_EF_Meta_FD_94780 | JGI IMG/M metagenome (GOLD analysis project Ga0136644, IMG submission 94780) | Freshwater microbial communities from Lake Croche, Canada to study carbon cycling - C_130820_EF_MetaG (v2) (version 2) | ecosystem: Environmental > Aquatic > Freshwater > Lake | place...
CACACCAGAAAAGACCATAACGCCTTCAATTGCCTTTACAAAGCCCTCACCATCCTCACACTGCCCAATTGCGTTTGTAGACGATTCTGATGCGCTGTAGGCCCCAATCAGTTGGGCGGCGGGATACACGGTTGATTTATTGAAAACCCGCTCAGAGTCAAATACTGCAAAAGCGGCCCCTTGGCCTACCCTAAAGCCAAAGTTTTTGCTGTCAAAAGCCGATGGCAAGATGCCCGTGTCTTCTTGTTTTTGGGTGAGCACAGCCTTAGATTCACCAAAGAACTCCAGCACGGCATCCGAAACACCATCCTCAACCGTGAGCACAATCACCCGATCAAAGTTGTAAAACTTGATAAGCGTCTGGACATCCATTAAGGTTTTCAAACTGCTGGCGCAAGCCGAAGCGTCGGTGACCACATGGTCGTTGGCTCCGCAGGCTTGGGCAATCCTGCCAGCGTAGACCTGAGTCAGCGTGAAGGGCAGGAACTTGTATTGGTAGGTCAGGCGGGTGTTGTAGGGGCGCTGGCTGATACCTGCAAAGTGGGCATTGCCACCAGCAAGAATGAACGCAGTTTTGCCCACAGGGTTTTCCCTTAGACTTTGCATGAGGTCTGCGTCGAGGACTTTTTCGGCCACTTTATGGGGCGCATAGAAAAGCCCACTCTTGGAGCGGGCGTAAGACTCTGGAAACCAGTTTACTTTTTGGGGATAGACGATGTCGTCAAATAACTCAACACTGGTTGTGGAGGCTGTTCTGTAGTGGGTAAGGTAGATCATTTGATCTGCTCCTTGGCCTTCTCTACAGACTCTGGCTCCGTTGTCTTGTTTGCCATCATCAGGTCGTAGGTCTCTTGGATGGTAGTAGGGTGCCAGTCTTTGGTTTCGTCATTGTCTGGGATGCCGTAGAGTTCACAGAGGTACATCATCATCACCAAACCGTCGAGACTGTCGAGACCTAGATCGGCCATCTTATCTTCCATCGCTGTGGCTGGCGTGAAAGACATATGGACAGGTTTTGCAACCTTTGCCACCATGTTGAAGAGTTCGATAAAGTCGACCATTAAGTTCTTACCTCGGTTGGTTGATTGACCGCGCCCACTAAAGCCTGCGCCCAATCTTCCCATTCTTCAAAAATATAAGGGCCGGGTATACCCTCATTTGTGAAAATATCAATGGCCTTCAAACCAGACGCCCACTCTTTCCAGTCGGTGTTGTCGTCTGGAATAGCCAACTGCTGGCCTGCATACGCCTCGCACATCAACGCCGCCCAAGACTGGAAGGTGTGAAACCGAGGATCGTAAACAAGTGCCAGTGCCATTTTAACTTCCGTATGGGCGGGTATCGCCTGCTTCTGCGTCCAGAATTATTCGACCTGCTTGGTAATTGCCGCCCTGCACATTGCTGGTAAACAGCAAGCGAATCTCGCGGCGCTGTTCCCTCATGTCTACCTTGCCCGTTGTTGGCTCAAAATAGTAGGGGTCAGAGGTCACATCCTGCGCCTGCGCAAATGGTCGGCCAGTAACCTGAACAGACATGGTTCCACTCTGGACAAAGTCAGGCTCAATACGGTCTATGCGAAGCCACTTGTTCTCGCCAACCATTGAAGGCTGAGATGGGCCGCCAGCAACAATACCCAAGTCGTTGGTCTCAAAGTAACTCTCAATGGCCTCGACCGTTGATCCCTTGATGGCGTCCACGCCGATCTCGTGTTGCCATAAGGTCACGAAGGTCATGGTCGAGTTCACGGTCAACACAAACCCCGCGCCGCCGGGTATAGACGCGGAAAGCGTATCCCCGACCGTATAACCAGTCCCACGGGCCGAAATCGTGCAAGCGGTTACCCTGTTCCCAGAAACCGTGATGTTGGCAACAGCACCAGTGCCCGATCCGCCAGTCAAAGCCTTGAGCAAATAAGTTCCGTTTGTGTAGCCAGAGCCTGCGTTGGAAATAGTGGTAGCGTTGACTCCACCTGTGGCGTTTGGCTCCCAACCTGCATTGATGGGGTAGTGAAAAACTTGTGAAAAGTAACCAGCAGAACGACGAGCACCCAAAGCCGTACCAGAGTCATACCAGCAATCCTCCCGAATGTTGTAGATGATGCAGTCATTGCACTCGGTTGAGTCTCCACTTGGGAAGAACCACCAAATTTCACCAAAACGAGGAACCTTGGTCACATAGACTTTGGAACGCTGGGCGTAATTCAAATTGTCAAAAAAGTAATTTTGGTTAAATTCGTTTTTGATTTCCTTGACCACACCGTTGTAAAGCAGGAATCGGTCAACACCACACCAGTAATAGATGCCGTCATACTCAATCACAGACTGGCTCGACAAGATCGAGGACTGACTTGAGATGATGTCATAGCGCCAGTAGAAGGTCTGAGGCGTGCCGCCCACGGTAATTGTGGTTGGGTTGTAGGAAACACGGATCAATGAATCCAACGACCAAAACAAGCCAGAAGGCGCGTTAGAACCGCCTCGCACTGGCAAGCCCTGCACAATCTTGGTTGAGGCCACATTGGTCTCATTGGAGTCAGCAGAGACCCAATCAGATGGATTGCCAGCGGCGCTGTTCTTAATCAAGCCGCTGTTTCCGTACACAAAAACATACGGGTGCAAAACCACCACACCGCCAGAGACAGACACATTGTTGTTGAAAGTCACCGTCACAGTTCCGCTGGCTGTCGCGGCATTAGAAATTACCACACTGGTTGTGCTCACAGACACTACGGTGGTATTTGCAGGGATGCCTGTGCCAGTCACAGTTTGACCCGCGCCCACCAAAGTATTGGCGGCAGACAAAGTAATCGTTGCGCTGGTATTGACCGTGGTTGCCGTTGCAGTGAATACACCAATAGGGGACAAAGAGGTTCCAGTCACCGCACCACCCAGTACCGGGGTGTTGATTTGGCTGTTGATGTCAGCAAGGTTTTGACCGGGGTGAGCAAGCAAGGTTTCGTAGCCCGTGCCTTGAGCATCAAACAGCGAATCGAACTGCCAAAGATTGTTTACGCTTGGCGTGAAGCCCGTCAGTGTGAAATCACTTAGCGCAGAGCCGACACCGTTGTTGTCAATAGGCAGGACTTGCAAGCCATCAGAATAGCCGCTGTAGACATACGAGAAAGCGTTTTGCGGGTTGACATAGATGCCTCGAGATGGGCCAGCCAAGGTGGCAATAATCTGACGGTAGCCAAGAATCTTGCGGGGGCGTCCACGCTGGAAACGAACCCAGCGGCCATCTTGATAGAAGTCTCTGTCAAAAACAGTACCGTCGCGCTGAATGCCCGGTCTGGTATCTAATGCAAAAACTTTTTGCGTCATGGGAAAGTGCCCCCGGAAATACCACCAGTGAATGTGCCAGTGCCCGTAATTGTCAAACCAGTTGAAGACAACTCAAATCGGTTTACGCCCAAAATGGAAATGTCAAACAAGCCATAACCAGAGCGCCAGATACCTGTATTGGTCTCAGCCGCAAAGTTAATCGCAGGCGTGCTCACTGTACCGTTGATCAAGTTCAGCGATGTCGCACCAGCCTGCACGGTGTTGGCGTTAAAGAAATTTGTTCCATCGCAGACAAGCGTAGCCTGCTGGCCGGGAGGAATGGTTGCCGTGGCACTGCCAACTACTCCCGTGCTCACCGTTAAGGTGTGGCCGTTGTCTGTGGTCTGGTTAGAGATCACATACAGATTCACCACCTGCGGGTAGTACACCGTCACATTGGAAACCAGCGACCCAACATACTCTTGAATGATGGACTGAATCTCGTATGTGGTCAGGTAGTAACTGCCGCCCGTAACTGGATACACCAGCGCGGTAAAGAAGAAAGTGTTGCTCTGGCCGTAGCCAATTGTGTAGTAGTTTGACCCATTACAAATAATGAATGCAGACTCGTCAGGGTTAAAAGTTTTGGTCGAAACATTGTCGATCAACTGGCCGCCAGTTGTTGAAAAAGTGTAGGAGCCTGTTCCGCCATTCTTAAAAATGGTGAACCAGTTGTTGCCTAGCGTAGAGGCCAAAGGCAAAGTACCTGCACCAGAGCCGCCCGTCCACAGCCTTGTTTGGGCGCGGTCGCTGGCTTGGTAGGTGTATGAGTTTGCAAGGCTTGCTATTGGGTGGCTTTGGTTCAGCGTGCTGGTGATTGCCACCAAACCCAAGCCTGCCAATGCAGAGGCGTTTGCCGTAGAAGTTGTAGAGCCAAAAGCGATGATGCCCCAGTTACCGCCAGTCGTGGTGTTGGCCGTGAGGTAGATGTACTGGGCAGTGCCGCCTGCAACTGTGCAGATGACGCTACCAGAGTAACTTAAAACATTGACGGCGGTTGCGCTGGTATTGCGGATCAGCGCATCTTGGCCCACCGACACTTGGGTGGCATCCGGCATGGACATTGTCCACGATGCGTTTTGATAGACATCCATGATCCGTGCCGCAGGGTTTTGCAACCCGTTGGTGTTGGACGGCCACTGCAACTGAAGGTTGGCAGTTAAGTTATACGAGGCATAACTTACATCCGTTGGCTGGATGACATCACCAGTGAAGGGGGAGGTAAAGGTCATGTGTCAAGTACCGAGGCTTGGCGGTCACCAATGCGCTGTAAGTTCTCGGCCTTGAGCGTATTGATGATTGCAGAATATTGAGCCTGCCACATTGGGATGCGGTCATCATTTTTCAGATAGGGCATCGCTTGCAGGAGCGAACCATACAGGAGGGCTTGGGGCGCGTAAATGGTGAACCAGTTGGTCTGATTCGTCGAGTCAAGGGGTTGCACGCGCTCGTAGTACAAAACCTCATAGGCATAGTTTGAGGCTGGTGTAGGGGCTACCAGCCAGTGCGTGTAGTCGTAATCCGAGTAAAAGGCTGGCAAGTCTGTAAGAGTTGGCTTGGGCCAATACTCACGGCAATACTCGTAAGTGCGAAGTAAGATGGGCTGTTTGTTGCCAGTAGCATCGGTCACATTCATGGAGACCGTTTTGTGCCAGCGGGCAGGCTTGTCAATCACCGCATTCCCTGCCACCATCGTGCTATTGGCAACCGTCAGGTTACCCAAGAACTTAATCTCCGAAGCAATGACTTGCTCGGCCAGCATAATGAAGGTGGGAATGTATGCTACTGTTGTCGGATCGTTCCGCTCAATGTAGGTCTGGATGTTGCTGACTAAAGAGTCATAGGTCATCACCACCGCTGTAGTCATTGTTCAATCCTTTTTATCCTACATTGCGCTCAAAATGTGGGCAATCCACTAAGGATTTGAAGTTGCCTCCCCAACGGTTTTTAGGGTGCAAAGATTCCCAAAACGCACCCAAAGGCGCAAGAATGCCCTTGTCCCATATTATCTGCCCATCCTTGAAGAAATTCAAGTCGATAGCACACCTTTTGAGGTGAATGGAGTTTAAGGTCTTGGAGCGGCCAGTCTGCACATAAATGGCTTGCTGTTCAGGTGTGCGGGCCAACTCGCCACCAGTGACCACAAAACCCTGCTCTGTGGCGTGTTGAATCAGTTTGCAGGCATCCAATAGGAATGCCGCTTGTTCTTGGCTTAGGCTCATTCCTTGCCTCCTTTACGCATCTCCATCACCTTCTCAACGGTACGGCCACCAAAGTAGGCGGTCATCACCAGCATTCCCCACTGGCCTAGCAAAGCCACATAAGACTCTTGAACATTGATTCCTGCGGCGCTCAAGCCTGCAAAAATTAAATAAGCCGTCAAGATGTAGACCAAAGTCATAGGGCGGATGTTTTTGGACAGCCACGAATCGGAGGCCATATCGGCCCTCCAGCGGTCACTGACATTGTCTTCTTGGTTAGCCTGTGCTTTGAGCAGGGCTTGCAACTCTTCCTGCTCTAAACGGGCTTTTTCGATGCCCAACTCGAGCAGGCGCTCTTCATGGTCATACTGCAATTGGCGCAGTTTGCTGACCTCTTCAGGGGTTGGGTTGTCGGAAATCTTCACGCCTAGAGCGTTTTCAACAACCTCTTTGCCCTTTGCTTGAAGCGCAGATGACAAAAGGCCCAGACCATTCTGGGCCAATGTACCGAGCAGTGATGCAACGATTGGAATCATTTCAGTCTCTCCCTGTCAATGTTTTAATCTTGCTGTTCACTGGAACTTTTTCTTCCAAGATGGCAATATGCATTCGGTTCTCAGCAATTTGGTCTCGGTTGCGTTGAATTTCTTTTTCAAGGTCTTGGCGCAGTTTTTCACGCGCCAGTTCAGCGCCAGAATTTGGTGCTTGCCTGTTGTCTGATGTGACCACAAGCGAAATTTTGCTGTTGAGGATGGTGACCTCATGCGCCAAGTTTGACAGGGCGCTCATCAAATAAACAACGCAAGAAAACAAAAGCGGGAGAAGAGCAAAAGTAATCTTCTCAATGAGTTGACTCTTGGCTTCCATATTTTGGATTTTTTCTTCGCTCATATTCCAAGCACCTTCTTGACAAACTCAGCGGCAACCCCGGGGCCAAGCAACACGGCAAGAATGACTACATACAAGAGGTACTCAATCCTGTTCATGCGCTTGGAACCTTCGTCGAAGCGGGCTTGGATGCCCTCATAACGCTGGGCGCAAATAGCCTCGTGAACGCTCAATCGCTTGTCCGTTTCGTTGGCAAGTTCGTGAACATCGTCCATGATTTAATCAAAGCCTCGAAGTGTCTTCGCCAAGGTCTTGCGCTTTGCCATCTTGGGCGAGTCGCTTGACTTGACAGCAAGTTTGGATGCTGGAATTTTTTTATCAGCAGGCACGCCCAACGCTTTCTTCAAAGCACCGGGTTTTTTAACTGCGTTTTGAATCCACTTCTCGGCCATGATTTTTCCTTTAATTCACCACTTCAGCATTCACTTTTTCAACGGGTTGTTGAGCCTGTGCTTGTGCTTCTTTTTGAATTGCGTCAACCAGTTGGAAGACACCTTGATATGGCTGAGTACCGAGGTACGCCATGATTTGGTTCACGAGTTGGATGGAGAGAGTTACTTTGTCCATTTTCAGTTGCCTTTAAAAAATATCCCGCTGTTAGGGCCAGCGGTTTAGCCCTCTTTCAATTATGCCAGTTGCTCTTCAGTTGGACGAGGTAATATTGGGTGGTTCCACTCTTTGATGTAGTCACCACGACCATCACTGTCGTTTTTCAAATAAATTTTTCCTTCAGGAAAAGAAAAATCTTTATCGGTCAATTCTGGATAAATTGATTTAATTTTTTCGTATAAATTCATCATGCTTTCCTTGCCAAAACTGCTTGCAAGCGACTGGTATAGGGGAAGCCAGCATTTTGAAAAGTCAAACTAGTTCCACCACTAACACTTCCCGTAAGTTGGACATAATCTCCAGTTCCATTGAAATACATCAACATTGAACCTGCAGTTGACCAACCAGTTGTCCAAGCCCCAGTTGTTAGTTCAAACCAACGATAATACTGACCACCATTTTTTGAAAAATATGCAACGCAAGCAGAAAAAGTGGATGTCGCTCCATATCTCAAGTTTGCACTGACTTGATAATATCCAGCCACATTTGGGCAAAAAGCATATGCAGGTACAGACAAACCATTCAAGGTAACTGTAGAGCCTGTATTGTTGAAACAACCCGCAGTATCAAATTCTTTGGTGTCAAGGATGGCAACTGTTTCTGTGCCACCTGTAATGCTCTGACTGCCTCCCGCCAAATATGCACTGAATGCTGGGCCATTTACAGGGGCTGTTGCGCTTGTGGCAACACTCACCCAACCAGCGGCTGTGTAAGCATCAAAAGCACCAGTCGTGGTGTTGTACCCCATTTGACCCACAGCAGGGCTTGCAGGGCGACCAGCGGTCGTCCATGAGGGGAATGTCTCCCCGTTTGTTCCATCTAAGATTATTGGCATTAGATTGCTCCTTCATCAGCAGGGAGTGGAGTGTTACCTTCGGCTACCCACTTTAGGTAGGCTTGGTAGTCGGTGTTGTCAGGGTCGAATGGGATGCAAGCCAAGTCGCTGAGGCGCTGGACATCTTTCACTTGACCGTAAGTTGGGTCTTTAAGCAATTTATACATTACAACTCCGAGTTAAAAGTTATGGTTCGATTGCCAGCATCACCATTGTTTGCAATAAAAGTCGGATAGTTTGTCGGCGTTGAGGCCGTTAAATTAATCCTTATTGCGTTTTGAGTTCCAAAACTTGCGCTCATTGCTGTTGATGTTGCATTTCCGTTGTAATAATCTGCAATAAATTTATTTTGCTCAGAAAATGTTACCGTTGGTGTTGCCCGCATTTGAACTGGATAATTAAAGTTTACAGTAGCACCCGAACCAGTTGTAAAACCAGAAGTTCCTATCCAGTTGTAAGATTGACCGTTACTGTTCCACACAAATGTGTAACGAAGACAAAGTAGATATTCAGTACCATACGAGCGATAGTCAAACGATGTGGCTACAGTGCCTACTTCAAACTGTGCGCCAGTGACATAAAAGGTCGCTCCGTTTGTTGCACAGATATTTACTGCACCAGTTGCAGACCAATAATCAGCAACAGCCCATGTGCCTGCGGTTCCTTGCCGAGTAGAACCTGCCCCAAGAGACCAATAAATTCTTGCGCCAATCCCGTTTGTTGCACCCACCCAAGTACCAGCAGTTGGGCCAGTAATTGCAACAGTTTTAAATTCCCAAGTGTTTGCGGAATTTATTGTGAAACTAAAAGGGTAAGCATAGTCTTCAATTGAATTTTTTACCGCTCCGCCAAAAGTACCCGTCAAAGAAGAGTAGACCCAAAATGAAAGAGTCACTGCTTTTGCATTGGCTGTACCCCAAGCAAAATCAGCCATATTAAAACCTTCAATATTTTGCCCAATAGCAAAACGGTCAGTTGAAATTGGGGAATACGCACTCGTCATGGTGCAACCAAGATAATACGAAAAACCAACAGGAGGGGTTACAGAACCAGCGTTTTGTATGACTGTTAAAGTTTGTGACGAATTCGTTGAGCGGTATTGGTAGCGGTCAAGCGTGTAGTCGCCAGAGGCGGGGTTGGTAAAAGAAGTCCCCCGTTGTGAAATTGCCATGTTGCCGTTGATGAAGCGATTCTTGAACGACGACGAGTTACCAGCACCTAGCGTAAAGCCAGACTGCGTGGTCATCTGTTCAGCGTTTACTGTTCCGTATGCCATGTTTTATGCTCCTTGTTGAGCCTGTTGCGTTTCAAGTTCCGCCTGACGCTCTGCCGCAGACTTGATTGGAGCGGCATTGACAATGTCTTCTTTGGTTCCAGAGATATTTCCACCAGATGCAGTGATTCGCTCGACTTCTTCAGCGACGATTTGTTCTATAGCAATACGGCAACGATTTTGCACGGCATTTTCAGCCCACTCTTGTGCGGAAAATGCAACAAATTCCAAAGCCTTAAATTCAGCGTCTGACAAAGTGATTGTGATGGTTTTTGACATAATTTTCCTTTTTAATTAACCGAGTAAATACCCTTGGAACCAAGAGTGACCGCCATAATAACTAACAGTTACAGAACCTGTTCTAACTCTTAAATCAACATAATCGTTTGCCGCAAGATTCATAATAAATGAAAACAAAACATTGTTATCACTGTTTACAATCGTTCCTTGGTAACCCATAAAGGTGTCGGAGCCAGTTGAAAGTTGCACTCCATTTATACAAGGGGCAATAGACGAATTGTTTGTGTTTGAATTTTGCACATAAATGGAGCAGAAAAATGCATAAACACCAGCCACAGGTGCGGTGAATCTGCTATTTGCATTGCTCCAACCACCACCCACATTTATAGAAATGTTTGAAGTTGGCCCAGAGGTAGTAAATCCAAAAACTGTTCCTGGTGTTTTACTACCGCTACCAGTTCCACCAGCACTAAATGCAGGTTGCAGAGGCCGTGTAATTTGTCCATTATTGTTAATGGACATAGAATTTGTCCAACTTAAACTACCACCAGCAGAGCCCGAAGTTGCAGAAGACCAAGTGTGTGCTCCATTAGACTGCTGATAAAGTGTTGCTGGGCCAGTTGCTTTATATTTCCAACCATTTGTGTCTATGTAGCCATTGCCAGAAAAATTTATTTCTGTTGAGTTGTAACTTGTAAAAGCACCATAACTAAATTCGATTGCTCTTGGAAGGGAGCCAACTGTAACAGGAGTTGCACCGCCAATACCAATGTTCCCATCGCTTGTCGCTAAAGCAACCGTACCATTTGACTGTAGTTGCAATACACCTGATGCATCTCCCGTGGTGATTAAACCCCCAGAGCCTGTGCTTGATGCGTTAATAGTTGATGCCATTTTTTATCCTTATTGAACGAGCCAGCGTTGACCACTGGAAACGGTTACAGACTGACCTGATGCCACAGTTACTGGGCCAACTGAGAATGCGTTGTAGCCACTTGCAATTGTGTAACTTGCGCTCACTGTGGTTGAGTTCAAAAGCAAACCATTGCTTGCGGCAATTTCAGAGGCTTGTAATTCACCAGTAGATGGCTTGTACAAGTATTTTGCATCACTTGTGTAGATGGTCAGCGCAGTACCAGAAGTTGCAGATGCGTACAGCGGATACTCAAACGATGCGGTTGTGGTGTCGTTGCTGATTGCCGCGCCACCAACAGAAGCCCAAGAAGTGCCGTTGTAGCCCTCAAACTGAGTTGTGGTGCTATTGAATCGCAAATAACCTGCCGCGCCTGTAGGACGCTGTGCAGTTGTTCCATTTGGAATCAGCATCGCATCAACTGCGGAGATTGCAAAAGTCACCGCTGGCGCGTTTGTACCTACACCCAAGCGAGTATTGGAGTTGTCCCAAAACAGGTTTGCAGAGTTGCCAATGGCTGATGTGCCATTACCAAACAGAATGCGTCCTGCGGTGACTGTATTGAGTCCTGTACCGCCGTTTGCCACACCCAAAGTCTGAGACCATTGTGGAGCAGTGCCAGACGATGAAAGAAAGTAGCCAGCGGTTCCAATAGCCAATTTGGTCAGGGCAGTACCTGAAGCATAGTAGGACAAGTCACCAGCGGTGTATGTAGTCAGGCCAGTACCGCCAGAAGAGGTGTTCAAAGTGCCTGCAAG
>Ga0136644_10003938_pt1 | contig 11036 bp, 9 predicted proteins | sample C_130820_EF_Meta_FD_94780 | JGI IMG/M metagenome (GOLD analysis project Ga0136644, IMG submission 94780) | Freshwater microbial communities from Lake Croche, Canada to study carbon cycling - C_130820_EF_MetaG (v2) (version 2) | ecosystem: Environmental > Aquatic > Freshwater > Lake | place: Lake...
AATGCCTTGAGCGATTCGTTGACTTTCATCGACCCCCGCACGGCCAAAGTGCAACGGACGGTTGCCGGTATTCTGGATCCTTACCAGTTGCGATTTTCGTCCGACATGAAATGGTTCGTGACCGCGGCCAATCGGTTGAATCACATCGATATTTACCGATGGGATGGACACAACGCAAGCCTGGCCAAGCGCATAGCAACCGGCAAAACTCCCAGCCATTTGTGGATTGACGCCAAGAGCACGACCGTGTGGTCGACGATGCAAGACAGCGATGAGTTGGTGTCGATTGATCTGATCAGCCAGTCGCTAACGTCCCGCACTCGGGTGGGCGCTATGCCGGCTGATGTGTTTGGCACGCCTGATGGCAAGCTCTTGTTGATTGGTCTGACGGCCAGCGATGGGGTTGAGGTTTATGACATTGCATCAGGATTGCCCAAATTTTTGAAAAAAATCAAGACAGACAAGGGGGCGCATGCCTTTCGGGCTCTGGGTGACAAAAAACATGTTTTGGTCAGCAACCGGGTGGCCAACACCATCAGTCAAATCGACTACACCACCTTGGAAGTGGTCGCCAAATTCCCCGCCCCTTCAGGGCCTGATTGCATGGACGTCAGTGCGGACGGTAAATTGATCATGGTGGCTTCGCGTTGGGCCAAAAAACTGACGGTGATCGACATCGCCAGCAGGTCGGTGGTTCGCCAAGTCAACGTGGGTAAGTCTCCCCACGGTGTTTGGACGCTCGACCATGCGCCTCGCCAATAAAGCGGCGTTGATTTGCCTGGGATTGCGCTGTGCTGCGGCACTGAGCGCGCCAGCGCCTTCTTGCCCACAACCTTTGTATTTGACCTTTGATACCGGGCACATGGATGTGGCGCCTTGGATTGCCCAAGTGCTGCAACGCCAAAAGGTGCAAGTCACTTTTTTTGTGGCGCAGGAAAAAACCATGCAAGGTGACGGCTCCCTGGGAGACGCGTGGAGCGCTTGGTGGTCGTCGCGCGCGGCAGAAGGGCATGAATTTGCCAGCCACACCTTCGATCATGTGTATTGGCAGGCGGATGAAGCCTCATCGACCCTTGATGCACCGACGCGTTTCAAGGTGCGTCCTTCATCTGGCGCTCGCGCGGGTCAAAGCATGTCCTGGTCTTCCGATGCGTATTGCGATAACCTGAAGCAAGCCTCAACCCGAATCGAAGTCTTGACCGGAAGGCCCAGTTTGCCTTTGTTCAGGGCACCTGGCGGCAAAACGTCGGCGCAATTGTTGGCAGCGGCCAAGGCGTGTGGTTATGCGCATGTGGGGTGGGCGCAGGCCGGTTTTTTGGGTGACGAGCTGCCCAGTGAACGTTTCAGCAACGCTCATCTGTTGGGTCAAGCGGTCAACAACATTCGCGCTGGCGATATTCTCATGGCGCATTTGGGTATATGGTCCCGCAAAGACCCTTGGGCGCCCGTTGTGCTGGAGCCCTTGATTGTGGCCCTCAAGGCCAAGGGATATTGCTTTGCCACATTACGTGAACATCCCGAATACCGCAACTGGATTTCGCAACACAACAGGTCAGCATCATGGAAGCCTTGATCAACGGATTTGAGTTTCTTCAACAAGGGCTCTATGAAGCCCTTGTGCAACCCTTGGCCGTCTGGGTGGGGGCAGCCAACTTACTCGAACAAGCCTACGAAGGAACGGGTTGGCTGTTGGTGGGAATCTTGCAAATTATCGTCATGCTCGTTGTGATGGTCCCCATCGAAAAAATTTGGCCCGCCGAGCATTGGCAAAGCCGGCAAGCGGTTCGGGTGGATGTTGTTTACACCTTGATTCATCGCCTGGGTCTTTTCAAATTGGTGATGTTTTTCACTTTGGAAAATGGCTTAGACCATGTGTGGGGTTGGTTGCGGGTGCAAGGTGTGCCGACTTTTCATCTGGACCAAATCTGGCCTGGCGTGACCGACATCGCTGCGGTCAGCTTTGTGCTGTATTTGGTGGTCTTCGACTTGGTGCATTACCTGATCCACAGGGCGCAACATGCCTATGAGCCTTGGTGGGCATTGCATGCTTTGCACCATTCGCAAAGGCAAATGACGGTCTGGAGTGACAACCGCAATCATCTGCTGGACGATGTGATCACAAGTCTTATTGTGTCCGTCGCCGCCGTTGTGTTGGGCGTTGCGCCCGCGCAGTTTGTGGTCTTGGTGGTCGTGGGACAGTTGAGCGAAAGTTTCCAGCACGCCAACGTCAAGCTCTGGTTCGGATCTGTGGGCGAGCGCTTGTGGGTGAGTCCGCGGTTTCACCGTTTGCATCACAGCATTGGGTTGGGTCATGAGACGGTGTTGGCGCAACGAACCGTGTTGGGGGGGTGCAACTTTGGGGTCCTGTTGCCTGTGTGGGATATGCTGTTTGGCACAGCCAATTTTCAATACCGCTTCGATCCCACCGGTGTGCGCGATCAGGTCGAGCAGGGCAGAGATTACGGATCGGGATTTTGGGCGCAGCAGCGTTTAGGCGTGTTGCGTTTGATGGGCCGTGCCTGACCGGCATGGACACCATGGGGCATCGATGAAATTGTTGTTGGATTCATTGTGGCGTGCGCTGGCTTATTGCCTTCACCCCCGCGCGGTGATCTTGTCACTGCTGCCATTGTTGATCACCATCAGCTTGGCGTGGGCGGCAAGCTATTGGCTCTGGGATGGGGCTGTGGCCTGGGTGCGAGATCTCTTGGAGACTTCTTCGGTCTTTGCCACGGTTTGGCAATGGTTTGTGGTTTTTGGCGTGCGCGACCTGAAATCGGTGGTCGCCCCGTTGGTGGTCATTTTCTCAGTGACGCCCATTGTGGTGGTGTTGAGTTTGTTGGCGGTTTCTTTCCTGATGACGCCGGCCCTGCTCCACTGGGTCGCTTCTCGCCGATTCCCCGAGTTGGAGCGCAAACAAGGGGGTGGTTTTTGGGCCAGCTTGGGCTGGTCGTTGTTGTCGGTGGTGATCGCACTGCTTGCTTTGCTGGTCACTTTGCCTTTGTGGTTGGTCCCGCCTTTGGCCATGGTGATTCCCCCTTTGATCTGGGGATGGCTGACTTACCGTGTCCTGACCTTTGATGTCTTGGCGGTTCACGCCAATCGGGATGAACGCTTGGCCATCACCCAAGAATACCGGTTGACCTTGTTAGGCATGGGCATTTTGACGGGTTTGATGGGTGCCGCACCCAGTTTGGTTTGGGCTTCAGCTGCTTTGTTTGCGGCCGCCTTTGTTGTCTTGGTCCCGTTGGCGGTTTGGCTTTACACCTTGGTTTTCGCATTCTCTTCTTTGTGGTTTGCCCACTTTGCCTTGGCCGCACTGGCCGATCTGCGTGCCAGACAAGTGGACAACGACAATGTCAGCACGGCCTCTTTGCTGGCGCCGGGTGCCACACCCCAAGACAGTGCCCATTAGCATTTCATCCATCACTCCATTCACAAACATGAACGCTTCATTCTTCGAAAAAACAATCCCGGAATTTGGTGCCATCATCATTGGCGATGAAATATTGTCAGGAAAGCGTGCCGACAAACACTTGCCCAAAGTCATTGAATTACTGTCGGAACGGGGCTTGTCTCTGGCATGGGCTGATTACGTGGGGGACTCGCCAGATCGCATTACGGCGACCCTCAAAAGAGCGTTTTCTGCGCCTCAAGTGGTGTTTTCGTTTGGCGGCATTGGCGCGACGCCTGACGACCATACCCGCCAGTGCGCTGGCAAGGCCTTGGGTGCGGATTTGGTCTTGCACCCCGAGGCTGACATCTTGATCCGTGAGCGCATGCAGGACACGGCGCGCGAGCAAGGTACGGTCTATGAACCCGACCGGCCAGACAACATCCATCGCCTGAATATGGGTGTCTTCCCAACGGGTGCCAGCATCATCACCAACCCGTACAACAAAATCCCAGGTTTTACCTGTACGGGCGCTGGCGGAGGCACGGTGCATTTTGTGCCGGGTTTCCCTGTCATGGCTTGGCCGATGGTGGCCAACGTACTGGACACCTTGTATGCGCAGTGGTTTCAAACTGAAAAGCGGATCGAAAAGTCGGTCATTCTGTTTGGCTCCATGGAAGCCACGCTGACACCCTTGATGCAGTCGATTGAAGAGCGTCATCCTTTGATCAAGGTCTTCAGTCTGCCGAGCGTGGACCATCCACAATGGGGCAGGCACATTGAATTGGGCGTGAAAGGTCCTGTCGAGCATGTCGATGCAGCATTTCAGGACCTCAAATCAGGTCTCGTGCCTTTTCAGCTGAAGTTCGGCCCCGAAATGGTGCGCTGAGGTGGTTTGCACTATAGTGGTGCATAAATGACCAACGCAGTGCACTTGTGTGCGACGTCCCCTCAGGTCATTCAGTGTGAAATTTTCATGAAAGTTCAATCCATATTCGCCTGAGCCAAGGCACAATCTGTCTCTCGGCGCATTGCCAGTTTTTGCTGCCCTGTTGGCACAAAAACTGCAATGAGCTTGATACCTCTTAGCAACCCCATTCAACCAGGAGAATTTGATGGCAAAGACCGTCGCAGACGTGATGAAGATGGTGAAAGACAATGAAGTCAAATTTGTTGACTTCCGTTTTACCGATACCCGTGGCAAGTGGCAGCACATTACTGCGCCTGTTTCGCAGTTTGATGAAAGCAAGTTTGAAGACGGTCAAGCCTTTGATGGCTCTTCGATTGCGGGTTGGAAGGGCATTGAAGCTTCGGACATGTTGTTGATGCCCGATCCCAACAGTGCTTTGATTGACCCTTTCTTTGAAGAAATAACGCTGGTGCTGATTTGCGACGTCATCGAGCCTACCGATGGCAAGGCTTATGAGCGCGATCCCCGCTCTATTGCCAAACGCGCCGAAACTTACCTCAAGCAGTCGGGCACTGGCGATACCGCTTACTTTGGACCTGAGCCTGAATTCTTCTTGTTCGACGAAGTGCGTTGGAGCACAGAACCCCAAAATACTTTTTACGCCATCAACGATTACGAAGGCCCCTGGAACAGCGGCACCAAAATCGAAGGCGGCAACCGCGGTCACCGCCCCCGGGTCAAAGGCGGCTATTTCCCTGTCCCGCCAGTTGACAGCACACACGACATGCGCAGCGAGATGTGCTTGTTGCTCGAGTCTGTGGGTATTCCGGTTGAAGTGCACCACCACGAAGTGGCCGGCGCGGGCCAATGCGAGATCGGTACACGTTTCTCCACTTTGGTTGAGCGCGCAGACTGGACTTTGCTGCAAAAGTACGTGATCCACAACGTGGCCAACGCCTACGGCAAAACAGCCACCTTCATGCCCAAGCCGTACGCGGGCGACAACGGCTCCGGTATGCACGTTCACCAGTCCATCTGGAAAGATGGCAAGAACCTGTTTGCAGGTGACGGCTATGCAGGTTTGTCTGATTTGGCCTTGTACTACATTGGCGGCATTATCAAGCACGCTCGTGCCTTGAATGCGATCACCAACCCCGGCACCAACAGTTACAAACGCCTGGTTCCACACTTTGAAGCGCCAGTGAAATTGGCGTACTCGGCCAAAAACCGCTCGGCTTCGATTCGCATTCCGAACGTGCCTAACCCCAAGGGCCGACGTGTGGAAGCCCGCTTCCCCGATCCATTGTGCAACCCCTACCTCGGCTTTGCCGCATTGTTGATGGCGGGCCTGGACGGTATCGAGAACAAGATCCATCCCGGTGAAGCTGCGACAAAAGATCTGTACCACCTCCCACCCGAGGAAGACAAGTTGGTGCCCACCGTCTGTACCAGTTTGGACCAGGCCTTGGATGCCTTGAACGCCGACCGCGCTTTCTTGACCAAAGGCGGTGTGTTCACAGATGCATGGATTGATGCTTACATTGAGTTGAAGATGCAAGAAGTGACCCGCAGCCGCGTGGAAGTTTCCCCTGTCGAATACGACATGTACTTCTCACTGTGATCGCGTTTTAATCTGACCAAAAAGGACAGCACGCGCTGTCCTTTTTTTCTGTTGAAAGACAAGGCATGATGTGAGCTCTACAGGGATTTTTGAAAGCACACCATGAGGCTTAAAACAGAGGGTTTTTCTTGGGCGTTGGCGGTGTTTGGGCTTTGCCTGGCGGCGACTCCAGATGCCGGCGCCGAAGATCGCATTTACCGCTGCGGTAACGAATACACCAACACCCCGCAAAATTCAAAAAATTGCGAGGTGATGCAAGGTCAGACTATCACGGTGATTCCGGGGACGCGCCCTTTCGGGACTGCAAAAACACAATTCCCCACTGTTTCAACAGGGTCCGCAGTGACAACGGACCGGTCCAAAATGGCGATGTCAGCGCCTTCTTCTGCGCCGCAGTCTGAGCCGGTGGAGCCTAAATTCAGAGACGCGCAAAAACGCACAATTTTGGTGTCGGAGCTTAAACAAGTGCGCGAGCGGCATGCGCAATTGGTGCAAGAGTTCAACGCGGGTGAACCAGAGAAGATCGGTTCGGAATCGCGCAACCATCAAAAATACCTAGACCGCCTGGCCAACCTGAAAGCGGGCATTGGCCGAGCGGAAAGGGATATGGACAGTTTACAAAAGGAATTGGCACGTTTGCCATCCAACCCGATGGCAACACCATGAGCGTTTCTCCTTCAATCGGGCTGAATGCATCCCAAAAGAAGCCTTCCCCTTGGAGTCTGCGATTCCAGGCTTTTGATTTGCTGGCTACGCCGGTGGCTGTCATCAATTACAGAGGCTTGGTGTTGTTTGTCAACGCGGCGCTAGAGGACACCCTCGGTCTGTCGCGGCGCACCCTGCAGGGCTTGCACTTTGGGGACTATTTTTCAAATCAAAAACAGCTGGAAAATGCTTTGGAGGGTGCTCGGTCTAATGCGTTTGCCGCGCTGCGTTATGAGGCTTCTTTGCAGCGTGCGAATCACGAAGAATTATTACCCGTGCATGTCATCGTGGCGCAAAGTGATCAACCGGATGAAGTGATTGTGGAATTGCTGCCCATCGAACAACAAACACGTCAGGAGCGCGAAGAACGCATCCTGGACCAGGCGCAAGCCAACAAGGAACTGATTCGCAATTTGGCGCATGAAATCAAGAACCCCTTGGGCGGTATTCGGGGCGCGGCTCAGTTGCTCGAGATGGAACTCGACAGCAAAGATCTGACGGAATACACCCAGGTCATCATCCGCGAGGCCGACCGCTTGCAAACCTTGGTGGACCGCTTGTTGGCACCGCATCGAAAGCCGCATGTGGTGGGTGACGTCAATGTGCATGAAGTTTGCGAAAGGGTCCGATCGCTGATTTTGGCCGAGTTCCCCAAGGGCTTGAAGGTGGTCCGGGATTACGATATTTCCATTCCTGAATTCAGGGGGGACCGTGAACAATTGATTCAAGCTGTCTTGAACATCGCGCACAACGCCGCCCATGCCTTGACTGATCGCCGTGCGCAAGGGGATGCCGAGTTGACTTTGCGCACTCGCATTGCACGGCAAGTGACCTTTGGCAAGCAGCGATATCGTCTGGCATTGGAATTGCATGTCATTGACAACGGGCCTGGTGTAGCAGACTCGATCAAGGACCGCATTTTCTTTCCGCTGATTTCAGGCCGGGAAGGCGGCTCTGGCCTGGGGCTGACATTGGCGCAAACTTTTGTTCAGCAACACCATGGCTCGATCGAGTGCGACAGCATGCCTGGTCGAACGGATTTCAAAATTTTGATTCCGTTGCCCTGAACCTGAAGAAAGCAAGTCCACCATGAAGCCGATCTGGATCGTAGACGATGACCAATCCATTCGCTTCGTGCTTGAAAAAGCACTGTTGCGAGAGGGTTTGCCCACGCGCAGTTTCACCAATCCCCGAGAAGTCTTGAAGGCGCTGGAGGGCTTGGACGATGCAGAGGGGCCGCAAGCCCTGGTCAGTGACATTCGCATGCCAGGCGGCTCGGGGCTGGATTTGTTGACCACCATCAAAGCGCGTCTACCTGGTCTGCCGGTCATCATCATGACGGCGTTTTCAGATTTGGACAGCGCAGTTTCTGCTTTCCAAAATGGGGCGTTCGAATACCTGCCCAAGCCCTTTGATTTGCCCAAAGCGGTCGAATTGATTCGCCGGGCTGTGGAAGAAAGTCAGCGCGAAGAAGTGGCTGAAGAGAAGTTGGCCGCCACGCCAGAAATGCTGGGTCAGGCGCCAGCAATGCAGGACGTCTTTCGCGCCATCGGCCGGTTGTCACAAAGCAATGTGACGGTCATGATCACGGGCGAATCAGGTTCGGGTAAAGAGCTGGTGGCGCGCGCACTGCATAAACACTCTCCGCGCGCCAGTGGCCCTTTTGTGGCGATCAACACCGCAGCCATTCCCAAGGATTTGCTTGAGAGCGAATTGTTCGGCCATGAGCGGGGCGCCTTTACCGGGGCGCAAACCTCCCGGCGTGGTCGCTTTGAGCAAGCCGATGGCGGCACTTTGTTCTTGGATGAAATCGGAGACATGCCTTTTGATTTGCAAACGCGTTTGTTGCGCGTGTTGTCGGATGGTCATTTTTACCGGGTCGGTGGGCACAACGCGGTGAAGACCAATGTGCGGGTGATTGCGGCAACCCATCAGGATTTGGAGCAACGGGTCAAGCAAGGCGCATTTCGGGAGGACTTGTTTCACCGCTTGAACGTGATCCGTTTGCGTTTACCGGCTTTGCGCGAGCGAAGAGAAGATGTGCCCATGCTGACGCGTCACTTTTTGCTTCAAAGCGCGCAGCAATTGGGTGTGGAACCCAAGCGTATTTCAGAGGTGGCGCTGGATTTGTTGGGGACATTTCAGTTCCCGGGGAACGTACGGCAATTGGAAAACATTTGCCATTGGTTGACGGTGATGGCGCCGGCTCAAGTGATCGAGTCCAAAGACTTGCCACCCGAAGTCATTGGCGGGGGTGACATGGGCCACGTCTTGCCAAGCTCGAAACCGCAGGCTTTGCTCGACGAAGTCAAACCCGCAACGGACCATGCTGCCACTGCACCAGTGCCACAAGCAATGATGGCCGGGTTACGCGACTGGGAGTCCGAGCTTTCCATTGAAGCCCTGAGCCTTTTAGCCACCGACAGACAAGATGTTTGGGACGTCTTGACGCAACGGTTCGAGACCTGCTTGATTCAGGCCGCATTGTCCACAACCCGAGGTCGGCGCATTGAGGCTGCGCTCAAATTGGGCATTGGCCGCAACACCATCACCCGCAAAATTCAGGAGCTGGGCATCGAGGATTGATTCGCGCCAGCGCTCTGCAGTCCTTCAGGCATACTGCTTCTGAAACAACCCACCCCATTTTTAAGGAGACATTCATGCGTCCGATTCTTCGCCGTAAAGCCATAGCCTGCACTGCTGCCTTGTTGACTGCGGCCTTGGCAAGCCCTTGGACCCAAGCGCAAAACTACCCTACCAAGCCGATCAAATTTGTGGTGCCCTTTACCGCAGGCAGCGCGACCGATGCCGTGGGCCGAATCGTGGCCCAAGCCATGGGCGATGCCCTGGGGCAGAGCGTGACCGTTGAAAACAAAGCCGGTGCCAATGGCATTTTGGGTGCTGAAGCGGTCAAGGCTGCGCCAGCGGATGGCTACACTTTTTTGGTCACCACCAGCACCACGCAAGCGGCCAACGTGAGTTTGTACAAAAAGTTGACCTACGATCCGGTGAAGGACTTCACGCCCATTGGCAAAATTGGCGAGACGGGTTTTATTTTGATGGTTCAAGCTGACTTTCCAGCCAAAGACCTCAAAGAGTTCATCGCCTATGGCAAGGCCAATCCGGGCAAGCTGGCTTTTGGTCATGGCTCTTCAGGCTCACTGGTCTCAGCGGCCATGATCTCCCAAATGGCCGGTCTACAAACCATCAACGTGCCTTACAAGAGCATTCCGCCTGCGCTGACCGATTTACTGGGTGGCCAAATTCAGTTTGCTTTTGCCGACGTGGGCAATGCCGTTTCACAAATGAACGGTGGCCGCTTGAGGGGCTTGGGTGTGACCACGGCTAAACGCGCAGGCAAAGCGCCCAACGTACCGCCTATTGGTGATGTGGTCAAAGATTACGCCGTGGGGGCTTGGTTTGGACTGATGGCCCCCGCGGGCTTACCTGCCGATGTGCATAAAAAAGTGACCACCACGCTGCTGGCGGTTCTGGCCAAACCGGATGTGAGAGAGAAAATCATGGCCGCCGGCATCGACCTGGATGTCGAGGACGCTGCGCAATTGGCCAAAACCATCGACTCAGAGATCAAGAAATGGGCGATGTGGGTCAAGGCGGCCAATATCACCCCAGAATGAGGTTTATTGCGTGTAAACCGTGGACCCGTTGGCACCCAAAGCTATGTAACGGGTTTGCGGGCTGAGGCCGCGAAACAAGACATTCAAATTTTGGCTGGTATTGGTGGAGCGGGCCGTCCAAGTGATTCCGTCAGTGCTTGTGAACGCCACGCCTGCATTGCCAACAGCGACAAATTGATTCGATGGCAACACGCCAACCGATGCGACAACGGCATTCAAGTTGGCATTGGTTCCAATAGATTGCAGGGCCCATGTCACAGCGTCTGCACTTTGCAACAAAGCGCCGTTGTTGCCTGTGACCACCATGCTGTAAACCGTTGCAGCAATATTGTTGGTTGTGATGGTGTTGGCCATGGAGGCGACAGACTTGAGATCGGCTGTCGTGCCCGAGCTGACGGCCGTCCAGGTCGCAGCATCTGAACTGGTCAGCAAGGTGCCGCTGGCGCCGACGGCCACCCAAACGCCATTGACGGTGTAGCCCACGCCATACAGGGGCAGGGTGCTGGGGGTGGAGGTGGCAGCCGTCCAAGTGATGGCATCGGTGGATCGGATGATGGTGCCATTGTTGCCCACTGCAACCACCATAGAGCCATTGGACGCCATGGCATTGAGGTTTTGGGTCACACCCGATGTGGCTGAAGTCCAAGTTTTGAGATCGATACTGTAAGTGACGGCGCCGCTTTGTCCAATACCAATGAATTTGTTCAGGGCATACAAGGTGCTTAACCAGTTGGTCGTGTCGGAGGCCGTGATCGCCGTCCAGCTCAG
>Ga0136644_10003942_pt1 | contig 11030 bp, 7 predicted proteins | sample C_130820_EF_Meta_FD_94780 | JGI IMG/M metagenome (GOLD analysis project Ga0136644, IMG submission 94780) | Freshwater microbial communities from Lake Croche, Canada to study carbon cycling - C_130820_EF_MetaG (v2) (version 2) | ecosystem: Environmental > Aquatic > Freshwater > Lake | place: Lake...
CAAACGGCGAAGACAATCGCGATGGGACAAACGAGAATCGTTCGTGGAACCACGGCGTTGAGGGGCCGACCGATGACGTTGAGATTTCGAAAGCGCGACGCACAACGATGCACAACCTGATGGCGACGCTGATGCTCAGCGCCGGAGTCCCATTGCTGACCGCGGGTGATGAGTCGGGCCGCACTCAGCAGGGAAACAACAACGCCTATTGCCATGACTCGCCGTTGAACTGGGTCAACTGGGATTGGGATGACGAGCAGCGCGAGATGCACGCCGCAACTGCGGACCTCATTCGTCTTCGCCGCAACCTTCCGGCCTTGCGACCACAAGAATTTGGTCGATGGGGTGAAAGCGTTCCGCTCGCCAATCACATGGAGTGGTTCAACGCCTCCGGTGCGACCATGAGTCACGAGGAATGGGACAACGCGTCACATCGCACGCTGCAATATCTTGCGTCGACCTCGCCCGAACACGAGGATCCGTGTCGTATCCTCACGGTCATTCACGGGGTCGAACATCCAATCGACGTCGTTCTGCCAATCGACCCCGACATTCGGTGCTACGAAGCGCTCTGGTTCTCTCGTCACAGAGAGAAAATGGTGCGCGGCGAACTCTTTCGACCCGGCGACTCGATTGCACTGGGCGGAACAAGCATTCTCTTGTTCGCAGCGCTTTCAACGTAAGACATCGCCGCCCCACGAGTCGCAGTTTGGGACTAGTTTTTGTGCATGGACACTTCGCAGGTCGGTCGAATTCCCATTCTGGATGTGTCACCATCGTTGCCCGGAACACCATGGCTTCCCAAAGCTTTCGTTGGCGAAGTGATTCCGTTTGAGGCAACAATTTTTCGTGAGGGCCACGACGCGATTGGTGCCGCGCTGGTGCTGACCTCGCCCGCCGGGGTTGTCACCCGAGTTCCCCTGCGCCTTCGAGCGCCGGGTACCGACCGGTGGTGGGCTCATGCGCAACTCACCGAACCCGGAAACTACTCGTTCGCCATCGAAGCGTTCGGAGATGACGTCGAGACGTGGCTCCACACCGCCGACATCAAGGTTGCGGCCGGCATCGACATTGACCTCGTGTTCCTCATTGGCCAGCAACTCTTCGACCGCGGATCACAAGACAGCGCCCGACCAAAAGCTGAACGTGCCATGCTCATCAAACTCGCGTCGACCATGGCCGACGCGCAGCTCGCGCCAAATGAACGTCTTGCCGCGGCGCACGACCCATCCCTGCTCGCTGCCCTGAGTGACCGCCCGCTAGCCAGCCTGGTCACTCGCTCGAGCGAGTGCAGGGTGCACGTCGAACCGCGTCACGCAGGTGTCGGAAGCTGGTACGAGTTCTTCCCCCGCTCCGAGGGGGCGCTCGTCGGCAAAGACGGCACCTTCACCTCGGGCACGTTTGCGAGTGCGACCAAGCGACTGCCAGCAGTTGCCGACATGGGATTCGACGTGCTGTATCTGCCACCCATTCATCCGATTGGGCGCATAGGTCGAAAGGGGCCGAACAACACGCTCAATCCCGGGCCGGGCGACCCCGGGTCTCCGTGGGCGATTGGCTCGAGTGATGGCGGGCACGACACCGTGCATCCGGAGCTTGGCACCATGGCGGACTTTGAGAAATTTGTGAAAGCCGCGAACAAGGTGGGGCTCGAGGTGGCATTGGATCTCGCGCTTCAAGCCGCGCCCGACCACCCGTGGGTGACCGAGCATCCCGAGTGGTTCACCACGCTGCCCGACGGCACCATCGCCTACGCGGAGAATCCACCGAAGAAGTACCAGGACATTTATCCCGTCAATTTCGACAACGACCCGCAGGGCATACGCGATGAAGTGCTGCGCATCGTGCGTCTCTGGATTTCCAAAGGTGTTCGCATTTTTCGCGTCGATAACCCGCACACCAAACCCGTCAATTTCTGGGAATGGCTGATTGGCACCGTGACTGCCGAGCGGCCCGATGTCGTGTTCTTGGCCGAAGCGTTCACTCGTCCCGCGATGATGCAGACGCTCGCCAAAATTGGTTTTCAACAGTCATATTCCTATTTCACGTGGCGCAACACCAAGCCCGAACTCGAGGAATTCTTCACGTCGATTTCGCACGATACGGCCGCGTGGTATCGACCGAACCTGTTCGTCAATACACCCGACATTCTCACCGAGTACCTGCAGTTCGGTGGCCCGGCGGCGTTTACGATTCGCGCGACTCTGGCCGCCACCGCCGCGCCGCTGTGGGGCGTCTACGCCGGTTTCGAGCTGTTCGAGTCAGTTGCGCGCCCGGGCGCCGAGGAATATATCGACAACGAGAAGTACGAATACAAAATCCGAGACTGGGATGCGCACGCGGCAGCCGGCACGACCCTCGCGCCGTATCTCACACAACTGAACGCGGTGCGGGCCGCGCATCCGGCTCTGCAACAGCTGCGCAACCTCGACGTGCACTGGTCGGATGATGACAGCGTTCTCGTCTACACGAAACACCTCGACGCCGCATTTACCGCCAGTGGCACGGCGGACTCGCTCATCATTGTGGTCAACACCGATCCGCACAGCGTGCGCGAAACCACCGTGCACCTCGACCTCACTCGGTTAGGCCTTGACGCGGATGCGCGAATCAAGGTCACCGACACCATCACTGGCGCCGTGTTCGAGTGGGGTCGCGACAACTTCGTTCGACTCGACCCGTTCACGCAACCGGCGCACATTCTTCACGTCACTGAGGTTCTCTAGATGGCCGCCGCCGAGTGGGCTCTGCCCCAGGTAGATACAGACACGATGTGGGCGGTGGCCGAGGGCCGCTTCTACAACCCTCACGACGTCTTGGGACAACATCGGGTTGAGGTTACTGGACCGGGCACGACGAAGAAAGATGAGGTCGTCGTCATTCGCACTCGTCGCCCCCTCGCTCGCGAAGTGGTTGCGGTGCTGGCATCCGGCGCTCGAATCGAACTCGCGCACGTCGTTGGCGGAGTCTGGGAGGGCGCGCACACTCTCGGCATGCAGGATTACCGCATCGAAACGACGTACGACGATGGCGCTACATGGCTGGCCGACGATGGGTACCGTTTTGCCCCGACCCTCGGGGAACTCGACCTCCACCTGATTCGCGAGGGTCGTCACGAACGCCTCTGGGAGGTCCTTGGCGCTCGACATGTCGAGCATGCCGGGGTCGCCGGAGCCACGCGCGGTGTCGCCTTTGCCGTCTGGGCGCCGAATGCACAAAATGTTCGCGTCGTCGGCAACTTCAACTCGTGGAACGGCGAATCGCACGCCATGCGTTCACTCGGTGCGAGTGGCGTGTGGGAGCTGTTCGTTCCCGAATTGTCGGCCGGCGAACTTTACAAGTTTTCAATTCAAACGAAAGACGGAACCTGGGTCGAACATGCCGATCCGATGGCACGCGAAACCGAATGCCCACCGCGCACAAGCTCCGTGGTCGCCCATTCTTCCTTCGAGTGGACAGACCAAAAGTGGTTGGATGAGCGCGCACAGTCAACGCCCCACTCGTCGCCCATCTCGATCTATGAATTGCACGTCGGCTCCTGGCGCCCCGGACTCTCGTACCGTGAACTGGCCGACGACCTCATCGGCCACGTGCAATACCTCGGGTTCACCCACGTCGAGTTCATGCCGCTCGCGGAGCACCCTTACGGGCCATCATGGGGATATCAAGTAACGGGCTACTACGCACCGACAGCGCGCTTCGGCTCACCGGATGACCTCAAGTACCTGATCAACCGACTGCACGAGGCGGGCATCGGTGTGCTCGTGGACTGGGTTCCCGGTCACTTTCCCAAAGACGAGTGGGCCCTTGCGAGGTTCGACGGGCAGCCCCTGTATGAGCATCCCGACCCTCGTCGCGGCGAACACCCCGACTGGGGCACGCTGATTTTTGATTTTGGTCGCAACGAAGTGCGCAACTTTTTGGTCGCCAACGCGTTGTATTGGATCGAAGAGTTTCATGTCGACGGTCTGCGCGTGGATGCGGTTGCCAGCATGCTCTACCTCGATTACAGCCGCAAAGATGGCGAGTGGGAAGCCAACCATTTCGGGGGCCGAGAAAACCTCGAGGCAATCTCGTTCATGCAAGAAGTGAATGCCACCGTTTACAAGACCCACCCCGGTGTCATCATGGCGGCCGAAGAGTCGACAAGTTGGGGTGGTGTCACCGCGCCCACCGAAGTCGGCGGCCTCGGCTTCGGGTTCAAATGGAACATGGGGTGGATGCACGACTCGCTCGAATACATGCAGACCGACCCTATGTATCGCGCGTATCACCATCGTGACATCACGTTTTCGTTCGATTACCAGTTCAGTGAGAACTTCATCCTGCCCCTCAGTCACGACGAGGTTGTGCACGGCAAAGGATCGCTCGCATCGAAAATGCCGGGTGACCATTGGCAGAAGATTGCCAACCTGCGCGCCTACCTCGCGTTCATGTGGGCACATCCGGGCAAGCAGCTTCTCTTCATGGGTCAAGAGTTCGGGCAGCTTTCGGAATGGTCAAGCGAACGCGGGCTGGACTGGTGGATGAATGACCAACCGTTGCACGCGGGCATCGGTCTGGAAATCCACGACCTTAATCGCCTTTACACACAACATCCCGCGTTCTTTGAACTCGATTGTGACCCGGCAGGGTTTGCCTGGATTGACGGCGCCGATGTGACCCGCAATGTCGTGTCTTTTGTGCGCTTTGATCGAGCAGGAAACGCGCTCGCGGTCGTCGCGAACTTCTCCGGATCTGCGCACGGTGATTATGTGTTGGGACTTCCGCGCGCAGGTGAATGGGCAGAGCTCTTCAACTCCAATGCGCAGCAATATGGCGGTTCCGGCGTAGGAAACATCGGCGCGGTGACAGCAACGGATGAGGGGTGGAATCACCTTCCCGCGCAAGCTCTACTGACGTTGCCCCCATTGGCAGTTACCTACCTCTTCCAGGACGCCTGAGCAAAGAACCCTAATAGAGCAACGACGAAAGGCGGCTCCGGGCCGCGATGACTCGGGCATCTGCCGCGCCCACGACCTCAAATAGTTGGAGCAGGCGTGCGCGGATGACGTCGCGCTCCGCTGTGTCGGCGATAACAAACAGCGCAAGCAATCTCTCGAACGCGTCCTCAATGTGACCGCCCGAGATGTCGAGATCCGCCACGTTGAGGACCGCAGTTACGTCAGTTGGGTTAGCCGCCGCAGCGTTGCGCACCTCGGACAATGACATTCCCGCCAGGCGATGAAGGAGTGAGACCTGAGCCAGCCCGGCTCGAGCCATGTCGTCGCGCGGATTTTCGACAATCGCGCGTTCGTACGCATTCATCGCCGTCGCATAATCGCCCGCCTCAATAGCATCGAACGCTTCGCGATGAAGTGGCGCCAACGAATCCACTGCGTCACCAGACGCGCCTGAGCCGGGGCCTGATTCATTCTCGAGCTGGGCACTCGCTTGCGTGTTCTCGGCCGGAACCGTCACAACGCCATCCACGCCGTTCTGAGCGCCCACGGCAACCAGTTGCTGCAATATTTGCGCCACCGCCTCGGCCGGCTGCGCCCCGGCAAAGAGTGGGAGAGGTCGCCCACCAATGATCGCGGCAACGACCGGAGATGGACCACTCGGCGCGGTCGCACTCATATCAACGCGGAATGAACTCGCCAGCTGAGGATTCGCCTCGGCGTCGACGGAAACGAGGACGACTTTGCCGTCCATTTCAGTAATCGCGTTGGTCAACGTGTGAATCATGGGCTCGTCTGTGTCGACATTTCGCACAAAACACACGACGACAGGAACCGTGTCTGAAATTTCAATGACCGTGGAAAACGTTGCCTCGTCAGCTTGGAGCGCAAGACCAGGCAGGTTCAGGGTCTTCGCTGACGCGGCGGAGCTGTGCCCAGCCGGAGAAGAGCTACGAGACACAATCCCAGAAAGGTCGATGGCACGACCGGCATCGATGCCCACCGCCTAACCCGTGGCCGCCGCTGTGAGACCCTGCGTGAAGCCGAGCAACCTGATTTTTTGCGTTGACCCGATCGCGGGGACGTAAAAGACCATCTGCAATGTATAGGTCGATTTAACTCCGCTTGTCGCGTTGGTACCGAGCAGCGCTTTTTGTTGGCCCTCTGGCACGACCACGGCACCGTTTTGCAACGGCGAAACTTGCTCGACTTCATCCAGAGTCACCGCGACGACCGCGCCGGAATTCAAGGTCGCCAGCGCGACATCTTTGGCTGTCCCCTTGACCTCCGAGAAGGTCAGATCCGCCTTGTCGGAAATCGACGCGGCTTTCTTCGCCTTGTAGTCATGGCCGACTTGAGTCACCAACGTGTCGTTTTCCAAGTCGAACAGGTTGAAATACTTACTGGCATCACCGTTGAGCAGAACATCGCCGTAGGCAAGCGCTAAATCTTGCGGCGCAAGCAACAGGAGCTTGGTGTCGGGCGCAATCACGGGGCTACCCACTTCGGCAGGTGCCGTCTCCGGTACATAAGCGTCTGGCTCCAGCGTGATCAGGTATTCCACCTTGTAGTTCTCTCGCGCAGATTCCTGAATCAGCACCATACCCGTGGTGGGCTCATCCGGCTTTTCTGGATCCTGACTGACAACCATCACCGACCGGGGCCACGTGTCGGCCGATTGCGGCATGACGAAAGTCAAGGGCAGATTCCCGATGGGTGCCAGAGCCGCGATCGACGAATCGTTGGCCCGCATCGAGTAGTTGGCCAGACGTGTCAAAAGCGCCCCGCCCGCCATGCGCGTCTTCAAGAGTTCACGGTCAGAAGTTGCATCGGCCGTGGCAACCGTGTCGGAAATATCCGCGATGATTCGACGCAGTTGTGCCGCCGAGACAACGGGAGGTAGCTCGTTCTCTGCGACCGCGGTCACGGTTGGCGTGGGAGTGTCGACAACAACTCCGGTCTCGTACGGTGACGAGCACGCGGTGAGGCCTAGTGCAAAAATGGCAGACATGCTCAACGCGGAAAAATATGCGCCACGTCGAGCAGCGCCACGTCGGCCCTTTGCCGGAGCCACGATGCTCGGCGCATCCTGTGGCGAATATCGGCGGGGTCGTGGCGGTTTCGGCATACGGCCTCGCCGGCGAGGACCCTGCTGATTACGCCAGTGTGAGAGAGCCCACAAATAGAGCAGCAGCCCAATCACGGCAAGTCCGCCACCCAAAAAAATCAGGTTGTCATCGTGCAGCCAGAGGAAGGTGGGTTGTGGGAGTGGCCACGACACGGTCAGCGTCGGTGGAACCGGATCGACACCATTTGCCGCGAGCAAGACCGACATATCTTCTGTCACATTCACCGACAGAGATGCCGTTGACTTGCCCGCTCGTTCATCGAGCCAGAGGTCGGATCCGGAAGGATTCGGTGCCGGCGTGGGTGTAGCTTCCGTCTCCGCGCCCTTGACTGGGGCAGGTTTGACGGTCTGACCTATGGTCATCTCGTTGGTCTCGACGTCGTAATTGACCGTGGTGTAGGTCGCATCACCCAGCCATCCGAGTACGTCAGACGTGCGGCCGTAGCTCACAAACGAGGCCGAACCACCCAGCAGTTCGATCGTCTGAATGCCCGGGTTGGATTTCAAGACAGCACCGTCAAGCACGAGAAATGGTGATTGAACGGCCGACAGATCGATTGTCGTGACCAAGGCTCGCGCACCAGAAAGAATCTTGAACGAAACCCCAACCACGAGAAACGTCGCCGAAATTGCGAAGACAACAATGGCCGCGATAAATCGCATCTGTTCCTCCTCGCGAATAACGTTTCCTGGATACGGTCTCGTGCGCGCTCGGCACAGAATCTCTGAGGCAAGAATACCCGACCACAGTCTGAGAACATTCTGCGACAGCCCCCGATGCGTGACTCTCGATGACGGGATGAATGGATGCCCGGGTAGACTCGGTCGGCATGGGATTGGCTGGCCTCGCCGCAGATCGCACGCCGATAATCAGTTATTTGAGTGAACGGAGCAATCGTGTCTGATTCGATTGACGATTTCCCTCGCGTAATGCGCGGCTACAGCCCAGCCGAGGTCAACAGAGTTGTCAGCAAGCTGCGTCGCGAACTTCTCAGTGCGAAGACCACAACCGATGAGCAGGCAAATCGAATTGGTGAGCTCACAAGACGAGTCGCAACCCTCGAGACCGATCTGCGCGAAGTCGGTGAGCCGACATATGCCGGTCTCGGAGCGAAACTCGAATCCACGCTCCGAAATGCGGAAGAGCAATCGGTGCGCCTGGTTGCCAAAGCCGAGGCCGAGGCGTTCAACCTGCGTGAGCGGGTCGAGCGCGAAGTAGAACTCATCTTCGAAGAGGCAAATACCACGGCTCAATTAGCGATTGATGAAGCCCAACGCGAGATCGCTGGGATGCTGCTCGATGCAGAAACAAAAGCGTCAGCCATAGTGAGTCAGGCTCAGGCGACGGCTGAGGTGTTGGTCAAAGAGGCGGAACACGACGCGGCGGAAATTCGTGGTGAAGTTGCAACCGAGGCGGCAAACGCTCGAGCCACAACGAAGCGCGAGATTGACGAGCAAATCGCCGAAGCCCAGCGTCAGATTGCCGAGCTCCGTCTCGTCTTTATCAAAGAAGAAGGATCGGAAATCCCCGCGCCTCGGGGCGAAAAGCCCACTCTGCGCGAAGTCGTCAAGCTGTTACAGATTGAAACGGAAAAGACCGTCACCACAGACAAGACGCAAAAGGATTACCTGCGCAAGCACCAAGAAGCCGTCATGCTCACCCAGAAGTATCTCGATGCCGCAAAGGATCAACTTGCCAAGGCTCGCGCGCGCACGGCAGACAAGAAACTCGAGGCCGACGCCATTGAAATGCTCGCGCAAAAAGAAGCCCGTACCCTCCGTGAGCGCACCGATGAACACATCAAGAAATTACTCAACGATGCGAAGAAAACGTCGTCAGCGCTGGTTGAGTCGGCTGATAAGCAGGCGAGTGACATGATTGCCGCCGCCGAAGCTCGCGTCGCCGACCTTCGGGTAGAACGTGAAGCAATCGGCAGCTACCTCGAAGACTTGCGCTCTCTGGTCGCGCAGGCGACGACCGTCTGGGACACGACGTCCAAGTAGAGTCCGACTCGACGGAGTGGAGTCTTACGAGGGTTAGTTCGTTGCGCCGGTTCGCCAATCGAAAAAGGGCGACAGTCAGCTCAAAAACACGGTAAACATGTCCTACGAGATTGTCGACGGAAGAGGACCGTAATGCGCATTCAGAATGCTTTTCGAGCTGGACTTTTTGGCGCCCTCGGCGTCGGAATCGCTCTCTTGCTCATGTCGGCAGTGACATCACTCGCGACAATCCTGACCTACATCGGCGCAGCACTCTTCTTGAGTTTGGGACTCGACCCCGCCGTCAACTGGCTCGAGTCAAAGAAACTCCCTCGCTGGGCAGCCATACTCGTCGTCTTGGGTGTCGTTCTCGTGGCCTTCGGAACATTGCTCGTGTCGGTCATCCCGCTCGTCGTTGATCAGGCCACCAAGTTCATGGCGAAACTGCCCTCGATCATTGAAGGCGTGAAGTCACAAGCGTGGGCCGACTATGTGGATTCGCAGCTCAACGGATGGGTGGACACGTCTGCTCTCATTGATCAAGCGGCGAGTTTCTTCAAAGACCCGACGCATTTGGCCGACGTTGCCGGCGGTGCTCTCGCCGTCGGAGTCTCGATTGCAAACGGCTTCTTCGGCGTCTTCGTCGTTCTGATTCTGACCCTCTACTTCACGGCGTCACTCAAGACAATCAAGCAGAGCACGTATCGCTTAGTTCCGGCCACAAGCCGTGAACGGTTCATCGGCCTCAGCACCCAGATCACCGACGGCGTGGGCAAGTACGTCATCGGTCAGATTCTGCTCGGTCTGATCAACGGTGTTCTGACGTTCATCATGTTGACAATTGTCGGCGGTCACGCAGCAATTGTCTTTGCCTTCGTCGCCTTCGTCATGTCACTCGTGCCTCTCGTGGGAACCGTGATTGGCTCGGCCATTATCGTAATTTCGCAACTTGTGTTGGTGTCTCCGACAACCGCCCTCATTGTCGCCATCTACTACCTGATTTACATGCAGGTGGAGGCATATGTGTTCAGTCCGAAGATCATGAACAAAGCGGTGCAAATTCCGGGATCCATCGTCGTCATCGCGGCGCTTGCCGGAGGCTCGCTCCTCGGCATTCTCGGCGCACTCGTCGCCATCCCTATCGCGGCCTCGATTGTGCTCATTGTCAAAGAGGTCGTCATGCCCATGCAGGACAAACGCTAGGGAGTTTCCGACCACTCCGTTGGGAGTGGCAACGCTGACGGGTTCACTCGGGCCACGATTTCGGTCAGCACGCGCACTGTTTGATTCTCGCCCACCCATAGGTGCTTTCCACCCTCGACGGGAACGAGTTCGATGTGGCTGACGCTGGAGAACCGCGCGCGCGCCTCATCGGGTTGCAGGTAATCATCAAGTTCAGGAATGAGAGCGATGAGTCTCTTCGACGTTGAATCCCACGCCGCAACATCTTCTTCCGTGGCGCGGTGCAGCGGAGGGGACAACAGAATCGCCCCCACAACGTCGTGATTGAGACCATATTTGAGCGCCAGTTCCGTGCCAAAGGACCAGCCCACTAACCACACGTTTGGCAATCCACGGGACTGAACGAAATCCACGGCGGCCGCAACGTCGGCCACCTCATCGCGTCCGTGACCAAACTCACCTTGACTTGTTCCGCGCGGACTCTTTGTACCTCTCGTGTTGAAACGCAACACCGCAATGTCTGCAAGCGCCGGAAGTCGATTGGATGCCTTGCGCAAAATATGCGAATCCATGAAGCCGCCCGCGGTGGGCAATGGATGCAGCGTCACGAGCGTGGCCACGGGTACGCGACTCACGGGAAGCGCGAGCTCCCCGACCAACGTCAGCCCATCACTCGTGTGTAACTCAATGTTTTCTCGGATGGCGGGTAGCTCGACGCCACCCCGAATCTCTATCACTTAGCGTGCAACCTTCCAGCAGTGTGTGTGCCAGTGACGGCGAGCTGCCACGTCGGCATC
>Ga0136644_10003943_pt1 | contig 11030 bp, 14 predicted proteins | sample C_130820_EF_Meta_FD_94780 | JGI IMG/M metagenome (GOLD analysis project Ga0136644, IMG submission 94780) | Freshwater microbial communities from Lake Croche, Canada to study carbon cycling - C_130820_EF_MetaG (v2) (version 2) | ecosystem: Environmental > Aquatic > Freshwater > Lake | place...
CAGCATGGTCGGGGCCTTAGGGCCCCGACCCATGATGCTACCCAGGATTGAACTGGGTCCTCGGGAGTCAGAATCCCACGTCGTAACCATGTTGACTATAGCACCGCAACACCACACACCACACACCACAGTCCCCACCCTATCCGGAGAGGAAAACAATCCAATTTAGACGCACAGGGGTCACAATAAAAACGCCCTCCCCCTGTAGGGAATCGAATGGGTGCCTCGTCTTCAAAGCCAACCGTCAAACCTCCGAAAGAAATGTATTATCCAGGGGCGATTGAGAAGGTTGAGAAGGCACACCCTGTAAACGCTCCAAAATCTAGAAAATTGTCTTTAAAAACCCGAATACTACCAAAAAGTGCTGCTTATAAACGGTACGGCCCCTATAAGAAAATGTACGGTTCAATCAAACCATCTCGTATTCCTTCAAATGGAAATAGCATACAGGATGTCAGTAACCCAAATGAACAGCGCATACGATTTAACTCCACTCCACGTACCACTCGTCGAACAAAAAGGCAATGATCATACCAGCATATAGGGCATTTCAGGGTCCACACGGGTCCCATTCTTCATTTGAATGGCCCTCATGGCCTTAATCTGAGCCTTGACAGCATCTTCGGGCCTGTAGGGCTTCCCGGCCCACCACATTACACCAATGAACGTAGTCAGACATATCGCAGTGCCGACGCCCGCCACCAGAATCGTCATCTCCATTTCATGAATAGGGGTGTGTTAGTTTAAGTGCCTTTACTAGAGATGAAAGCCACCCTCTGTATCGCCTCCGCCCTCGTCCTTCTCGTCCTTCTTGTGGTCTTCCAGTACGTCGTGACCCCTACGGCCCCCAATTGCTACAGCGTACCGGAAGGATTCTCGAACCGCTCGTCGACGCTGGACGAGGACCGTCTCTCGTACTGTAACAACTGCTGCCTATCCGGTTTCAATACCTGCGACCCTGCGTACCAGTGCGGCACTTGCCTAGCCGGCGTCCCTTTACCCCCGTTTCGGTACTGTTAAGAATATAATTACGCCCCTCCTACGGAGGGGCGCAATTAGAATCTTAACCTTAGTGCTTAGTATAAATGTACGCCCCCTACAATTTGTAGGGGGCGTACATTTATACGAAACGGTATGGCGAATAGGGCCCCCTATTTGTTGGCTTATAGGGTCAGGGACTTTGGCGCTACGACCCCGGAGCGTGTAAACGCCTGCAGGGTCTTGCTGTACGTGTAGGGGCGGCGAGTGCTGAGCTGCTTGCCGGCGTAGGATTCCACGACAACGCCATCGACTACGAGGTTGTCCCGCAGATACTGAGGGCACTCGATATGATAGTAGGTCATGGGAGAGCCGACCAGGACCTGCTCCACCTTTTTGGAGAGGGCAGCGGCGTGCTTGGGAATCATCCACAGCCCCTTCTGAACCTGGAAGGCGTGGTCGGGGGACAGGAGGAGGTCGTGGGCTACGCCAAAGACGCCCTTGGGAATCCTGAACGGCGCCGTCTCCGTGTTTGTCGCCGGAATGTACGTTCCGTAGAGTTTAATAGGAACTTGACGACCGTCGGCCGTCTGAACGAGTTCGCCCTGGGTCAGCGTTTCGACCATCTTGTAGCCCGAAGCGGTCAAGATACGGGTTCCCTTGGGGAAGCACGGGACGCCGCCACCGCTGCCGCCGTTGCCAGGTGTACCGCCACCGCCGCCGCCAGGTGTACCGCCGCCGCCACCGCCAGGTGTACCGCCACCGCCACCGCCAGGTGTACCGCCACCACCGCCAGGTGTACCGCCACCACCGCCACCGTCACTGTAAAGAGAATACGTCCAGTTGGGACGAGGTGTCTTACCAGTCCCCAAGGCCTGTATGGCAGCGTTTGTTCCTGCTGATGCGGAAATTACACCAGCTTTGTCACCCTGTAAGTTACCGAGTGTAAAATTCATTGAAGAAAAATTGACAGTACCAGAGTATGTAAATTTAATTTCAGTTAAATTGCTGCAGTTGGGCATAGGATTTGCTATCGGAAATATATTAGATGTGAATGTTACAGATGTAAGCCAAGAGGTGTCAAACAGGAATCCAGGAATATCATCTGTAAAATTTCCAGTGAAAGTTAAACTAGTCACTGAATCTGTTTGGCGTAAACCTGACATAAAAACTGTTCCTATTGTAGAAAGGCCAGTGAACTGAAGTGATGTTAAATACGCCATAAAAAAGAATTGATTACCCACCATGTGCGAATTTAAAGTAAAGTCGCCTCCCCTAATGTTAGCACACCCCTGTGTACCCATGCTCGTAACAGTAGAAGGAACTGTAAGAGAAGAGACAGTGGATGAATCTAACAGATTTGCACCGATCGTAGTAACCCCTTCTGGAATAACAACTGAAGATATAGTACAATTTCCTATAAACCTATCACCGATTGTACGCAAATTACCTACCGGCAGCACAAGCGAATGAATTGTCGATCCATACATAAAACCATCCCCGATGGTTGTTACGGATGCAGGGATTGTTAACGATGAAGTCAGATTACTCATCATAAAACAATAACCTCCAATGTTTAATAAATTAGCGGTAGTAGATGTATTCTGAAACAAAATTTGGCTATACCCACTCGTTGAACTTATCGCAATACTAGTTACCTGATAGGTGGTCGAATCAGTGCCCACGAATGTATTGGGTATCGTCACACTGCTTCCAGATGTAGGAGAAATACTCGTTAATTCTACATGAGTTCCGCTTGTTATCGTGCCAGTAAACGTGAAGCCATTTGCATCGGGTACAGACGTCACCGTTGCCATGGTTGTACTCTGTCGTGAGAAAATAATTTAGACAGCTGGAGGAGCGGCGCTAAGGATACACATAGTAGCACTCGTGTTAAGAATTCACCAATAGGGATTCCCTTCCCTTTCAGACACCTCCATTTCTTAACAGGACTACCAATAGGGATGCACTTCAAGGACCGCCGTGTCAAACAACCCCCGACGATTCCCACGATGCTCGCCGTTCTTCGAGCCAAGGGGAATCCTGCGTCCACCTTCCAGGCCGGCACGGTCGTCCACGTCGTGAATCGCATGTCGAAGCCCCACACCTACACCCTCTCGGTTGACCCAGGGACGGACCTAGGCTTTGTGCCCTTTGTTACGCCGTCCGAGATGCTGTCTCTCGGCGTCTTTGAGGGGGCCTATTTCAATGACTGTATTCTGGAATTCCCAAAAGAGTGGTTCTTGCGAGCCATTCTGTTGAACAAGTTGAGGCCCGGGCAGCCCGATGCGACGGTGAATTGTTTCGAAACGGACAGTCGTCTGCCCCTTGCGAAATGGCAAGAATACGGGTGGGTTCCGAACGACGGGGGGCACGAGGCGAAACAATATCCGATACTGTCGGACCCTGAGAAGAACCCTGACGAACGGGGCTGGGCGCAGTGGTACTTTCGGTACTGGATGGGCCGGAGACTCCCGGACCTCGACCGGGTCCAGATTCAGCGCTGGCGGGCCTTTGTCCGTCACGAAGGGCAGATCAAGGCCAATTGTACGCCGGGAGACCTAGCGTGCCGACCGAGACAGCGACAGGGTCTTCTTCAGTGGGCGCACAATCCGTTTCTTTGATTTCCGTGTTTTTCTTCGTTTGAATCCGCCGGCGAATTCACTGTTGTTGTAAACAACTTCGAGTTCATCGCTATTGTCGATGGAGACGGGGGGGACTTTTAGATTTTTTGGAGGATTCGACCTACGCCATTCGTTCTCTTTGGCTTTTTTGGCTGCTATGACAGCTGCTATTTGAGCTGCTATGGCAGCTTCTCTTTGTTCTATACGTTCCCGCTCTTCATTTTCTTTCCCTTTTTTAATTTTCCGTCGTGATTCTTCTAGGCTTGGAATCGAAATGTAACCTGGTTCTTTGAATTGTGCTCTAGTGGCAGATGATATTTCCTTAAAAGTTTTAAGAAGTTCCGGATCATCATCCGACGGGCCAAACTCATTCGTATAATTACCAACAGTCTTCAGTTTAGAAGATTTAATGCCCATCCGATTCCCTACTCTTACCCCCATTATTCTTTTCGGCCTAAGCCATGGCTCCTTCTCTCTCTAATGCGCATCCACCTCTTCACGTTCAAACAGTCAGAGGACCTCTGCTACCGAGCCTACGCCTCCACGGATCCAGACCGGAGCGAGGACGATACGCAGAAGGACATTTTCTGGTATCTCGGGCTCCAGCCCGACCATCCAATTGATGATACGAGGATGCTCGACGTCCACGACCTCGGGAGAGGCATTGCGCTCGAACGAACCACGTACCAACTATCCTCTCTGACGCTCGAGGAATGCGGCGCCTGGGTTCGCCTGGCTCTCGATGCGAGCGGATACGTGTCGTCCTCCTATCCCATCTTGGCGGAACAGGGGGCCGAGCCGGCCGATATAGCCCAAGGATATTATTACTACATGGTCCCGTTTTACCCGATTATGCCTCCTGCGACGTGTGCGCAGACGGATTCGGATGCCGACTCAGACGACGACTCGGACGATTCAGATTAGACGAAGCGCCTCACCAACCAATAGGTGAGGCCGACGATGACACCCGCCTCTAATAATCGCAGGAGCATCACCTCTTCGTGTCGCATCAGGGCATGGGTCTTGTAGAACCGGGTCGGAACGTCGCACATGTAGCAGGGCTCCTTGGTCTGAATGTCGGTCGTGGAGCCTCGCTGCGCCACCTCCACGGACGGGAAGCGCAGAATGCGCAGGCCGTGGACGCTCTTGAAGACGGCCATCCAGAGGTCGATGTGCATGTGGAGGCTGTGGGCCTCGGCCAAGAAGCGCTTGGCGCAGTCCAACGTGATACAGTAGGCCTGGAGACCGATAAACGAGTCGCAGGACTCGTAATGCGTCCCTGCCACAGGCTCGCACATGCGGGTCCCGTCGGTGAACAGCAGCAGGTCCCACGTATCGGTGCGGCTGCCGATGGCCGGCGTGGCGCTCAAGGCCTGGTTGGCTCGGCTGACAAAGTCCGGGGATACCACGGCATCGTCCTCGAACACCAGCGTCACCGCCGACTGGTTCTGGACGGCCCACTCCCACACCCCTATATGGCTCAGAGCGCAGCCGATGCCCCCGGGCGTGTCCAACTCTTCGTGGGTCCGCCGCATATTGGCGAGAATGTTTCGTTTTGTCAGCAACGGAATTCGCTCGTCGTTCCGAATGTCCAGCGTCTTGCCGTCGACGGCCTCGAAGCGCCGAAGGGTCGGGAGGTCGTGGACCGCCGGCTGGTCAAAGAACCGCTTCCAGCGGTCCGGACGCCGTGCCAGATTGATACAAAAGGCGGGAATTTCGTTGATGCGCCACCCTGATTCCTTGAATTCAGATTCCATGGCGGCCCCTACCTGTAAAATTGATAATAGAATCGACAAACACAACATAAACAACACAGTATAAACAACCACCGAATCCATAGACAACAGAACAACACGATGGGCCGCCTCACAATCTTGATGGGCTGTATGTTTGCGCAGAAGACGACGGAACTGCTGCGCCGAATTCGGCGCTACGAGGCCATCGGCTACAAGGTCCTGGTGGTGAATTATGCCCAGGACACCCGCTACGGAACCCACCAAATCGTCTCGCACGACCGGACCTCGTGCGACGCCACGACGGTCCTGACCCTCTCAGAGGTGGAGGCCGACGTCCGGTCCTCAACCTATCAGGTAGTGGTGATTGACGAGGGGCAGTTTTACGGGGACCTCTACGAGTGCGTGACGAGATGGGCCGACACGACGGGGGTCCATCTCGTGGTGGCGGGGCTCAGCGGGGACAGCGATCGAAAGCCCTTTGGGGACCTTTTACGGCTGATTCCGATGGCCGAGGAGGTGGAACTCTTGACGGCCTTTTGCTCCGTCTGCCGAGACGGGACCACCGCCTGCTTTAGCAAGTGTATCAAGGCCAAGGCCCAGCAGGTGGAGATCGGAGGGGCTGATGCCTACGTGCCGGTCTGCAGAAGGCACTATTTGGAATAATCAGAGGCCCTGATAGGGATGGGACAGACCAAGTCTAAAACGGTCGATACTCGTGAACTCCGTGAGTTTGCTGCTGAGCAATATGCTAGGTTTAGGGATGCCATAGCAGAAGATGACCGACCTGCACAACTCGCCGCAATTGATGAGATGGAAGCGATACGCAAAATACTTGAAAAAAAGTATACATATCCCAGACTCCCAAAAGGATACAACCCTCCAAACCCTGACAGTGACTTTATGCCAAGGGAATGGTATTTCATTAAATACCCTCTTCGATATCCAGCTGAGAAAAAAGATGAAATAGCACGAGATAAGTATATATATGGTGAAATAGACGCAACTTTGGATAAAATGCGGTCTCAATATACTTCGCAAGAAAATACAAGACAAAAACGAACATTTCACGTAGCTAAACTTTACGGAATTGACAAAAGAAGCAATGATGAAAGAAGGCAAGCTATCCAATCTAGGATTACAAAAAGGAGGCGACAACATCACACGCCCTTGAATGAAACACTTCGGTATGGATATAAAAATACAACGAGGCGATATATGCGCAATTATGAGAATGAATATAGAAATCAAAAAAAACCAAATAGTAAACTTCTCAGAAATACTCGTATTCCGACCGTGGCGTCGGTGGCCGAACAGGTGGCTGAACAAACTGTACCAGGGTTTTCTTTTTTGGGATGGTTACTAAGTTTTTTTGGAACAACGCCACAACAACCGCCTCAAGAATCAGAACAATCGCAACCGCAACAGCCTCAAGAATCAGAACAATCGCAACCGCAACAGCCACAACCGTCACAACCGCCTCAAGAATCAGAACAATCGCAACTGTCACAACCACAACAGTCGCAGCCCTCTACACCTCAAAGCACTCTCCTGACGATAGACACCGAAATACAAAAAGCAACCGTAGGAGACAGAAAGGCATCCAATCGATTGCTAGCTCTCGCCTCTGACGAACTGAAACGTGAATTCCTGAGTCAGTACATATCAGCAAAAAATATAGGAGAACCAAATGGAAGAGACATTGCACTTGGTAATTTCTATGAAGAACTAGAGGCTTCTCTGCGAGCGCCCTCGTCTCAAGGAAGGTATGTTCCAATACCCAGTACGACCGAAGCAGCAGAAATGATTGCCACTTCAGTTCCAGTTCCATTTCGAGATTCAGGAGCTGGAGTGTTTCCTAATACTCCACCACCAACGCAAGGCGGCTCTCGCACGCGCAAGCATAAACGAAAACATCGGCACTCCAAGTAGCATGGAGGTCCGCTCCTCGAGTAAGCGGCCTCCCTCCTATTCGGATTCATTCCTGTTTTTGCCAGAAGCCTCCGAGCCGCTGGTACTCCGTAAAATCGATAGTCATAACAATACGAGCCTAAGTCTCAATAGTTTCTCGACCGCTCCTCCTCCAGACGAACAAACCCCGTCCATCCCCTACACGGCCTGCGAGCGCTGGAACAGCCGCATCCTCAGTTTCTCTCTCCACATCCTTCTCATCAGCCTCTTCGAAACCCTCTTCTTTTTCCTCTTTGTCAGCAAAACAGAAGACAGCGGCCTTCAGAACGCTCTCGACGGGTACATTGCCTCGACCCTGAACAGCTGCGCCGACTGGTCTTCCAATACGACCCTCGCCGTCAACGACGTCCTGTCCCTGCTCCTGAACGCCACGGCAGTCCAAGAAGAGGGACAAGCGTCCGCCGTTAGTCGCCACCAGTTCAACGAGGGCCTCGAATGGATCGCCTGGTCCTACACAGTGGGCCTCGCCACCCTGTTTGTCGGTCTCAGCGTCGGCGCCTGCTCCTGTAAACTTCGAATCGCCTGGAAGCGCATATTGGTCGAGAACAGCATTATGATTGCCCTTCTCGGCCTCTACGAAGCCATGTTTTTCCGAACAATCATCTACCGCTACAAAAATATGACCGAGGCCGAGCTCACGGCCTTTCTAGTCGGCCAACTTCAGACGACCTGTGGTCTCCTTACTTCGTAAGGCCTGTACTCGTTCGAGGCGCTCCTTTTCCGCCTGAATGGTCATTCGATTCAGTTCTTCAAATTCTCCCTGCGTGACAGATACGGTGGGACAATTTGCCAAGACGTACTCGTAGTAGGCTCGAAGTCGGGGCTGCTCCTCGAGGCGTTTTTGTTTCTTGACTTCGTTATTACATTTCGAGTCTCGACAACAGTAGACCATGTTCATGGGATGGCCCGTGGCCAATAGGTGCCCGTCTCGAAAGCGGGGCATCTTGTCTTTGACCGCCGACAGGTAATGGTCACTTCGTTTACCCGTCAACTTCTTGTCACAGATGATACAGGTGTCAAACAGGTCTGGCTTGTTCCCATAGAGGATCTCATTCTGAGTCCGAGTTATGTCGGCATTGAGTTCTTTCAGGGCGTTGCCTTTTGGCAGGGGATATTTTCCGAGGTCAATCGCATTCTCTCGCAAAAGGGTGGAGGTTCGGTCGGGCATGGTAGCTACCCCGTTCCGATTCTGACCTGGGCTTCAATTTTAAGCCCCAGCCAGCACTTTGAGCCGTTTGTAGACGACAATCCACCGTTTCCACGAGTCCATCTTGATGAGACCGTTTCGAATCCCGTAGAGGACGTTCGCCCCAAAGGCCTCGAGGTGGCACGGGGGAAGGGGTTCGTTGTAGAGGGCTCCGAGGGCCTCAAGCGTCGTCACCTCCAGCTCCTGACCATTGGCGGTGCGCACGGCGTTGTGAAAGTCGAGGAGCCACGTGCGCACGTAGACGGATAGGGCGGAGCCCGTGTATTTGACAGACGTAAAGGGGTGTGTGATTAAATAGGCTCGACAGTGGGCCTGGCACTCGGCGCACGGAATGACATAGGGCAGCAGGGTCACGACCGTGTCCATGTCCCGGGCCTGGTCCGTGTCGAGAAAGGGCGCCCCCGATTTGCCGATGCGTTCTGCGAGGTGATGGAGAATCGTCCACAGAGGCGGTCCCCACGTCTCAGGTTGACCGTCGGCGTCTCGGGCTTCGGCCAACAGGCTCATGGGCGCCTTTTTTTTACCAGCGCAGCCGCACGGCATCTTGCTGAAGGGGCAGACTAGAATCTAACAAAAACAAACACCCCGATGTTTATCGGCGAAGGGCCTGGGCCACGTGGGCGTGCTGAAGGGGATAGATGCTCACGCAGAGGTGGCATAGAAACATGAAGACGACCAGAAGGGAGGGGACGTGAGGGGGGACGAGGGCCAGAGACAGGAAGAGAATCAGAAGCAAGGATATGTGAAAGAGGACGAGGGCCGCGTGGGAACTCATGAGGGGGTGCTGGAGGTATCGCCGTTGGGTAGACACGGGCCGGTTGGACAGAAGCACGGCGAGGTACAGGACATACAGGGCGGTCGTCCCCACGTTCTGGAGGAGAAAGAGTTTGGCCGCCAGCGTGTAGGTCTTGACGGGCCGCAGAAGGACGCACACCAAGTACTGGACAAAGATGTGGAGAAACGGATTACTGGCGAGGCGGTAAGCGAGGGTGTCGACGTGGAGGGGGAGCTCTTCGGGAAGACGGAAGGGCACCTTACAAACCTCGCACCGTTCTCGGCGGCTCGCCTGAATCCAGGAGAGGAGACACGCTGTGTGAACGTACCGAGAGGTGCCGGCGCAGGAACAGGGGCTCAGCAGGGCTCCAGCCTCCTCTTCGTCAAAGCAGATTCGGCACGTTTCCATTCCGGGTTTGTGGATTTTTGTTTGGTATTTGTTGAGGAGAGGAGGGGTCCCCTCTGATTCGAACCGCCCCTCCTATCAATTTTTTTAAGTTCACTCCAAAGTTTGAGGCAGCCTAATGACAAATCAAGTAGGTAGGTATCCTATGCGCTCATGGCCCACACCAAGCCCTAGAGGGAGAACCGAGCGTCTACCCCTCTTTCGCAGGCCATTTCGCAGACCTCGTCCCGGCTATGCAGAGGTCTACGGCGCCATTATACACTGCCGGTCCAAGGGCACCTTTTGCTTTGTCCAGGGTCGGCGCACGGGCAAGTGGTCCTTTCCCAAGGGGCACCTAAAGGAGGAGGCTGAGTCGCCGTTCGAGTGCGTGACGCGGGAAGTGGGGAAGGAGATTGGCTGCGATGAGTTGCCGACGCCGCTCAAGGGCATGCCTTTGCGGGTCGGGTATTATTACATGTTTGAGGTTCCGACCGAGTTTGAATTGGTACCGAGGGACGTGAATGAGGTGGGCGAAGCGGGGTGGTTCACCCTGGACCAGATGCGCCAAATGAATATGAATATTGATGCCAGTTACTTTCGCACTCTTTTAGACGTCTAGGCAATCGCATAAAAAATGCTATTTTTATTTTAGTAGAGTTCTAAACACCACTACTAAAATAACAAGTCAACCCCCCCTCACAGTATCTCGTCGTGGGTGATGATGTTGAGCGGCCCATAGGATTGGGTCGTGTGATTCCACTGGGGGCTCGGATACTCTTCGAACAGGTAGTCGAGACGGGCCGGGCTCCAACAGACCGCCATGAGTTCTTCCTTGAATCGTTTACAGCGATGAACGGCCCGCATGAGCTCGAGGGACCGAAGCCGCTCCTGATAGGCCACGGGACTGTCGTCGTACACAGGCCTCGGAGGGGGAAGGTCATTCCCCGCTATTTGGAGGGTTTCCAGGTCCTCAGGGAGACTATGGGGCAGCGAGGACAGAAAGTTGTCCGAGGCCACCAAGATGTGGAGGGGGGAAGGGAGGGGTTCGGGCAACACTCGGAGGTGGTTGCGGGCGCATTCAAGCTCGTAGAGCCGAGGGGGCAACGGACTCGGCAAGGCTTCTATGCGATTGTAGGAGCACTTTAGGACAAGGAGGCCCTCGGGTAACACGGGGAGTGAGGACAAGCGATTGGTGTGACAGGACAACTCGACGAGAAGGGGGGGGAGAGGCGGCAGAGAGGTAATCTGATTGCTGTCGCAGCACAGAGTATCCAGATGGGAGGGAAGGGGAGAGCACAATTCGGGGAGGGCGTTGTAACTACAATCGAGAAAGGTGACCCTGTTCCCGAGGTGGGGCA
>Ga0136644_10003945_pt1 | contig 11026 bp, 15 predicted proteins | sample C_130820_EF_Meta_FD_94780 | JGI IMG/M metagenome (GOLD analysis project Ga0136644, IMG submission 94780) | Freshwater microbial communities from Lake Croche, Canada to study carbon cycling - C_130820_EF_MetaG (v2) (version 2) | ecosystem: Environmental > Aquatic > Freshwater > Lake | place...
CTCCGGGTTGGGTTCCCCGTTGCCGGGCTTAAATCGGCCCGATGCCCAGCCGATCAGCGTCAGTGTTGATGGCCAGGGCCAGCGTTTTGCCCTGGTGCGGCGCCTGGAGGGGCGCACCGAGTTGCTTGTTTACGAACGCTCGCTGGCGCTGCTGCGGCCGATCCCATTGCTGCCTGCAGGGGTGCCTGGCCAGGTGGCCCTCAGTGCCGACGGCCGTTGGCTGGCGGTGCAGGTGAGCCGTGGCGGTGCCTGGCAGGTGGAGCTGTTGCCCCTGCCCTAGGCGAGGCCGGCCCACTGCAGGAAAGAACGGTGGCTCACTGCTTCGATCAGCAAAACTGCCAGGAAGCCCACCATGGCGAAGCGGCCATTGATCCGTTCGGCGTAGGCACTCCAGCCGAAGGCGGGCACCTCAGCGGTGGTGGCGCTAGTGGTTTCGGCTTCGGCCATGGGTGCGGTGGGGTGAGGGGGCAGGATTTTGTGTTGGTGCTGCTGCTAGGTGCTGCCAAATTCGTAGCCGGCGGCGGGCAGCAGGCGCCATCCCCCCTGGCCATCTAATTCCAGCACCATGTCATGGAAAGCGGCCAGGGTGGGGCGATGACCCACGCTGATCGTGGCCATGGAGCGTCGGCTCAGCAGGCCGTAGAGCCGCTCTTCCGTGGCCACATCCAGGGCGCTGGTGGCCTCGTCGAGTACGGCAAAGGCCGGGGAATTGAGAAGCAATCTGGCAAAGGCCAGCCTTTGCTGTTCACCCAGGGAGAGCAGCCGGGGCCAATCCTGTTGGATGCCTAGGTCGGGATAGCGGCTCACCATCGAGGCAAGATTCACTTCCTCCAACACGCTGCGCAGCTGCTCGTCACTGAAGCGGGCCTGGTCCATCGGGTAACAGAGCTGTTCCCGCAAGCTGCCCAAGAGCATGTATGGCTTCTGGGGAATGAACATCAGTTCCCCAAGGGGCGGCCGCAACACCTCACCGCTGCCACTGGGCCAGAGGCCACTCACCAGGCGCAGGAAGGAGGTTTTGCCGCAGCCACTGGGGCCCACCACCAGCAGCCGTTGGTGGGGTCCCACCTCCAGGCTGATGTCTTTCACCAGGGGCTGGCGGGAACCTGGGGGTAGCACCGTGGCATGGCGCACCAGGATCGAACCGCTGTGGTCCTGGCCGCGGGAATCGTCGCTGGTGGGCACCACCGGCAGGCTTTCAATGGTGCCTTGGAAGGTCTCTAGGCGGCTGATGCTGGCGGAGAAGGCAGCGAGGCTGTCGATGTTGTTAACGATGTAGCTAACAGAGCCAAACACCTGGCTGAAGGCAATTGAAGCCTGACTGAATACCCCAAAATCCACCTCCTTGGCGAAATAAATTGGGGCAATCACGATCCAAGGTAAAAAGCGAGATAGGTAGTCATAGGAGCGTTGAATCATGCCAATCAACGCTTGCCAAATGATCAGGCGATCAAAGTTGCGGATTGCCCCCCCCAGCCTCCGTTCTGCTTCTTGGGATTCCTGGGCCTAGCCCTTGTAAAAGGCAATTGATTCAGCGTTGTCTCGGATATGAACAAGGCCATAGCGGAAGTCTGCCTCCAGCTTGAGTTGCTGGAAGTTGAGCTTAACCAGCTTGCGACTGATGAAAACAATCAGCGCCGTGCCGCCCACTGAATAAATCAACAGGGCATAGGTGAGGTTACGGCTGATGCCCCAGAGCACCACTATGAAACTAAAGAAGGTGAGCAGCGCTTCGAGGATGCCCACGGTCACAGAAAGGCTGGTGCCTGTGAAGTTGCGGGTGTCTTCTGAGATTCGCTGGTCGGGGTTATCTACCTCGGCGTGGACTTCATCATTGGGATTAAGTTGATAATAGGCGCGATCACCCATGTAGCGGCCCAGCAACCTTTTGCTAAGCCATTCCCGCCAGAGCAGCCCCAGCTTGGGGATGATGTAATTCTGGAGAGTGCGGATTGGCAGGGCGATCACCAGGCAGAAGCCATAGATCGAAACAATGCGCCAGAAGCCTGGGGCGTCATAGGCCACCTGGGCATTGTCAATGTTGCGGGCAATAAAACTAATGCCCACATTGATGCCATTGATTACCAACAACAGCAGGGCAATTACCCCCAGTAGCAACCAGGGCAGCCAGCGCCCCTGGCGCAATTTGCTGCGGAAGCCAATGAAACAGCCGATGCCGCCCAGCATGAGCAGCAGCACCACGGCCCCCACTGGGCTGCCCCAGATGGCGGCCACCCGTTCCGGCACCCCCGGTAGGAAGCGCGACTGCAATTGAGGAATTAGGGCCCCACTGGCGGCCACCAGGCCGGTGAGCAGCAGCAGGGTGGTGCCCACCACCACCGCCAGCAGGGCCAGCACCAGCACCAAGAACTGCCAGCCATTGGAGTCCTCCACCGGCAGGAAGTAGGGCTGGGCCAGCCGCTGCAATTTGATGACTTGGGTCCGTAGGGACTTAAGGGGGCTCATCGGCAAGGGCAATGGAGAGGCCGGGGGGTGGCCCGCAGTTTCCCATTGTTGCGGTTCTTGTAGCGATTCAGCCGATGGGGTTCAGCCGGGGGGCCATTGCATTGGTCTGCCACCGAGCACATGCACGTGCAGGTGGAACACCGTTTGGCCAGCGCCAGCCCCAGTATTGATAACGGTTCTCCAGTCGTTTAAACCTGCCTCCCGCGCCACCCGGGCAGCCACCAGCAGCAAGTGCCCGAGCAGGCTCTCCTGACTTTGATCAGCTTGGGCAAGGCTGATCAGATGCTCCCTGGGGATCACCAGCAGGTGCACCGGTGCCTGGGGCTGCACATCTCGGAAGGCAATGCAGCGGTCGTCTTCGAAAACTCGGTCCGCAGGGATCTCCCCCCGCAGGATTTTTCCAAAAATAGTGTCGTTGCTATCGCCCATGGCAGCTAATTGGGGAGTTGGTGGGAGACGAAGCCAATTTGTTCCTAGGCTGGGATTCAAGCAAGGTAATGACTATGGCCCTTTGTCTGGCTCCCCTGGTGTCTGCGGCGGCGGCCGCCACCACAGCCCTTTGTTCCTCTTTGCCCAGCCATTGTCCCGCGGATGCGGCCCGGCTGCAGGCCCCATGTGTGCACCAGCAGGAGCTACCGGCCCCCCAGCGGGGCCAAACAGTTGCACCTACGCTTTAAATAAGACTGTTCATGCTGTTTTTGGCCTGTAAGTGTCCCTGCCCATGCTGCATCTGCAGTTCCTGGAGGAATTAGTCCGGCGCCGTCGCGGTCCGATCCGCAAGCGCTTGGACCATGGCCTGCGGGATGCCGGCCTGGATTTACTCACTGCCGTTAATCGTTTGGCTGATTTGCTTGATGGCCAGGAAGGCCCCCTGGAAGCCAGCAGCCAAGCGGAATTGTTTGATTACACCGAGGCTTCAATCCGTCGTCTTGAACGGTTGCGCTACCGGCTCTCCCAGCGCCAGCGCTAAAGCCAGTCGCCCAGTTGATACAAATGGCCCCGAGGGGGGCTTTAGGGAAGTAGCGGCTCTGCTTTTTGATGTTGGCTTTTTGTGGGGGGGCCTGCCTCTTTGGCCTGGAGGCCCTACCGATTCTGGTGGAGGTGGACCTGGCTCCGGGCTTGCCGGGTTTGCAATTGGTGGGCCTCGGCGATGTCAGTGGTCGGGAGGCCCGGGAGCGGGTGCGTTCGGCCCTGCGAAATAGTGGTTTCCGGGTGCCCCAGACCCGGGTGGTGGTGAGCCTGGCGCCGGCGCAGTTGCGTAAGGAGGGGCCCTCCTTTGATCTGCCCATTGCCCTGGCCCTTTTGATGGCCACTGGTCAGCTTGATCCCCGCTGGTTAAAGGGGGTTTGGGCGGTGGGCGAGTTGGGGCTTGATGGGGCCCTGCGGCCAGTGCGGGGCCTTTTGGCGGTGGCCCGGGCGGCCCAGCGGGCGGGGGCCCGCGCCCTGATCGTGCCCGAGGTCAATGGTCAAGAGGGGGCCCTGGTGGGGGGGCTGCCCATCTGGCCAGCGGCCAGTTTGCACCAGGTTTATGGGGCCCTGGGCGGGCGCCAGGCCTGGAGTCCAGCGGCGCCGGAGCCAGGGGCAGCGGTGGCGGCCGGTGGTCCAGATCTGGCCACGGTGCGGGGTCAGCTCCATGGCCGCCGGGCCCTGGAGATTGCCGCCAGTGGCCTGCACCATCTCCTGCTGGTGGGGCCCCCGGGTTGTGGCAAAACCCTTTTGGCCCGCTGTTTGCCGGGTTTGTTGCCGCCGCTTAACCACCACCAGGCCCTGGAACTCACCCAGATCCACTCGGTGGCCGGTCTGTTGGCTGAGCAGGGGGGCTTGATTCGCCATCCCCCCTTCCGCTCCCCCCACCATGGCTGTAGCGGGGTGGCCCTGGTGGGGGGTGGCTTGATTCCCAGGCCGGGGGAATTGTCGTTGGCCCACCACGGGGTGCTGTTCCTAGATGAGTTGGCGGAATTCCGCCGGGAGGTGCTCGACCACCTGCGTCAACCCTTGGAAACGGGGGTTCTGCACCTGGCGCGGTCTAGGCAAACGGTCTCCTTCCCCTGTCGCCTACTGCTGGTGGGGGCCACTAACCCTTGCCCCTGCGGTTGGTGGGGGGACCCCCGCCGCCCCTGCCGCTGTGGGGAACGCCTCCGCCAGCAATACTGGTCGCGCCTGTCAGGCCCCCTGCTCGATCGCCTGGACCTGCAGGTGATGCTGCCCGCCTTAGCCCCTGGGGAATTGGAGAGTCTGGCCCAGCATCCCCTGGAGCAGTCCTCCGCTGGGGTGGCCCTGCGGGTGAAACAGGCCCGAAAACGCATGGTCGAGCGCAACCCAGGGGGCCTCAGCAATGGTCAGGTGGAGATGGAAGCCCTGCGGCGCCATTGTCAGCTGGCCCCCAAGGCCCGGCTGCTTTGGCGTAAGAGTGTCGATGGCCTAGCCCTTTCTGCCCGTAGTGCTGCGCGGGTGTTGCGGGTGGCCCGCACAATTGCCGACCTGGAGGATTCAGAGCGATTGGAAGCCATTCACCTGGCGGAGGCACTTACCTACCGCTGTCTTGACCGTGATCAATCCCGGCCAACCCCGTAGGTTTCCACCCACACCTGGGCCTTGGGCTTGGTGTCACAGGTGATCGAGCCATCGGCATTGGTAATGCAGTCCCCAACTCCGAGGCGACTCTGGGAATCCCAAGGGTCCTGGTCAAACAAGACCTCTTGGTTGAGGATTTGGGCCCGAGCAGGGGCTGCCGCTGCCAGGCAGCTCAACAGCAAAGCAAGGGCCCCACAGCTAATGCGCACTAGTGACTTTGCTTGTGGGGGGCATCACGGTAGGGCTGCACCCCCACTGCGGGGGGGAGATGTTTTTTGGCTTCGCTGCTGTTGCCCATGGTGTAAGCCAGGGCCTCAGCCCACCACTGCCGAAAGGACTTAAGAAAGTTCGCCATGGGGAGCTCCACGGGGGATATCTCCATGTTTGTCGTTTCGCAGGGGTTCGGCGGGGCTGGGGCCTGAACTGCTCAGCGGCGGCGACGCCGTTGCTGGGCCTTGCGCTTGTACTTCTCCACGGGGGTTTCGTGGTGACGCAGGCGCTTCAGGTCGGCAAATATCCCAGCCTTTGATACCTGGCGCTTGAACCGGCGCAGGGCCGACTCAATACCTTCGTTCTCGCCAACGGTGACCTGCGTCATAAAACCGGGTGAATGTCACACAAACCAGCCATCAATCCTACCAAGCAACCCCCCAGCCCTTACTCCGGGAAGCGGTCTCGGTAGATATACACGTGGCCTAGGGCCCTGGAACCAAAATGGCGGCGCATCACCTTCCAGCCCGGTTCCAGCTTCAGCTCTAGGAAGCCGGGGCCGCTGCCTCCGGTGCGGGCCACCAGCACCGTGGCTCCCGAAGGGGCTTTGCCCAGCAGCAGCGTGTCGCCGGTTTGCTGTTGCACAGACAGGCGCATGTCTGGTCCGAAATCCTGGTCGCCGATGCGCACTGAGTAGCCGTTGCTGTCGATGTAACGGTTGCAGATGCCAGTGAAGTCAAAACTGGCCAGCAGCGGCCGAATCACCGTGGGGGCATTGCCTTCCTTGGCGAAGCAGGGACGTTTGTCCCGCACCTGTTCGTAGATGTTCAGCTGGGCGCTGCTGCCGTCACCGATGGGGGCTGCCACCAGTACGAAGCTCTCGCCTTTTACCTCCTTGGCCTGGAACAGGGCCGCCTGGGCTGGCCCCAGGCAGAGGGGGGAGAGGCCGCTGAGAAGACCAGCCAGCAATAGGGAGGTGGACTTCAGGGAAGGCACAGGCATCGGCGCATCAGCGGACTGATGGTAGAAGTCACCCCAGGGTGCCCAGGCCCCCCTCAGGCCGGTTGGTTAAGACGAATTGCAACTAGCAGGGCCACAGCCGTGCCCGGTAGGCAGGCGGCAAGGATCGCCCAGGTCAGTTCCACCCCCAGGTCGGGCTCCCCGTAGGCCAGCTCAAATACGCAGCCGGTGGCTGCGATCCCAGAGATGCAGGCAAGGGCGAGGAACAGCCCCGCCAGCGGTTTCATGGGCATGGTTCAGCTCAGGCTATGGACGGCGGCCCGGTCAAAACCAAGTTTTTCCAGTTCGCTGCTCAGGCTTAGCTCATCCGTTACCCGATCCACAAACAGCACCCCTTGGAGGTGATCCATCTCATGGAGGATGCAACGGGCCAGCAGGCCGTCGGCCTTGCGGCGCTGGGGCCGCCCCATTTCATCGCGGTAATTGAGTTCCACCCGGCTGGCGCGCACCACCTGGAGATAAACGCCGGGAATGCTTAGGCAACCCTCCTCATAGGTATCAAGTTCAGCGCTGGTGTTAGTTATTTCCGGATTTATCAGCACCAGGGGAGGGGTTGCGGCCTCCTCGGGGTCCAGGTCAATAACCAGCAACTGTTTATGAACCCCCACCTGGGGGGCGGCAAGGCCAATGCCCCGGGCCGCATACATACTGCGCAACATTTCCTTAGCCAGTTCCCGCACCTGGCCGTCTACCCGGCTGATGCGCTTGGCGCTCTGGCGCAGCTCTTGGCTGCCAAGGGTGTGGATGCTGGGGCTGTCTGGTTGGATCTCCCCCTTCGGCACCATCACCGTGGGGTTCAGCCGTTCTGACTGGCGGGCCAACTCCGCGAAATTCAGGGCCAAGGCCGCAGGGGTCGTTGGGTTCCATCCTAGGCAGGAGCGCCTATGCGGTTGCCATGGTCCCGGTTAGCCCACCTAAGCCTTCCTTTCCCCCCCTGCAGCCCCTGCCTGCGGAGCTGGCCCTAGGCAATGGGGTGTCTATTAGGGAACCTTTGTTGTGCGGGGGCCGACTGTTCTGGGCTGAGCAGCGACCCCAGGAACGGGGTCGCACCACCTTGATGGTGCAGGAGCAGCCTGGGGAGAAGCCGTGCGACCTAACTCCGGGCCCCTGGAACCTGCGCAGCCGCGCCCATGAATTTGGCGGTGGATGTTATGCGGTGGCCGCCGATCAGGTGGTGTTCATCCACGACGGCGATGGCTGTCTCTGGCATCTCTGCATGGCCCATGGGGAACCTCCCCGGCGGCTTACCCAGCCCCAGGCCCGTGGCGAGCGCTGTTTTGCCGAAGGCTTAATCGACCTGGGGCGCCAACGCTGGCTGGGGGTGATGGAAGCCGGCGGCCGCGACCAGCTGGTGGCCGTGCCCCTGGCCGGCGGCGAACCGCAGTTGTTGCGGGCCGAGGCGGATTTTTGTAGTTCCGCCGTGTTGTCGCCGGCGGGAGATCAACTGGCCTGGCTGGAATGGTCACTCCCTTGGATGCCCTGGGAGCGCACCCAACTCTGGTGGTCCCCCCTCTCAGGGGCAGGGGAATTACTTGCCCCCCGCTGCCTGGCCGGGGGGGACGCTGAGCCCCAGTCGTTGTTTCAGCCCCTTTGGGGACCCCAGGGCCAGTTGTTGGTGGCCTCCGATCGCAGCGGTTGGTGGAACCTGCAAAGTTGCCAACCGCTGGAGCCTGGGGAGTGGCAACCCATTGGTCCCCAACCGGCGGAATGTGCCATGCCCCAGTGGGTATTCCGGATGGCCACCCTGGCGGTCAGTGATGGACTGCTGCTGGCCCTGTTCTGTAGCCAGGGGGAATGGCAGTTGTGTCAGCGCCCGCTGCTGGCCCCGCCGGAGGATCCCTGGCAGGGGCTGCCGCTGCCTTTCAACGACCTGGCCTCCCTCACCGCTGAGGGGCAGCGTTTGGTTTGCCTCGCCAGTGGCCCCTCCCAGGGCCAGGGCCTGTTGGAGTTGGAGTTGACCACTGGCCAGTGGTGCCACCAGCCGGCAACACCAGCGCTGCTGCCGCAGGAGACCTTGAGCCTGCCTGAATCCCTTTGGTTTGAGGGGGGTGATGGTCAGCCCAGCCAGGCTTGGTATTACCCGCCAACAGGGGGGCAAGCCGGACCCGCCCCCCTGTTGGTGCGAAGTCATAGCGGACCCACGGCCATGGCCCGCACCGGCTTGAACCTGGCTATCCAGTACTGGACGGGCCGCGGCTGGGGGGTGGTAGACGTCAATTATGGCGGTTCCACGGGCTTTGGTCGGGCCTATCGCCAGCGGCTTGATGGCCAGTGGGGGCTCCTGGATGTGGCCGATTGCGCTGGGGCGGCCCGTCAACTAATCAACCAGGGTCGGGCGGACCCCCGCTCTATTGCCATCGAGGGGGGCAGTGCCGGCGGCTTCACCACCCTGGCGGCCCTGATCGCTGATCCGGTTTTTAAGGTCGGGGCCTGTCGCTATGCGGTGAGCGACCTCGCCGGTTTGGTGGCAGACACCCATCGCTTTGAGTCGGGTTACCTCGACCGCCTGATTGGCCCTTGGCCAGAGGCCAAGGAGCTCTACCAGCAGCGTTCCCCTCTAACCCATAGGCAAAAGCTGCGCTGTCCGCTGATCTTTTTTCAGGGGCTCCAAGACCGGGTGGTGCCCCCGGCCCAAACCGAAGCGATGGTGGCGGCCTTGAGGCACCAGGGGGTGGCGGTGGAGGTGCTGTTCTTTGAGGGGGAGGGCCATGGCGTCCGAGGCCCTCTGGGCCAAAGGCAAATGCTGGAGGCCACGGAACGGTTTTTTCGCCGGGTGTTGCCGTCGCTTTGACCCTGAAATTCCTGCCTAGCGTTGGTCCGTTCGGTCTTTTTCGTCCATGGGTTTCCGTCCATCCCTCGCCCTGGCGCTGGGCAGCCTTGCCCTGCTGGGCAGCCAGCCTGTGCTTGCCCAACCCACCGTTGACCCGGCCCACCAGCGGGCGGCAAACCTGGCCCGCAACATCGGCGTTGAGCTCAATGGTGGCCTAACTAAGTACCGACCCGCCGCCTGCATGTTTGTGATTGGAGGCGGCAAGTGCTTGGTGAAAACCGATGCCAAGGGTTTTCTATTCCGCTTTGAGGGCGGTGGCCCTGGCTGGCAAGAGTTGAAGAAACCTGCCACCAGCCTCACCGAAGTGCTGATTGATCCCAGCGGCCGTCAGGTGGTGGGAACCCCCCTGAATAAGTTGCTCAGCCCTGCAACACAGCCGTAAGTGCCAAGGCCCATTCTTTACTTGTTGGGACCAGCTCCCGGCGGGTGAGGCTCAGGGCAATTTGTTTCTCCTGGTAGGCAGCCTCATTGCTGAACACTGTGCTCAGCGCCCCGGTGTCCTTGCCAGTGAAGGGGATTGTGTGGCCCGCTGTGCTTAGGAACAGTGGGTCCCCTGGTTTCAGTGGTCGCCAATCGCCCCTTAGGCGCTCGGGGTGCAGGCAGGCGGTGGGTCTGCCATCCGCATCCCTGGGTAGATCGAGGCTACGCAGGTGGCGATAGACCACCAGTTGGGCTGGCAATGGCAGGGGCGCCGAAAAGGCTGCACTGAGCAGATCTAATAAGCAGTACACCCCCAGGGCTGTTTGGCTGCAGATCAGCGGGACTACTACCCCCTGGGGAACGGGCCCCACCTCCAGCACCAGCCCGCAGGGCCATTGGCTCACCATGAAACCGCTCTGGCGACTCTCGGGGCCGTGGACGTATATGGGTAGGCCCAGCTGCCCCTGGCAGGCAGCGGCCAGGGCTAGATCCGCCGGCCGTTCGCCATATACGACCAAACAGGAGCCCATCGCGGCGGTGGTGCTGTGTAGGTCAAGCAGCACCTGGGCGGGGGAGCTACCGGCTGGACCATGGCAGGCCAGTAGTTCTTGGGCACGGCGCACCTCTAGCTCTTGGCTACCCCTGAGCTGCAGTAGCTCCTTGGTGAAGCTGCGGTTTAGGTCGCGATCTATATAACGATTGTTATGGGCAAAGGCTGCAGGATTTCCCAGCAGCGACTGCACCCGCAGCCCTGGCCTTTGCAGATTGCTGGGTTGCCGTTGCCACTGCTCTTGCAGCCAGGGGCCATTGCGTTCGTTGCCATGGGTGCCGGTCACCACCAGAACCGAAGCAGCCATAGGGAATGGACGAACACTTCTCCCACTCTGGTCAGATCCAGGCTGGCCGGCTTGTGTGGGCTTTCGCACAGGCACCCCCCCCACAGGCCCATTAAGTCTTTCAAGTAATGGGCTGATTCATTAGTGTTGGATCTGATTTCGGACCGTATGAGCCCCATGAAGTCCATCGATGAGCACATCGCCAAGGACGAAAGCCAGATCGCCGTGGCCAAGGCCAAGGGCGATGAGGCGATGGTCCGTCATTTGGAAGAGGAGCTGGAATCTTTGAAGGAGTTCAAGGATCACCACCCCGGGGACGACCATGACCCCACCTCCCTTGAGATGTATTGCGAGAACAACCCTGATGCGGCCGAGTGCCGGGTTTACGACGATTGAACTGAGGGCCAGCTCGGTTCAGAGTTTTGAGCTTTTTAGTGAAGGAGGTCATGGTGTCCCGCCCTAGGCATGGGACCCGGCCTCTTTTTTTGTGGGAAACCCCTGGCTGGAGCCCAATCTTGGCCGTTAGGGGGTTGGATTCTTCAGGGGCTGTTGACATCAATTTGCCCTGTGCTACCTTTTCTTAGTGTGCCATCCGGAGCCGCCCTAACTAGCCCCAGTCCTGGACTGGAAAAGCAGTGAGTGGTCGGTGATGTATGGTTCACAAGTCGCC
>Ga0136644_10003946_pt1 | contig 11026 bp, 7 predicted proteins | sample C_130820_EF_Meta_FD_94780 | JGI IMG/M metagenome (GOLD analysis project Ga0136644, IMG submission 94780) | Freshwater microbial communities from Lake Croche, Canada to study carbon cycling - C_130820_EF_MetaG (v2) (version 2) | ecosystem: Environmental > Aquatic > Freshwater > Lake | place: Lake...
AGTTTACCGGCAGTACGCCACAAACGATCTTAACGATTTGTTTGGGGTTTCAATCACAACCAATTCGGCTGACACATTAACGAGTTCACAGCTGCATGTATATCGAGCGGAAAATAACAGTGGTGTGGCAAGTCTTCAGGAGATCAAACCTGCCGATTACTCGACTTCAACCGATTTTAAAACTGATCCTTCAAATTTTAATTCGAGCTGCCAATCTAACGATACTTCAGCGGCTACCCCTTGTGCCAACCAGGCCTTCGACGGGGTGAATGTTTTTTATCACCTTAGCCGATATAGAGCTTTGGTTGTGGACCCTTATGTCACGGCAACTTTTCCCGAACCTCTGGTGGTGGTGGTGAACTATTATCGGGGGGGACACGACAATGCGGCTTATTTTCCTGAGCCTTGCGGGATTGTCGGAGGGAATGTGATCCCCAGGTGTTTGACCTTTTGGCCACCCACAGGAGCTTGCAACTCCCCCTCTTGCACTCCATTCGGTTGTTCCAACCCGCCGCTTGTTTTAAATAACCTCGCACGAGAGGCCTTTATAATCGCTCATGAGTATCAACATTTTGTGACCGATCAACTGTCTGGGATTGAGTTTGCCGGCCACTCGCCTAGGACTGTGGGTGATGCTATTCATGAGGGTTATTCCGACTATGGAGCTGCGACCTACTTAACGAAAACTCTTGGGGCTGACACTACTTTAGGCTTAGTCTCGTTTTCAGCTCCAGCCTGTTCTGGAGTCCGCAGAGATGTGGGAACGTTAAGAGTTTATCAAGAAATTCCAGAAAACTCAGACGAACATATGGCAGGACTCACTTGGGCCTCCGCTCTATGGCGACTTCGAAAAAACTTAGGAGCTGCAATCGTGGATCCTTTAATGTTAAAAAGCATGTCTTTTCTGGGAAGTAATCCCGGTTTTGTCTCGTCGGTAGAATCGCTTGTGAAGGCCGATCTAGCATTAAATGCTGGAGCCCACAAAAATCTCATCCGTCAGATATTTTATTCAGAGGCAAAGTTTACCGGCTCTGAGACAGCTCCTTTTAAGGACCCTCTAACTGCCGAGGCTAATTTAGGGTTTAGAGGCTGTGGAGGGGTTTTCAATCGATTTAGCGAGGAGAGATCTCGGGTTCCCGCTATTGCATTTTTACTCTGGGGAATCCTAAGCATTATTTTAGGAAGATTTTTATCCAAAAGGACCTCGACGTGAGTAAAAAAATTAAATTTTTAGCGCTCATTTCCCTTCTATTTTCCAATGGGGTTTTTTCCACCGAGCCCCAGTCCGGCGGCATTCAGGGTTTAGGAGATCCGAATAGAAAACGGATTGCTAGACGAGTGGCATCCGAAATAAAAAAAAGGGATAGAAAACCGGTTTGGTTTTTAGGGCCTACTTTGAGTTTTGACGGGCCGTTGGCCAAAGTTGAGTCCAGCAGTACCTTGTCGAAGGGGCTCGGTTTTGGTGCTGGATTGTCTCTTGGCCACGAAATTTCAGGGGTTCGGATTTCATTTTTGCCTTGTTTCAGGTCTTTGAGGTTAGGAAGATCAATCGATGGTTCGGGAGTCTTAACTGACCCCACACCTACCGAGTTTACTCAATCTATTAAATATTTAGGAACTGGCTTGATGGTTTCTTTCTGGGGAGAAGAGGGAGGGGGACCGAGTGCTCCCTTTGACCCGAGCTGGTGGATGGATCTAGGAACTGAGATTTTGTTTCCTTTAAGATGGGAACAAACAAGTAATTTTGTTACCGATGTAAACTTCAAGGCTCAGAGGCTGTGGTTTCTGCTGATTGGGGCTTCGCTCGATTTTGAGCCTCTTAGAAATCAACATTTAAAAGCCGGATTTCACCTCTTCTACAATCTCCCCAGCACCTCCGAAGCCAGGCTTTTTGGAATTCGAGCTCAAATTGCTTTTGATTTTGGTTTGTTGTAGAACCCCCTCATGAATGAATTTGATTTTGGGTCTACCCCATTTGTAGGTTTGGAAGGTTTCGACAATCCTGAAAAAAGTCGTCGTTACGACATCGAGTTTACATGCCCTGAATGGACTGCTGTTTGTCCAAGAAGTGGATTCCCCGATTTTGGAACTATTCACATCAAGTATCAGCCAAAAGAGAAGTGCGTAGAATTAAAATCGCTGAAACTTTACATCAACTCCTATCGAAACATGGCAATCTTTCACGAGGCGGCGGTGAATAAGATCATGAACGATTTAGTTGAAGCGATCGATCCTCATTGGATTGAAGTCTTTGGTGATTTTAATGTTCGCGGAAACATAAAAACAATTATACGAACATCGAAAGGGAAACGGGACTAAGCTTCGAACCCGAACGCGCTAACACAGTACTATCTAAAATTGCCTTCGATGGCCGCTGCGGACCCGTCCAATTCTTTCGGCAGAGGGAGGCCTAGGAGTCGGCTCACCATGGGATTTATATCCACCAAGCGAGCCTCCTGGGGAAGAACGGTCCCTCGCTTTTCCGGTAAGATATTGGGGGCTTTGATGATAAGAGGCACCTTTTGAACCCATTCTTGAGTTCCTCCGTGGTCCCCGTAGAAACCATAACCATGGCCATCAAAGAGAAGGGCGACGATATTAGGCCCGCCCCGGACGGCAAAGGACTCAAGAAGATCACTATTGTGTTTATTGGCCCATTCTAATTCTTTTCCTTTTAAATTTAAGGACCGAGAAGTGCGAATGTAATGGTAGTCCTTACCGGTTTTTTGAAGGGTATAGACTTCGGCCACTCCTGGAAGCTGCGAAACTGTCCCGGCTAGCTTTGAAAGCTGTAGACGGTTTAATTTTTTTGTCCAGATTTTGAGTGCGGAGTCGTGAGAAATTCCATCGATGGTTTTGTTTTTAAAAAGAGGGGCGAGCGATTGAGGGATTTCGATGTTCTCTTTATTTTGGGTCCTGGCATAAAAAAGATAGTTGGTTCCAAGTCCTGGCTTTTTAAGGCCATGGAAAAATTTGTTGGCTTGCCCGCCATGATCGGCCGTAATTACGAGTATCGTCTCCTCAAGTTGTCCTTTTTCTTCAAGTGTTTTTAAAATAGTCTCCAAAGCTAGATCGGCATTCGCCAGCGCTTTCTCTAAAGTGATGTCGTTTTTGATCGCCCATTCCGCATCGGTCGGGGTGTCGTGCTCGCCTAAAATATGAAGAAATTTGTCGATTGTTCCGAAAGTGGCGAAAATAGTTTTCCAATCGGGATCCTGTTCTAAAATAGCTTTTACTCCATCCGCAACCCAAGCATCCCCTCCCAAGTGAGATTCATCGTTACCCTGTACAAATCTTGCCCCATCCAGGGGATAGAGCGAGACTTCGGATCCATATGAGGAGTTGCAGTCTAAGTAAAATCTTCCCAAAAAAGGTTCAGTAAAAAATGAAGGGACTTGAAAACCGATGGGGGCTCGCCAGCCTGGAGGTGAATTTAACTTATCTCCTAGAGTGATGACAGAAGTGGTGAGTGGGGCAGCCATTCCCATCACAGCATAATGCTTTTGCCCCAACACGTAAGAATGGTTAGGGCTGTCCAAGCGGGACAAAAGCGAAGTTGACTTGGTTTCGCCGAGAAGAGTTTTGAACTGCTCCGCCTTTAAATCAAGGACAGAATAAAAGGATCCTTTGAGGCCAAGTTTTCCCGCATCGTCTCGAAAGAACTCGTCCTGCCAGGGAAGGTGTTTAGGCAAAAGGCCTGTCGTGATCACGGGATGGGATACCACAGTAACCGACCCTAAATGGCCGACAATAGCGTTTGGAAATGAAATCCCTTCCTGGGCAACCTTTAAAAAGTGTTTCATCTGAAATCTTTCAATCAGATCGGGCCGAAGTTGATCGAAAACGAGTACCATGACCCTCTTGGGTTGAACTGAAACATTGGGGGAGGGGAGCTCTTTGAGATTTGGGGCTGTTGCGCACCGCGAAAGCACAAGGAGTGCGACACAAAATGAAAAACCGTTAGCTATTATTTTTTTCATTGGATGGCTCTTTTTAAATTTAAAGTACTAGAGTACTATCCCCGAACAGATGAGTTTTTTAAAGCAATTTAAATCGCAAACCAATATTTTAAATCTGCCCAATTGCCTGACTATTTTTCGAATCGTTTTGATCCCTTTCATGGCGCTTTTGCTGGATGCTGACACTGAACAACTTCCTTTCTCGGTAGATACGATGTTTAGATTTTCTCCCGGGCGGTTAGCTGCCATGGTGGTTGTTTTAGCAGGTATTACGGACCTGCTGGACGGGTACTACGCTAGGAAGTGGAACATTGAAAGTCTTTTGGGTAAATTTCTAGACCCCGTAGCGGACAAATTGTTTTTGTTGGTGAGTCTAGTGATGCTTATGAAACTTGGAAGAGTGGACGCCTGGCTTGTGATCATTCTACTGTCCAGAGAATTTTTAATTACTGCTCTAAGAGCGGTAGCAGCCGGGGAGGGGTTGATTATCGCCGCCGGTCAGTCGGGCAAGGTTAAGCTAACTTTCCAGATGGTAGGTTTGGGATTTTTAATGTGGTACGGAACCGCTTTTGGCCTTCCTGCGGTTAAAGTGGGAACTTGGATTTTGTATGTGGCCTTATTTACCTCGCTGTTGTCGGGCTATCACTATTTAAGAGACTTTTTGGAGGCCAGAAAAGGGAGTCGAAAAACAGGCTCCGCGACCTCTCTTAGCGGATCAGTCAGTTAATTGAGGGAGTTCATCTCCTCGAGAATCTGAGGGTTTTCCACCACTATTCAAATCTCTGAAAGCTTGTCTAAATAAACTATCCCCATCCAAGTTCATTTGTTTGCGTGCGTAGTCATCCAGCAGTTGTTTGGCTGCTGCCGTTTCTTTTTCGACATCCATCAGAAGGTAGGCATAAGAGAGTTTGGCAAAAGGATCTGATTTGAAAGTGGACGATGCCTCTTCCAGAGCGTCTTTAGCTGAATCGAACTCGCGATTTTGGATTTTGGCGATCCCAAATCCAACTTTGGAGGCCGCATCTTGCTCATTGAATGCGGCAGCTTTTTCAAAATACTGTTTCGCTTGGAAACCATTTCTGTACTTCAAAGAAACAAATCCTAAATTGTTCCAGGCTTCAAGCGCTCCTTCTTTTTGGGCGGCCGCTTTGAAGAACTCTATAGATTGTTTTTCTTTTCCCATCAGAGAAAACAGAACTCCCAAATTGTTTTGGATTTCTGTCGATTCCCCAGACCGTGCTAAGAGGGAAAGCCAAGTAATTCTGGCGGCAGTAAACTGACCTAGATCCATATAGCAAAGGCCCAGCAGGTTATGAAGGGCGATATTGTTAGGATCTTTTTGGATAGATTCAAGAATGGAGGAAACTGCCCGTCCGGGGTTTGTGAGCCGCAGATAGTGGAGATAACCGTAGTTACTTTGCTTCTGGGGTTTAGTTTCCTGCAGGGCTTTGTTTAAAGCCATCTTTCTCGCGGGGTCTAACAACTTGTAACTAAAAAGGGTGGGGGTAGCTCTATCCGAATCGGTGCTAAAGCCAGAGGAACCTTCAATTAACATGGGCAGAGAGGACTCCACACTGGCGATGTTTCGTTCATTATTCAAAGGAACAAAGAAAGCTGTGGATTCAAACGGTGTTTGATATTGATCTACGGTTCCCATCGGGGTCTTACTGTCTTTGCCGTTTGCCATGACTGCAACTCGGTAAGGAGGTAAGAAAAATGTTTTGATAGCGGGATATCGTTCGGCACTTATCTCACTTCCCAAGCTGTAACATTTGGAGCTCCAATGCGAGAGCAAGTTAAACTCTTGAGCTTTTTCCAGGCATTGCCCTACAAGTCCTAAGGCTTTTTCCGTGAAAGGCACTACCATCTGTCTTTTGAGTTCGGTACGGTATTGTTCTAACTCTTCTCCTGAAAGTTCTGCTGGAACAGGAGCCTGAGCTACATCCTGCGCGATAGTTCTAAAGGCAGCAGCTGTTTTGTAGATGGCCCCTAAGCCCCATTCACCTCCGCCCAGCTTTGCAATATTTGAATACTCGCTCTCGATCTCTTTTAAGAGCGCCAACTTTCTTTTTAAGTTGATCTGGAGTGTTCTCTCAGGAAGTGCCAGTTTAATATTATAGAAGACCTGTTCTTTTTGTCCGGCAAACCAGAATAAAACTTTCGAAGATTGCTCGACTCCATTTTTGCTTTGCATCAGATCTTTGCGGAATTTCTGTGTGGCTTTTAAAGCCTCTTCCATTGTCGAAGCAGGTAACCGACCTGTTTTAGATCCTTGAAGCTCTGCAATTTTTAACGTGTCGGAAAGGTATTGCGCATAGGAGATTCCTCTTTGGGCTCTGGATTCTAAGTAATGTTTAATCTGCTTGTCGGTGGCACCTTGCGTTTCATAGAGGTCGAGAAGATCGGCTAGAACGGCTGAAGAATCCTTAGGGTATTGTGAGATATAGGTCTTCATCACCGATTCCGCTTTTCCCTCATTTTTTGCCCCCCAATAATAAAGTCCAGCGAGTCTTAGAGCCGAGCTGGATTGTTTGTTCGCAGGGTACTGAGTCGCAAAGGTTTCATAATAGGCTGCAGCTTTTTCAAAGTTTGCAAGACTTTCATAGGTTTTGGCTACTTGGAGTAACATATTCTCGCGAAGTAGACTTTTCGTGAATCTGCGTAAAAACTGTTCTTGAACCTCGAGAGCCAGGAGAGGGGCTTCGGCTTTGTAAAAATTCACAGAAGCATTGTAAAGGGCCTTCTCGTAAAGAACCTCATCCTGAACCCCGTAAGCTTTCGTGTATTCGACGTAGGCCTGAGCGGCCTCTTTGAAACTTCCTTTTTCTTCTATCTGTTGAATTCTCTTTAATTCGGAAAGGCGGAGAACGCTGCCGACGTCATTTTTGAAATCCAATTTTACAAAAGCGGATGAGGCGAGAAATTTTTGGCAAGCCGTAACCAGTTTTGTGTATTCTTTTTTTCGATTCAAAATATCTAAAACCAAATAGGCTGAACTATAGGAAGTAGGGTGACTTGGATAATTCTGAATCACGCTCCAAAAACCTTTGTAGGATTCGGGAAAATCGGAGTGGGAATATTTTAGATAAGAGACCTGGTAAAGAATGTCAGCTGTGTCGCTAGCTTTGGGGAAACGAGAAACATATTCTTCTCCGATCGAGATAAATTTCCCTTCGACCGAGCTGAGCGGAGTGGCGACTTCCTCTTTTTCGGATGGCTTTAATTTGGTTCCGTTGTTCTTAGAGATCTCCGAAAGCCCTGCTTTTTTTCGTTCTGAATTTACCTCTCGGTCTAAAGCACTGAGAGCAAAGTGAATAGAATCAACTCTTAAATTGCCAGCAGTAGGAGACTGATACACCATGTAATAGTTATCAGCTGCTGCTAAGAAATCTCCTTGCTTGTATTGAATTTCGGCCAAGTAGAAACGGATCGTTTGTGCATGCGGAAAATTAGCAAAAAATTCTAGGTACTTTTGATAAAGCGATCGGGCTGTTTCATATAATTTGTCATTCTTGGTTTTTTGACCCTCTGCGTGTAGTTCGAGAGCATATTTGCGGGCGGTTTCCTCAAATCGATTGGAAGCCCCTTTGATGATTCCGGTTGAAGCGGAATTTAGTTCGTACCAGCTGGATCCCGCCATGTAATTGGGAAGTTGCGCGAACAATCTAGCAACTGCTCGATCGTTGTTTCCGCTAGCGCGCAAGGCATCGATAATAGCTAACTCATAGTCTGGATTTTTAATCCCGTTTGCATCTAAACTAAGAAGGGTTTCATTCACTAAGATGGCATTTTTATAATCTGCTTTTTCGAGAAAGACATTGGCCATCGATTCGAGTCCACTTCTTTGATAGGTGTCCCCCTGCGAGCGGTAAAAAGCGATAGCTTCGTTGGCTAAATGGAGTTCGGCAAAGGGTAGGGCGATGTCCCGAAGCGCTTCGTTTTTAAGTCGCATTAAGTTTTTAGAGTTGTCAGCGCTTTCCATTTCAATCAGAGATTTAAAGAGTGCCAGAGAGACTTGGAAGTGCTGAGTATTGTATTGGCACCACGCCTTTTTGTAAGTGGCGTAAGGCAGAGTTTTTTCGTCTTTTCTATTAATAGCTTTTGAGAAGTAGAACTCTGATTCTTTAAAATTGTTAGCTTCAAAATAAAAATCGCCAATCTGAATTAAAGCGTCTGCAACGTATTTGGAGGAAGGGGTTTCTTGCTCGATTCGTTTGAGTAAACTAACAGCTTCGTTATTATTACCTTTGTCTAGGCTTAGAATGGCCAATGAATAAAGGAGTTCGTCCTTTCTTGGGTGGGAAGGGAAACGACTTAAAATATCTTTGTAAAGAGTTCGAGCTTTCTCAAGGGATGCCATCGCTTCGGAGGTGTCTAAAACAGGAGAAACTTTTTTTCCGTTGAGGGATTTGCTCTCTTTGTCGTACTTTGCTTGAGATTTTCCCATGAGGTAATAATATTCCTCGATGTAGAGCTTTCCGAGTCTCAGGTTTAATTCGGCTTTCTGATCGCCAGATTGAGACTCCCGAATAAATTTTTTGATGTCCTGAATTAATAGCGAGCGTTTGCGGGCGAGTAGATTCTGTTTTTCTTGGTTAAACTCCTCGGTATTTATATCCTGTGCTTTGAAAGAGCTTCTCCTCTCGATCTTTACTCGATTGTTGAAAGGGTTGGCCAAGGCTGTGTGGGCGGTAATGCAGATGATGACAACCCCAATGAGATGTTTCATAGCGCTCCTCATACTATCTTTAAGGCATTTTGAAGTTTGTTTTCGTAAACTAAAGTTTGAACGGAATCACGAGCTTCTTGATTTATCGAAGTAAACTCAATCGCAGTTCCGACTCGATTTCTATTTTCCACTCTAACCACAATGCCACGAGCTTGAATAGGAGCTTTGAGCCGATACGAACGAACGATCACTTTTACTTCCGACCCTTCGGGGAAGCTATTTAATTGATCCACAAAACAGCCACCGGCACTTAAGTTATTCAAAGGCGCAATATAAAGTCCATTTTCATCGTGGACAATAGCTTCGCCGGGGACTTCTACACGAGCATAAACACGCAAACGGGAGTTCACTAAGCTTTTATTTATAGGAGAATTCATAATTAACCTCTAAAACTCATTGTTCGTAATTTCAGTTCCATTGTAGTTTTTTTCGTTCTCTCGGGTCAAAGTCGGGCTCCGACTCTTTTGCGGGCAAAAAGCTTAATAAAATCATAGTTTAAAATTATGAAAATTATTGTTTCGAAAATTTTACAAGCTTAAATTCCCGTGCACTATTCAATACTTTGAGACTCCTCGTAATGTCTTTTCGGTAAGATTCGAAAAAAAACTTAGAAGCGGTGTATTATCGAAATGTGACTTGAATCCCTCGACTCGCTGCCCGTCGGCTCCTACAGCTTCAAATTATTGATGTGTCTATTTTGCTAAGGATTGGCTTATGAAAACTTTCTTCAAATTTATATTTTTTGTTTCGGTCGCCTGTTTGATGACTCAGTGTACTTCAAAGGACACTATGTATTCTAATTTGTTACGTAGCGATGTTTTTACGCAGTCCTACGCCGAAAATAAATACGATTTTCTTTTTGTCTTCGATACATCAGGAAGTTTCAAAGATCGCCGGGATTACGTTAAAAACAATATGCAAATTTTCTTAAACACCCTGAACAGTCGTAAAGCGGCCGATTATCAAATTGCTGTCACCACTTTAGATATGTTCGGTGGCATGAATCCGGTACTCCCTGACTCGCAAGGGGTTCGTGGAAATTTGGTGATCTCTAGCTCAGGGGTGAAAGTTGTTAAAAGCAGTTCCGCAAATCCAGCAGCCGATTTTGCTGGAATCATGGATAGTCTTACCGAATCTGACACTGCCTTTTGGGAGCAGGGTTTGGAGTCGGTTTATCAAGTTGTGTTTCAGCACGGCGCTGAATTTAGTCGAACAGGAGTCCCTCTCGTCATTATCTTTATGACCGACTCGGATGATTGGTCCTGCCAAGGTAATTGCTGGGGGACAGCTCCTGAAAATAACACCAATTGGAGTGAGTTTCCTTTAAGCCGCTACTCCGATTACTTTCGAAATGTGAAAAAGAATGAGAATAGTGAGGTCATAGCTTTTCCCATAGTTGGTTTACCTTCCTCGAGCTGTAGCATTGAATTTCCAGGGAGTCGTTATATAGCTCTGGGTCAGGCCCTTGGGGGGCTCAGTTCAAATGCCAGCGTGTGTAGTACTGATATCTCAAATAGTTTTAACAACGTGGCACAGATCATCTCTGATCGAGGCAATGTCTTTAAACTTACCCAGCTAGCTAGTGGAACCGGATTCAGTATTTCTGTGGATAAGGTTTCAATCCCTTACAGCCCAGAAAACTTTATTTACGACGAACCCTCTAATTCGGTCATCTTCACCGGATCAGTGCCAAAAAAGGGTTCTGTGGTTGAAATCTCTTATTCTCAAAGAACAAACTAGAAAAGTCTCAATCGGAATCGGTCGAGCAGGAGGAAGTATGCTTATTCATGGAATGAATGTCCCAGTGATAAAAGTTATTGCAACTCTTTGTGTGTCCCTGTTTTTGCTCTCCTGTTCCAAAAATGGGCTCGACCAAAGTAGTGATGCGGCTCTTGTCCTGAGTAGTAGCAGCTTTCACCCCGGGGAATCTGCCCCCGGAATTGAGGTTCAACCCCAGGATTCAGTTTCGGCTTTTGAGCAGAGCCAAAACTCAAATTTAGCCTCGGTATCGCTTTTCTCCGCATTTAGTGCGACGAGCGATACCGGCTATATTCCGCAAAATACAGGAACACAAAACGGCGGAAGTGATACTGGTTCTATTCCGCAACCCGTGACAGCCACAACTACTACAGCCCCTTCGATTTCTCAGGACACGTCGTCTATAACTTCAACCACAGTTTTACAGCAACCAGAGATTCCCACCCAGAGTTCCACCGGCAATGGGGGAACGACATCCCCGGTAGCTGACTCAAACGGAACGGGAGTCTCGGGTGTGACAACTTCGACTGTTCCCAGTTCTTCTGTGGCCACCGGTGGAACAGACTCTGGAAACATACCC
>Ga0136644_10003948_pt1 | contig 11024 bp, 11 predicted proteins | sample C_130820_EF_Meta_FD_94780 | JGI IMG/M metagenome (GOLD analysis project Ga0136644, IMG submission 94780) | Freshwater microbial communities from Lake Croche, Canada to study carbon cycling - C_130820_EF_MetaG (v2) (version 2) | ecosystem: Environmental > Aquatic > Freshwater > Lake | place...
ATTGAATCCAGATTGGAGAGTTGTAGAACACAATCAGCCAGATAGCACGCAGACAGCTGCATTCGCTAAAGTAATTATAGATGTAGCAAAGAATGATATCGTGTACGACAATGGTGGGAACACGATAACTAAGCAGTATTATTTGAAGCAACCAACAAATATAAATGTTTTTAATGTTAGTATCCTGGATGAGTATGAGAATTACATTCAACTTGAAGGCGGAAATATTTCGCTGACACTGGAAGTTACAGAAGTTCTTCACGCTTCATTGTATGAAACTATGCGATCTTAGAAAGCAATGCATCTAGCCTTGTTACAGTTTCAACTCTTGTTTTTGTTTGAGTAAGATACCCGTTCATAATTGTAATTAGTTCAGTCTTTTTTGCATTAAGTTCGGATAAACATTTATTGTTCTTTATTACTTGTGATACTTGTTGAGATTGACTTATATAACTTCTTGTTGTTCTGCTACGAATCATTTATTAGTTAGGAGCAATTAAACGGCAGACTGGACAAACTTCCAGCGAACAACCTTCGTGATAGTATCCGCCGTCTCTTCTACTGGGGTAGCACCAACAGATACAGCACCTACAGTGATTAGGACCGTAGTTCCAGCGCCAGAATGATTACTATCGGCCGTGTATGAACGCTTCTTTGTAAGAGTATAGGACACATACACGCTTACGGAATCGCCAGACGTGAAGACAGCGGAACCACCTCCGGTTATATCATTGAGAGTAGCACCAGAAATCTTTCCAGCAGCAAGGCACTGCTCGAATAGGTTTACAGCAGCATTACTTCCATCAGTTCCACCAGCATAGCTCCAAGTACCATCCGCTATAGCTTCTGCAAATGTCGTGGCAGTTAGTGCGCCAAAAGAAACAGCAGTTACAGCCTCAATGGGAGTAGTACCTGCAGCAAATACAGGAGTGTTATATACCCAAGGTAGAGTCTTAAACATACCCTGAAGATGGGGGGTGCCAGTATTAGGTGCAGCCAAGACATCTCCTGCTGCATCCTTGTCTCGGAATGTACCATCAATAGTTGCTGCTGCATCAGAAAGAACAGAGGAAGCAACAGTCACCGCAGGATAGGACGCACTCCTTCCGGTGACTATATCGGCGGACGTGTAAGCGCCGCTATAACTAACAAGACCACCAAGGTTGGCACTTACCGTGATCGTATAATCGGCACTAACTGGCGCGTCATCAACCTCACCCGCCAATACGATATTCGTGGTCTGACTTGCGACGCCAGTAAACGTTTCCTTGTAGTAAAGCTCGGCCATTTGGTTATGCTACTTACTTAGACGAGTTCTTGTATTCTGAAAAAACATACCTCCTACCCCTCGCAGGTAAACATATGTTACTAAACAAAGAAGATGACCGATTGTGCATTTGAAAAAAACTTCTTGAAAACTATGATACGAGATTTTAAACAGCTATTACTTTTCAATCCTCCCGGTAAATTTGGTGGCGAATTATACTCACAAGAAGTGTATGAAGCATCTGCACAAGCTTCAGAAAATATAACCCTAAATACATTAGGAACTATGATGCTTTACTATTATCTACTTCACAAAGAACCATGTCCCAAGAACCCAACGCCTGAACAACAAGCAAAGATAAATGAAATATGGATTGCTATGAATATGCCAGAAAATGTTGTTCCACTATAACAAATGAACTTTGTGCGCCCTGAATCTGTTGAGAATAAGTATAACCTAACATCTACTAATCAGCAATTTCCTAACATCAAGCCTAATGGTCGTGTTCCCAACATGTTAGATCCTGCTTTACAAGAACTTGCTGCAAGGCAGTATTCTCTGTATGAAGAGAAACCTGTTCTTCCTGGATCTGATGTTCGCCAAGAACTAATTGGTCACATTCATAGTGCAACCCCACTAAACTCTGCATTTTTTAGTAGGTCAAACATTGATTATATTCAGCAAGCTATTCAAGATCAAGTATTCAGTATGTCTGGGAATAAGCATCGCATCGACCGTCAGAATGATGACGATGTAAAGCTTATTATGCGTTCTTACTATATGACGTATGGCCGTAATAATCCTAATACTGTTGCAGCTGATCTTGCGGATTTGAATGCTCGTGTGGTTGGATATTCATCTGCAAAAATATTTAGTGAACTTGATTTTTATCTGTTTTATCGCCAGGATATTGCAGAATTTGCTGCTCCAATTGCTAACCCAATGGATGTTCATGTGAAGGGAACTCGTACTGGAGAACTTAAGTCTTTCTTTTAACTACGATTCTATTGTAAAAATGAAACTTTAATTTGCTATTCAGTTAGTAAGAAAATCATGAACGGTCGCAAGTCTGATGCTTACGCGCAGCTGCTTTACAACCGTTTCCTGGCCAAGTACCGAGAGACAGCAAGTATCAAGATCAAGTGCAATGAATGCGCATACTTCAAGGTGGTTAGAGCCAACAGTGCTCCAATCTACTTAGAAAACATGCGCAAGTATTACGTCTGCGAAAAGTGTGAGTTCTCAATGGACGAAGAGCCAGATTCCCAATAGTGCGCCTTAATAAGCTCACCATTTTTTCCACTAAGATGTAATGGAACTCATAAATTTCAAAGGAACACTATACGGAAAGCTGGAAAGCCAACTTTTTGTATGGGAAGCAGCGTGGGACTCATTCCGACCTATTGAAAGCATAGGATGGAATGGTAAAGAAATCATAGGAGTTGATACAAAATACAAGCAGGATATATTTGATCCTTACTATGGATACGGGTCCCCTGAAATGAAACAGCTCTGTAGAAGATTAACCGATATTACAGAATTAGATGTTCCTGAATCTACTATCCCGTGGTTAAAGGGGGAGTTCTGGCGTGATCGTAATTGTGCCTTTGCTTTTGAGTGCTCATCTAGATCAGTGCAATCCTGGAAAAATTATATAGCTTATACAAATTCACGAGCAAAAACGTTGAGAAAGATTCCTGGTAATCGTATTACGCGTCGTAAACTTTAATGTCTACGCCTGCGAGTCTTTCTGCGTCTTTTTCTGCGTCCACCTTCATCTTCTGTCGGCATTGGTGGCTCTGGCGGAATACTTGGATCTGCTTGTGGCCCTGAACTGGCAGGAGTCATCGCACTTTCATATCTCTCACGTCGTTTTCTTTCTAATCTATTCTCCCTAGCTTCCATAACTGCAAGTGCTTCATCTGTAAGACCACCCATATCACGCATTAACCTTTGATCGTCTTGAGCATGTTTCCTTGCGTTTTGAAGTCTATAAGAACGAAAGTGAAGCTTTCTTGTTCTCTCTCCTCGTTGGTTAAACTTAGGATATGTTACATCTTCAGTATTTGCTAGTAAATTTACTTTGACTGTTTTTCCTGGATTACGCCTGCTTTTTAATGCACTTTTTAGTGTTCTGCCAGACATTTATCTAGTTGGAATATATTTAATGGTTGAGCACAGATTAATATAAAATGAGAATCAATCTGATTAGCAACTATGGGACGAATGGTCTTGTGCAAGATGCTATGATTTTACGGGGACTTTTAACCAATGTGTATGGGGAAGTTCAAATTCGCAAAGTTCATCATGCTATGCCTCAGTGTGCAGAAGCAGAGATTAACATTTTTATTGAAGTTATCAATCCGTCATTGTTTTCGTATGCTGGCAAAAACATCTGGATTCCAAATATTGAGTGGACTTACAAGACCTGGACTCCATATCTAAAGATGGTTGATGAGATATGGGCAAAGACTAGAGAGTCGTATAATATCCTTACAGCATATACATCTAACGTAAAGTATATTAGCTGGACATCTATCGATAAAGTTTTCCACGAAAAGAAAAACTATCACAAAGGAATTGTTCTTGTTGGAAAGAATATTAAGCGCAATCCAAAGCCAGTTCTTCAAGCATATCTAAAAATTAAAGAAAAAAATTCCCACCTATATGCTCTTCTTCCTGAGCTGGTAATTCCATACAATCCTGAATGTATTCAATTCTACTTTCCTTCTGAGCTTGAGGATAAGATTACTCTTGTTTCCAAGCATCTTACTGAAACAGAATATGATGATCTTCTCAGGGAATGTGGCTTAGCAATTTGCACATCGGCTGCTGAAGGATTTGGCCATGCAGTTAATGAAGCAATGTCTTCTGGATGTAATTTGATTCTCTCAAACATCTTGCCGTTTATGGAAATAACTGAAAATCGTGGCCTATTCATTGCAACAAAGGAACGAATTGACAGTCCTGGATTTCTAGGAAGTTTGGTAGACGTGAGTGTTCATGATTTGATGGTAAAGCTTCAAGGTTATGTTAATACTCCATTCAAAGCAAAGGAGAATATTTCAGAGAGAAATCGTGATATATATGAAGCTCATCATTCTAAGTTTATTCAAAATATGCAGAAACTTCTAGGAGAATTTAAGATACAAGAGTATGTTCTTGCTAATACATTTCCGCCAGAATCTGAACTTCCAGATGTGTCGATTGTTACTCTGACATACAACCGTCGTATCTTCATGCCTTTGGCCAAGTATTCTTATATGATTCAGTCGTATCCTGAACAAAAACTTGAGTGGGTGATTGTAGATGATGGTGAATCTATCGAAGACACTCTAATCGGTATTCCAAATGTAAAGTATGTTCACCTGGATACTAAGAAATCAATTGGTGAAAAGCGCAATATTGGTGTTCAGTCAGCAATGTATGATACAATTGTTATGATGGATGATGATGATGTATACCCAAACAATTCTGTTCTGCATAGAGTTGCTATGATGGGTAAAGAACCTAAGAAGCAGTGTGTTTTTTCCAGTACAATTCCTTGCTACGATATTCAAAAGCATATATCATTTATGAATGTTCCTCCATATGGATTATCAATGGCTCAGAGAGTATCAGAAGCTTCTCTTGCTTTTACTCGTCAGTTTTGGGAGAACAGGAAATTTACGGATATTCAGATTGCAGAAGGCGACGCATTCATCCACGATCGTGAAGAAATGTGTAGAGAGGTATCACCTCAGGAGGTTATAGTATCATTAGTTCATGGAAAAAATACGTCAGCTCGTAAGGTTCCTGTTGGAGAACCAAACGGCTGTCATTATGGGTTTAACGACCAATTATTTGCAGTTGTCTCTGAGATTGGAAACCAACTTAATACTTCATGCCAAACAGGGACCGACGGCGGCGGCGAGTCGACTTGCCGCGGCGGCGACGACGACCTCCCATTGGAGGATTAGACCCAGCAGGAGCACCATCCTCACCACCACCACGCATCTTTAGACCCTTAGACCTTAGCATACGACGAACAGTAGACTTCTTTACCATGCGAAGCTTCTTAGAGCGACGGCGACCTCCTACGGGTGCAGAGTTTCCAGCAGAGCCATTCACAGGAGTGTAAGATTCAACTTCAGCCATCTTTTATGTTTAGTTAAAGAGAAATTCTTCAAGCCGAGCAAGAAACACAGGGCTCGACCGTGAATTTTTGCGCACTCGACACTGCCTGGGTTCTCAAATAATAACATCCAGTTTTCAAACCTGCTTTCCACGCATAGAAATGCATGGACGACATTTTTGCGTAGGATGGTTCAGTTAGAAATAGATTAAGTGACTGCGACTGGCAAATAAACGGGGCACGATCACGAGCCATATTGATCAAAGTCTTCTGCGGAATCTCCCACGCAGTCCTGTATAGCTCACAGATATCCGAAGGAAGATTCATTCCCTGGATACTGCCATTGTTTGCAATAATAGCTGTGCGAGTCTCTGACGTCCAGAGACCAAGCTTTACAAGATCTTCTACAAGATACTTATTCACCACTACAAAGTCTCCTGCAAGCACACGTCGTGTATACAAATTAGAAGTGAATGGCTCGAAGCACTCATTATTGCCTAGAATCTGAGATGTAGATGCAGTAGGCATTGGCGCAACTAGCAGAGAATTTCTTATTCCATACAAGTTCAAGTTGATTTTCAGTTGACTCCAGTCTAGGTAATCAGTTACTGGAGTTTCGTTCCAGAGATCATACTGAAGCTTACCCTTAGAAGCTGGTGAGCCATGATATGATATGTGGTGGCTGGTCTCTTCTTGATATGTCTGATGGCATCTACTAACCGACTGATTAACTGCCGCAAAGTAGATGTTCTCAAAGATCTCGCGATTTAGATCAGCAGCCTCCTTTGATGTCCAAGGTAGACGTAGAATTGCAAATACATCTGCAAGTCCCTGAATTCCAATACCAATAGGTCTGTGCTTCATATTAGAAGTCCGACACTCTTGCGTTGGGTAAAAGTTCTTGTCAATTACAATGTCCAAATTGCGAGCCAAGATCTCAGTATAAAATCGCAGCTTAGCAAAGTTGAACTTGCCATCTTCAATGAACTTAGGAAGTGCTAGAGATCCCAAATTGCATACAGCTGTTTCATCAGGTGCTGTATACTCTATGATTTCGGTACAGTTGCCTGTCAGAATACCATTAAATACACCTGCATGATTTAGCGGCTCGTTGAAGCAGTATGTATCATCATAGCGACCATCGAATTCTACTGAGACGACTTTTTGGGACGTCCAATCATTAGAAGCAGAATAGTATCCCATAAGAATTGTATTTGGTTGAAGATCTTTTGCTTCGATACGCTCACACTTTGCAATATCTTTATTTGTAGGAAGAATGAACTTGTGATATTCGGTGCAGTATAAAACTTTGCTGTTACCATTTACAGAAACAGTTACTTTTAGGAGTTTCTGCGATTGTCCAGTTTTTCTGACAGTTACTTTACTGTACTCTGATCCATTCCAAATTTCAATTTCTTTATTTTCAAAATCACAAATCTCGTAAGAATCAAATGAATATGGAATACCATAACCTTTATCATCGCCAATGGCCTTCTTTACTCTAATTTTAGTCTCAGGGGCTACGCATAAATTTGAGCTCTTAATAGTTCCCAAGTGCTGTTGATTAGACTTGGAGTTAGCAGCATCTTTGTAGCAAAGATAAGGCGTTCCCGTCTGGATTTGAGCGTCCAAAACCATCTGCCATAGCTTCTTTGCTGGAATTTTGCGACGTCCCTTTCCATCAGCCTCGTAAATTGTATAGCGAGCTTCAAACTCCTCGCCCCATACATCTGAAAGACCAGGGCACTCATGCGGGCACATAAGTGTCCATTCAGCATCTTGTTCTACACGCTTCATGAACAAATCTGGAATCCAGAGTCCATAAAACAGATCACGTGCACGATCTTCCTCAGCTCCTTGATTCAACTTGAGTCGAAGAAAGTCTTCAATGTCAGCATGCCAGGGCTCTAGATAGATAGCAAATGATCCATTGCGTTTGCCGCCCTGATTGACATACTTAGCAGTATCATTGAAGACTTTAAGCATAGGAACAATGCCAGTAGATTCGCCATTAGTGCCTGCGATGCGAGAACCACGAGCACGGATATTGTGAATAGAAAGTCCAATACCTCCTGCCCACTTTGAGATCTGAGCACAGTCGCTTAGAGTCTCGTATATTCCCTTGATTGAGTCTGCCTTCATTGTGAGAAGAAAGCAAGATGACAATTGAGGATGTTGGGTGCCAGCATTAAATAGTGTGGGAGTCGCATGAATGAAATATCCTTGCGACAAAGCATCGTATGTTTCCTGAACACGACTCATATTACTGCCGTGAAGCTGAATAGCAACACGCATCCACATATGCTGGGGACGCTCTACTGGTACTCCTTTCTTCTTTAGAAGATATGCTCGCTCTAGAGTCTTGAATCCGAAATAATCAAACATAAAATCCCGAGAATAATCAATCATTGCTTCGTAGCCATCTGGGTTACCGCAGACATGATCGTGTAGTTCATCACAAACGATACTATCGTCGTGATATAGTGTCTCAACACATTCTAGCATAGTTGCTGGAGTATTCTTCTGGTGATTATTAATCAGGATACGAGCTCCTAGAAGCCCATAATTGGGGTGGTGCCTTGATTGCATCATTGCGCATGTCTCTGCGGCAAACTCGTCTAGCTTGCGAGTTTCCATTCCATCTTGAAGCTGGTTGCATACTTTTTGTGCTACCAGGTCAGGATTTACATGCTCTAGACCAACAGATTGTTCACGAATACGCCCGAGGATCTGGTCAAAAGACACAGGTGCGCGGGAGCCATCACGTTTTACAACATACATTTTTGTTCTTCTATATGTTGATAACAATAAAATCCGTTCTTATGATAAATGCACGGCGGTGAATTTAATATTGATAAAAAAACTTATATTTATATATTATTTTTTATGGTTAGCTTTATGATAGCTGCTGTTGTAATAGAGACTATGAAGATTCCTGGTAACTACGTATGGATACCATTCATATCTTCGATCTTTTTAAGCACAGTTGCAATTCTTTATACTGTTGAAGATGTGCGTCTTCATGAAGTTGTTCTTGCAGCAGTGTCATCTGTAGTTTTATCTTTTATTATTGGAACATTTGGAGTAATTAGTAGTGCCTTGTTACTTTTCCAGGGGATCTCAGCGAGCCTTGGTTTTGCGGCTTCAAATGTTGCTGGCCTGGCTGCTTCCTTAGGTCTTATGGGAACAGTTGCTGTTCCAGCTGTAGTAGTAGCAGCTGCTGTTGCAGATCCTCAAGCAGCAGTTCGTGCTGCAGATCTTCGTGCTGCAGCAGCTGTACCTCTTCCTCGTTCAAGAGCAAATAGTCTAGATGACGATTGGCTCATGGGAGGAAGACGTAGAAGGGGTGGTCTCAGATGGAGATGGTAAATTTCACTAGCTTATAATAAATATGAATACAGTTGATGGTCTTTCATTATTTTTAGCACTTATACTTTTTGCTGGATCAATCTCATTTGTATACCGATGGTCTAAGGGATCAATAAGTGATGCACAAGGATTATTTGGTGTTGCTGGAATTGCTATTTCTTTGGTTTTTCCAGCATTTATTGCTCCAGAATTATACAGAGAGTTCTTTATAGGCTTGCGTTATTTAGTCGTTGTGCCTGTAGGCACCATTGCTGCTGCTGCTCCTTTAGCTGCTGGCGAAGGCATTCAACAGACTGCAGATGCAACAGCTAGAAAGGTAGAAAGTCTGTGGGGAAGAATTACTAATTCGATAGGTGCATTTTTTACAGGGGGTGGAAGACGTCCTAAGAAGACAGCTTAACCTGAATATGCATCGACTCAATCTCGTGTATAAATAGTCCCATTGAATATGGGATCGGGACCATTGTTGTAGGATATTCAGGATTAGCATCTAGCAACCCAGTTTCGGGTTGATATAGAAATTCATGAGCATCTGACCGCAAAGTCATACTTTCATTCAAAAAGTTTGAAATACCATGAGCAAGCAAAGAATCACGCTCCATCTCACCAATACGTAAACCCCCATCATTTGCTCGTCCTTCGAGTGGCTGATGCGTCAGTAGTGTCCTGGGTCCTGTAGACCTATAATTAATCTTGTCTTCCACCATGTGCTTGAAACGCTGATAGTAAGTTGGCCCCATAAAAATCTCTGCCTCAATCATTTCACCATTCATTCCATTATACAGAAACTCATTGCCATATGGATGATACCCAAGCTGCGTAAGAATTTCTTTAGTATCTCCAATCCTTTGCTGTGTACTAAAAGCTGTTCCATCAACAATTGTTCCCAATTCTACTGCCACCTTAGATGACATTCCTTCTATAAACTGCCCAATGGTCATACGAGATGGTAAAGCATGAGGATTAACAATTAAGTCAGGTCTCAGACCATCTTTAGTAAATGGCATGTCTTCTTCACGGATTCTGAGTCCAACTGTTCCTTTCTGTCCGTGACGAGATCCAAACTTATCACCCAGGACTGGATCGCGAACTTCTACTATCCTAATTTTTACGCCTTGAAGTCCTTCAGATGTTGTGTAACGATATACTGAATCTATCACACCGTGCTGTCCTCTTTTAGGCAACACAGAAGAATCTATAAATCCTATTACCTGACCAGAAGAATTAGTTCTGGGAGTTATAATGCCTACCAAAATTGTAGAAGGAGTAACTTCTGATCCTGGTTTGATTACACCATCAGCATCCAAGTAGTCATAATTTTTTCCATCTTTTCTGGAAACGGTTTCACGGTATCTAGGATCGGTTACAACATTAGCAAAACTTGTATGTGTTTGAGCAGCAGGATCAATTATACTTTCAGACTCATCATAAGAATGATAATATGATGTCAGATACATCCCACGCTTCAAAGCAGATTCATTAATTAAGATTGAGTCTTCTTGATTGTAGCCTCCGTATACTGCAATAGCTACAATAGCATTCTCACCAAAAGGTACACATCCTCCTCCAAGAATACTTGCTGCCCAGGTCTGACACAAAGGTTGTTGAGGTGAGTGCAAGTGTGTTGCGATAGTGTCAAATCGTTTATTGAAAGCAGTATTATACCAAGAGCAAGCTTGCTTTACTTGCTGGCACGTGAACATGTTTCTTGGCGCCTGGTTATGATCAGTAAAAGGTATTACACTTCCTGTAGCAGAGAATAGTGTGCTTCCATGAATTTCTGAAGGATGTTCAGGATGAAATGGCTCCATAGAAATACGCAAACATTCCGACTCTTGAGCATCTATGTAGTCCATGTGCTTCATTATTGCTTCCCAACTCTTACAAGCCTTGATCGTTTCCAGTTTTGTTCCCTCACGATATATCACCCTGCAAGCACGTCCAGCATCACATTGGATTAAGTACTCGTTATCAAGTCTGTTCCAACTTAATGAAACATATTTATCAATGTTTCCAGCCCTACGTTCCCTGATCATAGCAGAATGAAATGACTCCGTGTCTTTCAGAACTACACATACCAAGTCTGAATTCACAAATACTTTTGTCCAAAGAGGATTCCACGCAGATGGATGAATTACAGAAATAGTTCGTGTATTGGGTTGATCAAGCACTATTGCTTTTACATCTGATATTGGTGACTGAGTTGTCAATTTAGAAAATAGTGTCAGAGACTTGATCATACCAACATTTTTACCATCTGGGTTATCAATAGGA
>Ga0136644_10003950_pt1 | contig 11023 bp, 5 predicted proteins | sample C_130820_EF_Meta_FD_94780 | JGI IMG/M metagenome (GOLD analysis project Ga0136644, IMG submission 94780) | Freshwater microbial communities from Lake Croche, Canada to study carbon cycling - C_130820_EF_MetaG (v2) (version 2) | ecosystem: Environmental > Aquatic > Freshwater > Lake | place: Lake...
TATTAAATTATTATTATCATTTATACTACTAAATAATATTGGATAAAGTATAGTTGTAAAATTCATAAATAATAAATTGTATATAATAATTAAATATTATTTTATAAAATTATTATAATTAAAATATAATTTCTGTCTCCAAATATTAAAGTCTGATATTTTTTATTACGTTTATAAAAGTAAAGTTTAAAAATTTGAAAATCCGAATTTAAATTGTTTATTTCAATACGATTTAAACTAATTTTATAAAATCTAATTAAAGCTATAAATCTATTAAAATTATTAACATTTATCCCTGATTCCTATTTGAAAAGTAAATTTTAAATGATTTTTATTTCATTATTAATTATAAGCAATAATAACAACACCTTGAAAACCAGAACCACCAGTTTTATTACTTGCTGCACCAATACCACCACCTCCTCCACCTCCACCAGCTATACCATCAGGACTACCTAAAATTGTACTATTACTCGTATTTTGACCATTAAATCCAGTATTAGCATAATAATTATAATATAAATTTGTAAAATATTTACTAGTAGGAATATCTGGATTACATAACAGTTCCAGTACTGGTAGCATAAGGAGTGGTAGGAGCAACAGCAGGAAGACTATAACTAATGGCATTCAAAAATAAATTAAAATTATTATATAAAGTAATTTTGTTTACATTAGTAATATTATAAAAGCGGAACAATGCTATATAACCATCAAAATTATTTGTATCAACTGAAGGATTTTGAATTCTTGGATTATTTGTTGATAAATATAAATTTATTGGATCAGTAAAATATGTAATTGGATTTCTAGATAACTTATTTTTGTTGAACCATATTTCATTCATGCCACTATTGCTAGAATTTATAATATTATAAAAACCTGTGTTATTAAATGTTGCAGTGTAATTAAAAGTTTTTGTAAATTTATTACTACCATCATTAACAACAACTGAAACTTTATCGCCTAGTACATCATTAACAATAATAATTTGATACCATTTATTAATTTCATAAGTAATTCCTATATTATTACTTTCAATAGTATTATAATTTCGTGAATTTATTGAAATTTTTCCATTATAATAAAGAGTTAATTCGTAGATTGGCCACATAAAATTATCAGCATAACCATTAATAGTAGAAAAACTATCAAAAGCATTACTACCATTAATACTCATATTTGAATAAATTAAATAAGAAGTTTGTAAAGATTTAGGACAAAACCATATTTCATAAGTATAACCGTTTTGAAAATTTGAGTAAGGTACAGTATTATTTGGAATTAAACTGATCGATTTATCAAAATTCATAATATTAAAATTAGATATAGTAGTTATTGAATTATTTTGTAATTTTGTAAATTCAGTATTTCTAGAACTAGATGGTATTTTAGATGAAGAATAACTAGAAAATGAAAAATTTGTAGAGATTTTATTATCATTATCCCACAAATTAATGCAAGTATTAACAGTGGTAGGATTTAAATTTATTATTGCATCTGAAGAATTAAATATTGTCTTACTATTATCGTTATAACAAACAGCAGCAGTGGTAGAAGCAGCAGTAGTAGCATCAGCAGTGGTAGCACCAAGTGTAGAAGCAGCAGCAGCAGTAGCACCAAGTGTAGAAGCAGCAGCAGCAGTAGCAGTATTAGTAGGAGTATTAGTGGCAGTATTTATGGCAGTATTAGTAGGTGGGGCAAACTTGGTAGAAGTCAAAGTAGGTGTAGCAGTCTTGGTAGAAGTGAATGTAGGTGTGGCAGTCTTGGTAGCAGTGAATGTAGGTGTGGGACTCATAGTGGAAGTCATTGTAGGAGTGGGACTCATGGTGGATGTGAATGTAGGTGTTGAACTCATAGTAGCAATATTAGTAGGAGTCATAGTGGCAGTATTTATGGCAGTATTAGTAGCAGTATTCATGGCAGTATTTATGGCAGTATTAGTAGCAGTATTAGTAGCAGTATTCATGGCAGTATTAGTAGCAGTATTCATGGCAGTATTCATGGCAGTATTAGTAACAATAGGACTATTTGTAGCAGAAAAAGGACTACTTGATGGAAAAGGATTAAAAGTACTTGATGGATTAGGAGTATTTGTATTCGATGAAAGAGTGCTTGTTGTAGAAGCTGTTACAGGAGTAGAAGAAGTCATAGAATAATTCATTGATGAAGGAGAAATAGTAGTTGTAAAATTGGAATTATTATTTTTTATTAAATTATTAGTATCATTAATACTACTAAATAATATTGGATCAAGTATAGTTGTAAAATTCATAAATAATAAATTTATATAATAATTAAATATTATTATATATAATTTTATATTTTTTTGTTAGAATAATATTGATAAAATGGGTTTGTTTTAGAAATTTCAGCATTTTCATAAGTTATATTTTTAACATATTTATTATTGTTATACAATTCCAAACTATCGAAATAAGTATCATTCAATACAGATGATAATATCAAAATTTCATTATCAAGAATACTTAATTCTACATTCGTAATATTCAAATATCGTTTAGGTTCTAACAAAAATAATTGAATACGTTTATACCGAACTAATTCGTCAGCAGCACGAGAAAAATATAAAATTTCATTATCAACACCGCTTATTAAATGAATCTTAGGGATACAAATCTTATTTTTTTCCATTAAACAATAGGATTTTATTTCACAATTTGTAGTACAATTCGATTTTTGTATTAATTTTTTCTTAACACTAGGCTCAATATTATCTACAAAATTTACTGAATCTTTCATCAATTTACGTATCAAAAATTCGATTTTTTTAATTTTTATAGTATATAAAAAATGAGGATTGTCTAATATTTCTATTATTTCTTTACGATAATCACGATATAAATAATCATTTAATAAATTACGTAAAATACTTCTAAAAGAGGTATAAAATTGTGTTTCTAAAGTAATATTTCTTATTGTATTTACACGTTCGTTATCAAATTCTTTGCTTGTCATTATTTCGTTGTCTTTTTTAAAAGATTCTTTATCTTTATATCCAAATGTATTTACAGAAGGTATATCATCTTCAATAATATTTTCTGTTGGAGGATTGATAAAAATGAATTGATTTGTTTCAGTTAATATTCCGACAATTAATCCATCTTCAATAATTTTAAATAATGGTTTACATAAAATTTTATTTTGACTTCTAAAATTGAGTTGTATTAATTTATCACGTGTAAAAGAGTAATCATACCATATTACCGAATCAATATATATGGTTGGAATCTTAGGTAAAATAGAAGAAGGAAAACATGGCAGAAAAAAATCATTTTTATCATCTTCATGAACAGTTGTTAATAATCCAATAATTTTCCCACGATAATTCATTACTTGTGATTTTACAGAAATAGATAATTCCGTTAAAATGTCGAATAATTCTTCAGCTATAATATTTTCTTTATATTCGTAAACACGTGGACGATTTATAATAGGCTTACAATATTTACCAGATGTTTCAATAACATCATCGATAATAATTTGTATTTGTTTTAATTCGATGGTTGCTGTATTTTGAGTAAAAATTTTTATAGGGGGTATAGGATTTTCCTTGTTCTTATTTTCATATAAGTATATCGGTTCATATACATCATTATGAAGTAACAATAATATACTTCCTCTATTTTTTACATATATATTACTCGAATAAGCAGACGTTGGACAAATAAGCTCTACATTATCTGTAAAATCGTTATCGAAAATTCTTAAGATAATTAAATTTAGTCCTCCTTTAAAAATAGGAGATTGTTTGGAAGATACTATATCCCATAAATAGGTATGATCTATAATTGAATCTTTATTATGTAAATAAGATAAAAAGTTTTCAAAGGAAGATATTGTATCCTTTAAAAAATTATATTGTGCTATATTGTTAAAATCTATACTTTTATAAAAATCAGTTTTTTTATATTTTTCTACATTAACATCATCTATACGGATACGACTCGGTTTAAATATACTTATTAGAGAACCGTTATGAAATTTTAAATAATCGTCTAATCTTATTGATCTTACAATTATTTCACGCATTTGTGGAATAGTAGGAACAGCAATATTAAGAAAATATCCATAAATATCAGCTAATACTCCGACAAAAGATTGATGTATAGAGTTTTCAACACCATATCTTAAAAGTGGGCGTTTATTAGGTTGTATTAATGCTGGATTATTTTTTACAGTATATTTATTATTATCTGTATGTAAAAAAAGTTCGATAGAAGGGGGTAAAAATCCCCATCGATATTGTGGAATAGGAACACGATCAATACCAAAAATATTGATTTTCTTTTTTTGTTTTTCAGCGTCTTGTTTTTTATTTGTTTTTATTTTGTTTTTATCTTCAATTAAATCCTCTTCTTTTTTTATGGTTGAATATTGGACAGGTTTTCCATCTGGACCTATTTTTTTAACAGGTTCTCCTGTTGCTTCATCAATTTCATCTGTATATACATAATGATCTACTAATCCACATTGTTCTCTTCTTTTTTGTTGTTCACTTGGATTTTTCATATTGTATGAAGACCATTTATTATAACAACATGGTAAACACGATTTATCTGGATGTGAATGTTCGGGTTTGAAACCTGGAGAATGGTAAATATATTCACCTTTTTCGTTTACATGATATTTATCATCTGTAAATTCATAAATAAAATGACCTGGTGGTGGTGATTTTGCATTATCAGGAATTATTTTTCCTCCACATTCACCACGTTTGACTTCTTCTTCTGTCATAGGTGAATTATTTTGCAAACACCAATATCTTGGACATATATACCAATAAGGATTACTAGGATCGGTTCCATATTGAATAGCATTTGTATAAGAACCCGGATGTTCTTTATCTATTTTATCCTTTTCTTCGTTTGTTAATATTACTGGTTGTAAACTTACATTTGCTGGACAAATACGTGAATAGGAGCTAAATTTTCCTTGTTTCTTTGTTAATATCAATGAAGGTTCTCTTTCTTTGATGCGTTTCGTAAAAATGTTTGATTTTTCTTTTTTATCTTCTGTTAATTTATCCGTGGATTTTTTTCTTGCACCTCCAATTTCTCCATCATCACTTGGTAAATAATAACCATTACTATTAGTGCTATTGCTACTAATACTATTTATACTACTATTTTTAGATTTATTTTCTGTAGAAATAGATAAGGGTTTTTCTTTTTTCTCTTCTTTTTCTTGTTTATTTTCTTCAATTACCTGTTGTTTTTTGTCTTCATTTACCTGTTGTTTTTCGTTTTCATTTACCTCTTGTTTTTCTTCTTCATTTACCTCTTGTTTTTTCTCTTCATCATGCTGTTCATCTTCTTCGTTTTCTTCTTCGTTTTCTTCTCCATCTTCATCATCTTCATCATCTTCATCATCATCTTCAGGAATAAATTTATCATCATCATCATCATCATCATTATCATCGTCATCTTTTTCAAAAATATTAGACTTAGGTAATATAGGATTTAACGCAATAACATTTTCAATTTCATTTTCATTTTCTTTTGTTATTTTTAATTTAGATCGACATAAAGAATTAATTTTATTTAATAATTCACTCTCTATTGTATCAGGACTTTGAGTTAATCTTAATATAGTATCCAAATAAATATGTAAAATATCTATAAAATAAACAGAAGTTATTTTATTAACTTTTATAATTAATTTTTCATCAAAAGGATTTTTATTCATAAATACTGGAAAACCAGGATTATCAATAATATCAATATTTTTATTTACATATTGTCCTTGTATTCTCGTATGATCATTAAAATAATTTATTACTTCTTTTAATGCATTATCATGATCTATGTTGAAATTAATCATCAATGAATTTATAATCTCTTCTTGTCCTTTTGATTGACGAAATAAGTCAGTAATCATAGTAGAAATAGCATTCATTTTAGTATAATTATCTACACGTATAAATTGTAAATTGACCGATTTTGTAAAATCCATTTTTAAATCATTAATATCGAATAAGGATGTTAAACAACCAATATAATTATTTAATTTCATAGGTTTAATTAAATTTATTTTACATTCGTATTCTAATTGCAAAATTTCTACATTATTATCTTTAATATTATCGAAAAATGATATAACATAACCAGATTTTTCTAAAAATTTATTTACAGAAATAATAATAGGATTTAATGTATTAAAAATAATAGTTTCCAAATCATTTGGAGATATACCTTTTGAAAAACTACTACGTAAACGAATATTACCATTATGTTCAAAATCAATAAATAATTCAATCGGCTGTTTTTTCGTATTTTTTTGTACAAAAAAGGATATTTGGCGATTTTTACCAGTTTGTTTTGAAATATTATAAATTTGATTTTTTTTCAAGAAGGGTATTTTTTTACCATTTTTTGCAAAAGTTTCAGAATAAAGACGGAATATATTTTCACGACGAGAACCAGGATTATATTTTATAAAAGGTATTTCTTTGGTAGAATGTACTTGTTTAAATATTACATCTAATGGTAAAGGTATATCATAATCAGGGTGAATAATAATATCAAAAGATACTATTCCGCGTTCCAAATAAGATAATTCTTCTTTTCTGCTATAATATATATCATAAAAAGTATCTATTTTATCGAAATTGCTTATTGTTGAAGGTTTTATTAAATTTTTATTTTCTAAAACAAAATTTTGACGTTTTTCTAAAAATATATCCAATGTAAAAATATTTTTTTTATAAAGAAAAGGGTAATAATTTTTAATCATAAAATTAGAATCAATATTATTATTTATAGCATAATTAAATACATCTTCAGCTAATGATAAATAAATGATATTATTTTCAAACGTGCCGTAATTCAATAATAAATCGTTTTCAAAAACATATAATTCATTTTGTTTATTTGATTTATAAACAAGTTCTCCATCTATAGATAATACATCAGTAGGATTTCCAGAAAATAAATGATTGAAATTTTTAGAGAACTTTTGTCCAATAGGAGTAGAAATAATGTATTCATCTTCTTTGGGTAAAAATTTCAATAAATCTTCATAAACAAATATATTTGATTTTAATTTTTCTATATCATCAATAATAGTATGAGAAATTTTTAAATTTAATAAGAATTGTCCTAATGTTTTTTTATCCATTTCATTATAAATGTTCTCTAATTCTTGTAATTGTCTTTCAATACGTGATGTTGATTTATTTAATTGTATATTTTGTTGAGTAATTTCTTGATAAACATTCAATAATTTGATTTTTTTCTTTATATTTGAAAATAAATAAATTTCTTCATAACATACATTACTACTACCTAATTCATGAATAATTTTTTTTTTCACAGTTCTTATAGAATCATCCATATGTATTTGTTGAGAACTATAGTGAAAAGTTGGTGGTGGATTTATTAAGTTCAATGATATTATCTCTTGATCATCGCTAAATAAATATGATTTTATTTCATCTTCATTCATTGGTTGAGAACTTCCACCAAAAACTATAAAATTTTTCGGATTACCATTAGAATCTAATATACAAAGAGTATATTTTTCCTTTTTTGGAATATTTATACTTAATTGTTCTTCTTCCATTTTTATAATTCTCTTATAATTCTCTTATATTTCTTTTGTATATTTTTTTTGTATATTTTTTATAAAACAGTTATAATTTTTGTTATTATTTAAATAATAACAAAAATTATATATTACAATAATGAAAAAAGCATTGTTAATCGGTATTGATTATACAGATGTTTCTGGTGCAACATTAAAAGGTTGTATTAACGATATTATAAACATGCGTAATATGTTAATAGATGCTTATGATTATAATAGTGATGATATTATTATGTTACGAGATGATGATATTGTAAAATTTCAACCTCCAACATATTTTAATATATTGGATTCTTTATCATCTATTGTTAAAGAATCAAAAGATTTAGAAGAATTTTGGCTCCATTACAGCGGTCACGGTTCTAGAATACAAAATAACAATAGTAATTCAGAATTTTTAGAAATAATTATTCCAGTAGATTTTAAAGAGTCAGCATGTATTACTGATATTGAATTATTAAATCAAATAAAAAATCTGAAATGTAGATCTATTTTGTTATTTGATTGTTGTCATAGTGGTACTGTTTGTGATTTACCATGGGTTTTTGAGTATTCGAGTGAAAAATTAAATAAAACAAAAATAAGTGATTTGATCATAGATAATTCGAATATATTTATGTTTAGTGGTTGTAAAGATGATCAAACAAGCTCAGATACTATAAATTTTTTAGATCAACGGGTTGGTGCATTTACTAATTCATTTTTAGAATGTTTACGTAAAAGTCATCATAATATTGATTTTATTACCTTGTATAAAAATATATGTAATGATTTATTAAAAAGTGGTTATACACAAATACCATTATTATCCTCAACTACTCATGATATTAAATATAACTTTAACAGAGAACCGTAGGATTCGTTAAGCTACTCATCTGTACAATCATCATCTAAATCAACAACTATATCCTTTTTTATATTTTTATCTAAATAACGATAAATTCTTTTGATATCAAGTTTACTAATATTATAATTTTCAAATTGTTTTTCTAATTCAAACAAAGATTCAGTTTTATTTTCAAAATCGCCTCCATTAGACAATCGAATTTCTTGAAATATAGATACTAAATCTTTTTTATCTATATCTAATTTTTGACATAAACTATAAACAAATAGCATATTGTTATATTCAGTTGAATATTTTGTCAATACTTTTGTAAATCGAACTTCATCTGGTTTGTAATTATTTTTATTTTCAGGGAAGGTATCATGGTATATTTTATTATTATAAAACGTTTTTATTAAAGAACTCATTTCGTTAAATTGCCATATTTGACTTTGAAATGTAATACGATCAATATAATCTGAGTAACACATATTTTTCAAAATTTTGAAATAGAATGGGAAAGATTTCTGAATATTTTTTTTTGAAATAGCGTCTACAATATTTTCATGCCATAATAATGCAATAATAGTTCTATCAGTTTCATTAATATATTTGTTATGTTGTTCTATTTTTACTTGTTGATTTATTAATGATTTTGTTATTTTTTTTGAGTCATCGTTATAAGATTTATTACAAAATATTTTTTTTATTTTATCTTCTGTTAATATATTATTTATTTGAAAATTATTACTGCTTTTAATAATATTTTTTACAAACATTAATTTTCTTATATCACCTTGAATGTAATTTAAAAGAATATTTTCATAATTTACCGTATTTTTTATTTCAGGAATAATTGATTGTATCACTTTTTTCATTTGTAATTGTGTTGGTGTTTTTAATTCAAATGTATTACAAACCTTTATTAATTCTTTTATTTTTTTATCAATATAATAGTTTCCAATACAAATTATTGGATTCATAGTAATACTCTCTAATTTTTGTTTTTTTGTTTTTTTTTGACGAATAATTTTTATAAGTGCTGTAATTCCTCCTTTATCACCATTATTCATACCATCAATTTCATCCATGACGATTGCTATTTTTTTTACTTTTTTAGTCATCATTTGTAAAACATTACGATTTGAAATATTATTGCTTGTTATAGTATCTATTAATGTTTTGTTTCTTACATCACCTGCATCATATTTTATAATATCATAATCTAATTCTTTTAATATATTTGTAATAAAATGACTTTTACCACAACCTGGAGAACCATAAATATAAATACCTTTTTTAAAACAAATATTTTTACTATTTTCATCAAAAGAAAGTAATATTTTTTTTATTTCGTTTGCTATATTTTCTCTATCAAAAATTTTATTAGGTATTTCTGTAAAATCTTTATTTATATTTTCCATAATATAATTTATGTAAAATATAAAACTATAATTATATTGTTTTTCTTTTTTTATTTATTGAATAAAACGCGTTTATTGTATTATTTTCCAAATGCGCTAAAATCATCTGTTCTAGGCATAAAATTACTTGACTTATGTTTGCCTAATAATCCAAAGTAACTAAATTGATCAATATATGTTTGATTAGTTGTTGTATTTCCATTAATTTGTTCTTGAGAGTATGGAGGATAATATTCGGATGAACCATTATTATTTGATGAACCATTGTTATTTGATGAACCATTGTTATTTGATGAACCATTGTTATTTGATGAACCATTGTTATTTGATGAACCATTGTTATTTGATGAACCATTGTTATTTGATGAAGCGTTGTTATTTGATGAACCATTGTTATTTGATGAACCATTGTTATTTGATGTACCTTTGTTATTTGATGAAGCATTGTTATTTGATGAAGCATTGTTATTTGATGAAGCATAATTAGGATAGTTTATTGATGAAGGATTTTTGGTTGATGAAGGATTATTTCCACCTCCACAAGTATTACATTTGGATCCAAAAGAACAAGAAGAACATGAGGGACATGCAGGACATACAGGAGGTACTATTTGAGTTTTTAATATATAATCATCATTTGAAAAATTATCATGTGTTGATTTTGAATATGTATTACCACGATGATGACCACGATGATCATCACGATAATAATCACCACCATAATCATCATATTCTAAATCATATTCATCATCACCAAAATCATAACCATCATAATCATAACCACGACCAGTACCACCACGATAATATTTACTATCATAATTATCGCGACTATATTTTCTATCGATACCACCATCATAATCATCATAAATAATATAATTTTCTCTATTACCGTCAACATCAATATATTCTTCAGTAAACCGAACAACATTTCTTAAAATAAATTTACTATCATTATTTATTGGAGTAATTATAGCAATAATAGTATCTTTATAATTTGTAATAAACAAAACTATATTATTTCCTAATGAGTCTTTAATAACATTTGAGCTAAATTTAAAACTCTTTAAATCATTACTTTCAGAAACTTTCTTAACATCTACCTCAGGAGCTAAATCTCTAGAACGAGGATATACTGTAAAATTATCAGAATTCTTAGATTGTTTCA
>Ga0136644_10003951_pt1 | contig 11023 bp, 9 predicted proteins | sample C_130820_EF_Meta_FD_94780 | JGI IMG/M metagenome (GOLD analysis project Ga0136644, IMG submission 94780) | Freshwater microbial communities from Lake Croche, Canada to study carbon cycling - C_130820_EF_MetaG (v2) (version 2) | ecosystem: Environmental > Aquatic > Freshwater > Lake | place: Lake...
AAGACCTCGCTCACTGCGACCTGGTCATTGAAGCCATCGTCGAACGCCTGGACATCAAGCGCAGTTTGTTTTCAGAACTCGAAGATGTGGTCAAAGACCATTGCGTTCTGGTCACCAATACATCTTCATTGTCAGTGACGGCCATTGCCGCAACCTTGAAGCGACCTGCTCAATTTGCGGGCTACCACTTTTTCAACCCCGTTCCCCTGATGAAAGTTGTCGAGGTGATTGCGGGCATCAGAACATCGCCTGGTGTTTGCGATCAACTGACTGCTTTCGCCAAGCAAATGGGGCATACCCCCGTGCAGGCGCAAGACACGCCCGGCTTTATCGTCAACCATGCCGGTCGTGGTTACGGCACTGAAGCGCTGCGCATCGTCAACGAAGGTGTGGCGGATTTTGCAACCATCGATCGCATCCTGAAAGACCAGGCCGGCTTCAAACTGGGACCTTTCGAGTTGTTTGATCTGACTGCCTTGGATGTCTCACATCCTGTCATGGAGTCTATTTACAACCAGTACTATCAAGAGCCACGCTACCGTCCAAGCGTCATTACAGCGCAGCGCCTTGCTGGCGGCATCTTTGGGAAAAAAGTGGGCGAAGGTTTCTACAAATATGTGGATGGCAAAGCGCAAATGCCGGCAGAACCGCCCGTACCCCAAGTGGAAAACATGCCACCCGTTTGGGTCTCACCCCGCGCCACACGCCGATTGGAATTGTTGCAATTGCTCAAAGACTTAGGCGCTCAAATTGAAACCGGTGCATCCCCCTCTCCCGCGGCACTGACCATCGTCGCCCCATTGGGCTTTGACATCACCACCATCGCTGTGGTGGAGCGTTTGGATCCAGCAAGAACCGTGGGCATTGACATGCTGTTTGAAGATGCAGCGACCAAACGCCGCGTTGTAGCCACCAACCCGGCCACGCGCCGAGACATGCGCGACGCAGCGCACGCCCTTTTTGCACGCGATGGCAAGGCCGTCAGCGTCATCCGCGACAGTGGCGGCTTTGTCACACAGCGCGTGGTTGGCCATATTGTCAATGTTGCCTCCGACATGTGCCAACAAAATGTTTGCAGTCCGCAAGACCTTGATACGGCAGTCACATTGGGATTGGGCTACCCCGTCGGGCCATTGGCTTTGGGTGACAAACTAGGCCCTACCAATGTGCTGGAAGTGTTGTTTAACTTGCAAACAGTGTACGGCGATACCCGCTACAGGCCCAGCCCATGGCTGCGGCGTCGCGGCGCCATTGGCTTGTCACTGATGCATATTGAGGCCTGATAAATGACTGCACAATTGCGGGGTTCTTCTGACGGCGCCACTTTGGTTCTCACGATGAGTAACCCTGAGTTTCGCAATGCTTTGGGTCCTGAAATCTATGCCGCTGGTGTAGAGGCCTTGAATACAGCAGAGTCCAGCGCCGAAGTGCGCAGTGTGATCATCACTGGCGAGGGCGAGTTGTTCAGCGCTGGCGGTAACTTGCAACGGCTTCAAGACAACCGTCAAAAATCACCAGAACACCAAGCACAAAGCATTGAAGGCTTTCACAACTGGATCGAAGCGATTCGGGCTTTTCCAAAGCCTGTGATTGCTGCCGTCGAAGGGCCTGCCGCTGGAGCGGGTTTCTCATTGGCCTTGGCCTGCGACCTCATCGTGGCGGCCCGAAACAGCGTGTTTGTGATGGCTTACAGCAACATCGCCTTATCACCAGACGGTGGGGGTACTTGGAGCTTGACGCGCCTATTGCCCCGCCAATTGGCCACAGAATTGCTGCTGTGTGGTGAACGGATTTCAGCTGAACGACTGCACACCCTGGGCGTCATCAATCGCTTGAGTGAGCCTGGTCAAGCCATGTCAATGGCTTTGGATTTGGCCGATAATTTGAATCAACGTGCCCCCAACGCATTGACCAGCATCAAAGAATTGATCAGTGACGCCGATGGCAGCAACCTCAATCAACAACTCGCCCGAGAACGTGACCACTTTGTCAAAAACCTGCACCATCCCAATGCGGGCATTGGCATCGGCGCTTTTTTGAATAAACAAAAACCTACTTTCGATTAAGTTGCCAGGTCCCCCAGGCGACAATTTTCACTTCGACAGTCACTCAAAAGACAGACTATGGACGAACCGATTCTGACAATGGAAGAAAGAGAAGCGATCAACCAAGGTCGCTGGTTTTCAAGCCTTTCACCCTCACTTAGACACGACATTCTTCGATGCGCTTACGTCAAACGTTACAAAGACGGCGAACTGATCTGCGCCCGCGGCGAGCCGCCCGAGCAATGGATTGCCTGCGTCAAGGGTGCCGTGCGCGTCAGCTCAACCTCGGTCTCAGGCAAGCTGATCACACTGACCTATGTCGAGCCCGGCATCTGGTTTGGGGATGTGTCGATTTTCGACGGGGATCGTCGCACGCACGATGCCTATGCCCATGGCGAGACCACCACACTGAATGTGGCCAAAGCAGACTTCAAAAAAATTCTGGCCCAACATGTCGAGTTTTACGAAGCCATGCTGCGCTTGCATGCACGACGCATCAGGCAGCTTTACGGCTTGGTGGAAGACCTCAACACCTTGCCCCTGCGAGCCAGACTGGCCAAGCAACTCAACCACTTGCTGCGCAGCTACGGCGTGCCCAGCCTGTCCGATGCGAAAGCCATTCGCATCAGCCTGCAATTGGCTCAAGAAGAGTTGGCCCAATTGCTGGGTGCATCGCGCCAGCGGGTCAATCAAGAACTCAAACAAATGGAGCGCGAGCAGGTCATCAAAATCGAACCCGGTGGTTTGCTGATTTTGGACCGTGCGGCTTTATTGAAAATTGTGGACGCCGACCACTAGCCCTTTCCCCCTCTTTACACGGCGGTAACCACCCATGAGCCAATTTGATCATTTCGTGGGCACACGCCCTGTCTCTGGACAACATGCTTTTGATGTGCCTCTTTTACAGGCCTGGTTAAGCCACAACTTACCTGGCTTTGTGGGGCCTTTGACGGTTGAATTGTTCAAAGGCGGCCAATCCAACCCCACTTACAAACTCCTGACCCCAGGCAAAAACTACGTCATGCGGGCCAAACCTGGACCGGTTGCCAAGTTGCTGCCCTCCGCCCATGCCATAGAGCGCGAGTTCACCGTCATGCAAGGCTTGTCGGGTACTGGCTTTCCAGTGCCTCAAATGCATGTGTTGTGCGAAGACGAGTCCATCATCGGACGCGCCTTTTATGTCATGCAGTGCATGGAAGGTCGGGTGTTGTGGGATCAGTCCCTGCCAGGCATGACCATCACGCAGCGAGGTGAAATCTATGACGAAATGAACCGCGTTATTGCAGCACTTCACGGTGTCAATGTTCAGGCGCAAGGCCTGTCAAATTACGGAAAGCCAGGCAATTACATTGAGCGCCAAATTGGACGTTGGAGCAAACAGTTTGTAGCCTCCATGACACAGCCCATCCCTGAAATGGACCAGTTGATGGCGTGGTTACCTGAACACATTCCGGCCAGCGCCAAAGACGCCAGTTTGGTCAGTGTCGTGCACGGCGACTACCGCTTGGACAATCTCATGTTTCATCCCTCCGAGCCCCGCGTGATTGCAGTGCTTGACTGGGAACTCTCAACACTTGGCCATCCTTTGGCCGACTTCAGTTACCACTGTATGGCTTGGCACATTGCCCCGGGAACATTTCGTGGCATTGGCGGACTGGATCACAAGGCGCTCGGAATACCCGATGAGGCCGAATACATCCGCCGTTATTGCGAACGCACAGGCTTTACCACCCCAGAAATTTTGGCGAAAGACTGGAACTTTTACCTCGCTTACAACATGTTCCGGATTGCCGCGATTCTGCAAGGCATTGCTAAACGCGTGGAAGACGGCACAGCCTCAAGCGATCAAGCGCGCACATCAGGCGCTGGCGCTCGCCCCATGGCTGAACTGGCTTGGCAATTTGCCAGCAAAGCCTGAACTTTTTCAACCCTACCAGTTACACAACAGGAGATACTCCATGAATTTCGAATACAGCCCCAAAGTCAAAGATATGGAGGCTCGTTTATTGGCCTTCATGAATGAGCACATCTACCCGAATGAAGCGCGATTTTTTGCCGAAATTGCCGAAAATCGCGCCAAAGGCAATGCTTGGGTGCCGACCAAAATCGTCGAAGAACTCAAACCCAAAGCCTTGGCTGCCGGTTTGTGGAATTTATTTTTACCCAAGTCCTCGCGCGCACCACAAGGCCTGTCCAATCTGGAATACGCGCCCATGTGCGAAATCATGGGTCGCGTTCCATTTGCTGCCGAAGTCTTCAACTGCTCTGCGCCAGACACAGGCAACATGGAAACGCTGGAACGCTATGCCAGTGAGGCACTCAAAGACGAATGGCTCGAACCTTTGCTCAAGGGCGAGATCCGCTCAGCCTTTTTGATGACCGAGCCCGATGTCGCCTCATCAGACGCCACCAATATCCAGTGCGAAATCCGACGCGAAGGCGACGAATACGTCATCAACGGCCGCAAATGGTGGTCGTCCGGTGCCGGCGACCCACGCTGCGCTGTCTACATCATCATGGGCAAAACGAACCCTGAAGCGGGCCGCCATGAACAACAGTCCATGGTCGTTGTACCCGCCAACACCAAAGGCATCACCGTGCTGCGCGCTTTGAGCGTTTTTGGCTACGATGACGCGCCACACGGCCACATGGAAGTCCTGTTGGAAAACGTTCGTGTGCCCGTTGGCAACTTGTTACTCGGTGAAGGCCGTGGATTCGAAATCGCCCAAGGCCGCCTTGGCCCTGGCCGTATTCACCACTGCATGCGCAGCATCGGCGTGGCAGAGCGCGCCCTTGAATTGATGTGCAAGCGCCTGAACACGCGCGTTGCCTTTGGCCGCGAAGTTGCAAAACAAACCGTTTGGCAAGAACGCGTGGCCGATGCACGTTGCATGATTGAGCAAGCACGCTTACTCACTCTCAAAGCCGCTCACATGATGGATACCGTAGGCAACAAAGTGGCCAAGGCAGAAATCGCCATGATCAAAATCGTCGCGCCCAACATGGCTTGCCAAATCATTGACTGGGCCATTCAAGCGCACGGCGGCGGTGGCGTGTCGCAAGACTTTCCGCTGGCTTATGCCTACGCGCATCAACGCACTTTGCGTCTGGCTGACGGACCCGATGAAGTTCACCGCAACTCATTGGCTAAATTGGAATTGGCCAAACACTTACTCATGCCTGGCAACGTTGAAATGCCTGTCACACGAGGCAGTTAAAGAGCGATCTGTCATAAAAAATAACGCGCGACTGAGGAACCGCCGAATCACGCGTTACAATAACTGCTAGTCGGAGCGTAGCGCAGCCTGGTAGCGCATCTGCTTTGGGAGCAGAGGGTCGCGAGTTCGAATCCCGCCGCTCCGACCACCCCTTAAAAAGCCCATTCATGGGCTTTTTTTCTTGGTATCCTCCCTTTTATCTGCCCGTAGCTCAACTGGATAGAGCAGTTGCCTTCTAAGCAACAGGTCGGGGGTTCGAGCCCCTCCGGGCAGACCATCTTTCCCACACCTCGCCGACATCATGCAATCTTTGCTGGATGCCATTGCCAAAATGGCTTTGCCCGTCGATGCTGAACGCATTTTTCATGGCCGTGGCGGTCTCTACCCTGGGTGTGAGCATTGGGTCTTGGACGCATTTCCGCCGGTACTGGTTTTGACCAGCTTCAAACCTGTAGCGCCAGAAGAATTGGAGGCGGTGCATCTGGCACTGACTCAAAGGTGGATGCACATTGCGCCCAACGCACCACTGAATTGGGTGTTCCAAAATCGCCATGAAGGTGAGCCGGAGACTCGGCTGATGTCAGGCCATGTCCCCGAGCCTCATGAAGTGACTGAGCAAGGTTCACGCTTTCGGGTCCATGTGCTCAAAGGACAGAACCATGGCTTGTTCCTTGACATGGCTGAAGGCCGTCGCTGGGTCCGCGAACAAGCCTTGGGCAATCCGAATTTGAAAGTCCTGAATCTGTTTGCCTACACCTGTGCTTTTTCTGTGGTCGCCTTGCAGGCAGGCGCCAAACAGGTGGTCAATGTCGATATGAGCCAAGGGGCGATGGCGATCGGACAGCAAAACCACCAACTCAATGGTGTGACGCAAGGCGCGAGCTTCCTGGTCCATGACATTTTCAAAACCTGGGGCAAGATCAGCCGAGGTGGGCCCTATGACCTGATCATCGTGGATCCGCCCAGTTTTCAAAAAGGCAGCTTCATCGCCACAAAGGACTATGCCAAACTGATGCGCAGGCTGCCTGATCTGCTGATGCCGGGCGGACAAGCCATGCTCTGCCTGAATGCGCCCGAGTTGGGCGCAGCCTTTTTGCAAGACCTCATGCAAGAATTAGCGAGCGCATTGGACTATGTCCAAAGACTTCCAAATCCTGCCGCATTTGACGATGTATCGATCCATCGATCACTCAAAGTGCTGATTTACAGGGCACGGGCCTGATCAACCAACGCTCAAGTCAATAGATCCACAGATGCGCGAGCCCTGCAGCACACGCCAGCGTCAAGCCCGTCAGGATGGAGAGGATGATGTTTTCAATGGTTTTTTCAGACATTGACAACTTTCAGTTGATCAGTTGGCGCATGTCTTGAATGGCATCCAATGCACGGCGGGTATTGGCCATCGCACGGAGCAAGTTGCCATCATTGGCACGGATGTGATGCAGCGCAGTGACCAAGGCATTTTGCGCAATGGCAAAGGCTTGGATTTTTTCGCGCTCCAAGGTCTGCTCGTAAAGGAAGTGGACTTTTTGGGGCGCAGGGGCTTTTAACATTGCTTGACTCATGCTGAGAACTCCTGAATGTGGATGGAAGATCTTTTTGCAAATTCAAGGTATCGGCCTTGCTTTTCGAAGAACGATCCAAGCAATATACTGATACTTTTGAATTCAACAGCCTCATCATATTCAGAACAACAATAACAAAACAAGTGCTAAAACTAGTAAAGTGAAACTATTTGTATCACTCCAAACCCACACCATCCAAGTCCAGAGAATTCGCAATCAGGTCGTGTAAAAGCCTTCTGAACGTATGCGGCGCATGTTGCGCACGACCGGCATAGACGCCGTTGGTCAAACAAGCAACCACGCATTGACGGTCAGGATCAACCCAGAGCGTCGTGCCTGTAAAGCCCGTGTGACCGAAAGTTTGTGGGCTGAAATGATCTCCTGCCGAAGCATTGTGATGTGACTTGATCACAAAACCCAAGCCCCGACGCACATCGTCCGTGCAGGCCAACTCCGATTTGGCCAATGCCGCTAGCTTTGCATCAACACCCATTGTTTGAGGTTGGCTTAACCAGGCTTGACCAAACAAAGCCACATCCATGGCGGTCGAAAAAAGACCTGCATGGCCAGCCACACCGCCCAAGGCACAGGCATTTTCGTCGTGCACCTCACCCCACACACGGCGCTGTCGCCAGCGCAAGTCCAACTCGGTTGGAGCAGTTTGATCCAAGCTCGCCCATCCTTTTTGAACCGGATTGAAGTGAGTGTGACTCAAGCCCAAGGGGGCCAAAACCTGTGTTTGTATGACCTGCTCCAATGTGGCACCCGCTACAACCTCCAGGGCGTGCCCAAGCAACATCAAGCCAATATCGCTGTAAACCACTCGGTGGCCAGGCAAGTCGACAAAGGGGTATCGGTAAAGAAACGGCAATGCCTTTGTCCAACGAGCTTGACCATCCAAGGGCAGATGCAATTGCGGCGGCATTGATACGGCGCCAGAAACAGCGTAGATATCACGCCATGCTGGCAGTCCAGAGGTGTGAGTGAGCAAGTGACGAAAGGTCACGCCCGAGGGGTCGACGGTTTGGCCCTGCAAAGAAGTGTCCAACATCAGCCTTTGCAAGCTATGTGGATCCTGTCCTCCTTCAATGGCCCGAGTACCACTGAGGCCAAACTCCGGCAAAACAGACACCAAGGGATCGTCCAGCCCAAGCTTGCCACGACTGACATAGGACAAAAAGGCTGTGGTGGTGAACAATTTGGATATTGACGCAATATCAAACAAGGTCTCCGTCGAAGCAATCAGGCTTTCGCACTGACCCCACGCCTGATTGACGACAATCCGACCTTGATGCAAAACCGCCAAGGCACACATTGGAAATGTCACACCCGCATGCGCTTGAAAAAGTGCAGAAAGATCTTTGGCGAGTTCAGGCGACGTCTTCATTTCAGAATTTCAACAGGACAGTTTTTTCGGACGATGGCGTCCACTGCTGCAAAGGCTTGTAACTGACGACCATCAGGGGTTTCCAGCTCGTGGGCATTTTTAAACGCGCTGATTGCAAAATCGAATTCGAAACCACCTCACCAGCAATTACCGTCAACTCCGCATGCGCGTGGGCAGTTCCCGTCACGTTGGCCATCATTTGCAATTTGATTTGATTTTGCAACGCAGCCCCATCGGGCCATCGCCAAACGGGAGAAGAAATAGCAGTCCCTGCAGAATTTTTGAGCTGCCATTGTTCACTCCACACGCTGATGCACTGCCCCCAGGCTTTTTCAAACAATGACAAGGGCATCGCCGAATACTTCAATGCAAAAGCCGCACTGGTCAAGCTTGGCTCCAAAGTTTTGTGCATGGCGTTGGGTATGTCCAACCACAGGCTCAAAGTCAAATGACGGTCATCGCGCAGCACCATTTGCAATTTATGCTCTTGCAATTCATGCGCCTGACCACATGCGCTAACCAACACCCAAAGCAGACAAACCCGACCAAAGAATCGTTTCATCGGCAATAAACCTGCGCGGTCTGTGAGGTCGCACCCGCAGCCGTTAGAAATTCAAAACGCCAACAACTTGATTTGCCTTTGTTGGCATTCAAGGCCAAGGAGGCCAGCAAATCAGCGCCACTCAAAGGTGCGTAACGAATCTGATACGAACCAGCTTGATTGACCACACTGTCCGATCCGGTGGCGGTGGTCGTGAAACTTTGGCTGGAGCTGAACAGCAAAGTTTGCAGGCCGTCCACTGCACCACTCAGGGACATGTTGGACACGGCAAATGGCGTAACAGGTGGCTGCCGAATGGGCGAGTATTTGGCCCCCTGCCCTGCCAAATCAGGACTGGGGCTACCCCTGAAGCATGAAAGCACATAAGGGGACTGGTCAGTCACATGGTAGGCGTAGCCCGCAGGCGCATTGGGTGTTGCAACTGTATTACCGCCACAAGTCGCGTCGCGTGTGGCCACCGAACCGTCGGGGTTGTTGTAGCCCATGATGGCAAACCCATCCAGCGCCCAGCCCACGGGATGGGTGTCCCAATAATTGGGAGGCTTACCAACCATCATGCAACTGGGCGCGGCATGGTAGTGGTAATCATCGGCCCTTCCCGCATGACCATTGCAAGAGTCCAATTCACCCAATGCTTTGGTATCTCCATTTTGGCAACCACCTTGTTTGCAAGGATTGAAAATAGGCACCCCGTTGATGGCCACACCAATGGGCCCGTCCACAGCAGATGTGGTCGTACTGGCGATAGCTGGATTCAAAGGAATACGCCAGGCATTGCTTCCCCAGAAATTTTGGGCAATCGGTACTTGCAAATTGGTCGCTGCGATAGCGCTCATCATCGTGTGCGAAGGCAAAGCGCTTGAGGCGATGTAGGCATAACTTGCATCGCAACTGATGACCGGCGTACCCGTCGTAGACCCGGTGACAGAATTTTTGACATAGGTGCAATTGTTAGCCGCAGTACTGGGTGTGGTGCGGGTATAGCTCACATTCAAAGAAGCTTGTGACAGAGTTGACGCACTGATCGCGCTCAACACTTCAGTACCACCGATATTGCTACCTGATAGCGCGACTGGCTTGGACAAGGCATACACCGTGAAGGTATAAGTTTTGGCTCCCGGACCTTGAGAGCATGGGGCCTGATAACCCAGCAATGGGCCATCACTGCCCACACCCGCAGTACCTGCGGTGTAATTGTCTTTTGCCAAATCAGTGACAGAAGAGGCGATCTTGTAAAGCACCCAGTTGTATTTGATGGTTCCAGGGCTAGGTATGGTGCTCATGACCAACGCAAACTCTTGCGTACCCAAGGGTGCATTGCGCCAGGTTAGTGCAGGTGATGCACTGAAGCCGTCACAGGTGTAATCGATCGGGAGCGTTCCACCTTCTACAGCCGCCTGACTTGATAAAGTGAATGCGCCCACCGGCGAAGTAGGCGCTACCGGCGTCACAGTCACCGTAGACGATGCATTGCCCGTGCCTTGTGCATTGGTGGCGGCAACGCTGCACGAATAGGCCGAACCATTTGTCAAAGCAGAGACAAGCAAAGGGGTCGCAGTGCCTTGCTTGATCACTTTGGCTGAACCGTTGAGACATGTTGCGGTGTAAGAGGTGATGGCCGAGCCTCCATCCGAGCTTGGGGTAGAAAAATGGAGGGTCGCCAAGCCATCGCCTGCAGTGACCGTTAGGTTCAAGGGCGCACCAGGAACCGTCAAATTAGCAGCCGGTGTACTCGATCCACTACCACATGCGGCAAACAAAACCACCAAAGCGCAAAAGATCCATTGCAATTTGTTCAACATCATCTTCCCTATTGAATTGAATCTGTTTTCAGATTATCTAGCCAGATGAATACCTTCACGCTGAAAAAAAATGCATTTCATCGCCAGGCCATTGCGTCAGCGTTAACCCTATTCAAGTCACCCCGAAAGATGCAACATAATGCATGTACAAACAGGAGTCATCACATGAACCGAACCCCATCTTCACGCCGTTCAATTCTCAAAGGTGCTGCCTTGGCAGGCGTCACATCCACAGGGCTGATCCTGCCCGAATGGGCTTTGGCGCAAACCGGAAAGATTCGCGTCGGTTTGATGCTGCCCTACTCCGGCGCCTTCGCACCTTTGGGCGTGGCCATTGAAAACGGCGTGCGCTTGGCCATCAATGAGCAAGGCGGCAAATTGGGCGGACGGGAAATTGAATGGTTCAAAGTCGATGACGAATCCGACCCCTCCAAAGGCATTGAA
>Ga0136644_10003953_pt1 | contig 11022 bp, 11 predicted proteins | sample C_130820_EF_Meta_FD_94780 | JGI IMG/M metagenome (GOLD analysis project Ga0136644, IMG submission 94780) | Freshwater microbial communities from Lake Croche, Canada to study carbon cycling - C_130820_EF_MetaG (v2) (version 2) | ecosystem: Environmental > Aquatic > Freshwater > Lake | place...
CCTAAAGTACCGAAATCTTAACATAAAAAAATGCTTTACCCGCCTCCCCTCTTAAAGGACACTTAAAGCCTCTTTATGAAGATCTGTTTTGTCGTTCGATCCGTTTATTCACAACACTTGACCTACACGACCACCCATTTGGCCTATGAGGCCCATCGGCGAGGTCATGAAGTGGTCTATACGACCGTGAATAGCTTTTCCGCAACCCACGATCTCTCCGTTCGCGCTACGGTCGTAAGCCCTGGCCGACACCCCTTTGCAAGTCGATTGGAATTTTTACGAGCTCTGCAAGGCTCTTTGGCCGAAAGAGAAGAGGTCACTCTCAGTGACTTCGATGTCGTTTTCTTAAGATACAACCCCAATGAATCGGACGGGGAAAAGGACAAATCTAAAAATCCGGCTATTGAATTTGGACGGCTTTTAAAACTGCATGGTGTTTTCGTAGTTAATGATCCCGCAGGACTTTCCAAAGCTGCGAGCAAAATGTACCTATCCTCTTTTCCAGCTGAAATTCGCGCCAAAACTTTGATCACGCGAAGTGCTTACAAAATAAAAGAGTTTGTCAGAGAAATTAAAAAACCGACTATATTGAAACCGCTCTCAGGATTTGGTGGGCAAGACGTTTTCTTTATCAAGAATGCTAAAGAGATCAATATCAATCAAATTATATCGACGGTAGCAAAAAGCGGTTACGTCATGGCTCAAGAGTATATTCCAGAAGTAAAAAATGGGGACAAGCGACTTTTGCTTTTAAATGGCTCGCCTATATTCTCAGGCAAAAGGGCGGCTATGTACCGTCGCATGTCTCCCAAAGGGGATATCCGAAGTAACATGCATATTGGGGGCAAACGCAAAAAAGTAGAGTTTACTAAAGTTGAAGCCCAAATTGCCGAACTCATTCGCCCCAAACTCATCTCCGATGGCCTCTATTTCGTTGGGGCCGATATTGTGGGTAATAAACTTTTAGAAATTAATGTTTTTTGTCCGGGCGGAATTAATAATATCAATGAACTTTACAACATTAACGTCGGAGCTATCGTCATAGAAGACCTTGAAAAACGGGTTCGTTTATTAAAAACCGGCCCCAAAGGTCGTGGAGCTCTTTCTTTAGTTAAAAACGGATAGTCATGAAAACAGTTCTTATTCTCTGTGGTGGAAGATCGGAAGAACACGAAATCTCTCTAATATCTGCCAAAGGTATTTTAGATGCTCTCGATCGAAAAAGTTACAAACCTTTGCTCGTGGGAATTTCTAAAACAGGAACTTGGCATCTAGAAGATGAAAACTCTTTTTATGTCGGAGATTTTCGGGCTGATAAGATAAAACTAAACGAAAAGGCCCCCACCGTCACACTCGCGCCTTTTTCTAATGAAAAGCGCCAGGGCAGCTTATTATGTGAGGGGAAATCTTTCTCATTCGATGTTGTTTTTCCAATTCTTCATGGCAAATTCGGAGAGGATGGAACACTCCAAGGAATGTTGGATATGATTGGAGTCCCTTACGTTGGATCCCGCTGCGGAAGCTCATGGCTCTGCATGGACAAAGTCCTCACTAAAACACTCTGCCTTCAAGCTGGAATTGCGACTGCAAAATTTACTTGGGTCGAGTCTGTCGAAGAGCTTAACCAAGTTCAGGATGAACTCTCCCAAATGAAGTATCCTCTCTTTGTGAAACCTCCTCGACAAGGAAGTTCCGTCGGAGTGAGTAAAGTTAATGCCTCTGCCGAATTAAAAAAGGCAGTCGAAACTGCTCTTAAATATGACACCAAAGTTCTCATCGAAGAAGGAATCACAGGACGGGAGATTGAATGCGCAGTTCTAGGGCGCCATGGCCAAGCTAAAGTGGCTACTCCCGGTGAGATTATCCCTTCAAAAAAAATTGGCTGGTACTCCTATGAAGCCAAATATCTATTGGCTGATGGAGCCGAAACAAAAGTTCCGACCGATTTGGATGCTAAAACAACTGAAGCCGTAAAGGCCTTCGCGTTAAAAGCTTTTGATTGCTTAGAATGTGAGGGAATGGCTCGAGTTGATCTCTTTTTAGAGGAGAAAACAGGTCAAATTTATTTGAATGAGATTAATACTATTCCCGGGTTTACTCCCATCAGTATGTATCCCAAAATGTGGCAGGCTTCAGGGCTTAGTTACTCTGAACTTATCTCTGAACTTTTAAATTTGGCATAATGGATTATGAAAAAAACTCTACACCCTATCGATTTTGAACACCGTCGAAACCAATTTTTTAATAAGATTAAAAAAGGGGTAGCAATCTTTCCGTCAGCGCCAGAGACCATTCGAAATAATGACGTTCATCACGAATACCGCCAGGACAGCAATTTTTACTACTTAAGTGGTTTTGAAGAAGCCAACAGCATTTTACTTTTTGACTCTAACAGCAAAACCCCTTTTCAAATGTTCGTTCAACCCAAAGATGCCACTAAAGAACTTTGGGAAGGCAAAATTATAGGCCCCGAAGGAGCCAAAAAAGATTATGGGGCTGATGCTGCTTTTGCTTCCAATGATCCGAAGCATTTCGATGAGGCTTTCGTTAAAGCCCTTCTTGAAGCTGAAGTCCTTTATTATCGCGTAGGTTACAACGAAGAATGGGATCGCCGGATTTTTAGTCTCATGAAAAAAGCAGTCAGGCAACTTGGAAGGACCGGAAGAGGATTTTGGCCCATCCACGACCCGAACGAAATCCTGGGGGAAATGCGGCTTATTAAAACACGTGCTGAAGCAGAGAGACTTGAGCACGCCGCCAACATCACAGCCGAAGCTCACGTCAGCGCCATGAAAATCGCCAAGCCTGGAATGTTCGAATACGAAATTGAAGCCGCCCTCTACCACGCCTTTCGAGGCCAAGGGGCCGGTCGCCTCGGTTATGGATCTATCGTTGCCGGCGGCTCAAATGCTTGTGTTCTCCACTATGTCGCTAACAATAAAAAATTAGGCGACAAGGATCTTCTGTTGATCGACGCCGGAGCAGAATTCGAATATTACACTGCAGACATCACTCGTTGCTTTCCTGTGGGGGGTCAGTTCACTCAAGAGCAAAAAGAGATCTACTCTGCCGTTTTGAAAGCTCAAAAATCTTGTGTAAAAATGGCTCGCCCCGGAAAATCGATGAAAGATCTTCACCACCACGCAATTGAGGTTCTTGTTGAAGAATTAAAAAAACTTAAAGTTTTAAAAGGCTCTACGGCCAGTTTGATTAAAACTAAAGCCTACTTGCCCTATTATCCTCATGGTACCGGCCACTGGTTAGGAATGGATGTTCACGACACCGGCCGATATTTTTCGGAGAGTTACGACACGCCCAGAAAACTCGAGCCCGGAATGGTGATTACGATTGAGCCCGGTCTTTATTTTGGAGTTGGAAATAAAGGGCCTGCCAAATACCAGGGTATCGGTGTCCGTATTGAAGATGATGTGCTTATTACTAGCTCGGGTAACAAGGTCCTAACCACCGGAGCCCCAAAAGAGATTGAAGAAATCGAAACATTGTGTAACGCCAATTAGGAGAAAAAATGAAGCAGATAATTTTATCAACACTCGGTGCCCTACTTTTAATCTCATGCGCTCATCATCAAGAAACAACCCAAGAGGCACGACAAAAATTGGAGCAAGACTTCTCTAAAGAAGTAGGTACAGCGACTAAAGCAGATCTGATTGATAGGCTTGGAATTGCCGAATGGTGCAAATTAGAAACTTCCGGCACCGAGACTTGCCGTTTCTATCTCAAAAAAGGCACCAAATGGATTGGTGAAAAAAATCAAAAAGACAAGAAGCCAGTAGAAACAGGCGATCAAGTCATAGCTGAATTTGATAAAGACGGAATCTTAAGAAGTTTTAAAGCTTCGGCCCAACGCTAAGTAGACTTAGGCTTTTTTCGCTGGCTTTGAAGTTTCCTCAGCCAGCTCATCTCTACGTTTTCTAAGTTTGTCTAAAAGAGTAGAAAAATTACCCTCTTTGAGAAAGGCATCAATCTGTTCACTGATATTTGTCGAATATCGAATATCTTCGTAGGAAATATCGTAAATCAGCCACTGATCCCCTTTTTTCGAAAAAAAGTACTCGAGCACAACAGGTTCCCCTTTCACAAAAAACTTAGTGGGAACTTTGGCTGTATTTCCTTTGATTTCAATATTTTCAAATTTGTACTTCGTGTTTCCATCCCAAAACTTGTCTAGGCGTGTATAAGCGGTTTTGATAACAACTTCTTTCAAGAGGTTTTTAAAATCTTCTAAATTTTTTCCCGCATTTTTCTTCGCGTACTTGGGTCCTAAGCACATGGTGGCAATTTTTTCCCAGTCCATTGATTTTTCAATCGCACCCCGGGCCTTTTCCTTTTCATCTCCAGGTGCATTGACTTTCCTAGAGGCGATAAACAGATCATCAAGTTTGGAAGTAATCTCTTTGGTCGCTCCAGTTCCATCTGCATAAATTGGAAAGGCGAAAATAAATGAAGAAATAAGTCCCAATAAAAAGAATGATTTTATGTTTTTCATAGCTAACATCATACTCGAAATCAAACTGAACTCAACGGGGAATCAAACGGGAAGCTTGACCGAGCACCCTTTCCAACGAGATGGATTTTAAACAGGCTTGGTATCCGTATTTTTCATGGCAATAGGGCTTTTCACAAGGATGGCAAGGAACCTCCAAAGGAGTTTCACAGTAAACATCTGGCCCCAAAGGACGGATATAATCGGGATTTCCGGGCCCAAATAACACCACAGTCGGCGCTTTGGCCAAAGTTCCAGATAAATGGCCTAATCCCGAATCGTTGGCTATTACTAATTGGCTATCAGCGCATAAGGCAATCATTTCTGAGATATTTGTTCTCTCAATCCAATCCTGGATATTTTTAAGTTTTAATTGCTCTATGACTTCGTGCCAGGAACTTTCCGCTTTTGCCCCAACAACTAAAATTTCATGTTCGGGATAGCTTTCAGAAAGACACTGCAATAACTTTTTAAAGTATGGCCATACTCGTAAAGAGATTGATGCCCCAGGAGCGACCACAATTCGTTTTTTTATCTCTCGAGATTTTTCAACTTCGGGTAAATCACTTTTCCAATCTTTTCCGGTGATAAAATTCAGAAGATCGAGATAAATTTCTGATTTGTGTTTTTTCGATGCCATCCCCTTCCATTTCAAGGAGTCGGTCAAAAACAGTCCACTTCCGCTTTGGGAAAAACCAACTCGAAGCGGAATTCTGGCCAAGAACAAAAGCAGACTGCTGGAAAAACTAGCAACTAACGAAATGGCTAGATCATAGCTCTCATTTTCAAGCTGTTTAGCTAATTGAAAAAACTCTTTTTCGGCCCTTTTGGCTTTTGAAGTTAAGACTGTTTTTTTCTGACAAAACAATCGGTCATTAAAGCTTCCAAGAGATTCACTGCACAAAAAATGAATCTCTGAATCGGGATAGGCCATTTTTAGGGCAAAGTAAAAAGGATGGGCCATGACATGATCCCCTATCAAATTTGGCGTTCGCACGAGAATTTTCAAACTTTTCTTCACCCCTTTGGGTATAGAAGATGTGTGGAAAAGTGTCAGTCCTTTTTTGAAGTTAAATTTTCATTGCATTCCCGGCTTTGTCTAGATGAGAATCTCGAACTATGAGATACCAAGAAACCCATATTTTACCCGTAAATATCGATTTTGACTTGCTGGACGCTGGTGGTGTGATGCACCACCCAAACTATTTGATACTTTGCGAAAGGGCTAGGTGTAAGGCGCTTGCAGATGTCGGTTATTCGCACTCCGAAATGTTAAAACAGGGAATGTCCTTCGCCCTTGTGGAAACCCACTCCAAGTATTTAAAACCAGCGCTCTTGGAGCAAAACCTTTATGTTCTAACCAAGTGCGTGGATTTTTCCAGGGCAACCCTGACTTTGGAGCAAGAACTGGTCTCCCTCCCCCCAAACCACAAGAGCAGTTCAGGTTATTTAAATAAAATTCCGGACAACTTCATTGATGAAATCTACTTTTGGGTTCAAATGAGATTGGTCTCAGTAAAATTAAATCCGATAAAAGCTCAAGCTATTCCACAAGACCTCATAGAAAAGCTCAACTTAAAGAAACAGGATTAACTTGATAGTCATCTCTTTAAAACAAAGAAATTTAGGCCTTTTCCTGAGTGCTACCTTAGGTGTGACTTTAGCCGGCTCTCTCCAGCCTGGTATTCACTCAATTTTCTCCCAATTTCTAAAATTAAATTTTTTTAACCCACTGACCAATTCACCTCTTGTCGAAATGGCCCTCTTCGCTTTGGTCTCCCTGCTGTTTTATCTCTCTATTCCAAGGAGCTCCCGCAACACTGAAGTCTCAACAGCATCGCTTTCATCTCTGGCTCCAAGTTTTGCTATTCCTGTAATTATTGCTTTAGCCTTTGGCTGGATCTTAAATCGGACGTCTTTAGTTTCTAGTCAAAATAGACTTCAAGACCTTTTTTGGTTTGTGTTCTGTATCCCAATGGGCGAGGAACTTCTTTTCCGAGGATGGCTCTGGGCCATTTTTCGTTCGCTTTTTAAAAACAGTCTGTTCACTCTCACCAACCCACTTCCCTCTGCGCTCATATTCTCAAGTTTTAGCTTCTCCCTCTGGCATCTTCAAAATTCACAGCACATCTCGCCCCCATTTTTAGCTTTTCAAGTCGTGTACACTTTTTTTACAGGGGTCTGGCTTGGCTATCTTCGCTGGAGGACAGGAAAAATAACATCTTCCATCTTAGCCCACGCCTTAATCAATTTAGCTGCCAGTCTTCCCGGTCTATTATGATAAAATAGAGCTGTGAAAAACAGACAAAGAAGTAAAGGACAAGCCGTCATTGAGTACGTCATGTTGATCGTAATGATAGCTGTAACCGTAGCTATTATAATTAGAAATTCTAACCTTCAGATTTATTTGCTCTGGACTGGACTGGCCCGACAGGTTGCAAAGCCCTGTCCAAGCTGCGAAGCCCCTCCCGCGCCTGACGTCAGAAGATAAGAGGTACCTTTAGATTATCTGCGAGCTAGAACCCGGACAGCCTCATAGAGTTTTTTCGGCAACTCCTCGAAATTTTCGACCTCTAAACAGATCCCATTCCCCTGAGCCGCCATGGCTTGAGAGGCTTCAATGTGACTACCGGGTCCGTGAAGATGAAGCACAACAAGAAAATCATATTTTTTTGCTACTTCAACGGGGTCCGCACCCTCGGTGGTACGCCCATCGGTCGCAATCAATCCTATTTTTCTTTTGCCGGAGCCGAAACGTTTAAATTGATTGAGCCCTTCCTCTAGCCCTAAGGCAATGTTGGTGAAGCCCCTCGGCTGGGATCTTAAAAAATTGAGTACGGTTGTCTGAATTTTCTCTTCGACAGACAGTTTCTTTATCACTTGTGCTTTAGAAGAAAAAACTATCACTGAAGCATCTCTAGACTGAATCTCAAATAATAAGACGGCTACAGCGATACTCGCCAACAAGTGTTTCTCACCGGACATTGAAGAGCTGGCATCAATCATCGTGACACAAGTAAAAGGTTTTTCTTCAGTCACCTCAACTTGCAGAGTTTCGGGAGTCACCTCATCAAGAATAGGGTTTTCCTCAAGTGTTTCCTCGATCGCAATTTCACCGAAAGGAACTCGGGAAAAAGAGTCCTTCTTCAACAGAGTAGGTCTGGAAGGATGAGCAATCACCCTTTTTGCATGGTCTAATACCAGGGATACTAACTTTCTATCAGCCTCATCATTGGGTTGAATTTGTCCGTTTCTTTGGAAGTAGAGCTGTCGCATGAGGTCGGTTTTTACATCCCCGATACCGCCTTCAAGATCCTGAAACTCCTGTTGCTCGGCAAGTTCAGGAGGAAAAAAAACAGGTGCTACTTTGAGAGAAGGTCCTTCTATGCGGCTCTTAGGCTTTAATTCTTTTTTTTTTCGCTCAGAGTAGGAAACTCATTGAGTGATATAAGATTTAGAATCAAATCTCTAGGATCCTCTTCGCTTGAAACTAGTTCTAGGCGGCTTGGAAGGGCCATGAGCGCAGCCGACTCGAAATCAAGCCCAGCTTCCATGAGTTTCGCCATCGCAATAGCCGCACGAATACTCGCGCCGCGCTTAATCCCCACATGATTTCGAGTAGCTCGAATTAAATCAACCATTCTCTCTAAAGCATCCATCTTCAATTTAGATGAAACTTCCTGTTTTAATATCGCGAGTTCATCATCTTTCGTTTGGTACTCTAAGCGAATCATTTCAAAGCGATCTAAAAGGGCTTCGGACAATGCGTGAGTAGCGGTAAATTCTCTTGGATTCTGGGTGGCAATCACACAAAACCCCGGTTTAGCTTCCAACTCACCCAGTTTGGGCATCATAATTCGCCGCTCATCCATAGCAGGTAATAAGATATTCTGAACCGCTTCAGGCATTCGATTGAGTTCATTGATGAAAAGAATTCTTCCACTTTTCATAGCAGTCACTAAAGGCCCTTCAATGAAAGATTCCTGGCTATACCCTTTTTTCAAAACAATAGGAGGATCAAACCAACCCGTAAGTTTTTGTTCGGTATAACGGGTGTCTCCGTCCACTCTTTCAAATTTTTTCTTTAGGTCACCTAAAATCTGCTGAACAAGAAATGTCTTCCCTACTCCCACTGGCCCTTCGATGAGAATATTTCGATTCAGTCCTATGACTTTTTTAAGCTGCTGAATCTCTTTGTCTCGCCCGATGATTTTGGATTTATTTGTCACTTTTTTTCTTTCCAGATTTAGGTTCAGATTTAGATGAGGGTTCGACCTGCCCCTTATCCATCCGCTCTACCATCTTCTCATATAGAAAGTTTGCCACATCACTGGGTTTTGCACCAATAGTAAATCCAGCATCGTATCCCAGCTCTAAAGCCATCTTGTGAGTCACTCGAGGGCCCCCAGCAACAAGAATAAATTTACCTTCAAGACCCCGTTTTTTGAGCCTTGCGATAAGATCTCTCATATCTGAGATATGAATATCTTTCTGAGAAACCACTTTCGACAGCAAAATAGCATCCGCATTTTCTTTCACGGCTCGATCAATAAGCTCTTCGGTTGGCACTTGGCTGCCCATATTGAAGGTTTTAAAACCTTTATAGCGTTCAAGCCCAATGTCGCCGTCAAAACCCTTCATATTTAAAATAGCGTCAAGTCCGACCGTATGGGCGTCATAGCCAGTGCAGGCTCCCACCACGCGAATAGCTCTTTTAATATCCGATAAAATAAGCTTATCGATCTCTTTATAACTTCTTTTCTCTCCACCGAGATCGGGTACTTCAATTTTATTGTAATCGACTCCTTTGTCGGTCCGCGCAAAGACTACGAACAAGGAGTAATTCACTCCAATTTTGGACATGTGGGCAATTTTAACGTCAAAGAATCCCCAACTTCTCACAAGTTGAGTAGCAGCTTCACGAGCTTTCGCTGAAGGTTCAACAGGCAAAGTAAAGCTCAATTGAATCGCACCATCATCCGTAGTGTCGCCGTAAGGCTTCAATGAGGAGAAGTTGATCTCAGCCATTAGATTTTACTCCCCATCAACTCGAAGAAAGGATTCAAATAACGGCCTCTTTCCACTTCAAAGACTCCATCAGCCCCTTTCCCACCGTCAATAGTACGACTGACGCCGGCAAAAGTTCTTTTCTCAATGGCTTTATAGATTCCCATTCGATCTATCTTTTCAAGTAAAGTGACCGCATCATTCAACACTTTTTGCGCAAAAGTGGAGATAAAACCATCCGATCGGTAAACAAACTCTTCCGAAAGGCCCAAGGCCCCGTTCAAAATATAATTGGCATTTCGAATGCTGATACTGCGATCTTGCAGAAAAGGCGTATGAACCGCTTCGGTCAACATACCTAACAGAATGACCCCTTGGTTCGTCATCGAACCTATGAGGTTGAAAATAGTATCAATCGCGTGGCTCGTAAAAATATCGCCCGATTTGTATTTAGTGTTGCACATGTATTTCAAAGGAGCCTCTGGAAAAATCTGTCGAGTCATTTGAGCTCTGGCGATTTCCATCAGAATAACTTTTTCGTAATAAGGGTCCATTTCCATGGCATGCCCTATCGACATCTGTCCTTTTGCCATCCCAGCGTTAAGAGCAGCTGCTTCATTAATGAACTGAGAAGCTAAAACCTGATCCCCGCTTTCGACGGCATCGGTTGTTTTCATGTAGTTATCTTCGCCGGTCATGATCCAAATACCGCTCTTTGAGCAAATAAGACGAGAAAAGTGCTGATCAATGAGAGTCCTTCTCATGTTGATGTCGCGAAATAAAATCCCATACATCGCATCATTCAAAAGACAATCGAGCCCCTCCATGGCACCTAAAGCTGCAATCTCAGACATACAAAGACCCGAGCAGTAGTTGGTCAGCCGGATGTATCGATTGACCTCTTTTCCCACTTCATCCAGAGCCTGTCTCATGACCCGAAAATTGGCCTGAGTGGCATAGGTCCCACCAAAACCCTCTGTGGTTGTTCCCTGGGGCACATAATCTAATAGCGATTGAGCCGTACTCCGAATCACGGCAATCACATCGGCGCCGTCAAGAACTGCACTTTTCGCTTGAGTCACATCTTCAAAAATGTTTCCAGTGGCTACAATAACGTACTTAAGCGGCCGATTTTCTTTGATGGGATCTTTGAGTTTTCTCGCCACTTGAGTCCGGTCTTTACGGTACTGAATTAAATTCTTATAGGCCTCTTTTGCTAATTGATTAGCCAAGCGATGGACCTGCTTAGAATCCTGAGAGGCTAAAGCTCCAACATCGACTTCTCTTCTGATGACTTTCTCTTGAAGAGTTGGAATATCGCTTCCAGTAGCAATTAAAGCATTAGCAATCCAGTACAGAGCCCCTTCGTGAAGACGATCCTGGGCCTTGACTTGGTCGCAAATAAAATTGGCGGCTGGAAAAAGCTGTCCCTGTTCATTCGCTGTAGCGTCGTTAAATCCCAAAAGCCTCAAAACGGCTCTTTCGGTTCCGACAGTCGAGTTAACTTTGAC